>Ga0302220_10003311_pt1 | contig 11250 bp, 11 predicted proteins | sample II_Palsa_E1_3_FD_194572 | JGI IMG/M metagenome (GOLD analysis project Ga0302220, IMG submission 194572) | Peat permafrost microbial communities from Stordalen Mire near Abisko, Sweden - II_Palsa_E1_3 | ecosystem: Environmental > Terrestrial > Soil > Palsa > Peat permafrost | place: Sweden... | reverse complement strand
GCGCAGTTATGACTATCGACGACGGCACGGCCATTAGCGACGTCTGCCGCTTGCGCGCCGAAACTGACCAGCAGCGAACCGGCCGCAGCGAGCGCGGCAGCGATCGTGGCAATCGGCGAATGTACACGCTTGTTCATGAATTCTCCTGTCCCTATGCTCGTGGTTCGATCAGCGGGCGCTTAATGTGGCAATGGTCTGGCAATGGGCGGCCGTAAGCTTACTTATCCGGATTGATCGGACTGGTAGCCGTTTGCGCCGCGTAATAGGCGGCGATATCGGCAATGTCCTGCTCGGTGAGCGAGGAAGCTGCCGCATGCATGGTTTGGAACTTACGGTCCCGTTTCTGGTATTCGCGCAGCGCGGTGGCGATGTACGCCGCGTTCTGGCCACCCAGTTTCGGGACTCGATAGACCTCAGGGAAAGCGGTACGGTAATCGGTAATGCCGTGGCAACCGATGCAGTTCGCCACCTTGCCGCGCGCCGCAGCGGGGTCGCCCACCACGTCTGCACGGGCGCCGGCCGAGCACACCACGAGCGCCGACAGCGTTGCCATCATGACGAATTTGTTCATAGCTTCTGACCTAAACATTGGGGAATATCGGTCGCTGCGCGCAACTGGCCCAGCGCCTTTGCTTCTCGACTCAGGTAGGCGAGCCCGAAAAAACACGTAATTGTACCGCGGACCAATATTTGACGTCCACCGCGGCAACGCTTCCACGCGCCAGAATGGCTGTGGCGCGTCGTTATGTCTCAGTTATCCGTCGCTTAACCGTCAGGTGACCCGTCGCTTAGCCGTCAGCTACCCGTCAGTTCCGTCTGCGGGAAGTCACAGTTCTGCCTTATACTTTACTTTTTGACGGTTCGTTCCCCATGCGCTTCGAAGGCTCAGAACACTACGTCGCCACCGACGACCTCAAGCTTGCTGTCAACGCGGCGATTACCCTGCAGCGCCCGCTGCTGATCAAGGGCGAACCGGGTACCGGCAAAACCATGCTGGCCGAAGAAGTGGCCGCGGCGCTCGGCGCGCCGTTGTTGCAATGGCATGTCAAATCGACCACCAAGGCGCAACAGGGGCTGTACGAATACGACGCGGTGTCGCGCTTGCGCGATTCGCAGCTTGGCGACCCCAAGGTGGGCGACATCAGCCAGTACATCGTGAAAGGCGTGCTGTGGCAAGCCTTCGACGCCGACGAGCAGACCGTCCTGTTGATCGACGAAATCGACAAAGCCGACATCGAATTCCCCAACGACCTGTTGCGCGAACTCGATCGCATGGAGTTTTACGTCTACGAGACGCGTGAACTGGTGCGCGCCAAGCATCGGCCGCTGGTGATCATCACGTCGAACAACGAGAAAGAACTGCCGGACGCGTTTTTGCGCCGCTGCTTTTTCCATTACATCCAGTTCCCGGACGCGGTGACGATGAAACAAATCATTGACGTCCATTTCCCCAGTATCAAGAGCCAATTGGTGCGAGCCGCGCTGGAAAGCTTTTTCGAACTGCGACAGGTGCCCGGCCTGAAAAAGAAGCCATCGACCTCGGAACTGCTCGACTGGCTGAAATTGCTGATGGCCGAAGACATCCCGCCCGAAGCGCTGCGCAGCACCGACCATAAGCAGTTGATTCCGCCATTGCATGGCGCGCTGCTCAAAAACGAGCAGGATGTGCATTTGTTCGAGCGATTGATTTTCATGAACCGCAATCATCGCTAAGCGGCGGCACCGGTCCCGACCATGCTGATCGACTTCTTCTTCTCGCTACGCTCCGCCAAACTGCCGGTTTCGATCAAGGAATTCCTGACCTTGCTCGAAGGCATGCAGCAAGACTTGATCGCGCCTTCGATCGACGAGTTTTACCAACTGTCGCGCTTGACGTTGGTCAAAGACGAAAAGCACTACGACAAGTTCGATCAGGCGTTCGGTGCCTATTTCAAAGGTATCCAGCACATTACCGACTTCGGCCTGGACGTGCCGATGGAATGGCTGAAAAAGCAGATGCAGCGCGATCTGTCGCCCGAGGAAAAAGCCCGCATCGAAAAGCTCGGCGGCATCGACAAACTGATGACGCGGCTCAAGGAACTACTCGAAGAGCAAAAAGGCCGCCATGAAGGCGGTAGTAAGTGGATCGGTACCGGCGGCACTTCGCCGTTCGGCAACGGCGGCTTCAACCCCGAAGGCATGCGTATCGGCGGCGATTCTGCCGGTAATCGTACTGCACTCAAGGTCTGGGAAGCGCGCGCCTATCGCGACTACGACGACGAAGTCGAGCTGGGCACCCGCAACATCAAGGTCGCGATGCGCCGCCTGCGCCGGTTCGCGCGCGAGGGGGCTGCCGAAGAGCTCGACCTCGACGACACGATCCGCAGCACTGCGGCTAATGCAGGCTGGCTTGACATCAAGCTGGTACCGCAGCGGCATAACCGGGTCAAGGTGCTGATGCTGCTGGATGTGGGCGGTTCGATGGACGACCACATCAAACGCACGGAAGAATTGTTTTCGGCTGCAAAATCCGAGTTCAAGCACCTCGAATTTTTCTACTTCCACAATTGCGTTTACGACTACTTGTGGAAGAAAAACCAGCGTCGCCAGACCGAGCGCTTTTCGACCTGGGACGTCCTGCATAAATACGGCGCCGACTACAAGCTGATCTTTGTCGGTGATGCCACCATGAGCCCGTACGAAGTTCTGCAACCGGGCGGCTCGGTCGAATACAACAACGCCGAAGCCGGCGCGGTCTGGCTGCAACGCTTTGCCACCCAGTTCCCGCACCATGCGTGGCTCAACCCCGAACCGGAAGCGATTTGGGGTTATCGGCAGTCAATCTCGGCGATTCGCCAGTTGCTGCCTAACCGGATGTTCCCGCTGACGTTGGCCGGACTTGAAAGCGCGATGCGCATGCTCAGTAAGTAAACGCGGACTATCCGATTAGTCGCCCTTGCAGACGATCTCGCGGTCTGTTACGCGGCCCCCCCCCGGAATCTGCTTTTCAGTTAGCTTCGCAATTAGCCCCGCGGACAGTTTCACAATCACCCCGTTTTTCCGCCTTTGAGTTTTCGATGACACCTACGGCCTCTCCCCCACCCGCCCCCGCGGATGCCGCGATCACCACTCGCCATCGCTGGTTCAGCCCCATTACCGATACTTCGCCTGCCGCGTTGGTCGCAGGCTTCGTTGCGATGATGACCGGCTACACCAGCTCGCTCATCCTGATGTTCCAGGCTGGCCAGGCCGCGCACCTGAGCGCGGCGCAGATTTCCTCGTGGATCTGGGCGCTCTCGATCGGCATGGCGCTGACCACCATAGGCCTATCGTTGCGCTATCGGGCGCCGATTGTCATCGCGTGGTCGACGCCCGGTGCGGCGCTGCTGATCGCCAGCCTGACGACCGTGCCCTACGCCGAGGCGATCGGCGCGTTTATCGTGTGTGCGCTGCTGGTCACAGCAGTGGGCATCACCGGCTGGTTCGACTCGCTCATGCGACGCATCCCGCCCGGCCTCGCGGCTGCGCTGCTGGCTGGGATTCTGTTTCACATTGGCATCGAAATTTTCCTGGCCGTGCAGCACCAGACGCTGTTGGTGCTCGTGATGTTCTTCGCCTATCTGGTGGTCAAGCGTCTCGCGCCCGGTTATGCGGTGATGGTCACGTTGCTGCTGGGCATCGCGGTTTCGCGTGCGCTCGGTTTGATCGATTTCAGCCATTTCCAGATTGCGCTGGCACACCCGGTATTCACGATGCCGGTATTTTCGATGGCCGCGACGGTAGGCATCGCGCTACCGCTTTTTGTCGTCGCCATGGCGTCGCAAAATATGCCCGGGCTGGCGGTGCTGCGTGCCGACGGCTATCAAACGCCATCCGCGCCGCTGATTGCGACGACCGGTATCGCGTCGCTGTTGCTTGCGCCGTTTGGTGCACATGGCATCAACTTGGCAGCCATTACCGCGGCGATCTGTACCGGGCCACATGCTCACGAGCGGCATGACAAGCGTTATACAGCTGCGCTTTGGTGTGGCGTGTTCTACCTGATAGCGGGTATTTTCGGCGCGACCATCGCCGCCTTGTTCGCCGCTTTTCCGAAAGAGCTGGTGGTCTCGGTGGCCGCGCTCGCGTTGTTGGGCGCGATCATGAGCGGGCTGAGCCAAGCGATGAGTGAGGCGCGCCAGCGAGAGCCGGCCCTGATTACGTTTATGGTGACGGCCTCGGGCCTGACTCTGCTGTCGGTCGGGTCAGCGTTTTGGGGGCTCATTGCGGGCGTGTTGGCCCACTTCATATTGAATGGGCGCCGGCCTGCTTGATGTCATAAGCCGGCGCTACAATGGCTTCAATGCAAATCCATAGCCGATTTGCGCCAGGTTTTGTCCACCCACCCGGGACCTCATCATGACCGCACTCGAACAGCTCAAGCAATACACGACCGTGGTCGCCGATACCGGCGATTTTCAATCGATAGAACGCTATCAGCCGCGCGACGCCACCACCAACCCGTCGTTGATCTTGAAAGCCGTGCAACAGGACGCCTATCGTCCGCTGCTCGAAAAAACCGTGCGCGACCATGCGACGGAGTCGACCGATGCGCTCATCGATCGGGTACTGATCGCATTCGGCACGCAAATCCTTGCCATCATTCCTGGCCGGGTATCTACAGAGGTGGACGCGCGCCTGTCGTTCGACACCGCGGCCACCATCGCCAAAGCCGATCAATTGCTCCAGCTTTACAGCGATGCAGGTATCTCGCGCGAACGGGTACTGATCAAGATCGCATCGACCTGGGAAGGTATACGGGCGGCGGAGGTCCTGCAAAAGCGCGGGGTTCACTGCAATATGACGCTGCTGTTTTCGTTGCCGCAGGCCGCCGCGTGCGCCGAAGCGGGTGCGCAACTGATCTCGCCGTTTGTTGGGCGGATCTACGATTGGTATAAGAAGAACGCCGGCAGCAATTGGGATGAGGCGCGTGATGGTGGTGCCAACGATCCGGGCGTTGCGTCGGTCAAGCAGATCTATGCGTATTACAAGAAGTTCGGGTATGCCACTGAAGTGATGGGTGCGAGTTTTCGCTCGGTGTCCCAGGTGCTTGAGCTAGCGGGTTGCGATTTGCTGACTATTAGTCCGGATCTGCTGCAGAAGTTGCAGGATAGCGAACAGCCTGTGGCGCGCAAATTGTCGCCGCAAGAGGCCGATGGCTCGCTGCAGCGCATTGATGCGACCGAAGCGACCTTCCGCTACCTGCTCAACGAAAACGCCATGGCTACAGAAAAGCTGTCGGAAGGCATCCGTCAGTTCTGCGCAGACGCGATCAAGTTGGAAAAAATGATCGCGGCGTTGCGTTAGAAAAGACGACCCAGCGCGCGCACGTGCGCCTGTGCAACGCCACCGCAATCAATAATACCGATGACGATTATCAAATCCCTTCTAATATGCTGAGAATTCCGTGGCAGTATGGTTTATCAAGGCTGCTGCCATACACTTTGATGGCGGCACTGTCGGCATTGGCGACCAGATAACCCCGCCCAGCACGTGCGAACATTGGAAAATCGTTGGCACTATCACCGAAGGCGAAAACCTTCTCTTTCGGCAGGCCTGTTTCGTCCATCAAAAATGAAACAGCCTCATCTTTGCCGCAACAACGGGGAATAAATTCAACGTCGTAGGAGTCGGTCTGATCTCCAGCGGCAGGGTTGCATTTGGTGAATAGCACACGAACCTGAAACTGCCTGCTGAGGGCATCGATCCAATCGAAATCACGCTGCATTTCTTCCCGGATCCGGTAGTAGAAACTTCTCTTGTACAGGCCTTGGTAATCATCCGGCTGTTTTACAAGTGCAATGCCGTGCTCGTGTATGGCCTTTACCATTTCATCAACATTTTCCTGGCGGTAGCCCGAATGCCGCATTCTTTCAGCCCAAGAGGCTGGCGCAACCAGCTTTCCCTCTTTGATCCAATAAAATTCTGTGCCCAAGCTGCAACAGAGAAAGTTCGGACTGCGCGAGATGTAGCCATCAGCCTTACGTAATGCGGAACTCAGGTTAGTTCCGGTTATCCAACCAAGCAGTATTCCCTTCCTTTCACCTTCAGCAGCTAAAAATGCCTCAAGTCGGGCCACGCCCCCTTGCGATTTATTTTCATGGGAGAACGGGATGTAGGTTTCATCTAGGTCGCAACAGACGATAGCCCTGATCGAAGAGGGGAATGGAAACTCAATCGGAGGCTTATAAACGGAAGAATTCATACAGCACCTCGATAACAGTATCCTCCACCCGCGATCCGGTGAGGATTCCCTCGTTCTGATAACTTGATTCGTAGTCCGAATGCTTTTCGGGATAGCGGACATCCCGTGGCGCGCAAATTGTCACCACACGCGGCCGACGACGCACCTCCGCCTATCGAGGCGACCTTCCGCTATTTGCACAACGAAAACGCCATGGCTACGGAAAAGCTGTCGGAAGGCATCCGTCAGTTCTGTGCGGATGCAATCCAGTTGGAAAAAATGATCGCGGCGTTGCGAAAGAAAAGACGACCTCTCCTCTTCTTTCGCGCGATAGAACAAGTAAAGTACCCCCGTCGAAGCTAACGATGCTCCATGAGCACTATGGGAGTACTCGCCGCAGCGGGTACTTACTCGGAACGAATCTGCGCCCCTTGCGGATCACGTTTGCTGTTCGTCAACATGGAGAAGACCCCTGCTAGACGTTTGGCCATGTCCTCTGCTTGCCGCTCAGTGCGATAGTTGCACAGCCACTGCAAGGTGTTATCCGTTTTCTGTGCGTATAGAGCGTAGAAATCCGGCTCAACGCCCAAGTCGTCGGCCCACTGCGTTGCATCGCCATCTTGGACAACGCCCTTGACGCACAGCGCACCGGTCCAGTCTTGCATGCGGTGCTCGTGTATTGCTTGCACCGGGGTTAGGCGCTCGCTAGAGACCCTGCCTTGCCGCAACCGCTCGATGAGCTGTTCGGTAATCAGTTCATGGAGCGGTTTTTTCAGGTTGTCGGCCATCATCCAGCCCTCCTGAGCAGCAGTACGGCGGGCCCCGCGATGAAAGGTTGTGATGCCGTCGCGCAAAGACGCAGCCCGCTCGAAATAAGGGCGTGTTCTCGTATAATGACTGTAGCCATCGTATCTCTCCATTTGTTACGTGGTCAGGTTGATATCAGTGTTGTAGCACCGGTATCAACCGCTTCCTTCCCATGTGCCCTCGTTTGGGCGTCCTCCCTTGATTATCGCGTGAAACATCGTTAGGCAAGCGCCGCATCCGCGCAGCGCCCTCGGTTCTAGGCAATCTTCAAGCGCATCAAGAAAACGCACAGGAAAATTGCGCTAACCCTTAACCAGCGCTTATTTGGCCACCCACAATCATCTACCCGGCGGTAATGCCTCTTGCAGGCGTCATCGTCGCGACCCGGAAGGTGACAGCTCGCCCATCGCGCGGCGATGCAGCGCCCAAACGACGAGGCCAATCGCCGCGCATGCCCACCACAGATCGCGGCCGCCGAACCTCCCGTAGATCCATGTTCCGAAGGCTGGGCCGTACAGCGAATGGCCGAGCCAAGCGGCCGTGAAGATGCCCAAGTAGCGGCCGCGGTCACGATCGGCGCTGCGGTCCATGACAGCTAGCGTCCATGCGGGCGTCAGCAGGATTTCGGCCGCGGTAATGCACACCATCGTGGCAATCGCGTACGCAGGGCCGAGGCCGAGATTTAGCAGCGGAAATGCGATCGCGAGCAACAGGGTGCCCCACCGGCTCGCGGCGACGAGACCAATGCGGCCGATCACCATCATTGCAGGTGCCTGCACAAGCACGATTAGGAGCGCGTTGAGCGAGAACAGGTAGCCGATCCAGCGCGCGTCGAGCCCATAGCCTTCGGACAGAAAGAGGCCGAACGTGCCGTACATCTGGTCGAAAATGCCGAGCGCAAGCAATTGGCCGAGCACGAACAGCAAAAATACGCGATCGGCCCACGGTGAGACGGACGTGCGACGGTCAGAATGGGCATCGGCCGAGACGCACGTGGGCCCTGCATCGGTCGCCCCTGCCCGGTCACGCGCGTAGCGAATCAGCATGCAGCCACCCGCCACGTTCCCGACAGCGGCCGCGGCAAACAGCGCGGGGTAGCCAGCGCCTGACAGACCAGCAGCGGCTACGCCGGCAAGCGCGACGCCAAGGTTGAAGCAGATTCGGTGTAGGCCCTGCAACCAAATCGCGTCCTCCGATTCGGCGCCCTCCATTACGAGCCGCATGTTCGCCGGCCGGAACGCGCCGTCCGCCGCACCGATCGCAGGTACGACGACGAACAGCCAAGTGACGGGCGGCAGTTGCGACAGACATGCCGCCAGCGCACCGCTCGCGCAAAGGCAGGCCGCAGTGAGCTTGCGGGAATCCACGCGGCCCGTCAGCGCACCGCCGGCGTACGCGCCCGCGACGCAGCCAGCTCCGTATGTGGCCATCAGCACGCCCATAGTCTCGAAGTCGAGTGCGTAGCTGCCTCGAAACAGCAGCGGCATGAACAGCTTTACGATCACACTCGCGCTGTTGAGCATGGTCGCGCCGAGTTGGGCACGCACCATGCCAGGCAGCGCAAGAAAACGGGACAGCGAATCGGGAAGTAGTGTGGTCATGAAGCTGCGTTGAAAAATCGCGATAACCACAAGATATATCCTTCGTCCGTTTGAGATAAGTACAGAATCCTGTAGTAAGGATGGCTAATTTAAGCGGCCACTAGCAGAGACTTTCCTTCCCTGCCTCGCTTCCACGCTGCACATCTGGCCATCTATAAAACATCAAGTCTTCATACCAATTTCCAATTGTCTTACCCACCGAAGATTTTGTCGTCAGACATTGCTGATTTAAAGCCGGGACGCGTAAACACCGCTGTAATCATGCCACCATCGACTGTTTGGTTGATGCAAATAGTCCGCGCTTACGCACATTAAACAATGTTGACTGGGCGCTCTGGTATCAACCGCCATTTTCTCAAAAATCCATTAATAAATGTCAGCAACAATTTCCGTTATGGAGAGCAGACATGACGAAATCAGAATTGTTAGATGAAAAATTTTACGAAACAAACCCGCTGTTCACCTCAACCAACGCAATCATAGAATTCACGAAACCATTAAAAAAACTTAATCTAAGCTATTTTACTTTTGATCGGCATTATATCGACAACTCGAGAATTTCTCTGACCAGTTCGGTAGATTGGATCAGACATTATTGGGAATATAAATTATATGAAAAATCGATATTTGAAAAGGATCACTTGAAATTTTCTGGCGGCCACGTACTCTGGAGCTGGCTTAGTCGCGAACCAGTTTATTCGACGGCGTCCCTATACGGAATAGATCACGGAATAACAATAACCGAAAAACATGATGATTATTGTGACTTTCTGAATTTCGGATCGATTAACAATGACGCGATAACAAGCGAATATTTAATAAACAATTTACCTTTCTTGTATCAATTTACCGCGTTCTTCAAATACAGAATGAAAGGCTTAATCACCGAGGCTGAAAAACACAAATTCCGCGTTTCTATACCTCAGAGTGACTACGATGGTCCGATCAAACTTGACGCTGAAATAGACGGAAAAATTTTCTGCCAATCAATGGATCAAAAAAGTACATCGCGGATTTATTTAGGCGATGATTTTGAAAATTCTTACTTAACAAAAAAGGAATTTGAACTGGCAAGTCTTCTGATACGCGGATTTAATTCGTCAGCGGCGGCCGCTAAATTGGGAGTATCGAATGACACCGTAAACAAGCATATCAAAAATATAAAAATCAAGTTGAATTGTGGCACCTTATGCGAGCTCGGTTTTGCCATTAGCAAGATCGGCGGAAGCATTGCTTATCATTTAAAAAACGGGAAATAAAATGCAATTATGGATGGACACGATTGATTTCGACGTGATTGAGGATGCCGCTCGATTGGGGATTTTGGCCGGCGTAACCACTAATCCAACAATTCTGGCCGGTTCAGATAACGAGCCAGAGACAGTAATAAGGAAATTGCTCGACATTCAACCAGGCATGGTAGCCGTACAAACGACGGAGACGGAATTATCATTGATTGTGAAGCAGGCATATCAGATAGCAAAGATAAACAAGAGAATAATTATAAAAATCCCCGCTATAAATGATGGTTTTCGCGCAATTCCGATCCTTGAAAAGGAAGGTGTAAACACTCTCGCCACGACCATATACGAAACAAGGCAAATTGTCTTCGCCAGCATGTTGGGGGCTATGTACGCCGCGCCCTACTTGGACAGAATAGAATCCACAACCGGTAATGGTTTTGGCGTTTTGAGCGATGCTCAAAATATCTTATCGAGAGCACAATCTCGAACAAGAATTATGGGTGCAGCCATTGTTAATGCACAGCAATTCTCAGGTTGCGCAAAAATCGGCATCGGTGCAATTACTCTGCCGGCACACGTATATAAAGAATTGTTTGGATCCAGTGAACATATGGAGTCTAGTTTATCGGCGTTCAATTCTGCGTGGACTTCGAACGACCACACTTCCCACTCGCATTTATTCAAATAAAAATTAAAATGCAATTAAATATTTCAGTGTCGGATTCGTTCACGAACGGCAAAATTGATTTACGCAAGCCTTTGTTTTTACTAACCTGCGTCTTCTTTATGTGGGGACTTTCGTATGGATTACTGGACGTTTTAAACAAACATTTCCAGGAATCCATGGGCATTAGCAAGGCACAATCTGGGTTATTGCAATTTTCATATTTTTTTGCCTATTTTGTAGTGTCGCGCCCTGCGGCCGTATTCAATGATAGATTTGGCTATAAGGGAGGTATTCTGCTAGGCCTGTGTTTATTTGCGATTGGGGCGCTATTATTTATTCCCGCTTCTTCGGCTATGAGCTTTTCGTTTTTCCTCGGGGCCTTGTTTGTTTTGGCCAGCGGCTTGGGTTGCCTAGAAACTGCAGCAAATCCATATGCGACCCTCTTAGGCGATTCGAGAAAGGCGGAAAAACGGTTAAACATGGCACAATCGTTCTGTAGCCTTGGAACGGCGATTGGACCATTGATCGGCGGGATGCTATTTTTTAATAACGCGGGTCCGCTTGGCGTTTCGCAGCATGACATGGTCAAGTGGGTATACGTGGGCCTCGCAATCGTTGTTACAGTAATTGCGTTTCTCATATCAATAACCCCAATGCCAGAGACCCGCTCGGCATCGCATATCCCTAAGAAATCGTCAAATTCATTGCTGAGCCATAGAAATTTCGTCA
>Ga0302220_10003307_pt1 | contig 11253 bp, 9 predicted proteins | sample II_Palsa_E1_3_FD_194572 | JGI IMG/M metagenome (GOLD analysis project Ga0302220, IMG submission 194572) | Peat permafrost microbial communities from Stordalen Mire near Abisko, Sweden - II_Palsa_E1_3 | ecosystem: Environmental > Terrestrial > Soil > Palsa > Peat permafrost | place: Sweden... | reverse complement strand
CGTGAAAGTCTGGATTAAAAAACGGGGTTAGCGTAATCGAGCCGCGTCATGGCGTAGCGCCGTGGAGTAACGCCTGGTCGTTGCGTGCTCGTTGCCTGAGCGGTGCGCGAAATACGCGCGCAGGACTACGCGTGGATAACGAATTATAGCCAATTATCATGGCTAATCCGGGCCCTGGGTCAGATCCTCAACGTCAGATCATCAACGCGCTCGCCCGGTAATGCTGGCTGGCCTGCTCCTGATTCCCGAGCTGCTCATGCAACTGCGCAAGGGTGCGATGCAGGCGCGTAGTCAGCGTGCGGTCGTCGGTCAGCTTGAGCGCCTGTTCGAGGAATGCCTGCGATTTACCCCATAGCTGTTGCTGCAGGCACAAACGGCCCAGCGCGAACAGCAGATCCGGATCTTCGCCGTGATCCACGCGCCACGCTTCGGCGCGCGCAATCAGTGCCAGCGGGTCGTCGCCCGCGCAATCGGCATAACGTCGCAACAAGCGCGTGTCCCAGTTGTGAGCCAGCGCCTCTTCGACGATCGCGCGCGCCTGTGCCGGGCGATCCAGCGCGACCAGCAATTCGGCGGCCAGATCGGCCAGACGCGGTGAAATGCGTTCGCTGGCCGGCAAGCTATTCCAGCACTCCATCAAAGCATCGGCGTTGTGACGGCAATCGCGCAGCAGGTTTTCGCCCGACAATTGACGCAGGCGCATGGCCACCGCGGAATGGATCGCGTCGCGCTTTTCCAGCCCCTTGACCAGCCGCAGCACCTCGGCCCAATGCCGCAGTTGCTGGTGGGCGCGCAGGGCGATTTGCTGCGCGTAGATGCGCCGGCTACCCTGCGCCTGCATTTCGGTCAACGCGGCCAACGCGCCCTCGGGATCGCGGCCGTCGGCACACATATCGGCTTGCGCGCTAAGGCGCGCGTCCTGCCACTCCGGTGCGCGGATCGCGCCCAGCCATTCGTCGCGGCGCGTGTACTCGTGCATGCGATGCGCCGCCGTTGCGGCGATCAGGCTCGCTGCGTCATTGTTTTCCGACAGCACGCTGGCATCGCGCGCGGCTTTCTCCGCTCGCGAAAAACGGCCCGCAAACAAATTACCCACGGCCTCGCGCAACGCCGCCTGCCCTTTGGCAACCCGCGAACGGGTACGGTAGGCCGACACGCGCTCCGGCATTTTCCAGATATTGCGCAGCGCGCGCAGCAGCGCGTACAGCACGATAAAGACGACCACGATCGCGATCACAAAGAAGTTCAACGAAACATCGATCCGATAGGGCTCGAACACGATCACGACCTGGCCGGTATCGTGGTGCCCGACTATCGCGAGCGCGGTAGCCACTGCGAACAGGAACGCCAGCCAGAGAAGAGCGCGCGTCATGGCTTAACCCCGGCTCTTGAACTGACGGACTGCAGCGAGGCTGCCGTTCATATCGGGCACCTGCACCGTGATCGCCGCCTGATCCACTTGCTGCAACAAGGTACGCACCATCTGCACCTGCTTGGAGGCCGGATCGAAATAGCGATCCACCGAAGCGCTGGCCGCGGTCAGATCCGATTTCAGCGTTGCCGGATTGCGTGCCAGCAGCGACAGCCGGGCCGAGAGCAGCCGCAGCCTCAGGTTCGCGCGCAGGTAGTAGCCCTGGTCGGGCGCGACCAGCATGGCATCGGAGTTGTCGATGCGACGTACCTGCACCAGGCCGGTCAGGCTGTGCCCGAGCTCACTGCCGAGCTCGTCGATCCATACGCGCCAAGCCGGCAGCGTGGGCGCCACGGGCTCCGTCGTGGCTACCGTGCCGACCGAATTGGCCTGTTGATGGCCGGTTTTGGCTTCCCCAAGCAGCGGCAGGTTATCGATCTGCGCGATGGCGTCGTCGAGTTTGATCGCCAGGCCGGCGAGGTCCACTTGCGGCGTGGCCTTCAGTTTTTCGATATCGTGCTGCACCGCGCGCCGCACCGTGAGCATCTGCGGACCGCTCGAAGCGGCAAGCCGTTCGTCGGCGCTTTGTAGTGCGAAAAGCGCGAGTTGCACGTTGCCGGTCAGTTGCAGTTGTTCGCTGGCCGTCGAGAGCATCTGGCCAATTTCGGCAAGCGTCCAGTCGTCGCGATTGCGGGTGAAGTCCTGGTATTGCTGCTGCAACGCCTGTTGCGCGGCCTGTTGGTCCTGCAACTTACTGTTGAATTGCATCAGTTGATTGTTGATATCGCGTGAGGCGGCCAAGGCTTGCTCGGTCTGCGCGAGCGCGGCGGCGATGCGCGCGTCGCTGGCATCCTGGCGCTGCGTCGACGCTTGCTGGTCGCGATGCAGCGTGCGGTTGAGCACGAGGCCGCCTGCGACGGCCGCGGCCAGCACTAGCAGCAGGCCGATCCATAGTGGGGCGCGGTGCCCAAAATTGGAAGGTCCGCCCGGGCCGCCGGGCGGTTGGTCCCAAAACGGGCGATCCGATTGCGTGGCGTCGCCCGCGGCGGTATAAGCCGGTGCCGCGCTCGCGGCGGCGGTGTAAGCCGGTGCCCCACTCGCGGGGCGGGCTGTGCCCTGGGGATCGGTTTGCATATCGTGCGTGTCTGTCATGCGCTTGGAGACCAATTGAACTGATTGGGACAGAAGCGCGCTGACGATATTGCGATCGCCGGCGCCCGAGACTGTAACTGTATCAAAACCCAGGCTGCGTGCCGTTTCCGCGATGCGCGGATGCGGGGTCATCACTTGAGTGCGCCGCAGTGTAGCGAGCTGCGCGGCATCGAGGTGGGCGCGTGCCAGCGCGTCGAGATGGCGCAGGCCCTCGGAGCTGGTCACGACCCACACCACCTGCTGCGGGGGGCCGGCCAGCAGCGCGTGCAGGCGTTGCCATTGTGCCTCGCTGGGCTGCGGCGCACTGCGATGATAAGCCGTCACGGCGTCGACCGCGACGCCCATCGCTTGCAACGTTTGCGCCAGCAGTTCGCGTCCGCCATCGCCCTTGACCAGCAAAACCCGTTTGCCGACCAGACTATCGAGGTGGAGCGTCTGATCGAGGGCGTCCAACAATGCTTCGGAGTCGTAGCGTACGGTTTCGTTCGCGTCGTGCGAGGATTCGGCGTGGGCAGCGTCAGCGTGGAAAGCGGGCCGTGAAGCAGTCTGCGATTCGGTCTGCGAAGTTGACTGTGGGTTTGGCTGTGAAGCGGTCGGCGAAGCGGGCTGTGAAGCGGGCCACAAATCGGCGGCCACTACGCTGGACGGCCGCGCGGCGAAGCCGCCATCTCGGCTGGACGCCAACGCGCCGCGCGGCGCAATGATGCTCACGCGTGGAGCGCTGATGCCGTGTTGCGCCAGTGCGCCCACGCTGCCCGGTCCGAGCACGCCGATCGGCACTTGCGCAGGCCACGGCGTGCCGAGGTGCGCGAGCGCATGTTCGATTGCATTGGGCGAAACGAACACTACCAACGCGTACTGTTCGAGCTCCGCCAACGCTTGCAGCAATGGCTGCGGGTCGCGCACCGGCGCAATCTCGAGCAAGGCGAACTCAAAGGTCGCAAACCCCGCCGCGCCAAGTGCCGCGCTCAAACCCGCGGCCTGGGCCGCCGGGCGCGTAACGATCACGGTCGGTTTGGAAACTGGCGACTGGCCTGAGCCGTGCGCGCCGCGAGTCGTCTCCGATCTCGTCATGGCCGGCCCGTCATAGTGAATCGGCACGATCGGCCGGATCGGTCGGCGCTGTCGGATCGACCGAAGCCGCCTGTGCGTCCGACAAATCCTGCACGATGACCAACGCGCCCTGATCAATCAGCGTCTGCGCGACCTGTTGGCCCAACTGCCGCGCTTGGCTCAGGTCGGCGACCGCCGCACAAGCGTCGGCGCGCAGCGTGCGCGCGCCGTCTGGCGTGGCGATCGAACTCTGTAGCCTGAGCTGCGCGCCGTCCCAACTGCCGTAGGCCGCCAGCGGCACCGTGCAACTGCCGCCCAGCGCAAGCGACACGGCCCGCTCCGCGGCGGTTGCCAGCGCTGTGTCCCTATCGGCTAGCGGCGCCAGCCATTGAAGCAGGTCCGGGCGGTCGGCACGCGTCTCGATGCCAAGCGCCCCTTGGCCTGCCGCCGGCAAGCTATCCGCGATATCGAGCCGCGCGCGAATACGTCCGGCCAGACCCAGGCGCTGCAGCCCTGCGGCGGCCAGGATAATCGCCGCGTAGTCGCCGCGGTCGAGCTTGGCCAAGCGCGTATCGAGGTTGCCGCGTAACGGGGCCACGTGCAAATGCGGATAACGCGCGCGCACCATCGCTTCGCGACGCAGGCTGGAAGTACCCACCACGCTGCCCGGCGGCAACGCGTCCAGCGACGCATAAAGCGAGCTCACCAGCGCATCGCGAGGATCTTCGCGCTGCATCACCGCGGCCAGCGTAAAGCCTTCAGGCAGCGTCATCGGCACATCTTTGAGCGAATGCACGGCCAAATCCGCACGCCCTTGTTCCAGCGCGGCTTCGAGTTCTTTGACGAACAATCCTTTGCCGCCGACCTTAGCCAAGGTACGATCTTGAATTTGGTCGCCTCGGGTCGTCATGCCCAACAGGCTCACCTGGCAGGCCGGATATAATTTTTGCAACGCGGCCTGCACATGCTCGGCCTGCCACATCGCCAACCGGCTCTCGCGAGTGGCGATCACCAGCTTGGCGGGCGGCGCCAGGGGCGACGTTGTCCGCGAGATAGCGGACGTCGTGGCGAGCGAGGATGCGGGCAGTGGCGCTGAATGCGTCTCGGAGTTCATGGAAAAGCTTTGAAAGGCCCGCTTGCAACACCTGCAGCGCCGTTCCGACAAAACTGGAACATGCGCGCGGGCCGGATTGAGAAGTCGAGTAATGGTATCACGCACCCCTGTGCCAACCGGCTGGCCGGCACGGGGTTATTCGGATCGATTATCTGGGTCGATTATCTGGATCGACACCCCCATCCAACCTGTGTAAGCGAGGGACTTTCATCGTGACGTCTTCCGACTCAGCCCGCAGCATCGGAGCTGCAAACCACCCCGCTGCATCGGAAACCCCTGCACGCGTTTCTGCTGCTGCGGCCGGCGCGCCGCGCACCGCACGTTCTCGCGCCCGCGAGGACAAAGATCAACCGCTGTTCGAGGACATCCGCTTCCTGGGCCGCCTGCTCGGCGACGTGGTGCGCGAACAGGACGGCGACGCCGTCTACGATGTCGTGGAAACGATCCGCCAGCGCGCCGTCAAATTTCGCCGCGAGGACGACAGCGCGGCCGCTGCGCAATTGGAGAAGCTGCTCAATGCGCTCAGCCGCGACCAGACCGTCTCGGTGGTGCGCGCGTTCAGCTATTTCTCGCATCTCGCCAACATTGCCGAGGATCGTCACCATATTCGCCGCCGCCGCGTCCACATGCTGGCGGAGTCTCCCGCGCCCGCCGGCACCATCGCTCACGCGCTCGCGCGCCTGGCTCGCAGCGGAGCCAGCAAAACCCCGACGCTGCAATATTTCTTCGACCACGCCTTGATCGTGCCGGTGCTGACCGCCCACCCGACCGAAGTGCAACGCAAAAGCATCCTGGACGCGCAGCACGATATCGCCCACCTGCTGACCGAGCGCGACTTGCCGCTCACGCGCACCGAGCGTGAGCATAACGAAGCATTGCTGCGCGCGCGGGTGACCGCGTTGTGGCAGACGCGGATGCTGCGCGAATCCAAGCTCACGGTCGCCGACGAGATCGAAAACGCGCTGTCTTATTACCGCGCAACCTTCCTCAGCGAGATTCCCGCGCTGTACGCCGATATCGAAAAGGCTGTCAGCGCCCATGGGTTGCCCGCGCGTTTGCCCAATTTCCTGCAAATGGGCAGCTGGATCGGCGGCGACCGCGACGGCAATCCGAACGTGACCGCGGCGACGCTCGAATATGCAATCACCCATCAAGCCGCAGTAATTTTTGAGCATTACCTGACTCAGGTCCACAAGCTGGGGGCGGAGCTGTCGATGTCCGAACTGCTGTGCGGTTCGAGCGATGCGCTCAAACAGCTCGCCGACGCCTCGCCCGACGAATCGCCACACCGCGCCGACGAGCCCTATCGCCGCGCGCTGATTGGCGTGTACGCGCGCTTGGCCGCCACTGCGCGCCATCTGCTGGGTGCAACCGCCCCGAGCACCCGCGAAACGCCTGGCGTGCAGGCACGTGACCTGCAGCCCTATGCGCACCCCGAAGCTTTTATCGTCGACTTGCAGACCCTGCTTGACTCGCTGCGCGCGAATCACGGCGCGTCGCTCGCGCGTCCACGCCTGGAACCGCTGTTGCGCGCAGCCGAAGTATTCGGTTTCCATCTGGCCAGCATCGATCTGCGGCAAAGCTCCGACATTCATGAAGCGGTGGTCACGGAGTTGCTGCAGCGCGCCGGTGTCGTGCCCAACTACGCGGGTTTGAGCGAGGCCGACAAGTTGCAGGTACTGCAAGCCGAACTGGCGCAGCCGCGGCCGCTGCTCTCGCATTATTTGGAATACTCGGAACTCACCCGCAAAGAGCTGGCGGTGTTCGTGGCCGCGCGCGAGATCCGGGCGCGCTTTGGCACGCGGGCCGTGCGCAACGCGATTATTTCGCACACCGAGACGGTCAGCGACCTGGTCGAGTTGATGCTGCTGCAAAAGGAAACCGGGCTGATGCAGGCGCGGATGGTGCCGCTGGACGAGCAGCTTGAATCGACCGATCAAGCAGCCTCCGATCCCGAGGTGGTGGAACCGGGCCTGATGGTGATCCCGCTGTTCGAGACCATCCCCGATTTGCGCCAGGCGCCCCAGATCATGCGCGACCTGTTCGCGCTGCCCGGCATCGATACGCTGATGGAATCGCAGGGCAACGAGCAGGAAGTGATGCTGGGCTACTCCGACAGCAACAAGGACGGCGGTTTTCTCACCTCGAATTGGGAGTTATATCGGGCGGAGCTGGCGCTGGTCGCGCTGTTCAAAGACCGCGGCGTGCGGCTGCGGCTCTTTCATGGCCGCGGAGGCACCGTGGGACGCGGTGGCGGTCCGACCTACCAGGCCATTCTGTCGCAACCGCCGGGCACCGTCGACGGCCAGATCCGCCTGACCGAGCAAGGCGAAGTGATTGCGTCCAAATTCGGCAACCCGGAAATCGGCCGGCGCAATCTTGAAACCGTCGTGGCGGCGACCCTCGAAGCGTCGCTCGCAAGCGACCCCGAAACGCTGGACGTGCCCGCGGCGTTCGAGCACCTTATGCAACAGCTCTCGGACGACGCGATGCAGGCATACCGCGCGCTAGTGTACGAAACCCCCGGCTTCACCGATTACTTCTTCGCTTCGACCCCGATCGCCGAAATTGCCGAGCTCAATATCGGCAGCCGACCGGCCTCGCGTAAATTCAACGATCCCGCGCAACGCAAAATCGAGGACTTGCGCGCCATTCCATGGGGCTTCTCGTGGGGCCAGTGCCGACTGCTGTTGCCAGGCTGGTTCGGTTTCGGAAGCGCCGTGCAGGGCTATCTGGATCAGGCCGCGACGCCCGTCGAGCGCAACAAGCGGCTCGCATTGCTGAAGAAAATGAACAAGACCTGGCCGTTCTTCTCGACACTGTTGTCGAATATGGATATGGTGCTGGCGAAGTCCGACCTGGCGGTGGCGTCGCGCTATGCGCAACTGGTCAGCGACAAGAAACTGCGCAAGCACGTGTTCGGCAGAATCGTCGCAGAATGGGAGCGAACCTCACACTTGCTCTCGGAAATCACCGGCAACGACGAGCGGCTCGCCGATAACCCGCTGCTGGCGCGTTCGATCAAGAACCGCTTCCCCTATCTCGACCCGCTGAACCACCTGCAAGTGGAGCTGCTGAGCCGGCATCGCTCGGGGGTTACCGATGAGCGCGTCAGACGCGGCATACACATGACCATCAACGGGATAGCGGCGGGCTTGCGCAATACAGGATAATTAAGATAGCGCTATAACTCACCAGGGGTTTTATGACACCCATCCGTTCCGAACCCACGCCAGACGTACTGGCGGCACTGCTCGAACGCGTTGCCGGCGAGGACGCGGCCGCGCTGCGCGGGCTCTATGAACTGACTTCGTCGAAACTGTTTGGCCTGGCGCTGCGTATATTGGTGAAGCGCGAATGGGCTGAAGAGGTGCTTCAGGATAGTTTTATCAATATCTGGCGCTTCGCCGGCGATTACCGGCGGGGCCTCTCCGCGCCGATGACCTGGATGGCGGCCATCGTCCGGAACCGGGCACTCGACCATCTGCGGCGCGTCAATTCCGCCGAAATTGAATGGAGCGAAACTTTGGACGACCTGTTGCCAGCGGGCGGGCCCGACCCGTCGGACAGAGCCTTGCTCAGCGAGCACGCCAAGCGATTGGCGCTGTGCCTGCAAGGGCTGGAACCGAATCAGCGCCAGGCGGTGTCGCTGGCCTATTTGCGAGATCAAAGTCACAGCGAGGTCGCCCTATCGTTGAAGGTGCCGCTGGGCACGGTGAAATCATGGATCCGTCGCGGGCTTGAAAAGCTCAAGACCTGCCTAGCGGAGGCCAGGCGATGAATCCCCATCGATACCCCGGCTTGCTCGACCGGCTTGCGGCCGAATATGCGCTAGGCACGCTGCGCGGCGGCTCGCGCCGTCGTTTGGAGAGCCTCGCGCTCAATGACAAGGTCATCCAGAGATCGATCGAACTGTGGCGTACCCGCATCGAGACGATCGCCGAACTGACACCGGGACAACGTCCGCCGGACTCGGTGTGGCACGCAATCGAAGCGCGGATCGAAGCACAACGCGGGCCGCAAACCAATGCGCAAACAGGCCTGCATCCGCAGATCCGGCCGCAAACTGCTGCGCGCCCCGCGACGGTCCGGCAAGACACGGGCGAGCGCGTCGTGCGCTGGTTCGAAAGCCTGAATTTCTGGCGCGGCTGGGCGTTCGTGGCCAGCGCCGCCGCGTTGGTGGCACTGGGCATCGCGCTGCGGCCGCTGCTTCCGACCGAAGCTCCGGCTGGCGGCGCGAACGGCGCCCGGATCGGCTACGTCGCCGTGCTGCATGATCAGACTTCGCAGCAATCGACGCTGTTGATAACCTGGGATGATGCGCACAGCACGCTGACGCTGGACAAGCTGTCCCGCTATCCGCTGCAAAGCAACCAGGCGCTGCAGTTGTGGGGCTTGCCCGCACAGGGCAATCCGGTCTCGCTCGGCGTCATCCATGCCGATGCGCACTACAGCGTGCAACTGCCTGAGCGGCCGCAAAACTATCCGGTCCTGGCCGTTTCCGTGGAACCGAGCGGCGGTTCTCCGAATCCGAATGGTCCCACGGGCCCGGTGGTGTATACCGGCAAGCTGGTGCCGACCACTTGACCGCGACGTAGGTGGGCAAGAATACCGGCTGTTTTTTTGCCGTGATAGATTGCAGATCTATTTCGAATTAATCACGCGATTCACCGCTCCATGCCGACCAGCGCCCTGAACGATACGATCCAGCCCGGCTGGCAGGCTCACCTCAAACTGGCATTTGCCGCGCGTCCCGGCGGCAGTTTCATGACTGAGCGGCGCCATAGTGGACCGCTGCGGGTGCAAAAGCCGTTGTATCCGGAAGGCGGCCAGATCTGCCATGCGGTGATCGTGCATCCACCCGGCGGCATCGCCGGTGGCGACGCGTTGACGATAGAAGTCGACGTGGGCGCGGCCAGCCATGCGGTGCTTGCCACACCGGGCGCCACCAAATGGTACAAATCGAATCGGCGCAGCGCTCGGCAGCAGGTAACCCTGCGCGTGCATGAGGACGCGCATCTCGACTGGCTGCCGCAAAACAATATCGTGTTCGACGACGCCCGAGCCGAACTCGACCTGACGCTAGTAATTGCCGCATCGGGCAGCGCGATTGGCTGGGAAGCCACTCAGTTGGGTCGTCAGGCCGCGGGGGAAAGCTGGAACGCCGGCCACCTGCACGCCACGACCACGCTGATGCGTCCGAACGGCGAATTGCTGTGGACCGAGCGCGCCATCCTCGCCGCCGACGACCCGCTGCGCGACGCCCCGCAGGGCCTGGGTGGCTGGCCGGCGTTCGGCACATTATGGGCAATCGGCCCGGTGCGCAGCGAGCAAACGGATGCGGCGCTGCACGAACAACTGACCGCCCTGCTCGGCTTCGATGCGAACCTGCGTAGCGGCTTTACCTGTTTGCCCGGCGGAGTGCTGCTGATTCGCGCCGTAGCCCGCCAGATGCAAGCGCTGCAGGCGCTGCAGATAGCGTGCTGGAACCTGTTACGACCGGTGCTGCACGGCGCGCCCGCGCAACCGCTAAGATTGTGGTCGACCTGAGACTATCCGAACGATGGCTGAATTGACCTACCTGTTGCCGCACCTGTCGACCCGTTGACCCGTCGACCGACTCCAAATCGCCACACCCCGACCCTGAACGCCATGAGTTGCTTATGAAACTGACGCCTCGCGAAAAAGACAAACTGCTGATCTTCACCGCCGCCTTGCTGGCCGAACGACGCCGAGCGCGCGGGTTGAAGCTCAACTATCCGGAAGCCATCGCCTTTATCAGCGCCGCGCTCATGGAAGCTGCGCGCGACGGCAAAAGCGTGGCCGAGGTCATGCATTACGGCACCACACTGCTGGGCCGTGACGATGTCATGGAAGGCGTGCCCGAGATGATCCCCGACATCCAGATCGAAGCCACCTTTCCCGACGGCACCAAGCTGGTGACCGTGCATCACCCGATTCCTTAACACTTAGCACGCGAGGCAGCGATGATACCCGGCGAAATCCTGACTGAACCAGGCGAAATCGAACTCAACGTGGGGCGCGAAACCGTGTCACTGACGGTCGCCAACACGGGCGACCGGCCGATCCAGGTCGGCTCGCACTTCCATTTTTATGAAACCAATACGGCGTTGAGTTTCGATCGCGAGCAAGCGCGCGGCTTCAGGCTCAACATCACCGCCGGCACTGCCGTGCGTTTCGAGCCGGGCCAGGAACGCACTGTCGAACTGGTGGCGCTCGCTGGGGACCGCATCGTCTACGGTTTCAACGGAAAGATCATGGGACCGCTCTAAAGGGGCGTTCGAAGGCAGCGCTCTAAGGCAACTCGCTGGGCAAATCCATTTTTCGAATTCCGATTCGCCGACGTGACTCAAAGTAACGGAAACACAACAAGCGCAGTACAACAAGGACTTGCAGATGACTCTTCGGATTGGACGCCGCGCCTACGCGGAAATGTTCGGCCCGACCACCGGTGACCGCATCCGGCTGGCCGACACGGGGCTATTCGTCGAGATCGAGCACG
>Ga0302220_10003304_pt1 | contig 11263 bp, 9 predicted proteins | sample II_Palsa_E1_3_FD_194572 | JGI IMG/M metagenome (GOLD analysis project Ga0302220, IMG submission 194572) | Peat permafrost microbial communities from Stordalen Mire near Abisko, Sweden - II_Palsa_E1_3 | ecosystem: Environmental > Terrestrial > Soil > Palsa > Peat permafrost | place: Sweden... | reverse complement strand
GTGGCGCGTGCGCGTACTTGGTCCAGATGCGCGATCAGCGGGTCGAACGAAGGCAATGGATATTGCCAGGAAGGCAACACATCGAGAGCGGCCGTGACATCGTGTATGACGTCTTGGTCTACAACACCGAGTCGGTTTTGGTTGAATCGGCAAATTTTCATAACCCTGCGTCTCCAGAAGTTCTTTTTGGTGCATCCTCGAAGCGTACGAGGCGCGAAACTACGACCGAGTGTCCTGCAGTCAGTGACTGCGTTCGAATAGCCGTTGGAGAAGCAGGTTAATCCGTGGACCATGCGACGTCGATAGACGTCGGCTGATAGGTTTTATCAATATTTTTGAAGCACACAAATTGCCTCGAAACACACGCATCGACTCGATGCGCATGCATAGAATCAAGGCGAGCCTCAATGCGTGCTGACGGCCTCATACGCCCTATAGCTGACCCGGCCACGAATCAAGAAAATGACAGCGGCGCACGCAATCAGCATCGGCAACGCGCCGCAGGCAAACAACATCGCCGAAGAAAGATTCAACCCGATCAGATAACCGCCGATGACAGGTCCGAGAATGGCACCGAAGCGGCCGACACCGAGCGCCCAACCCGCGCCGGTGGCTCTCATGAAGGTCGGGTATGCGCTGCTTGCCAAGGCATTGAGGCCGAACTGCCCGCCGACGACAAAAATGCCCGCAGCACCCACAACCAGATCCAGCAATAGCGATGCATTGCCGGTAACCCCAATCAACGCGATTGAAATCGATGCCAGCCCAAAGAACCACGCCAGCGGTGCAAGCGTGCCTCGATCCAGCAGGCGGCTTAACAACACCCCGCCGGCCAGGCCGCCCACCTGAAAATACGATGTCACCATAACCGCGCGGGTCAGCGTAATGCCGGCGCTCGCAATCACGGTAGGCAACCAATTCAACACGAACGTCAATGTCATCAGGTTGGCAACGAAGCACGTCCATAGCAAAAGCGTAAACAGCGCACGCTTTTCTGTGAACAAGTGCCGCGCCGGCACCCCAGGTTCGATTTTCTCCGCGAGGATCAGACGAGTTTGGTCGTCTATCGCCGTATCGGGCAGCAGATGCTTCAGCACGGCTTTCGGGCCGCTTTTGTTACCAGTGCGCAATAGCTGGAAGCGTATCGATTCGGGCAGCCGCAAGGCGCATACGGGTACCAGCAGGACTGCTATGATGCCGCCGGCAAAGAACATCGAAGGCCATCCAAATCGCGGTATCAGCACTGCGGCGGCCCATCCTGCCGCTGCGCCACCAAACGAATACCCGAGAAACATGATGGTGATAAGTGTTGCGCGATTGCGGGCAGGCGCGTACTCCGCCGTCAACGCGAGTGCATTGGGCACGGCAAACCCGACACCGATGCCGGCAAAAAAGCGCACGACCGATAGCGCTGTCGTTGTCTCTGTCAGGCCACAGGCAGCAGTCAGCACGCCGAAAATCATCATCCCGGCGAGCATGACTTTGCGCCGCCCCCAGCGGTCGCTGGCGCTTCCCCCTACGGTTGCACCCACCATCATGCCGACCATGCTGGCCGTGAACACCGGTACGAAATTGCCCTTGGGGACACCCCACGCGTGAATGATAGCCGGTGCCACGTACCCAATCATTTGCTGATCGAACCCATCCATCAGCATGACAATGAACGACCAGAAAATCAGGTTGACATGAAACCCCCGGATCGCACTGTTCTCGATTGCAAAATCGACGTCAATGCTAGCGACCGCCCTCATAAAAACTCCTCTGAATAGTTGGCAATGTGTCGGGAACCGGCATACCGACCAAGGTACGCAACCGGAGCGGGCATCGCGCCACACCGACAAAAATGACTGCGCTCAATATTAGGCGCTCGGCAGACCCGGACCCATGAGTACAAACCCTTCCCAACGGCAATTCAGTGACGCTTGCTGTGCGATACGCGAGCACGCGTTCTTGACAGTTTGTCGAAGCGCACCATAATATTGAGCACGCTCATTTATTTACCAATGACTTGATTTTAACCGCCAGGCATCGTTTGCCAGGCGCTCCGCTCTTCACAAAAATTGGATCGATACGTATGAAAGGAATGCCAGTTGTCATCTCCGGCGGCGGCCCGGTTGGACTCGTTACAGCCCTCTCTCTCGCGAGGCAAGGCCTTGAAGTGTGTGTGCTGGAGGCGGAAGACCATATCCCAAGAGACCTTCGTGCCGGAACGTTTCATCCTCCGACCGTAGAGATGTTGTCGGCGCTTGGCCTCGGCGATGCGCTGCTGTCTCAGGGCATTCGGGTGCGGCAATGGCAGATACGCGACCGCAAGGCCGGCGTCGTTGCCGAATTCGATTTGGGCCTGCTAGCCGATTTGACGCCCTACCCGTTTCGTCTTCATTGCGAGCAACACAAGCTTTCCCAATTGCTTTATGAAACCCTGGGTGCGTTGCCCAACGCGCGGATCCTGTTTTCGCATCGCTGCACGGGCTATACCGAAGACGCAGAAGGTGTCACTGTCGGCTACAGCGGCCCAGACGGTGACGGCGAAATGCGCGCCAGCTTTATCATTGGCGCGGATGGCGCGCGCAGTATCGTGCGCAAGACGATGGGCGTCGAATTCGAAGGGTTCACTTGGCCGGAACGCTTCCTGGTATTCGCAACCGACTACGATCTGCGAGAACAGGGGTTTACCGGCAACGCCTATATCGCCGACCCGGACGAGTGGTGCGCGATTTTCATTCAACCCCATGAAGGACCGCCGGGAATCTGGCGGGTTGCGTTCCCGATTCCCCCCGAGGTTGAAGATAACGATGTGCTGACCGATGCGTTCGTGCAGGGCAAAATCCAGGGATTCCTGTCACCCGATCGTGAATACCCGATCTTGTACCGCAGCGTATATCGCGTGCATCAGCGCGTCGCCAAGCAGTTCCGAATCGGCCGCGCGCTGCTGGCCGGCGATGCGGCACACATCAATAACCCCCTCGGGGGCATGGGTCTGAATAGCGGCATACACGACGCGGTCAATCTCACCGAAAAATTGAGTCGGGTCATCCTGGAGGATGCCTCATTCGATTTGCTCGATCTTTACGATAGACAACGCCGCATGACGAATGTCGAATACGTGCAGGCCATCACGATTCGAAATAAGCGCTTGCTGGAAGAGAAGGACCCGGTTATTCGCACCGAACGCCTTGATGAATTGCGCGGTACAGCAGCGGATCCTGTTGCGGCACGAACCTATCTGATCAATTCATCGATGATCGCAAGCGTGCGGCGCGCCGCGGAGATTGTTTAGCGTCACTGTAGACGCCGCGCATGGCCAAGCCGAGTATTTTACGTAGGCTCGCCATGCCCGTGCGCGTATTGGGGGACTCGGTCGACAGCCATCGCCGCACTTCTGTCAGATAGATCGTCATCAGCAACGATGCGATCAAGTCGGCAGGCTCGTCAGCCGAGATTTCGCCGGAACGTTGTTTGGCGCGGACCAATTCCGACAGTATCTTCAACGTTTGCGAGCGGCGGGAATAAAAGCGAACCGCTTGTTCGCCCTTTTCCGACGATGCCGAGAGGAAATCAAACGTCTCCTGCACAGCGGGGCGCGAGATGCTGGGTTCGCTGGCCCAGTATTGATAACGCTTCTGGAAAAATGCGACCAACTGGTCGAGCAGCGGCGCCTCGCGATCGATACCGCTAACTCCCTGGGTGCTGAGTTCGTCAAGGTCGTCGTTGACGATCATCAGCAGCAGATCGCGCTTGTCTTTCGCGTAGACAAAGATCGTCCCGATTCCCACACCTGCCTGCGTCGCTATTTCCCGGGTCGTCGAGGCCTCGTAGCCTTTCTCGATGAACATCCTGCGAGCCGCGGCTTTGATCCGGCGACGCTTTTCAAGCTTGCCGCTCTCGCGGCGCCCGAGCTCAAGTTGGCTGTCTGGAGTCGATGCTATCTTCGCTTTGGTCATGCTCTGGCGTCTATGCTGAGAGGAGCCTATATTAGCGCAATCCCATGGTCCCGAAGCCCATCATGACAACCTCTGATGCCGACACGCCCGCTACGCTCGAATTCTGGTTCGATTTCGGCAGCAACTATAGTTATTTGGCGATGACGCGCATTGATGCATTAGCCGAACGACACGCTGTGGCTATCGCATGGAAGCCCTTTCTGCTGGGTCCGATTTTCAAGTCGTTGGGTTGGGCGACCTCACCCTTCCTGCTGCAAAAGGAGAAAGGCAACTACGTGTGGACAGACATGGCTCGCCAGTGCGAAAAGTACCATTTGCCATGGACGCGGCCGACGAGCTTCCCACGTCGCGCGCTGCTACCCACGCGAGTCGCCCTGATTGGAGCGGAACAAATCTGGATCGGGGCATTTTGCAAAAGGATCATGCACCTGAACTTTGCGCAAGATCAGGATATCGATACGCCTGACGTGATCGAAGAGGTCCTGACCTCGCTCGGCTTGCCGGCAAGGGAACTGATCGATCAGGCGCAATCCGACGACAATAAACGTCGTCTGCACGCGCAAACACAGGCGGCACTCCAACGCGGGGTCTTCGGCGCGCCGATGTTTTTTTTCGGCGACCAAATGTTCTGGGGTAACGACCGCCTTGAGGATGCATTGGCGCTGGCTTCTCGGGGCAGAAGCCAGGCCTGATTGCGCGAAGCTATTGCAAGGACCTACTTCAGCGTTGCCAGGTAAGCAATCAAATCGGCGCGCTGCTTGGCATCGGCCAAACCTGAAAACGGCATCAGGTTCCCGGGAACCACTGTCTGCGGATTCTGCAAATAGGCATCGAGCGTCTTCGCGTCCCACGTCAGTTTTGCACGCTTCATCGCCGGGCTATAGCGAAAGTCGGGTTCCGATGCGGATGCACGACCGACAATGCCCAGCAAGCCCGGACCCACGCCGTTAGTGGCGCTGGTGGCATGGCAAGCGATACATTGCGCATACACTTGCTTGCCGGCGTTGACGCTTTGCGCTATCGCGCTGGAAGCCCCAACTGCCGACACGGCCAGAACTGCAGCGACTGCGACTTTTTTCATAGACATCTCAAGTATCCCTCTGATGAGTGACGCCGGACCACCGGCCCGGAGCCACGTTGATAAAAGCACGACGCGAACCATCGTGACGGAACCGTCAAGCCAACTCACGCGGACGCTTGACGTAGTCCGCCAGATCATCGCCGAGACGCAAGGCCATCGCGGCTAACGGGCCTGTCGGGTTGTAGCCTGCGTTATGCACGAATACCGAAGCGCCGACCACAAACAGATTTTGCGCATCCCAATGTTGCAGGCGCGGCGATACCACACTGGTCTGCGAATCGGCGCCCATTATCGTGCCACCGGTGATGTGCGTGGTTTGATAAATGCGCGTATCGAACGGGCTCTTGCGTGGCGCGGCAGGTCCGACAATGTCGGCGCCCATCGTTTTGGCGATGTCTTCCATCTTCTTGGTCACAAACGCCGACATTTTCTCTTCGTTCGAACGCCAGTCGAAGGTCATGCGTATCAGCGGTTGCCCGTATGCGTCTTTGTAGACCGGATCGAGATCCAGGTAGTTTTCCGTGTTCGGATAACAACTGCCCTGTATGCCCAAGCCCATCGAGTGCGCGTACCAATCGGCACTCGCCTTTTTCCACGCAGTGCCCCATTGCGGCGTGCCCGGCGGCAAGCGACGGTTCTTGATCGGACGGCCGCTGAACATGCCCGCGCTGATTCCGCCGCCACCGAGGAAGTCCAGGCCGGTGTGATCGAAGTTATCGTTATTGAAATCATCGATGCACATCGCTGTGCCGCCCGTGGCGAGAAACGGATTCATCCAGCTATCTTTCATGAACAGGTTCACGCCGGAGTTGGTCTGGTAGCAAAAGTTCTTGCCGACCACGCCCTGCCCCGTTACCGGATCGTATGGCTTACCGATGCCATCCTGCAGCAGCAGCTTGGTGTTCGACATTGTAAAAGCCGCCAGCACCACGACATCCGCGGGTTGTTCGTACTCCTGGCCGGACCTCAAGTCCAGATAACGCACGCCCGTCACGCGCCGCGCATCACGATCGTAGTTGATACCCAGCACATGGGATTGCGTACGTAGTTCAAAGCCTTTGCGTTGCTTAAGCATCGGATACAACAAGACATCCGGCGTACCCTTGGCCTGCGCTTCGCAGATAAAACGTTCGCAGTGCCCGCAATACTGGCATTGACCCAGCTTTTGTCCATCCGGATTCGTATAAGTGCCCGACGAATTGGCGACAGGATAGGGAAACGGGTGATACCCCATCTTCTGTGCCGCGGCAGTGAACTGCAAGCCGGCTTCTGTCGTGATCAACGGCTTTTGCGCGTATTCACCGCGACGCGGCGCCTCAAACGGGTTGCCACCAGGCTGTATTTTGCCGTTGATGTTGCCGGCCTTGCCGGAAATGCCGAACAACTTTTCGAACAGCTCGTGGTACGGCTCCATCTCACGATAGGTGATACCCCAATCCTGCAACGGCACATCCTTGGGGATCGCGTTCTTGCCGTAGCGATTGATGTAATGCGTGCGCAGCGTCGGTTCGTATTCGGACCAGCGCCACGTATGACCGTTCCAGTGGTTGGCTGCACCGCCCACGCCTTCGCCGGGCAGGAACGCTTCCATCCAGCGTATCGGCGACGAGGCATCCTGACGGTTGTGACGCAAGGTATAGGTCTGCACGTTCCAGCGCTGCACCAAGCCCTGTCGCACATCCCAACGCATTTCATCGCGCTGCGTCGGCAGTTTGGCTTCCGCGCCCTGGGCATGCTCGCCGCCCCGCTCCAGCACCACAACGTCCACGCCTTGCGATGTCAATTGCCGAGAAATCAAACCCGCCGTCAGACCGCCACCAATAATCACGACTGTGCGCTTGGGTAATTTTTTTATCATGTGCGTCACTCTTTAGCTGAAGTCGACAATGGATTTGGGATCTTTAGCGCCGGGATAGGGCTTGCCGCGGAATTCGATCATGTCCAGCGTATGCGTGGCCGGCAAGCCCGGATAACCGACCATCTTCCAGAACACCTTGTCGTTATTGCCGCCGTACAACGGATCGGCAAAGCACGCCTGTTCGAACAACGGATACATCAATTCGTTGAACCAGGATGCCAGCGCAACTTCATCGTCCTTGATCTTGCCGTGGCTGATATCTTTCAAAAAACTGTCGGCGTCGGCCGGCTGCAGTTGATCGAACGTCTTGCTGAATTGAGCTTGGCTTTGACGATTGGCCGCGGCCACGCCAGCCCGGAAAAACTGCTCAGGAGTGAAAGGTAACTGCAAGCCCATTTGGGGTTTGCCAGGCTCCCAGGGGCCGTTTAAATAGCGGCCCGCGCCTTGCCCGTATGCACCGGCGAGTTGACGATCAATGAAAATCGCCAGGCCGCAATCGACGCCGTTGGGCGTGTATTGATCGGCGGGACACATCACGTTGACCATGTTCTCGACAAAGGCCGCTTCGTCTGCACTGAAGCTTTCGTAACCGACCAGGATCGGCGTGGCCGCGGGTGTTCCTGCGGCCGTTGCCGAATCGGCGGCAACGGCGGCGACGCCCGCAACGCCCACGCCCGCTATCAGGTGCGGCGACAGCGGGGCCGCGCCTGCGACGGTAATGACCTTACGCAGAAAGCTGCGCCGGTCGCGGGTATCTGAAGAGTCTTGGCTCATCTATGTCTCCTAAAATGTGCGTGAGAAGGTTCGATGAATTCGGAGCTTTGTTAATTCGAATTAACTGTTTCAAAGCTTCACGAACTCGAGGCGCGGCGATCAAACCGCTATCGTGATCCGGCCTCGTGCGTAGTATGCAGGACCGACGCGTTGTTGGCGAATCAAGCCAGTGCGACGCGTCGCGCGCGCCGCTGCGAAATACGCATAATCCGCCTTAGAACGTCTCCCACTCGTCGGCGTTGTTGGCCACGCGCGCCGGTGCAGAGACTTCTTGGGCGCTCGCTTTGACTTCTCTGCCGATTCTCCGATGTTGGGTCGGACGATGCGATGCAGTTGCACGCACACGAGTGGCGTGCGCGGAAGGTGTTTTAATCGTCGCGACTCTGGCCTGCACAGCGGCGGGTCTGCCCGTATCGCTGCGTTCGCCGGCGATTTTGAAAACCGCGACCGCGTCTTTCAACGACAAGGCCTGGAGTTCCAACGATTGTGCCGCAGCGCTGGCCTGCTCCACGAGCGCGGCATTTTGCTGAGTCGCCTCGTCCATCTGCGTGACGGCACGCGATACCTGGTCGATCCCAGAACTTTGTTCGCTCGAAGCCGCGGAAATTTCTCCCATGATGTCGGTCACGCGTTTCACCGCACCAATGATTTCGCTCATGGTCTCGCCAGCTTGGTGCACCAGCACCGAACCCGATTGCACGCGATCCACGGAGTGCATGATCAAGGTCTTGATCTCCTTGGCAGCGCTGGACGAGCGTTGCGCCAATGTGCGCACCTCGCTTGCCACCACCGCGAAACCCCGTCCCTGCTCGCCAGCGCGAGCCGCTTCAACGGCGGCGTTGAGCGCGAGAATATTGGTCTGGAACGCGATGCTGTCGATAATGCCCACGATCTCGGTAATCTTGGCCGAGCTTTCCTTGATCTCGTCCATCGTAAGGACAACCCGACTGACTACCTCGTTACCTTGACCTGCTATGTCCGACGCGTTGCCGGCCAGCGTGGTCGCTTGACGCGCATTGTCGGCGTTATGCTTCACCGTGCTGGTCAGCTCTTCCATGCTCGCGGCGGTTTCTTCCAGCGCGGCGGCTTGTTGCTCAGTGCGAGCAGACAAATCCAGATTGCCGGCCGCGATCTGCTTGGTCGCCGTAGCGATCGCTTCGCTACCGTGACGCACGGTGCTCACGGTCTTCATGAGATTGTCCTGCATCTTCCCCAAGCCGGTTAATAGCTGGCCCATTTCGTCTGTGGAACGAACCTGTACCGTGTGCGTGAGGTCTCCCGCGGCAATGTTGTCGAAGTGCTCGAGTGCGTAATTGATCGGACCGGAGATCGCGCGACGCAGCGAAAACCAACTGTATGCGGCGACCACCAACCCCAGCACTATCGCCAAGGCCGAGAGCATTCTGAAATTTCCGTAACGGCGCTCGGAGTCTTCATAACTGATGCGCGCCTGTGCGGATTCGTAGTCGTTAAGGTCCGATCCGCTTTTTTGCATGGCCGTAAAGACCGAGCCCACTTTGTGGGCAGCATCCGAAATCGCCTGGCGATCGCCGGCCTTGATCGCGGTACGGAAATTGTCCATGGCCTGTTCTGTCTGGGTAAGGCCATCGGTGACTGCCTGCGCCAGTTGCTTGCCGTGCTCGGTTTGCGGCAGGGCTTGATATTTGGCCCACCAGTCCAAACCCTGCTTGGCGACATCGGCGGCGGTGCGATACATCTGCTCGGCCCAGGCGGGATCGGTGGTGAGGGAGGCTTGATCCAGCGAGGTACGCTGGCGCCCCATCCAAAGCAGCATGTTGTCCGCGGCCGACATCTTAGGCATGCGTTCCTGATACAGCTCCCGGTTGGTATCGACGACAGTCGAAATACCCAGTAAGCCGATGACGCCTATCGATATCAACAACATGGACAGAATCACCATGGCCAACGCGAGTCGCGCCTTGATGGTGAGTTTGGTTTGCGGCATTAGAAGTGACTCCGTTAGTTTTGCAGAAGGTCTTACCCTGGCGCAGTGGCATGGCTGAGGACCGCGCCAGGGAACGACCTCCTTATTTCTAACGGCATATCGACTCGATACTTTAGCGATGCGGGGTCATGCCCATCTCGTGCCTAGGTATGCAGCACCAGTTTCTGCACACGCCAGTTCAACAGTTCGGCCACGAAAAGTACGTTCTCCGACGGACAAGCCATTTGATGGATCCAACCGAACTGCTTCAACTGCTTGCCGGATTGGCCAAGTACGCCCAACACCTCGCCTTCGAGCGATAGCTTGTAGATGCGCCCGGGGAACGCATCTGCACTGTAGAGCACCGGGTTCGGCCCTGGCGAGATGCAGATCGCCCAAGGTGAGCCAGGCGCAAAGGTGCCGGCGGCCATCGCCGCCTCATCCGGGATATTGCCGATCGCCGCCTGTGCGCCGGGTGGCACGGGTACGTCGATGGTGAACTGGCGCTGGAAATTCCCCTCGCCGTCGAACACCTGGATACGCCGGTTGCTGCGGTCGGCGACATACACGCGGCCTTCGTGGTCGAGCGCGATGCTGTGCGGCGTGTGGAACTGACCGGGCCCGGTGCCGCGCTCGCCCCACGACTTGAGCCAGTTGCCGTCGCGGTCGACCTTGGCCACACGCGAATTGATGTAGCCGTCGCTGATGTAAGTGTTGCCTGCGGCGTCCCAAGCGACGTCGGTCACCTGGCGGAAGCGGCCGGGCTCGGACGGCAGCGGTGGGTTCGGATGCTTGAGCGGGCCGGTCTCCTCGTCCGATGCTTCCTGCTTGCGACCGAACACCATCGCCACGCGGCCCTCGGGTGTGAACTTGATCACCATGTCCGAGCCTTTGTCCGTCACCCAGATATTGTCCTGGCGGTCGACCTTGACCGAGTGCGCGAACGACCACGCATAGAGGTGGTGGCCGATTTCCCGGATAAAGCGGCCGTCCGGGGCGAACTCGAGCAACTGGGCTGCCGCCGCAGCATAGGCCGGGCCGCTGCTATTGCCTCGCGAGAGTACGAAGATGTGGCCTTTGGAATTGAGCGCCACGCCAGAACACTCGCCGAAATAGACGTCGTTGGGCAAGCGCACCGGGTCCGGTACCGAATCGTAAGCAATGGTGGGAACAGTCTTGGCATAGGCGAAATGGGGCAGCAAGGCCAGCGCCGCAGCGCCCCCGGCGGCCACTGTCATGAAACGGCGGCGGCTAAGCGCGCCGTCCTGTAGATCGTTGCAGCACGGGCAGAATACCGAATATGGATGGCTCATGGGATGGTCTCTCCTCCTGGTCGCGAACTGTGCCGGACTTCGTTTATGACGGACCCTGCCAGTACGGCCAACACGCAGGCTATCCACCGGTGTGTCCAATCACTCTTAAAAACTGAATGATCTGGCCACACTTTGGCCATTTCAACAATAGAGACTCAAACCTATGTGGCGTTTCGTCGACCATGGCACGGGGCGGTATTATGCGTGCACTCGGTTAGTGCAGAGCCTACCGTTTGAACGTCGCGTACCACGCATCTCAGGAGACAGCATGCCGAAGGAAATCATCCTCAACGCATTTGATATGAACTGTGTCGGTCACATTCAACAGGGCCTCTGGACCCATCCGCG
>Ga0302220_10003297_pt1 | contig 11284 bp, 13 predicted proteins | sample II_Palsa_E1_3_FD_194572 | JGI IMG/M metagenome (GOLD analysis project Ga0302220, IMG submission 194572) | Peat permafrost microbial communities from Stordalen Mire near Abisko, Sweden - II_Palsa_E1_3 | ecosystem: Environmental > Terrestrial > Soil > Palsa > Peat permafrost | place: Sweden... | reverse complement strand
GACACGTTTGAAATTGTCCAGGTCGATAAAGAGCAATCCGATTGTGCCGGCGTGTCGACTCGCGCGTGATATCGCCTGCTTGATGCGGTCGAGCAGCAGCGCCCGGTTAGGCAGGGTCGTCAACGAATCGTAAAAAGCCTGGGTTCTTAGCTGCAATTCAGTGGCTTTTTGTTTGGTAATGTCCCGAAGGTTAGTTACCACACCTTCAACGCCGGGCTCGCGCAAAAGGTTCGTGAAGGTAATTTCTCCGTTTCGCCACGCGTTTCGGTTGTCTCGGCTTCGCAACTCAACCGCTTTCGTCATGCCAGGCACCGCACGAATCTGTTCCCATATCTCGTTCAACGCTGCGTGGTCATCGGGATGGATGAGACTGTGGAAGGGCGTACCAGTCAATTCATTGTCCAGGAATCCCCAGTCTGTTTCCGCGGTAGGAGCCTGATACGTGACCGTGCCCGACGCATCGCAAATCAGTATGGCTTCCATGGCGTGGCGCACAAGCGAGCGAAAGCGTTGTTCGCTCTTCCGATTCGCCTCTGCTGTCGCCCCGGAAATTCGCCGCTGGAAGCGCTGCATCGTTGTTCCGAAGAAGATGGCTAGCCCGAACCCAAGCGCGAAAATAATCGGCGTGGCAACCATTACAACCATTTGAACACGGGTGAGATGGTTGGCCTGTCGCGTGGCTTCGACCCGCTGTCGGACGGCACTTGTTCCTACTTCACGATCGATTCCGTCCAGAGTCGGATCTACTTCAATGTTGTCGATGTGATGAGCTTTAGTGAGGTCACCTGCGTCGATCGCTGCGAACAACCGACCGGTCGCCGATATGTACCCTGAGTGCTTGAGCAGCATGCCGTCGATGGATGCCGCGCCTTCTTTGTTTTCCAGCGCCCGCACCTTTGTGAGCTGTGAGACCGTTGTTGCGGCGGCCTGCGCATGCTTCTCGCGCACCTCTTTTATCGGGTCTATCCAGTATCTGAGCTCAAGTGACGCTTCGGTACTCAGGCTATACCTGGCATCATCCAAACCGTCGCTTAGGTTGCTGGCGTGCAGTGCCTCGACACCGTTATGGTAACTTTGCCACGCACCCCAAAACCCCAGCGCTGATGTCGCAATCAGCACCATCGCCAAACCCGTCGCCGTCAAGACCCCAGCATTTCCAGCCACGCTATTGCGCAGCCTGGAATCTGAAGCACCTAAAGACCTGAAAAAGCGAAACCGCTTATTTTTTCGTCTTTTAAATATGTGCATTTGGGTCTCCGTAAACTGCTGCAAAGGGCTCCCCCCACACGAACCCGTCGTCCCAAGGAATGCTTACGTCGATTGAAAATACCAACAATTGCTTTGCTGCACATGATCTGAGTCAAGTTCGGCCATAATATTAATGGCCGGTTTTTCACTACGATTTCTAAAATTCTGCAGGACCGTTTTAAAATTAATTATATATTTCCACCATTCAGTTGCGCAGTTGCCCCTCTTTTGCCAGCTGAAGGCCTTTTTAACATGCGCCTTTCTTCCGATATAAGCAACTGATGATTTGAACGTAATTTTCCGCCATTTGTTGAGCGGATTTCTCGAGTGTGATTGCCGACTCGCTGCTTTCAGCGCGGAGGCGAGGATCCTCGCAAAATTTCATCAGCGGTCGAGACGGGTCGAGTGGCGGCATACGCCTTTCTTGAGAGCGGCCGTTCGCGACAACGTTCAGTCGCACTTCCGCGAACAGCCGCTTCGCCTAACTGGCAGCATCCGTGTGCGAATGTTCGCTCCGTCTCGGAAGCCGCCCTTCAGGTCGCGCCAACTCCAACGGCTGGAGAGGGTCGGCTCCGGTCCCAGGCGCGATGCGCGGCCTGCGAGTTCACGCGTGCGGGACATCGGGCAGGGTTCGGCCAGAAGGGGGCAATCGACCAGAATCTACGAACGGCCGCTTCGCTACCCACAGGTGCCGTTACGAGTGGCAGCTTGAATTTTTGCGCGGATTGATTCTCACGTCCCAGTGTCTTGTCAAACCGCGCACGGCCCGGTGAACTGGCTTTATCTCGTCGGGAAATGGCCGGGATGATGTGCACACCCCGGCCGGAGTTCAGTGAGTCTCCGCGTGCATTGCCTTCTTGACGCCTTCATCCCTCATCGGCTCATTGCCACCTGTGACGTGAATGGGACCTTCTGGAATCTTCACGTCGTAGCAGCTCTTGATAATCTCGCCGTCCTTCATGACGAGGGATATCTTCGCCGGGTCCTGCAGCACCTTCAGGTCTTCAAGCGGATTGCCGTCGACCAGAACGATGTCCGCGTAATACCCCTCGGCGAGTTTGCCGATGCGGTCCGGCTCCATCATCAGTTGGCCGCCGAGTTGCGTCGCTGACAGGAGCGCTTCCTTCGGCGTCATGCCGATATATTTGACGAAGTACTCGAGGTCACGGGCGTTCGTACCGTCTGGCATCCACGCGAAACCGTAGTCGCCGCCTGGCAAAATACGGATGCCGCGCTTGTGCATCTTTTTGAGTGTTTCAGACGCGACTTCCAGCTCACGTGCATAGCCCATGTTCGTCGCAACTTCTTCCGAGATACCCCACTTCTCCGCGTGATAAAGCGTGCTGACTAGCCAGCCAATACCGGGGGCGACAAAGTGCTTCTCCTTGTTCGCCTCGAGCATGTCGAGCGCCTCTTCGTCTGCGAAGCTCGCGTGGAAGACTAGTTCAAGGCCGTGACGTACGCACTGCTTGACTGACTCGCTCGAACGGGCGTGCGCGGCAACGCGCTTGCCTGCGCGTTTGGCCTCGGCAGCCAGCATGGTAAAGAAAGACCCAAAAGCGCAGTCGACGACTTGTCTCAATGCCCGTTGCAGAAAACGGCGGTGAGAAGAAGGGGAACCACTTCCCGAATGACAGCGTCACTACCCGCCTGGCGTGCGCGCGCCTCAACTGACTCGGCCGCGCCGGTCACTACCACGCCGCACGCCGAGGCCGTGGTCGGCTGGCCGCTGCCCTGTTTGAACATCGGATCGTCTTGCTCGTAGCCTAAGACGGCGTAGACGTGAAAGCCGAATGCCGTCAGATTGCTGCCGTGCGCTGGCCGGAATGCGTTGACCGAGTTGGCTTCGACGCGCATCGGCTTTGGATCGATAGACTGGTCGTCCAGAAGCGGGGCGATGAACTCGTGCGCGCTCGATTGACAGTCGAGTTGTGGATCGAGCGCGTGCGCATGGCACAGGACTGGAGAGAACCCCATGCCTAATGAAGTAAGCACCGTCAACGTGCTGGAAATGGACTTTTTCATCGTAGTCGCGCAGGTGGTTCTGTCACACCACACACTCGCATGTCTGGCGTCGGCCGTCGGTACGGTGGCAACCCATGTCCTTGACTCGGTGCGCCTGGCTGCTGCGGCTGGTCCGTCAGGTGATCGACGCTGGCAGTCGTCCCGCAGAGTATCTCTGCGAGCACGCTTCGCTGAGACGACAGTGATCAGACGGCAGCACACGCGTAGACAGTGCGCGATTGGCCCAGCCAGAAAATGCGGCCTACGCGGCGCGCTGGTTCAACCACACCCGGCCCGCGGCCGTCATGTTGATCACACCACACGCACGCGATTCGTATGCAAGGCCGAAGCTCAATAGTTCTTCCGCTATCGAACGCGGCATTTCTGCCAGGGAATCTGGAATTCGATCAAGCGATTTGAGCGTCTGGACGGCCTCGGGGGAGAGTTGGATGTACACGACGGTCTCCTGTTGTTTGATCATCATGGACCGAACGAATTTTTACCGTCTGTACGGTAGCGTCTACTTAAGCCGCTGTTTCTGAAACTTATCCCAGGTACCGTCGCACTCGAGCGTCTGGGGGGCGTGTACCCTTGGCCAACGTTCGTTCGCGGACGAATGGTGCGCTGTTTACAGCGCCTTCAGATTGGGCAATAGCCGGTGACGGCTATCAGAATGGTGTTTCGTGTCGTTTCAGACTCCTTTACTTTCCTCGCTATCTCATACCCGTCCATTCCAGGTAGCCCGAGGTCCAGAAGCACGGTGTCCGGCGTGAACGTCGCGGCGGCAGCAAGTCCCTGGATGCCGCCTGGCCATGTCTCAATCGCTATTCAGTCAGATCTCCGCGCGCGGCGTCTCGCTGCCTTGCGCGCAAAAGTCCGCCATCGGACAGACATCGATTGGGAATGGGGGCACAACTCATTTATTCAATCGAATTCGCTCGCAGTGTGCTTTCCGCATCGGAACCTCGCAGACGATTCGATTCCATACCGAATTCCCTGGGAGACAAACCGTGAAGCGCACATCCACCTCATTCCAACTCCAACCCATTCCTATGCTCACGGCCGCCCTGCTCCTCGGCATTGCCATGCTCGCCGCACCGTCAAGCGCCGCAACGCCGGGGCAAACCCAGGCGAGCGGGCAGGTCATGAAAGTAGCGGCCCATACCCCTGTCGATACACGAATCAACAACCTTCACACGAGGCTTCAGATCACGGCTGATCAGGAATCCCTATGGCAACCGGTCGCGCAGGTAATGCGCGATAACGCCAGCACGATGGATTCACTCAGGCAGGCTCGTGCTGCTAACGCCAACATGAGCGCCGTTGACGATCTCCGGTCTTATGGCCAGGTTGTCGATGCACATGCGGACGGTGTCAAGAAACTCACGTCGGCCTTCGAGGCCCTTTACAACAGCATGTCGGATACGCAGAAGCACAATGCCGATCTGATTTTCCACAACGATACCCACCACACGGCGACGAAGGGATGACTCGGAGCTGCTGCGCCTGGCAGTCGGTTGCCGAACCAGTGCCACGCGTTACCTGATGAGTAGCAGTCCGAACATAAAGGATACACCATGAAAACCTCACTGAAAAGCGCACCGGACAAGGGCGCGATGAGATCAGGACGCCTGAGTGCAATTGGGCTCACGTTGGCGCTCGCCAGTCTCTTCACAGCAACACCTCTGCGAGCGGAAGACGTTCACCACGGAGGCCAGCAGCATAGCCAAGGCCAGGGGCATGCCGCCCCCCGGCAGGCATACCGGCATGACGATCATCGTCGCGATGGTCACTCATACGACGACCGGGGCTATGCCTACGGAGCGCCGCCTATAGTCTACGCACCGCAAGAAGCGCCTGGAATCAGCCTGTTCCTGCCGCTCTAGTCCCGATAGAAAATGTCGGGCTCATAATCGCGGTCGGCACCAGGAACCTTTGGAAGGAGGACAGCATGACAAGACTCATCGCTCTGTTTCTGATCGCCAGTACCACTCTCCTCGCGGGCTGCAACACTGTTGCGGGAGCGGGCGACGACATATCGAAAGGCGGCCAGGCCGTCCATAACACAGCCGAGGATGCCAAATAGGCAACGCCAGTTATCGGTGTTGCAGATGTTCGAGAAAAAGTAGCCATTCGCGGATCGTGCTTTCCGTCACGAAGACGCTTTCCACATCAGCCGCTGAGGCCGGCGCGGTTGCTGCGCGGCATCGGGTTACGCATGTTCAACGTGCAGTAAGCCGAAGGGTGATAGCAGCCAAGACTATCGGCAACTGAACCGGCTTCACGAAGTGATGATCGAACCCGGAGCGCATCGATTCAGCGCAAGCAGGAAACATCCGACTCTCCAGGTAGCCCCGCGTGTACGTAGGTGGTCCGAAAGCGGACACGCTCAGCTAGTCCGGACTGGATATCGAGGCAGACTAATGGTGAACACACAACCTGTACCAGGCACATCGCGGACGCTGAGAACACCGTTGTTTGCCTCGACGCTGCGCCTCGCGATTGAAAGACCTAGCCCTAGTCCGGTTCTGTCTTCGCCATTCTGGGTGAATGGCAGGAACATTCTTTCTGCATTACCGGCCGGGAGACCGCCGCAATGATCCTTCACATCGATCAGGATGCGATCCGATAACGCGTAGGCGTCCAACGTCACTTCGGTGTGATGGTGTGTGAATTTAAAGGCGTTTTGCAGCAGGTTTCCCACCGCCGAATAAAGCTGATCACGATCCCCACTGACGGCAAGCCCCTTATCCACAGCGGAAACTGTCAATACACACCCACGAACCTGGGCTGCAAGGTCAGCGGCATATTTCACTTCAGCAATGAAGTCGGCAACGGAAAACATTCTGGATTGTACGGAAATTCCCGCTGCCGCACGTACCTCATCCAGAGAGCGAGCGATCAGCTCGCGCAATCCGTCCAGGCTTCGCTCCAGAACCGACCCCGTGGCTCCGGACAGACTTAAATTTCCGGTTTTCGCCGCCGAAAACGCGAGCGTTGCAGTCTGAAGAAAGTTTCGCAGTTCGTGCGCGAAAAGCCCCAGTCGTTCATGCATCTCAAGGGCTTGCCGGTCCGCAACAGCGAAATCGCGCTGATAGCTGAATTCGGTGACCGCATCGGCAATGGCATTGTCCAGACAACGGTTGAGGGTTCGAAACTCGTCTATCAGAAACGGCGCATCGCGCTCGTAGGCGAGATCTGTAATGGCCTGGCACAAGTCGCCATAGTCGTGCACGACCTGGTCAACCGAGAATCCGAGCTTTAACAACTCGTGTCCGTGCTGTGCCGCTGCCTCGCCGATCTCGGATAACGATGCACCGCCGCCCGAGGGACCAGAAATTCTGCGGCTGTCCAAGGGCTCCGATGTCTGCTCCAGTTGAAGCGTCCTGATGAGTTGATCCAGGAACAGCGGCACACCATTTTGAAGTTGTTGTGCGGTCGCCTCGCGCGCGGGCCTTTGCGCTACCTTGGCACGACACCGATCGATCAGCTCACCGCGGTTGTTTGCAAGAAAAATGTGCATCATGACGCAACCCCTGGATGTTGGTTTAGTCTTTCTGGAGTCGGCGGCTTCGCGAGACGACTATGACCCGCTACCATCGGCAAGTGCCCGTGAGGGCGGCCGAGTGCACCGGTATTCTCTTTCGATTAAAAACTACCGCCATACACCATGCTACGCGCTCTGCGCGTTCGAATATTTCTTTCGGCACACGCGGAGCGAAGCGCCTGTCGAGCCCGGCATGCCGCGGCCGGTCAGCGCCGCGACGGCAGCTGATGCGCCCGGTTCGCCGGACTGAGCAAGGCGAGTCTCCGGCACCTCTTGTGGCCGGTCGCCGCCGGTCGCGAAGATCGCATACCGAACCGGAGCTGCCACCCATGCCAAAGGCGGGGATCGCCTCACAGCAATTTCGCGATTGCATCGCGCGTCAATGGCGAGAATTCTGCCCCCTTCTATGTGACTGCGGTCGATATCAAAATTCGAGTCCGCGATGTCGCCGGGAGGAATCGTTTCTGCAATCGAATGACCGACGGTGACAGCGTGCCGCAGATGGCCGATCTGGGTCGCCAGGTCCTGCTGGACAACATCCCACAGTGGGAAAGACGCGAGCATTGCCCGAAGCTCGGTCCATTCGCCAGTTACACCGAGATGCATATAGTCACGCATACCTGACTCCGTTTTCATCGCTTCGGCCAGGTCTTCAAGCAGGGTGACGGATTGCTGGGCCAACGCAAAGAGCGCAGCAAGTCTGACTTTAGTTTCGCGCTTTTCAGTCAGGTAGCCATGAATGAAAGGTAACGATGCAGCAGCCGTCACCGCGAAAATGCTGCCCACTGCCTGTACCCATGCAGCAAGTCCCGGATGCACTTCGACCCAACGGAGAACATCATGCATGTGTGCACTCCCCGCGTCTGTCTTCTGACCCGGTGGTAACGGCCATGCAAGCCGCTCGTGGACGAGCGGATGTGCGGGCGCGCGACCTCAGGTCGAAGATCCAATCGAGAGCCTACGCCCGTCATCGGACCTGTCCGCAAGCAAGGTTTTGAAGGTGAGTTGCGACATTTCGCGGCGGCTCTTGCGATTCGTGCGCCTTGTCTTGAGACGCGTCATTCCCGAGGGCCGTCCTCACGGTCGATCTCCCCAGCAGCCTGCTCCCAGAACTCCACATCCCGTCCCTCCGGCTTACCCGCTCGCTCCCAAACCTCACGGGCGACGCGCAGTATCCTGGCTTCTCTCTCTGAAGTCGGCTCGCGCTCTTCAACCGTTGCACCTCCCTCATCGACACGGACGCTTGTCACGTCGTACCCATCAGCGAGCTGGTGCCAGGCCTTGACGCTGTTCATCTCTTCGAACTGACCGATCGCCGTCGCGATCGCTTCTGCCTTTGTGCCCCGGGCGACCGCGACCCGCATCAACTCACTGCGATGCGGGTGACCGCGGTGGTCAGTGAATATCTTATGAAAGATCACTTCATACGGCCGTCGTTGCGAGATGCTACCGCCCATGTCAGACAGGGAAATAACACCTATCAGGTGCCGGTCCCCACGGTCGAGGACTGCCAGACGATGGACATGATTCTCGCTCATGATGGCAGCGGCGTGTTCGACCTGATCGTCCGCAAAGCAAAAGAGAACCTCGGCCGACATCGCCTCGCGCGCGGTCATCTGACTGACGTCCCGTTCACTCGCGACGCCCCGCATCGTGATGTCGCGGTCGGTGAGCATCCCGATTACGCGGGTGTCCTGGCACACCGGCAGCGCGCCAATGTTGTCGTTCTTCAGCTTGCGGGCTGCAGCCTCGAGCGTTTCCCCCGCCTGAACGCGGATTGGCTCTTTCATCATTTCTCTGACTAGCATAACGTTGCTCCTGGTGCGGGTTCCGTGAGAGGGCGGGCCCGCACAACGCGATTAGCAGTAGAGCTCAGTACTCACGAATGCGGTTCTGGAAATCTGGAGATGCCAAGCTCCAGGGGAGCCTTCGGTTCATGCTGCGCCACAGCAGATGCAAATACGGTCCGATAGCGTACAGGGCCGCAAAGGCCGGCGCGATCAACGTCGTTTACTCGAGTTGCGGCTCCCCTCCTCACGGAACCGTGCACCGCTTGCGCCCCGCGTGACGACGGGCAATGCAACCAGAATTTTCAAAGTGCAGGCACGCCCATGGCCATGGGTCGACGTGTTTCCTTTCAAACGTAATCGCTGTCAACGCCGACACGCAGCGTTCTGGACGGCGGCGTTCGACGACGCCCCGTCACCCACAGGAGCAACCGTGCGAACTATAATTTGTTGGTGGATCAGTCGTGCGCGGCTCTCATGAGGAACCCTGCCCGGCCTTTCCCAGCGGCATTCACGTCCTTTTGTCTAGCATGGCGATCCACCTGTCCCTAATACCTGATATTGTTAGGCATAGTTCTGTGATTCCGGCGCGGTCCTAGACAGCATGCCGAGGAGCGAAACATGTCAGACGAGCGTCATCCAAACGAAAATCACCTGCTTGCGGTTCTGCCCGAAGCAGAGTGGGCCCGCCTTTCCCCGCATCTGACCCTGGTCGATATGCCGCTCGGGCAGGTCGTGTACGAGTCAGGCGATCATCTCAACCACGTTTATTTTCCGACGACTTCAATCGTATCGTTGCTGTACGTGATGGAGGACGGCGCGTCGGCCGAAATTGCGATCGTGGGCAACGAAGGATTGATCGGCATTGCGCTTTTCATGGGCGGTGAGACCACCCCAAGCCGGGCGGTCGTGCAAAGCGCAGGGCGCGCATTTCGGCTGGACGCCCGATTAATCAAAGAGGAATTCCGTCGGGCTGGACCCATGCAGCGACTTTTACTGCGCTACACCCAGGCACTGATCACGCAGATGGCGCAGACCGCCGTTTGCAACCGGCACCATTCGATCGACCAGCAATTGTGCAGATGGCTGCTGCTGAGCCTGGACCGTCTGGGGTCGAACGAACTGAGGATGACGCAGGAGCTGATCGCCAACATGCTCGGTGTCCGGAGACCCGGCGTGACCGAAGCAGCGATGAAGCTGCAAGATGCGGGACTGATTCGTTACAGCTATGGTCACATCGAGGTACTGGATCGACCGGGACTCGAAAAGCGCGTATGCGAATGCTATGGCGTAGTGAAACGTGAATTCGACCGGCTGTTACCTGATCTGAAGGCGCTATAAGAAGCGCCTCATCCGTGCCCGAGCAGGCACGACTAAGGGGTTCTTCTTCATCCACGGATTTTTGATGATTGGATTGCCTACCCGATGCTGGCGTTTTCAAAATAAGTTGAAAGCCGAAAATCGGTGGCGAGCGACTGAACTGAAGTGTCGGGCGAGCCGGGACTGGAGAGTGTTCCGCCGATCAGTTCCTGCCGGTGCACACGGCGGGAAATCATGCTGTCCCGCAGGATCATGCATACCTCGACCAGCAACATGATCGCGACTGCCACGAGACCAGCATAGGCGACGATCCTGAGCGTCTTCATTTACGTTTCCTCCGATAAAGGGACGGCGGTAGCGATCTAAAACACCGTGCGGTTTCACGGCAACACGTAGTCACCGATCGCGTTGACGTTTCCCCCTGCCAATGGCGAAAGGGATTGCAGTTGGCTGCCATTTAGCTTTGGCTCCTGGCGGATTGACCTCATGGACTCGCCTGTCTCTCGTGTGGCAGCGGAGGCGGGAAGCGTCCGACGCTAACCGCACAGATTTGATCCTGCTCGTTGACCGACCTTCGCTTGATGGGCACGTGGCTGGAACGTCCTACCTAAGTCCGAAATATCCCAGGACGAACAGAACGATGACCACGACTCCGACAAGCCAGATGATGTTGTTCATGACGCGCTCCTCAAGTTCGACGCTAGCCTAATCAGCGGTGCGACTCGTAGATCGCGGACCAACCGGCGAAGTGTGCAGCGGCACCTAACGTTTTGTCACAACAAAGACTTGCGCGGTTGCGCCAGTTGCCGGTTACGAATGCGCGCCTCGCGAGAGAAACCAGGGAATCACTGGCACACAGCGGACGCAACGTATGTTTCTCACATGCGACAGGGGATGTCTGTACGGTGGCAGCCCGAACGCCCAAAGAAAGCTTATAGGCTCAGAACGGAGTGGTAACGGTCGAGGCACATGAGTCCGGGCAAAGGGATGGATAGTATGTTCACTGAGTTCACCGCATGAAAATGGCCAGTCAGCGTCCTCTCCGACGCACTTCGTCATGACCGGCTCCATGGCTTCGCAATGGAAAGTCGCCCGGCGCAGATCAACCGGCGGTGGCACGTTGCAACGCCGGGCGCGTTGTCGCATGAAGCAGTGACGTATAGCTGTCTACGTAATTCCGCGCCATCGTTCTGGCGCTAAAGCGGCGTTCGAACTGGGTGCGGACTTCCGTACGTGACAGCTCATCGAGACGTTGCAGCGCGACGACGGCACCCTGTACGTCGTCACAGATATAACCCGTGACGCCGTGGTCGATTACCTCGGATACCGAGCCGCGATTAAATGCAATCCCCGGAGTCCCACACGCCATCGCCTCGAT
>Ga0302220_10003293_pt1 | contig 11292 bp, 8 predicted proteins | sample II_Palsa_E1_3_FD_194572 | JGI IMG/M metagenome (GOLD analysis project Ga0302220, IMG submission 194572) | Peat permafrost microbial communities from Stordalen Mire near Abisko, Sweden - II_Palsa_E1_3 | ecosystem: Environmental > Terrestrial > Soil > Palsa > Peat permafrost | place: Sweden... | reverse complement strand
TGCCTATCCAAAAAGACGACGATTGAAAGCTACAAGTAACATATGTGTAAGTTTGTAATTAAATAGTCATGTTCGGCTTCTAGCATGTGCCCGCTACGTGATCGACGTTGCCTACAGGTCGCCTCAGTCGGGGTGACATCTCGTGCAGGCGGAACACTCGCCAGAAGGAAGCGCCGAGAGAGGCTATCAGTGCGGTACACGGGTACACGACGACAACATCACTAATAAATCGCCACGAACAAGAGAGCTAAAAAATGTACCCACAATTCCGAGGCAATCACCATCGCTTTGTTCCGCTGCTCACCGCGCTTGCTGCAGCCGCGACGCTTACGGCCTGTGGCGGCGAACTCCCCGGCAATACCCCGAACCCCGGCAATAGCGGCGGTATCGACAACGGCGGCAATAACGGAGGCAATGGCAACGGCGGCAATAGCGGCGGTAACGGCGACGGTGGTAACGGCGGCAGCGGGAACGGTGGTAACGGAGGCGACAGCGGGAACGGTGGCGACGGTGGTGGCAACGGAGGCACCACGCGAACGGTCAGCGGTATCGTCAGTGGTGCGACTTACAAGAGTCCAGCCGGCTTCGCCAATTCGTCGGCATCCGGGGTCGATTACGCCAAAAGCACCACGGGCGACGACGTGCAGCAGACCTTCGTGCCTATTACGTATGCCAATGCCACAGTGTGCGCCGATACCAACAACAACGGCGTGTGCGACGAAGGCGATGTGTTCACGCGCACCGACAGCAACGGCCTCTTCACACTGACACTAACGCCGGCCGCGCCGGCCACGAGCCTGGTTGCCGTAGTCGATACCGACGCAACGTACACCGACCCGCGCGCCGGCACCACCAAAGTGGCGAGCAAGATGAACCTGCGTAGCGCCGCCGCCCAAGCCGGCGGGGGGGCAAACGTTATAATCAGCTCGCTGTCAACGGAAGTGGTGCGTCTGACTGAGGCCGAGCAACTGAGTTTCGCCGATGCAAAGGCCGCCATCGCCGGGCGCCTTAGCCTGACCGGTGGGACCGTTGACGTGACCGTCAATCCCAACGATGTCGTGAGTTCACTTACGAACATCACTGGCTCGGGCGCGTCCAAGGCACTTCTGAGCGAGGCCAACACGCTGGCTGGCCGCTACATGCTCGCTACGAAGATCCTCGATCGCGGCTATGTCAGCGACAGCGCGATCGATCCGGTCAAGACGATGAAAGCCGCGCAGGATGCGGCGTTCAATCCGGAAGGCATCCCGCGCTACGATCACCTGTTTGTCGTGATCTTCGAGAACCACAGCAACCAGTCGATCGACGATCCGGCCTATCCGAACTTCTACAATTACCTACACGTGGAAGGCAACAAGGCCGCCAATTACTTCTCCACCGGCAACCCCAGCGAGCCGAATTACATCGCGCTCGCCAGCGCCGATGATTGGGGCGTGGCTGACGACAACGCGTGGAACTGCTTGCCGGCCGGCGACACCGCCAGCCAGCCGACCGATGTCTACATGCCGTTGAAAGCCTGCGATTCCGACACGAAAGTGCACAACATCAAGGGCCGCCGCAACATGTTCACCGCGATGTACAACGCGGGCATGGGCACACGGGTGTACAGCGAGTCGATGAACCCGGGCCAGGATCCGCGCAAAGACGGAGTCGCCAACACCGCCATCTCGGGAACGAACCGCACCACGGGGGTCACCGAGACGATGCCCGCCAGCCTCTACAAGACCAAACACCACCCAGCCGTCAATTTCGACGAAGTGCGCAACCGTCCGGACTTTTTCAAAAATCTGGCCCGTTCGGTCGGCGGCGGACAGTGGGATGCGTCGATCGGAACCTATGCCTCGGCCAACCAGATCGCGTGGAACACGCATCAGCTCGAAGACGATCTCAAGAGCGGCGACATTGGCGCGCTGAACTACATCGTGCCTGACCAGTGCGACGATATCCACGGTGGTGTCGGCAGTTGCACGTCCTCGGGGATCGCGCGTGGCGATGCCTATGCCAAGTATCTGGTGGACACCATACAGGCCTCGCCAATCTGGAAGAACACGAACCGCCGCTCGGCCATCGTCATGCTGTTCGACGAAGGCACGAGCTTCTACGGAAGCTCGTCGTGCTGCGGCTGGAACGTGGGCGGGGGAGCCACCAGCGGTGCACCTCTGGGCGAGGGCATCACCACTGCGATTCCGAAATACAGCGGCGGCAACAAGGGCGACGGCCCGACGATCTTCTCGTTACTGACGAACCAACCCAATGCGCCGAAGCAGATCGTGGACTCGGATTCGTACAGCCACTTTTCGTTCGTGCGCACGATGCAGGACATGTTCGCGCTGGCGGACCCGGGCGTACCGACGTCGTACATGAATCGCTCAAAGTACACCGAGCAATTCATCGCGGGCAACCTGGCCAACCTGGCCGAATACTCGGGCAGCGCCAACACGCACTTCGATTCGGTTCGTCCGATGAACCATAAGTACGTGATGAAGGCTGGTGAGCTGATTTCAGGCGGCAGCCAGAAGGGCGGCAGCGGCAGCGGTTCGGTGGGCAGTGGCAATAGCACATCCACTGGTCCGGACACCACGCAGACAAACATCTGGACGATCAAGCCGTAAGCGCCAAACGCGAAGTCCGTGCATGGCCGGAACGCATCCGCGCGAGCGGGGGCGTTCCGGCTTTGTACCGTGCTTATCACCATGTAGTTTTGCCGATTCATTCGCGCGTTTCGCTGCTCGAATGGCCGGCCGCCAAAACCTATCACCACCATGCGCTATACCATGCTCGCTGCCTGCTTCACGGCAGCCATGTTCGTCGTTGCACTCGCCGCGTGCAAGCCCGCGAAGGATTCCATCTCGACATCTCATTCGCCCTCCGCGCCGGCTGCGGTGAAGCAAGCCGTGCCGGGCAAGGTTGCACCGCCGCTTGCTCCTGCGGCGCCGCTATCGGCCGCCGCGCAGATCGGTGCGAAACTGTTCTTCGATCAGTCGCTGTCGGGCTCGGGAAAGATGTCGTGCGCCTCGTGCCACGATCCGAAGCACGCCTATGCGCCCGCCAATGATCTGGCTGTGCAACTGGGCGGCCGTGACGGCAAGCAGCCCGGCACGCGCGCCGTGCCCACGCTGATGTACAAGGATTACACCAATCCGTATTCGGACACATTCGAGAACCCTGACATGATTAGCCCGCCTGGACCGGGCGGTGGCCTCACGTGGGACGGACGTGCCAATACGATCGCTGAGCAGGCGGCGATTCCGCTGCTGGCGCTCAACGAGATGGCCGCCACCAGCAGGGCCGCCGTCGTGCAGGCCGTGCGCAAGGGTGCTTATGCAGGCCAGTTCCGTGAGACGTATGGCCCCAACGTATTCGACGATACGGAGAAGGCCTTCACGTTGATTGGCGCCGCGCTGCAGGCGTACCAAGTCGAAGACCGAAGCTTCCACCCGTACAGCAGCAAGTTTGATCGCTACCGTAACAACAAGGTGGGTGGTGCGCTGACTGATGCTGAAATGCACGGATTGCGTGTGTTCCTCGATCCCAACAAAGGCAACTGTGTCGCCTGCCACCTGATTGGCGGCGGCAACGATGGTAGCCAGGACATGACCAGCGATTACTCGTTCAACGCGATCGGCGTGCCGCGCAACATGGAGATTCCCGCCAACGCCGATCCGAAATATTTCGACTTGGGTCTGTGCGGTCCGTTGCGAACGGACCATCGTCCCGGCAAAGACAAGGGCGCGAGGGAAACCTGCGGCATGTTCAAGGCGCCGGTGCTGCGCAACGTGGCGACGCGCCACGTGTTCATGCACAACGGAGTGTTCAAGTCATTGGAGGAAATGCTCCGCTTCTACAACACGCGCGATACCGCGCCAGAGAAGTGGTATCCGCGTGATGCGAGGGGCAAGGTGAACAAGTTCGACGACCTGCCGGCGAAGTACCGCGCCAATATCGACAACCAGATGCCACTGGATCTGCGCGGCGCCGGCAGCCAGACGCCGATGACGGACCAGGAAATGCAGGACCTGGCCGTCTTCCTGAAGACGTTGACCGATGGCTTCGTGCCGCCCGCTAACGCTGAGGTCGGCGGCCCGCACGTCCATAACGTTGCTGACGCGATCAACGACCCCGCTGCAAGCAAGCCGGCTACGCCGTGATATCTAACACCAATGAACGAAACAAGCGATGAAACCTATTTTGTCCGCCCCCATGCTCGCCACAGCGATGCTGGCGCTTGCTGGCTGCAATCACCCCGACGCTGCCAATGAAGTCAACTTCCGTGCCGCCCTGGAAAAGCACCTCGAAGCCCACGGTGATCTTTGCATCGGCCGTCACATTTGGCCGGTCGACGTGCCAGATGCGCCTGTCGCAGGACGCTTGCGCGATGGCATCCAGATGCCGGCGCTCGAACTAGCGGGGCTGGTGGCGCACGTGAATGCCGAGATGAAATTGCATCACCGGGACGGCACCGACGAGACCGTGAATGCATTGCGCTACAACCTGACGGACAAGGGGAGACAGTTCCTCAACGCGCAGCCGCGGACTGCCGGGCGCAATAGCGACGCGGCGCAACCCGATCTGTGCTACGGCCATGTGCATCTGGCCAAAGTCGCGGGCTGGGACATGCCGCACAAAAGCGAAGACAGCCCTGAGCACTTGGTTGCCACCGTGCGTTACACCTACACGCTGGAGCCGGCGTCGTGGGCGCGCAATCCGGCGGTGCAGGGCGCATTTCCGATACTCGCTAGTGTGATCAAGGGCAGCGGTTCCACGGAACTGACGCAGGTGCTGGTGGCCGCTGGCGACGGTTGGCAGCCGCTATAGGGCGCTGGTGGGTTGGCGCTCGTTGTGCCCGCGAAGTGTTCTCGTTCACGCACGTCCCAAGCGCTGCGACCGTCAAGGATGCAATCGCCTTTTTCGTGGTGAGTCTCCAGACTTCTGATTTGTCGGTATCCCGCCAGTGAACCGGATACCTCGGGAGGTGCCCTCGCTGCGCCTCAATAAGGAACCGACGGGTTGTCGTTTCGGCTAGCGCCTTCGAGTTAAGCTGGTTGCGTTGGCTGTGGTGCAAATACCGAGCAACGAATCGGTTAGAGTGTCGGGCTTACCGATTTGAGGGCCCGCGATGAGCAAACTGAAGAGTCCGGACGGGCTGTTCGCGGGCCGTCACTTTGACCGTGACGTGATCATTCTTTGTGTGCGCTGGTATCTGCGCTACAAACTCAGCCTGCGCGATCTCGTCGAGATGATGGCTGAGCGAGGGTTGTCGCTTGCTCACACGACGATCCTGCGTTGGGTGCAGCGCTATACGCCCAAGTTCGTCAAGCGCTGGAATCATTTCGCAACACCTGCGGGACGGTCGTGGCGGGCTGACGAGACGTACCTGAAGATCCGAGGCAAATGGGTTTATCTATATCGGGCGGTGGATCGGGCCGGCCAGACGGTAGACTTCATGCTGCGCGCCAAACGCGACGTGGCAGCAGCAAAAGCATTTTTCAAGAACGCCATCAAGCATCAGGGGCAGCCACCGAAAACCATCACGCTCGATGGCTACGCGGCCTCGCACCGGGCCGTGCGCGAGATGAAGACTGATGGCCTGCTGCCCGAGGACACGAAGGTGCGGTCTTCGAAGTATCTCAACAATCTGATCGAACAGGACCATCGTCATATCAAGTCCAGAACGAACGTGATGCTCGGGTTCAAACGGTTCAGAAGTGCCGCGACCACGATTTCAGGCATCGAGTTGATGCATCGTATCCGCAAGGGGCAGTTCGACCTCGCCCTTGAGGGCCTCGCTGCGCCCTCCATCTGGAAAGTTGTCCTGTTCAATCGATAAGGTATCCATATCTATAAGAAACATCTCGGCCACGCCATCTATTTGCACCAGATCCCTGACTGGAATGAAGAACTTGAATGTGTTCGTGAATTACATCGAGCACTGACGAAGCTGTCAAAAAATCAGCGGGTCGTGATACTACACGCTTATCGAAATACAGACACTAAGAAGCTAGGCCGGCTAACAATTTCAACTCAAACCTTACAAGAGAAACTCAATCTAGATCCGTCACAAATGTGGAACTACTACAATGCGATTGAACAAACAACCGGCTTGATGGATCTCGACGGTATGGATCAAACCTTCCAACTATGCTGGAAGCTGAAAGTCTCTGGAAGCGATGCCTTTGGTCTGTTAAAAGATTTTCTAAAGGACGACGAAGACCAGCGTTTATTTGTTGACTGCGACTTTACAATCTTGGACTGACCGACGCGGCATCAAGCAACGCGGAAGAATTGCAGCGGTCCGACTTGTTGTCTCAATACCTAGCGCCAAGAGTCCATGATGGCGGGTGAGGAAAACGACCGGTTCCGAAAGCTGACGGACGCCTCCTGGGTAAACCGAGATGATCGTCATCTGTCTATGGCCGGCGACTTCCAGTCATTGGACACCCATGCGTAGATCGTCCACAATCGGTAGTCGATAGGGTCGCGACTTCGTGGCGAGCGCCCCGTGTGAACTTAACGCTCCAGGATAGGATCAAGAGAAAAATAATGGCGACCAACATTTCTAACCGACTCAGCACCGATACAGTCTTTTTCGCGTCATTGATTGAGGACATAAAGCAGGGGCGCATAAAAATCCCAAAATTCCAGCGCCCGTATGTTTGGGAAGACGAGCAAGCCCTGAAGCTCTTGGACAGCGTGGCGAGCAGTTATCCGATTGGTAGCTTGCTGATATGGCGCACCGGGGCAAAGCTTAATACCGAACGATCGTTTGGGGAATTTGTGCTGCCTGACACGGACGACATGACTCCAACCGATTACGTCCTCGACGGTCAGCAAAGGCTCACAGTCATTTACTCCTGCTTCGGCGCGGGCGCAAATGATCCTGGCTTTGCTGCGTCGTATGATCTCGAAAAAGAGGAGTTTTTCTCGCAAAAGGCAGTTCAGCCAGGATTGGCGGTCTTTCCGTTACGAAAATTGTATGACACGACCGCACTGCTTGACTTCCGTACGGCGCTCCAGGCACACCCCAACAAAGACGTACTGCAACCTCGACTTGATCAGCTTATAAAAGCCATTACGACTTATAAGCTTCCAAATGTGGTGCTCAAAGATCTAGCGGTGGAAGAAGTTTGTCCGATATTTGAGCGTATCAATAGTTCCGGGACGAAGTTGAGCACCTACGATCTAATGGTCGCAGCAACGTGGTCCAATGATTTCGACCTTGACGATAATGTGGCGGAAATCGCGACGGCGCTGGCACCAAAGGGCTTTGACGACATCGACAAAACAACCGTGCTCAAGTGTATGTCCGCGGTACAACTCGGAAGCATCAAAGAGACGTCGCTTCGCGGCCTTCGCGAGTTGGACGGCGCGGCATTGGCATTATTAACCACCAAAACGAAAGAAGCTTTGCTGCGCACGGTCGATTTGCTGAGCACTCAGTTTCGGATTAATAGCTGGGACTTCTTATCGTATCAAGCTATCGTCATTGTGGTCTGCTATCTGTTCTCCAAGACGAATGCGTTGAAACCGGACGAAATTCATCGTGTAAAGAAGTGGTTTTGGCGGGCATCGTTCTCGGAACGGTACAAAGTTGGTGGCGAGACCTTCGTGTCCAACGATCTTCCCCGTGTACTCAACTATGTGACCAATGGGGAGGGTAGCGATGCGGAATTCGGAGAACCGCCGAGCGCAAATGACTGGGCGACCGTGACGTTCCGCAGTAATGCGTCCCGTTCGCGAGCATTCCTGATCGGACTCGCACTGGCGATGCCGAAGAATTTGCTTAATGGCGTTGCTATCGATACTAGCGAAGCACTATCTGCGTTTAACAAAAAACAATACCACCACGTCTATCCGCGGGCGTTTCTAAAGCGTAGCAAGGAAAAATTAGACGACAACTTGCTCGCGAATATTTGTATGCTCAGCGCCGCTGCTAATCTGAAGATCAGCGACAACGAGCCGTGCGATTATATTCCTGCAATCGTCGCTCAACATGTTTCGGACGCGGACTCCATTTTTGCTTCGAATCTCCTCCCGCTGCCGTCCGCTTTTGACTACAAAAATGCAACCTACCAAGATTTTGTGGCCGCTCGTATAACCATTATCGATGCCTACGCGCGCCGTCTTTGCGCCGGAGATGTATGAGTGGCAGCGCAAACTGCAATCGCTCGGATGAGCGCTTTGTAGGAGCACGAATGTCGAGTGTGGGTCGCATGCCGTCAATGGCAGCCTGGCGAATTTCAAGCTGCGTATGTCCATCGCTTTATGGCAGCACGCGGCCATTTGCTGCCGGTCGAGAACGGCAGCTTCGGAGCGGCCCATAAACTCGCGGTGGCCCGGTGCTGACTTAGAATTGCGATATGACGACGCGTTCTCCTCGAACCTCGAACAATCTTCACAGGAGCTGGCTGGTCGAGTGCGCCAGTGATGCACCCCAAACGTCGTACTGGCGGGACCGCCTGCTGGATTTAGCACCGAATAAAGCAAATGACGATCGAACAATCTAAAACGCAGTTGATCTCGCTCATCGACAACGCCGACCTAAAAGTCATCGCGCTGACAGGCGCATGGGGCACCGGCAAAACCCACCTCTGGAACGAGATTCGCAAAGAGTCGCAGGACCCGATTGTCGAAGGCGCGCGCTACGTGTCCCTCTTCGGCTTGAAAGATATCAATCAGCTCAAGCTCAAGGTGGTCCAAAGCGCGCTCCCTGTAGGCGGTGAGAGCAGCTCGTTGACAGAAGGTCTGATGAAGACTTGGAAGGTCAGCGTCGACGCCTTGAAGAAGGTCCACGAGGGGTTTTCGGCGCTCGACGAGCTTGCGCTGGTAGCGGTTCCCGTCGCCTTGCGCAACCGATTCGTAGTCGTCGACGATATCGAGCGCAAGAACGCCTCGTTGTCAGTTGACGAGGTCCTGGGCTTCGTCGACGAATACTCTCAGAATTTTGGTACGCGATTCCTCTTGATTCTCAACTCGGACCAGTTCTCCGCGCCGACCGATAGCGCGCTCTGGGCGGCGTTCCGAGAGAAGGTGATCGAAGAAGAACTTCGTTTCACGCCGACACCTGGGGAGGCGTTTGACATCGCGGTTCCGGACTTGAATAGCCCTTACCGTGCGACGGCCAGGACTGCGGTGGACGCGTGCGGGATCACCAATATCCGGGTCATCCGTCAGGCTTACCGTCTTGTGGCTCGGCTCCTCGGTGCGACTGGGGACATGCCTCTCGCGATACAGGCACGAACTGTTCCCTCTATTGTGCTCATATCTGCTCTTGCAAACAAAGCCATCAAGGACGGGCCGACTCTGGAGTATGTCGCAGGCTACAACCGAGGTCCTAGCGACTTTATTAGCCGCTACCTCGGGCGGGAAGGCGATGCGTCAAAGGAGAAAACCGAGGACTCAACGCCAGCCGCATGGAAAGTTCTGCTGTCAAAGCTAGGGATCAATTCTTCGGACGAATTTGAAGAATTGGTTGTCGCCTTCGTTTGCGACGGAAGGCACGACGCAAAGACGATTGAGGCCATCGTTCAAGGCTACCAACACAACGAGAATCGCACCGAATCTAGAAATCTCGCGTATGCATTCACTGAACGTTTCAATTGGGACGTCACAGACTGCGACGACGATCTCGTAGCTGATGCGGTCAAGCTCATCGACCGAGTCGCCGACCTTGATGCCTACACTGTCACGGCGCTCGGAAAACAAATGGCCGATCTACCTGACGGTGCCAAACTTGAAGACGCTTTGATTGATGGTTGGTTGGCTCACTTCGCGACCATCGCCGACAAGGCCGAATTCGGGGAATCACCGTTCCGTCAGCCGCTACACCCAAAACTTAAGGCAGCAATCGACGATGTGCGCGATGCTCTAATTCACAGTGCGACCGTCGTCGATGCCGTCAAGTACCTTCTTGAGAACGACGGATGTGCAGTGCATGCTGTATCTTTGACGAGCCGCTCGAGGAGGTCGGTCTCTGTTTGTGTAAGCGCCGTTTGGGGTGGCGCGTCCGGCGCGCAGCGGTTGAGCTCGGTCAGCCAGAAGACCCGCCATGAGAGGATGCAGAAGATGGCGATCAGGTTCGTCAGCCGGCTTGCGGTGCGCAGTTGCGACTCTTCAGCCTTGCAGCCGGACTTCAGGATCTTGTGGAACGTCTCTATTTTCCAACGCATCGCGTACCAGTCGATCTTTTCGATCGCCTCGAGACGTGAGTTCACCGGCAGGTCTGTAAGCAGCTTCCATTCGATACGTGGTCGACCCACTGGCTCGCCTCGCTCCAGCGCATGAATAACGGTCAGCTTGAGTGCCGGATAGTGCCGCTGCTTGCTGACGGGCGGTAAGACCGTGATGCGCCGATATCTGATTTCCAGAAGCGCTTGCTGGGGACACCCCTTGGAGTCGCGAAACTCGATCCGATGCAATCCCTTGACCCGCACCTCTGACATCTCGTCCGCAACGGTATGTCCGCCGTCGCCAGCCAACCTGTTAGTGCAGGTGCGCACCAAAAAATGCGTTCCAACCTCGCGGGCAGTGCAAAACAGTTCAAAGATGTCGCTCTCCCTGTCACCGATATGTACACAGCGATCCGGATCGCCGAGTCGTGCCGTGGACTGCCGAAGGTTCTCAAGCCAGCGGTAGCTCTCTTTCTTCTCGATCGGTACCCGCGTGAAATTAACCTTGCGCTTCAACTTCGTCGTGTTCTTGAACTCTTTCCGACTCCAGAATTTGATGGCCGTCAGCCCGAGCGGCAATCCGTCTGTTGTAACCGCCAGACTCGAATGCATCAGGACGCCGCATTGGGAGCTTGGCTTGGGACGGCCTCGCCGTTCGGCGGCGGTTATCGTATTGCTGGCGTAACCGATGAGTTCGGGGTGCTCTCTTTCATACAGGAACGCGCTCGTATCGTGAAGCACAAGAGCCAGCGCTTCGGTCACTGCAAAGCGCTGCGCCGTTGCCTGAAAATGACCGCTCAGGATGTCCTGTTCGCTTACGCGGTCATTGTCCAGAAATCGATAGGCCGCCTTGGTGTTGGCCCAGTCAACACAAGCCAAGGGGATGGTTTCGCCCATACCCTTCCATAGACGGTCTAGCAAAATTTTGAAGCGTTTCTTCAGTCGTTGGTCACGGAAATTGCTTTGGGCGCTTTCGCGATTCAGCCAATCCTCCTCATCCGACGGCAACCCTTCTTCGGGCTGCGACCGTTGTCTCTGAGACTCGTTCTTATTCATTTCATAACGTAGTAGTGCTAATTTTTATAGGTTAACAAAACCCGCATATTTGTGGGTAATAGCAAGAATT
>Ga0302220_10003292_pt1 | contig 11294 bp, 4 predicted proteins | sample II_Palsa_E1_3_FD_194572 | JGI IMG/M metagenome (GOLD analysis project Ga0302220, IMG submission 194572) | Peat permafrost microbial communities from Stordalen Mire near Abisko, Sweden - II_Palsa_E1_3 | ecosystem: Environmental > Terrestrial > Soil > Palsa > Peat permafrost | place: Sweden... | reverse complement strand
TGCGCCAGGACACGCAGGATTACGGCGAACCATCGTCGATCTCGGCGTTCGAGTGGAAGCTCGTATGGGAAGGCCGGCGCGTGGCCGACCGCGATGAGCGGTTCCGGTTGTATGTGCGCATCGAGCGGCCGGTACCGCCGGTCAAACGGCCGCGACCGAAGTCGTTGCATCGCGGAAGCGACTGACCATGTGGCCGGATGTCCGCAAGATCGTGGCCCTGGCGTGGCCGGTGCTGATCGGCCAGTTGGCGATCATCGCGTTCGGCGTGATCGATACAGCCATGGTCGGCCGATATTCCGCCACGGATCTGGCCGCGCTCGGCCTCGGTTCGTCGATCTACATCTCTGTTTATATCGGCTTGACCGGCATTTTGACGGCGTTGCAGCCCATCGCCGGACAATTGTTCGGTGCGCGGCGCGAAGCCGAGATTGGCGAGGAAGTCCGGCAGGCGCTATGGCTGGCGGCGGTGTTGTCGGTGATTGGCTTCGTCTGCCTGTATTTCCCGCAGCCTCTGCTGAGCATCGCCGATGCTCCCCCCGCCCTGCACGACCGCACCCTCGCCTATTTGCGCATCCTGTCGCTTGGACTGCCCGCGAGTCTCGCATTTCGTGTCTATAGCTCGCTCACGAACGCCGTCGGAAAACCGCGCCTGGTGATGTTTCTGCAAGTCGGTGCGCTGATGCTGAAAATCCCCCTCAACCTGTGGTTCATCTTCGGCGGTTTCGGCGTGCCGGCGCTGGGGGGGCCGGGCTGCGCCATCGCCAGCACGATGATCAACTGGCTGATCGCCATTGTCGGCATAACGGTGCTTCTGCGTGTCGAGTTCTTCCGGCCGTTCGGCGTGTTTTCGCGATTTTGCTGGCCCGTCTGGCGCCGTCAGAAAGCACTCCTCAAACTCGGCATTCCGATGGGGCTGTCCTATCTGATCGAGGTGACGTCATACACCTTCATGGCGCTATTCATCTCGCACTTTGGCACGACCACCCTGGCTGGACATCAGATCACCGGCAACATTGGCGCGGTGCTCTACATGACGCCGCTGTCCATTGGCGTGGCATCCGCGACCCTCGTCTCGCAAGCGCTCGGCGCGCAACGTTTCGATGCCGCCCGTTCGCTCGCCCGCCACGGCATTGCGTTGTCCTGCGGTATTGCATGCGTGTACGGTGCGGCGCTGTTTGCACTGCGGCCGTACTTGCTTGAGGCCTACACGCCTGACAGCCAGGTGATCGCGGCGGCCATGCCGTTGCTGGCCATTGTCGTGTTCTATCATTTCTTCGATGCCCTCCAGATCACCACAGCCTTCGTGCTGCGCGCCTACAAGGTGGCTGTCGTGCCCACAGTGATCTACGCGGTCGCGTTGTGGGGCATCGGGCTGGGCGGCGGGTACTTGCTCGGGTTCAACGTGGGCGGTTATGCGCCTGCGTGGCTGCAAGGCGCACGCGGGTTCTGGGTGGCGAACTCGGTGAGCCTGGGCGTCGCGGGCGTAGGGCTGTTTCTCTACTGGCGGCGGATCAGCACGCGCCACATTCCAGACGATCGCGTCCGCGCGGGGGCGGAGCCGGTCTAGGTTCAACCGTCACAACCGACACAACCGTGCACTCGATGCAATCAGTTCACACCATCTTGTCGCAAAATGAAAACAATTGGCAAGGATGACGTAACACTCCGGTAAAATCGCCAGCGTTTTGGCCACCCTGGAACGAGTGCGATGATCCGCGACATAAAAAAACAACGCTGGCCACTGGCGGTGCTTGCCGCTCTTTCCGTGCTCACCGTGGGCTTGCTCTGCGCCACGCATCGCGCCGACGCCGCCCGTACGCTGAGCGTGTCGCCACAGGGCAAGGTCACGCAGGTGCGCCAGGTGGTCGTCAAATTCGACGAAGCCATGATCGCGTTCGGAGACGCCGCAGCCAAAGCGCCGGCACAGGTACATTGCAGCGGGGGAGCATCGGCGGGTTCCGCTCATTGGATCGACGATAAAACCTGGGCCTTCGACTTCACGCAAGACCTCACGCCCGGTATGCGCTGTTCAGTCGCGATGGAAGACGGGCTCAAATCCAACGCGGGCAACGCGCTCACCGGTCCACGCCAGTTTCGCTTCGAAACCGGCGGCCCGTTTGTGACACAAGTCATGCCCGGCGGCGGCGAGATCGAAGAAAACCAGATCTTCGTGCTGCGCCTGAACGGCCCCGCTACAGAAGCGTCCGCGTTGCAGGACATCTGGTGCGAATCGAGCGGCTTGGGTAACCGGATTCCCGTCAAAACCGTCGACGCCAACGCACGCGCCGACCTCCTCAAACATTTCCGCCTCGAAAAAGACAGCGCACGCGTGCTCACGCTCGCCTGCCAGCAAACCCTGCCGTCCGCCACGAAGATGCAACTCGTGTACGGCGCGGGCGTAGCCGGCCCGAGCGGTCTCGCGAACGATGTGGAGAAGCGCTTCGACTTCGATGTTCGCGAGCCCTTTACCGCGAGCTTCTCCTGCGAACGTGAAAACGCCAAGGCGCCCTGCACGCCCTTGCGTCCGCTGAGCATTCGATTCAGCTCGCCGGTACCGCGAGCGGACGCTGAAAAAATCACCCTGCACGGCCCGGGCGGCAAGACCTCGCCGCAGTTCGATCCCGATGAAAAGGACAACGACATCACCAGCGTCCAGTTCGCGGCGCCGTTGCCGGAACACGCGGATTTATCGATAGAGCTGCCGGCTGGACTCAAGGATTCCAGTGGCCGCACGCTGTCGAACGCGGACCTCTTCCCGCTGAAGACATCGACGGCGCCCATGCCGCCGCTCGCCAAGTTTTCATCGTCGACATTCGGGATCATCGAGCGTTTCGCCGAGCCGAACATGCCCGCCATGTTGCCCGTCACGCTACGCCACGTGGAGGCCGACCTGAAGGTGAACGGGCTCAACGCCGGATCATCGAGCGTGACGAAACTGCGCGTGGATGCCGACACCGAGATCCGTCGATGGATGAAAACCGTCGATCGTTTCGACGGCTTTTCTATGTCCGTCGCGCAGATAAAACAGGAGATGCCGCAGGCGCTGAGCAACGGCATCAAGCCGGTCTACGCGCAGGGCAGCACGGCGAAAGATCCGCAAATCGATATCCGCTCGCTGTCGTTGCTGGCGAAACAGCCGGGCGTCGAAACCCTGAGCGTGCCGCAAGCTGATCCCAAGTCGATGCGGCCTTTTGAAGTGGTCGGCATTCCGCTTCCGAAACCCGGTTTCTATGTCGTCGAACTGGCATCGCCGGCGCTGGGTGCGTCGTTGCTCGGCAAACCGCAAGACATGTATGTACGCACCTCGGTGCTCGTCACCAACCTCGGCGTGCACTTCAAACAAGGCCGCGAAAACAGCATCGTCTGGGTGACCGCGCTCGATAGCGGCAAACCCGTGCCGAACGCGCAAGTGCGTGTCACGGACTGCAACGGCGATCAGGTCGCCGCTGCCAAAACCGATGTACATGGCATCGCGACGATCGGCAAACCGCTGGCATCGGCACGCGCTTGCGATGAAAACAGCATCGACGATTCCGGCTTTTTTGTCTCGGCGCGCGTCGACGATCCGAAGACCGGCCCGGACATGGCGTTCGTGCGGTCGGACTGGAATCGCGGGATTGAGTCGTGGCGCTTCAACGTTCCGACCGATATGAGCCGCGATCAGACCACGCGGGCCACGACCGTGTTCGACCGGACGTTGTTGCGGGCGGGCGAAACGGTATCGATGAAACATTTGATGCGCGAGGAAACGCTTAACGGTTTTACGTTCCCTTCGCATTTGCCGTCGCGCGTGACGATCCGTCATGAGGGCAGCGGCCAGACCTATCATCTGCCGCTCAAATGGGCAGCGGACCGCAGCGCCGATTCCACCTTCCCGATTCCGGCTGCTGCGAAGCTCGGCGAATACAGCGTGACGCTGGACGACGGCTCGACGAACTCGAACAGCGACAACGACAACGACAGCGATAACAGCGGCGACGATCAGAATTCCGCGCGACACATGAGTATCGAAACCGGCAATTTCCGCGTAGAGGAATTCCGCCTGCCGGTGTTCAAGGGATCGATAGGTATTCGCGATCAAAAGACCGGTGCGCTGGTGGCCGCGACCACGGCGCCGCTGGCGGTACAGATTGAATATGTGTCGGGCGGACCGGCGTCGAATCTGCCGGTGCAACTGTCGGCGTTGATGAAGGACACGTCGCCGGCTTTTGCTTCGCAGTTCGAATCGTTTAGCTTCGCGCCGTACAAGAAACCCGCCGATGACGGCGCCAGCGCGCCCGCAACCGAAGGTGAGGACGACAGCAGCAACGCGCAGGAAGACACGTCTACGGCCAAGCTCATCGCCGATAAAACCGCGCTGACACTCGATCGAAATGGCACGGGAACCCTCACGCTGAAGTCGCTGCCGACCGTGGAAGCGCCGAAGCAACTCGCGCTGGAAGCGACTTTTGCGGACCCCAATGGCGAGATCCAGACGCTGCGCGGCAGCGCCACCCTCTGGCCTGCGTCCGTTGCTGCCGGCATCAAGGCGGGTGATTGGGTGTCGGTCGGGAATGCGGTGCCAGTGCAGGCCCTCGCTGTCGACCTGCAAGGCAAGCCGCGAGCGGGCGTTGCCCTGGAAATCCGCGGTGTTGCACGGACCATGACGAGCTCGCGCAAGCGCATGGTCGGCGGTTTCTACGCCTACGATAACCACACGGAAACCAAGGACCTCGGCACGCTTTGCAGCGGCAAAAGCGACGACCACGGCCTGCTTTCCTGCGAGGCAAAACTGAAGGAAGCAGGCAACGTCGACCTGATTGCCATCGCCAAGGACGGTGATGGCCGGGTGGCGAACGCGACCACGTCGGTCTGGGTCACGCGCGAAGATCAACTCTGGTTCGGCGGCGAAAACACCGACCGGATCGACGTGCTGCCTGAAAAAACAAGCTACGAACCCGGCGAAACCGCCCGCTTCCAGGTACGCATGCCGTTCCGCTTCGCGACCGCGCTGGTGGCGGTGGAGCGCGAAGGTATCGTGGAAACGAAGGTCGTGGAACTCGATGGCAAGAATCCGACTGTCGAGCTGAAAGTGCAGGAGTCGTGGGGGCCGAACGTGTATGTCTCCGTGCTCGCGATCCGCGGGCGGATTCACGAGGTGCCGTGGTATTCGTTCTTCACGTGGGGCTGGAAAGCGCCGCTCGATTGGGTGCACGCGTTCTGGTACGAAGGGCGGCAATATGAAGCGCCTACCCCGCTGGTCGATTTGTCGAAGCCTGCGTTCCGTTACGGGCTCGGCGAGATCAAGGTGGGAACGGCCTCGCACAAGCTCGGCGTGACGGTAACAACAGATGCGAAATCTTACGCCGTGCGTTCGAAGGCGCATGTGAAAGTCCGCGTGACGCTGCCGGGCGGCAAGCCCGCGCCGGCGGGCACGCAAATCGCGCTCGCCGCCGTCGACGAAGCCCTGCTCGAACTGATGCCGAATCAAAGCTGGAACGTACTCGACGCCATGCTGCAACGGCGCGCGTATGGCGTGGAGACATCGACGGCGCAGATGGAGATCATCGGACGCCGTCACTTCGGGCGTAAAGCTGTGCCCGCGGGCGGTGGCGGCGGACATAGCGCGACGCGCGAACTGTTCGACACGCTGCTGCTCTGGAACCCGCGCGTGACGCTCGATGCGAACGGCGAAGCAACGGTGGATGTGCCGCTCAACGACGCGTTGACGAGCTTCCGTATTGTCGCAATCGGGGCGGTGGGCGCGGGTCAGTTCGGCACCGGCAGTGCATCGATACGCAGCACGCAGGATCTGCAATTGATCTCGGGCCTGCCGCCGCTCGTACGTGTAGGCGACCAGTTCCGCGCGTTGTTCACGCTGCGCAATACGACCGCACGCACGATGCAGGTCGTCGTCACGCCGCGTGTTCCCACGCTCGATCTCCCCGCACAAAACGTGACGTTGGCGCCGGATTCGTCGCAGGAGATCTCGTGGGACGTGAAGACGCCGGATGCCATCGGTATGGCTGCAACCGGCGCGTTGAACTGGGAAGTGAGCGCGGCGGAACAAGGCGGTCCGAAAGCCGCTGATGCCGTCAAACTCACCCAACGCGTGGTGGCCGCGATTCCTGTGACCGTGCAGCAAGCCACGATCACCCAGGTCGACGGCACGTTCGCGTTGCCTGTGGCGCCGCCGGAGACTGCGGTGGCATCGGCTGATGGACAGATTCGCGGCGGCATTGCCGTGACGTTGCAGCCGAAACTTGCCGATGGCCTGCCGGGCGTGCGACGCTGGTTCGAACGTTATCCGTATAGCTGCCTCGAGCAGCAAACGTCACGAGCGCTGGGTCTTGACGACCTCACGCAATGGCAGACGGTGATCGCGCGGATGCCCTCATACCTGGACAGCGACGGCCTCGCCAACTACTTCCCGCCTTCGGACGACTCGCGGCCTTACGGCAGTCCGGCGTTGTCGGCCTATCTGCTCGCGGTCAGCGATGAAGCATCGAAAGCGGATCCCCGCTTCGCGCTGCCCGACGACCTGCGCGACAAACTCGCGGCTGCGCTGACCAACTTCGTGGAAGGCAAGATCGAGCGGAAATTCTGGTCACCGCGGCAGGATCTGGACTTCGTGAAACTCTCGGCGATCGAAGCGTTGTCGCGCTATGGGCTGGCTACGCCGCGCATGCTCGGCTCGATCACCATCGCGCCGAATCAATGGCCGACGTCGGCGCTGCTCGATTACTACTCGATCCTTTCGCGTGTCGATGGCATCGCACAACGCGACGATCAGCGCGCTCAGGTCGAGCAGATTCTGCGGGCACGCCTGACGTATTCGGGCACGCGCCTCACCTTCTCCACCGCCGCCGACGACGACCTCTACTGGCTCATGACCGGCCCCGAATCGAACGCGGCACGCACCGCATTGCTCTTCGCCGATAACCCCGCGTGGAAGGACGAAATGCCGCGCCTGATTGGCGGTTTGCTCGCGTTGCAGACGAACGGCGCGTGGCAAACCACGACGTCGAACCTGTGGGGCAAGCTCGCCGTGCAGCGCTTCTCCAAGGTGTTCGAGAGCACGCCGGTGAGCGGTCAAACGCGCATTGCGCTGGGCACGACGGAGAAAGCCATCGCATGGAATGCGCCGCCCTCGCCTGCGAATCCACGCAACGTGACGTTGCCGTGGGCATCCGGCACGCTGAACCTGACGCAAGAAGGCAGCGGCAAACCCTGGGCGACCATCGAGAGCCTCGCGGCCGTCGCGTTGAAAGCGCCGTTCGCGGCGGGTTATCGGATCACAAAAACCATCACGCCGATCGATCCGGCGATCAAGGGCACGCTCTCGCGAGGTGACATCGTGCGTGTGCATCTCGACATCGATGCCCAAAGTGATATGACGTGGGTGGTCGTCAATGATCCGGTTCCGGCCGGTGCAACGATTCTCGGCTCGGGCCTTGGCCGCGATTCGGAAGTGGCGACCGAAGGCGAAAAGAGTCCGCAGGGCGCTTACCCGGCGTTTGTCGAGCGTGGTTTTGACGGGTATCGCGCGTATTACGACTATCTGCCGAAGGGGAAATTGCAGGTGGAATACACCGTCCGGCTGAACAACGCGGGCACGTTCGGGCTACCGCCTACGCGCGTGGAAGCGCTCTACGCGCCATCCGTATTCGGCGCAATCCCCAACGCAACGATGGTCGTTGCTCCACTGGCCGCGGCCAAATAACGCGATGAAACGCGCCGCCCTCGCCCTTGTCTGTTGCGTGCTTGCCAGCTCGGCGAATGCGCTGCCGACCTTCGACGAAGTGCGCTCGGGCTGGCGCAGTTCCGATTGGGTGCTGCTCGCCCGCAACGGCGAGCCGCTGCAGCGCACACGCATCGACACAACCGAGCGGCGCGGCGACTGGGTCGAGTTGCAGGATGTATCGCCGGCGTTGCGCGAAGCGATCGTCGTATCGGAGGACAAGCGGTTCTACGAGCACAGCGGCGTCGACTGGCGAGGAGCCGCAGCAGCGGCCTGGGCGAACCTGTGGAACACACGCACGCGCGGAGCGTCGACGGTGACCATGCAACTAACCGGTTTGATCGATGAAGATCGCCGGCCGGGACGCCGTTCAATCGGCGAGAAAGCGACGCAGACGGTCGGCGCGTTATGGCTCGATCACGCCTGGCGCAAGGACCAGATTCTCGAGGCGTATCTCAATCTCGTGCCGTTTCGCGGCGAGATCGTGGGTTTGTCGGCGTTGTCGCAGACTTTGTTCGGCAAACTTCCGTCCGGGCTGAACGAACGTGAAGCCGCACTCACCGCCGCGCTCGTGCGTGCGCCGAATGCGAATTACGCGAAGGTATCGGCGCGAACGTGCGGCATTTTGAGGGACATGAACCGGGCGCGGCCATCGGCGACGGATCCTTGCGCAAACCTCGACAGCTACGTGCAATTGACGCTCACGCGCACCGCGTCTGCCTCGCCGCGATCCTTGGATTACGACGCGCTCGCGCCGCACTTCGCGCGCCGTGTGGCCGGCGAAGTGCATCCCGCAGCGGGCGCGCGTGTCCAGTCCACGCTCGACGCCTCGCTGCAGCGCTTCGCCCGCGACTCGCTCGCGCGTACCTTGCTCGAACTCAACTCGCGCACCCATCAGCGCAACGTGCACGATGGCGCCGCGATCGTTATCGATAACCGCACCGGCGAGATTCTCGCGTGGGTCGGCTCGGCGGGAGGGTTATCGAACGCACCGGAAGTCGATGCCGTCGTCGCGTTACGCCAGGCTGGCTCGACGCTAAAGCCGTTCTTGTACGCTCAGGCTATCGACGAAAAACGTCTCACACCCGCGTCTTTACTCGATGACGCCCCGCTCGATCTCGCCACCGGCGGCGGCCTGTATATCCCGCAAAACTACGATCACGATTTCAAGGGTTGGGTGAGCATGCGCACGGCGCTGGGGTCGTCGCTGAACGTACCGGCCGTGCGCACGCTGGTAATGGTTACGCCGCATCGGTTCGCGAAAACACTGGTGTCGCTCGGCCTACCGCTCACGCAAGCCGGCGATTACTACGGCTTCAGTCTTGCACTCGGCAGCGCCGACGTGACGCTCGCGACGCTCACGAACGCGTACCGGACGCTCGCAAACGACGGTCTCACCGGGCCGGTGTCCGATGTGCTGGCGCATGCGCCCACCGCGCCCACCGCACCCGGCACGCGCGTTTTCAGCCCGCAAGCCAGTTTTATCGTGACGAACATCCTCGCCGATAACAACGCGCGCACGCGTACCTTCGGCTTCGACAGCGTCCTCGCCACGCGCTTTTTCAGCGCCGTGAAAACCGGCACGAGCAAGGACATGCGCGATAACTGGGCGGTCGGCTACACATCGCGTTATACGGTCGGCGTGTGGGTGGGCAATGCGGACGGCGCGCCGATGTGGGACGTCTCCGGCGTCACAGGCGCCGCGCCCGTGTGGGCCGCCTTGGTGAATTACCTGCACCGGCGTACACCCAGCCGGGCGCCGGTCGCGCCCCCGGGCGTGGTGCGCACGAAGATTGTTTATCAAAACGATATCGAACCGGCGCGCGACGACTGGTTCCTGAGCGGCACGCAAATGTCGCGTATCGCGTTGTCGGCGAATGCGGAAGGCGCAGCCGTGCGCAACGGCACCGCCCGCATCGCGTCGCCCACCGACGGCACTATTTTCGCGCTCGATCCCGATATTCCCGCTGCCCGCCAGCGGATCTGGTTCGAGAGCGCGCAAAGCGCACCGGCGGGCAGCGTGTGGCGGCTGGACGGCAACTTGGCCGCCCCGCCGACGCAAATGCCACGAATGGCATGGCTCCCGTGGCCGGGGCATCACACGCTGGAACTGGTCGACCGCCACGGCGTAGTGGTCGATTCCGTGAAATTCGAAGTACGCGGCGCGTTTGCGAAAATCAAGACAAAAGGTTAATAAGGATCAAACCCGAAAGATCAAACGCGAAGGATCAACCCCGAAGAATCAAATCCGGAAAAGCATCTATTCCGACAAGCTTATATCCGGAAAGCGTTAAATCTGAACCGACCCGCCCCCATCCGCCATGAGTCTGGTGATAATCGCTAAACGGAATCGAAACCGGACAGGGGATTGGGTACAACCGGCAAAATAATAGCCGGTGATGTTGTAAAAAATAATCCCGCCCACACCGGACGGACCTCGCTGCCATTATCCTGACCCGCATTTTGTCCTATGCTTGTTGGACTTTCTGGCCAGGCTTCCAGTAAGGCCGGCATCGATTTCTCTTTTTATTTTTCAACCTGGAGCACTTGTCATGCTTAAAAAGCTGTTGATGCTGTGTCTGGCCCTTGCGTTGTCCATAGGCGCCGCGTTCGCGGCCGTCGACGTGAATACGGCGGACCAAACCTCGCTTGAAGCGGTAAAGGGGCTTGGGCCGGTGAAGTCGAAGGCGATCATCGACGAACGGACGAAGAATGGCCCGTTCAAGGATGCCGACGATCTCGCGAGTCGCGTGAAAGGACTCGGCACGAAATCCGTGACGAACCTGGAGCAAGCCGGGCTGACGGTTGGCGGTTCATCCGCACCGCCGACAGGGGCAAAGGCTAGCAAGACGCCGGCCGCGACCAACGCAGGCAATGCGACACCGGCCAAATCGACGGTGAAGTCGTCCACGGCCGCAACCGCCGCTACGTCACCCGCCGCGACCACGGCCACGACCCCTGCGGTAACGCCGGCAATGACACCGGCAACAACGGCAGACGCGGCTTCTGCCACCAAGGGCAAGAAGGGCAAAAAAGCCAAGGCCAGCGCGGCGGCTAGTTCGAGTACGGCGACGACAGCTACAACAGCGACGGCCGATGCTGCGTCCGGCGCGAGCGGCGCCAAGGCGTCGAAGAAGTCCAAGAAAAAGAAAGCCGCGAGCGACGCGGCAGCAACCTGAGGACGGCGACGCGCTTCGGCGCTGAATCTCGAACTTCGAACAGCCGCGTGGAACAGCCATCTGCGCGCAGCTCGAATTCAAGCCGCCCGGGTCGCCTTGCAGCAGAAACACTCTGGCCGTTCAGCCACGAACGGCACGTTTTCCGTCCGGTAAGCGCCAACCAGCATGACGCCGGACGGCATCTAACCAGCATCGTTTTCAAGTGAGACAGCCATGAGCCTACTCGATACCCTCGCCTCTTCTTTCGGCAATTCGTCTCAAGGTGGCGGCGCACAGTCCGGCCTCGTCGCCATTGCGATGGAATTCGTCAACAACCAGCCCGGCGGCCTGAACGGCTTGATTCAGCGCTTCCATGAAAACGGCGCAGGCGACATCGTCTCGTCGTGGGTCGGCAA
>Ga0302220_10003288_pt1 | contig 11306 bp, 9 predicted proteins | sample II_Palsa_E1_3_FD_194572 | JGI IMG/M metagenome (GOLD analysis project Ga0302220, IMG submission 194572) | Peat permafrost microbial communities from Stordalen Mire near Abisko, Sweden - II_Palsa_E1_3 | ecosystem: Environmental > Terrestrial > Soil > Palsa > Peat permafrost | place: Sweden... | reverse complement strand
GCGTACTGGCCGTAGACGTCAAAGCCAGCGATCTTCGGCGACTGGTACGACACGTTGTTGCTCGATTGCGGCCAGTTGCGGCCACGCACCAGCGACGCCGACGACCAGTTCGACTGACCGAACGGATCGAAGTCCCACACGCCGTTCGAGATGAACAGTTCGCGACCCAGCAAGAGGGTACCGAACTGGTCGTTGGCGATACCGACTGTCGCCCAACGATTGAAGAGACCGTTGTTACCCGGGCCCTGACCTGTCATGGTGTTGAAGCTGCCTTCCAACTGGAACACGGCCTTGTTGCCGCCACCCAGATCTTCGACGCCCTTCATCCCCCACAGGCTCGTACCCCAGTCACCGCTTTCCGCACGGAAACGATTTGCGCTGCCGGTGGTCACGCCATTAGCGCCACCTGTAGGTGCGCCCGACATATATTCGAGACCGGCATCAAGCCGACCGTAGAGCGTCACGCTACTTTGAGCGTGTGCTGCAACGCCGACCGTCAGCAGCGAAGCCGCGAGCAAAGCTTTCTTCATCATCTCCTCCAACCCTGTCAAAAAATAGAAGCCCAAGTGCGGCGGTAGTGGTTCGGCGCCAGCGCACCGAACCGGAAACTATTTAGAGGGATGACACGCAAAGGGGTGGTGTCCTTGACATCCGGTGGGCCGTTGACTGACCTCCCGTGTCACATCCAACCCTTGGGATTGGTGTCTCCTCAGTTCTTTTTGAAGTAAAACTACTTTTAATGAACTTCGTTTCCGTACTTTGATTACTAATTTAGCAAATTACCTTTGTGCCGCCAAGAAAATTGTTGTCAACCCATTTTCTGTCTCGAAAATGCAATGATCGGTGTGTTGCAGGTTTGCACAAAGTAGGTAAAAAAAGGTTAAAACCCTTGTGGGATAAGGATGTAGGCGATCCGGACTCTTAACGGTATGGATTGCCTCTATTGACGGACGATGCGCGTGGGGTTAATGCACCGGGGGCTTAAAAACGTTTACCTGTTTAGATATACCAACTAAAAAAGCGCCCTTTGGGGCGCTTTCAGTTTTGTAACAGGGCGGGTCTGTAGTTTTACTTCAGGCTGCCCGACAGAAATTGCCTGAGCCGCTCGCTACGGGTATTGCCGAAAACGTCGTCGGGATGTCCTTCCTCTTCTATGCGTCCCTGATGCAGGAACACCACGTGATTCGACACATTGCGGGCAAACGCCATTTCGTGCGTCACCACGATCATCGTGCGGCCTTCCTCGGCAAGCGTCTGCATCACCTTCAGCACTTCGCCGACCAGTTCGGGGTCGAGCGCCGAGGTGGGTTCATCGAAGAGCATGACGTCCGGGTGCATGGCCAGCGCCCGTGCAATAGCCACGCGCTGTTGCTGGCCGCCCGACAGATGCGACGGATACTGCTGTTCCAGCCGCGGTGCGAGTCCCACTTTCTCGAGATAGGTGCGCGCACGGTCCTGAGCTTCCCGTTTCGACAGCCCCAGCACCTTCAGCGGCGCCTCCATCACGTTTTCCAGCACGCTCAGGTGTGACCAGAGGTTGAAGTGCTGGAACACCATGGAAAGGCGCGTGCGCATGCGCTGCAACTGTTTGGGTTCAGCCGCCTTCAGCGCGCCGTACTTGTCCTTGAGCGTGCGGATTTCTTCGCCATCGACAAAAATCCGGCCCTGGTTCGGTTGCTCCAGGAAGTTGATGCAGCGGAGCATCGTGCTCTTGCCCGACCCGGACGAGCCGATGACGCTGATCACATCGCCGGCTTTCGCCCTTAGCGAGACGCCCTTGAGGACTTCGTTGTCGCCGTACTGCTTGTGCAAGTTATCGACGAAAAGCTTGGATGCCGGTGTGTTCATGAGGTGCCGATCCCGTTCCTGTTCCTTGAGGCTTATTTACCTTGCGGCCGCAAGTAGGCGAGCCAGCGGTATTCGGCACGGCGAAACAGCCACACGAGCGCGAACGAAATGCAGAGATAAAGCACGGCGGCAATACCGAACGCCTGGAACGACTGGTAAGTCGCGGAATTCACGTCGCGGGCGATCTTGAGAATGTCCGGCACGGTGGCGGTGAACGCGACGGTGGTCGCATGCAGCATCAGGATCACTTCGTTGCTGTAGTAGGGGAGCGCCCGGCGCAACGCCGACGGCAGGATCACCCGCCGGTAGAGCGTAAAGGACGACATTCCGTACGCCCGCGCTGCTTCAATCTCACCGTAAGGCGTCGCCCGGATTGCGCCAGCGAAGATTTCCGTGGTGTACGCGCACGTATTCAGCGTGAATGCGAGCAGCGTGCAATGCATGCCGTCGCGGAAAAACTGGTTGAGCAGCACATGGTCGCGAACCACTTGCAGGCTGTAGAGCCCCGTGTAACAGAGCAGCAGTTGCACGTAGAGCGGTGTGCCGCGGAAGATATACGTGTAGACCCAGACGCCGCGCGACAGGAACTTGTTCTTCGATACCCGGGCGACCGACAACGGGATCGACAGGCAGAAGCCGAGCACGATCGATACAACCAGCAGCCACATGGTGATGGCGAGGCCGGTGATGCGATAACCGTCGGTGAACAAATAGTTGCGCCAGTATTCCTGGATGATTTCGAGCATGGATTCCGCCGCGTGGGGGTTACCTGGGGTTACCTGGGGTTGCCTGGGGTTGCCTGATAGTGTCTGAGTTCGCTGTGATTTTCTTCAAGCGAAGGCGCTTGGCGCACATGCGCCGCGTGCCGGCTACGACTGCTTTCGGCTATTCATGTTGCTCATGTTTCTCATGGCCTAGAGGTCGGCCTTGCGCACGCCCGACGAGTAGCGCCGTTCAAGCCACATCAGCACGAGATTCGATATCGTGGTGATCACGAGATAGACCGCGCCCGCGAGCAGCGTGAAAAAGAAGAACCGCAACGTGCCCTTGCCGGCGTCCTGGGCGGCCTTGACCACGTCCGCCAGACCGATGATCGATACCAGCGCCGTCGCTTTCACCATCACCTGCCAGTTGTTGCCGATGCCCGGCAGCGCAAAGCGCATCATCTGCGGGAACATGATTCGTGAGAAGGTTTGCCAAGGCGTCATGCCGTAAGCCGCGCCCGCCTCAAGCTGGCCGCGCGGCACCGAGAGAAACGCGCCGCGGAAAGTCTCGGTGAAATACGCGCCATAGATGAACCCGAGCACGATGACACCGGCCACGAACGGGTCGATATCGATCTGATCCCAGCCCAGGAAATCGGTAAGGTGATTCAGCCAGATCTGGATGCTGTAGAACAGGAGCAGCATCAGCACGAGGTCCGGAACGCCGCGCACGAGCGTGGTGTAGATCGTGCCAGCACCCGAAGAAAAGCGGTTTCTCGACAGTTTCGCCGCCGCGCCGAGGAGGCCGATCACGAATGCGAAAACGAGCGACAAGACCGCCAGCTTGACGGTTTGCCATGTGCCCGAGAGGATAAGCGGCCCGTAGCCTTGCAGAAACATGGTGAGTCCTTGATGACGTGCGCGTGTGCCGTGGCCTTCGCTGTTTTCGCTGTGGCCATGTCAGCCGCGCTTTTTTTGCCTGAATTTGCGTAACCGCTCATAACCGCTGTCTGGCGATGCAAACCTGCCAACCGACCGGCTTCGGCGGTGCTTATTCTAGGTGTCCAAAATTGGTGCGTTTTGTCGACAAAGGCCTTTCACCCGAAAAAACGCGCCCCCGGCTGAAGTCCGCGGACGCACCGTGCGGCTTTCCCGGCGGGGCTTGTCCGGCGGGCTGCCGACATCTCCAGCACCCGTTGACCCCTGAAAAGGCCGGTATTCTACCCGAAGCCGACCGGTGCACCCCGGGGTCCAGTCCAGGCGTCCCGCTGCCCTGATGCTTCAGGCAAAGTCCACCGGCCAAGTCCAGTGCATTGTCGCGATTGCATGCATTTTCAGGACGGTGTGGTGCCTGCGCGGGCGATTGTTTAGCGTGGTGCGAGCCCTTACATTCTCTCCATCGCAATATCACCGGGAGTTCGAGATGTTTGAAATTCGACGCGCCAATGAACGTGGCCACGCCAACCATGGCTGGCTTGATTCGTATCACAGCTTTTCTTTTGCAGGCTACGATGACCCGAAGCACGTGCATTTCGGTGCGCTGCGGGTAATCAACGAGGATCGCGTGGCGGGCGGACAGGGTTTCGGGACGCATGGCCATCGCGACATGGAAATCATCAGTTACGTGCTTGAGGGCGGACTGTCGCACAAGGACAGCATGGGCAACGGCTCGACCATCCATCCCGGCGATGTCCAGCGCATGAGCGCGGGCACGGGCGTGCGCCATAGTGAGTTCAATGGCTCGGCTACTGAAACCGCGCATTTCCTGCAGATCTGGATCATCCCGGACGCAGCGGGCAATGCGCCGGGCTACGAGGAAAAGCATTTCGACGACGCTGAAAAGCGCGGCCGGCTGCGGGTGATCGCGTCGCCTGAGGGACGGGACGGCGCGGTGAAGCTGGGTGCGGATGCAGAAGTCTACGCGGGTCTTTTCGACGGCGATGAACGCGCGGAATTTGACGTGCCGGCTGGCCGCCGCGTGTATGTTCATGTGGCACGGGGCGCGATTTCGGTGAACGGTGAAGCGCTCGCGGCCGGGGATGCCGCGAAGCTGGAGCAGGTGTCGAAGGTCACACTGGATCAAGGCGCCGGCGCTGAAGTGATTTTGTTCGACCTGGCGTAGATTGGCGTGAGCGTTACTGGCTGGTTTTTCCCGGCACCGTCCGGGAGGCCGGGAAAACGACAAAAGGCCGCGGAAGGATTCCGCGGTCTTTTGTGTTGTTCATTGCGCGTCGGATTTCCCGGGGAACCTAGATGACACCGCTGCGTGTCCGCTCGATCACCACGGAACCGGTGTGTATCGATCAATCGCGTCGGTCGTTGTTTCAACGCCGAAAACAATGTCACATTAAGCTGACGCAAAAAAGCCGTTCCAGCGTTGATTGGAACGGCTCGGCTGGCGCCACGCGATTGAACCGGCGGGCCGCGCCGCTTAAATCACCGGCTCCGGATACCTACCTCAAGCATTGCTGCAGCGATGCTCAAGGATTGGCGGCCGATGCGCCAGCCGGCGCACCCGGCATGCCGCGATGCTGACTCCAGCGCTCATGCATCTTTTCCCGGCGCGCTTCCATTCTTGCAAAGCGCTGCTTGAGCGCCGTGCTGACCGTGGTCTTTTGCTGGTCATTCAGGGTGCCATAGAAATTCAGCCACGCGGCGCTCGTCTGGTCGCGCAACTGGGCATTCTGCTGCTCGATCTTCTGATGCGCTGCGTACATCGCGTTCAGATCGAGAATGGGCTGCTGCTCCATTGATGCCATTTGTGCGTGCATCTGCTTGTGGCTTTCACGCATGGCCTCGTGATTCTGCTTCATGGTGCCGAGCGCGGCCTGCCACGCTTTTTCCTGGTCTGCGTTGAGATTGAGCTGGCTGTGCAACTTGTCCATCTCTTTCTTCATGCGCATTTCCCCATGATGCCCGCCCGGGCCTCCAGGACCGCCCATCATGCCTGGAGCGCCGGGCGGCGGCGCGTCGGGCGTGGCGGCGCTCGCGGCGTTGACCGCGCCGATCGACAGGGCTAGCGCAGCGGCGGTGATGGCGAGGAATCGGGACTGCTTCAACATGGTCTACTCCTTTTTTGATTTCCAGAGCCGATCTGGCGGCGCCGTTTCGGTGGTCGCGCCTTCGGTAAGTCACAGCGTAGACAGTCACAGCCAAGCGCGTGTTACGAGCGAGGGCGCCGTTATTACGCCGGTTTACCTTCGCCTTTCGCGGTAACACCCAGTAAACGTTTTCGCTGTGATTGCAATGTGGAGGCCCCGCGCAGGCGTTAAACTGCGTCGCATGGCTACTCAAATACTTGTCGTCGACGACGACGCTGAACTGCGCGACCTCCTGCGCGACTACCTGGTCCGGCAAGGCATCGAGGTATCGGTGCTGCACGACGCGGGCACGCTCGAACGGCGCCTCGAACGCGAGCGCCCGGACCTGATCGTGCTCGACCTGATGATGCCGGGTGTGGACGGACTGACTGCGTTGCGCAAGCTCCGCGCTTCGGGTGACGACATCCCGGTGATCATGCTGACGGCGCGCGCGGACGACGTGGATCGCATCGTCGGATTGGAACTCGGTGCTGACGACTACCTCGGCAAGCCGTTCAATCCGCGCGAGTTGCTGGCGCGCGTGCAGGCGGTGTTGCGCCGGCGCCGGACGATTCCGTCGGCGGCGCCCGAGCAGCGCGAACCGTTCTCATTCGGGCGTTTCCGGCTCGATTTCCAGTCGCGCACGCTTCATCAGGACGAAACGCCGCTTACGCTGTCGGGCAGCGAATTCGCATTGCTGAAGATTTTCGTCAATCACCCCATGCGCACCCTGACGCGCGAGCGCCTGCTCGAACTGCTGCACGGTCCGGAATACGACGGCACCGACCGGGGTATCGACGTGCAGGTGTGGCGTCTGCGCCGGATCCTCGAAACCGATCCGTCTACGCCGCGCTTTATCCAGACTGTGCGCGGACGCGGTTATGTGTTCGTGCCGGACGGCGAGCAAAATGCGTCGGCCCATTGATTCACTGTTCGGCCGGCTGGTTGTCCTGGTCATCGGCGTGCTCGTGTTGTCGCACGTCGCCTGGTTCACGGTTATCCGGCTCGAACGGGACCAGACACAAACTCGCTACGCAGTAGAAGAAGCGGCCTTCCTGATAGATGCCGTGCGCCAGCACGTCGCGAATTCGCCGGATCAGCCGCTGCCGTCGAGTGTGCGCGTGGTCGAACCCAACAGTCCCGACGTTCCCAAACCCTTCACTGACGTCGATACCAGCCGAGTGCCGCCGCCGTTCAGTCGTTTTATCGACGACTTGCGGGATCGTCTGCCGGACGGCACCGACGTTCGCATCGGCGAGCCGGGTGGCCCGCCCCGCCTGTGGGTGCGAGGCGCGAAGGATGCCAGCTGGATTGTCGTGCCGGTGCAGCCCTTGCGGCCGCCGCGTTCGCGCGACCGGATGCTGCTCTGGCTCGCTATTATTTTTTCTACCGCCGTGATGGCCGCGCTATTTGCGGCGTGGCAATTGCAGACGCCGTTGCGTTCGCTGGCGCAGGCTGTCGGCCGCTTCGGCCGGGGTGAACCTACTCCGCCGGTACCGGAGCGCGGTCCGCGCGAGCTGCGGCAGTTGACCCACGGCTTCAACCAGATGGTGCGCGAAGTGGAGCAGACGGAAAGCGACCGCGCGGTCATGCTGGCAGGGGTCGCCCATGACCTGAAGACGCCGCTTGCGCGTTTGCGCCTGCGTGCTGAAATGATGGATGAAGCGAAACTACGGGATGGTGTGGTGCGCGACGTGGAATCCATGGCGCATATCGTCGACCAGTTCCTTGTGTTCGCCCACGACGGCGCCGATCGTAGCGAGCCAGCCGAAGTTGATCAGCAGTGCGAGCGCATTGCGCGCAGTTATCGCGCGGTGACCGTGGGAGCGCCGTCTGTTCAGACCCGGCTTACCGCGGGGCGGGATTTCGCGTTGCCCGCTGCGACACTTGACCGCTTGTTGTCGAACCTGCTCGATAACGCACACGCCTACGGTGCACCGCCGGTTGTGATCGAAACGTTGCGCGGGACAAATGGCTGGATTTTGCGTGTCATGGACAGCGGCAGCGGGATCGCGGCACATGATCTGGTGAAGGCGAGCCGGCCGTTCGTCAGGCTCGATCCGGCCCGCGGCGGCAGCGGCCACAGCGGGCTGGGGCTTGCGATTGTTGAGCGGCTGGTAAGGCGGGCGGGCGGCGAATGCGAAATTGGCAATCGCCCCGAAGGCGGCCTGCAGGTCGTGATGACCTTTCCTTTCGATGTGGTGGCGCGCTCGGCCGAGATGTTGCATGGCGACGTGCTGAATGAAGCGCGCATGATGTGATTGATCATCCCGGGGCTTGGCGTCCTCGGGGGGAGGGGTTCCCAGACTTGGCCAAACCCCGTGGCCAAAACCCCGTGGCCAAAACCTCGTGGCCAAAACCCCGTGTCCAGAACCTCGCAGCGCCAGCGAAATCAAGTCTGGCGCCAGCGAAACCGCTAGTCGAACAAGGTGTTGAGCGCGGAAGCCGCTTCGCTGTCGACGGTGTTGTACGTCACGGTCGCGGCCTCGAAAATATAGTGCGTGGTGTATTTGCCGAACCGCGCCAGGATTTCCTCCTGGATCACTTCAGGCGCGACATCGAGACGCAAATACCAGGTAGTCGAAGAGAGCCGCGTCTGGAACGCACCGTACTCGGCCAGCAAGTGATCGAATGCTTCAGCGTCCTGATCGCGGCAGACAATGACCAGATTTCCCTTCATGCACCCCTCCTGATTCTTGATAACGGCAGATATCGAACTCGAAGGTCGATGATACCTGCTGTCGTGCCGCTGCCGCACCACGCCTTTCAGCCAACGTCTCGCCAAATTGCCGTCTTGACTTCGCGTCAGGCCGTTTCAGGATGCCGCGGCATGGGCGGCCGGGTATCGGCCGGGCGTACTTCACTGCGATCTCGCCCTCCCGATTTCGCCGCATACAACGCCAGATCCGCGCGCTTGAGCAGGTTTTCAGCGGTGTCGCCGTCGCTCAGTTCCGTGATGCCGATGCTCACGCTCAGCGTGGTGTCGTCGGGGAGGTAGGCGCAATGCTCCTGGTTGAAGCGCTTGCGCAGGCGCTCAAGAACCGTGTGGGCATCGGCGAGCGAGGTATGCGGCAGCAGCAGGCCAAATTCCTCACCGCCCAACCGCCCGACACCGTCGCTCGCGCGCAGTTGCTCCTCGCACATCCGTACGAAATGTTCGAGCGCGCGGTCGCCGGTTGCGTGGCCGAATCGATCGTTCACCTGCTTGAAGTGGTCAAGATCAGCGATTGCCACTGACAACGGCACGCCTCCCGAGCGGGACAGATCGACTTCGCGACGCAAGGTATCCAGGAAATAACGCCTTGACAGCGCCCCGGTCAACGCATCGTGCCGGGCTTCGGCGGACAACAGCGCATTAGCCGACTGCAACTGGTTGGCCAGATGGCGCGTGCCCCGGTGCAAGCGCCGCTCGCGCAGGTATGACACGGTGATCACAATGGCGAGCAGGCTCACGCCGAGCGCCGTCAGGAAAACCAGCAGCCTGTCGCGCCGTTGATTGCTCACAATTTCCGCCCAGTTCGGCAGCGGATGGACAATATGCGCGGCGAGCCCCGAGTTCAGGCCAGTGCGTTCGTCGTAGAGAGAGGGCGCGCTGCTGTCGCCGGAGGAGAAAAACGAGCGCGCGAGCGACGGCGGCAGCCAGGGCGCGTCCGCCCGCACGCGTTCTCCGATGTTGATCAGCTGCAGGGTACGGAAATCGACCCGCCGATACGCATCCAGCCGCTGCGACCGGGACATCCGCAGCACGGGCGAATCCGGCAGCACGCGGTTTTCGAGCCGGCTTTCGTGAGCCATGACGATTACGCCATTGCTGTCGGTGACGAATGTGCCTGGGCGCGCCACCCAGTGGCGCAAGCGGTCGACGCTCACTTTCGCGATCACCGCGCCCACCAGGAAGCCGTCGCGATAAACCGGCGTGGCGATGAAAATGCCGGGGTCTCCGCTCGATCGGCCGACTCCATAAGTTTCGTTGAACGCGCCGAGCAGCGCTTTCTGGATATAACCGCGCATGCGCATGTCGGTGCCAACGAAGCTATTCGAGTCAATGCCATTACTCGACGCCACGCAAAAGCCATCGCTATTGACGACCCACACATAGTCGAGGCCCGTGAAGCCGCGGGCGTTGCGCAGGAAGTTGTCGAGTTTGGCGAGCGCCGGCACGGCGAGCAGCTTGGCTCGCCGCTCGGGTTCGGTTTGCCTGATTTCTTCAGCGGAACTGTGGGATTGGGCAAGCGCCAGCTGGATCATGTCCATTTCGGCGATAGTGGCAGGAATCGCCCGGGACATGGCGAGGTCGCTGGCAATGATCTGCGCGGTGTTGTCGACGATCGACGCAGCCATTTGCTGCTCCACGCGTACCGAGGTGGTCAGTTCTTGCTGTACCATTCGGTCCGACACCATCCCGGCGGCAACCCAGCACACGCATGCGAGCAACGCGAAGGCGAGCGTCGCGATGGCGCGGTGATAGGTTGTCTTGTTCATCGATCCTCTGGCCTGTCTGACTGTGGCGCGGGACTGTGGCACGACCCCGCGCTGCGAGCATGTTATGAATGTTTTACCGGCATATGAGCATCTTACCGGGCGCAGCTGCGCGTACATCGGTAGTTCGCCCGAGTGCCATTGCCTGGCGGCTGGAACCCGCGTCAGCCGCACCTCATGCTTTGTTCGTTCGCTCGGCGAAGAGTCCCGCAGACCGTGTTTGCCCAGTTTCGCTCCGGTTCACTCATTCGGCCCCGCCTCTACGCCTCGATTGGACGACGTTTTCTCCCGGCCATCAAGTTGTTATCGGCGCGAGCGCGCTTTTCTGAAGCGCGTGTCCACGTGAGTCGCGGGTTAGCCGTTTAGCCCAAGGGCGGTGCTGAGGGCGGTGGCTCAGGAAAACAGGCAACAGATACGCCGGCTGAGGTTGTGCGTGAAACAAAGGTTGGTGTAGTGTCGTGCGGTTCCGAAATGGTCAAGTTGTATGTCGGCCGGCGGACTCGGGTGGGCGAGTGCAATGGCACCGGGCCATGTGCCGGGACCTGCCCGGAACGCGCAGAAGTCCGCTGGCTTGAAGGGGAAGCGGGGAAGCGTTGAAGCGGGGAAGCGCGGAAGCGGGGTCGGCCGCACTCACGCCTGGCGGATGAGAGAAGAGCGGAGTATCCGCTCGGGAAACAAGAATACAGGCAAGAACACAGGCGCCGGACGTTGCCTCGCGCGACGAAAAGCCTGCTGCAACGAGCCTCAACGGGAAGGGCGTGGAATGGATTTTGGCTTTAACCTGACTCGAACGGCGAACGCTTCGGCGTTGCGTCTGTTGCCCAATCGATGGGACTTCGTCGCGTTCCCGCTGATTATCTGCGTGCTCGCGCTCACCGTGGTCGGCTTTCACGAGACGCTGGCCCCCATCTCGACACTGCAAACGCAGGCCATTTCGCTCGACCCGGCAAACCTGCCCGAATACGCGCTGCGAACTACCTTGCGCATGCTGGCGGCCATGGTGGCGTCGCTGGTCTTCACACTGATCTACGGCACGCTCGCGGCGAAGAGCCGGCGGGCGTCCGTCGTGCTCGTGCCGATCCTGGACATTCTCCAGTCGGTGCCGGTGATCGGTTATATCTCGTTCACGGTCACGTTCTTTCTCGCATTGTTCCCGGGTCGCGTATTCGGCGCCGAGCTGGCGGCGATCTTCGCG
>Ga0302220_10003285_pt1 | contig 11311 bp, 11 predicted proteins | sample II_Palsa_E1_3_FD_194572 | JGI IMG/M metagenome (GOLD analysis project Ga0302220, IMG submission 194572) | Peat permafrost microbial communities from Stordalen Mire near Abisko, Sweden - II_Palsa_E1_3 | ecosystem: Environmental > Terrestrial > Soil > Palsa > Peat permafrost | place: Sweden... | reverse complement strand
TTCGATTTTCTCCCCGACCTCACGTACTTTGGCGAACGCATTCTGCCTTTATTGAAGCAGGCGGGACTGCGTCTGTAGCATTCGCTTCGATCAGGCCGGCGCCATGGGCGCTTATATGCAACGTGAAAGCCTCTCACCCGATTGCAGGTTCAATGCTAACGATCCCGCAATCGCTTCGTTGAATCTGTCGCCCTTTCGCTCGTACGCTATGTCGGTTCCCTAGCATCGCCCTACCGGGACTTTCGCTGCATGCTCGTGCAACGGGCATCGTATCCGGCGCGACAGCACCCGCCGATCGCGTCTCAACATCAGTCAAGACTACTTAGCAGGAGCATCGACATGAGCATTCGCAACATTCATCGCGCGACACTACAGAAATGGCTGACAGAAAGCGGCCTCGGCAGCGGCGAAGAACTCGCGCTGCTGGATCTGAGGTCGGTGGAAGCGTTCGCAAAAGGACACCCGCTCTTTGCGACCAATCTGCCGCTGGAAAACCTGGAACGCGATGCGCTGCGCTTCGTACCACGCAAGTCGGTGCGGCTCGTGCTCGTCGACAACGGTGACAACACGGCCGCGCAAGGCGCGGCGACACTCGAACGGCTTGGCTACACCGACATCAACGTACTCACCGGCGGCATTCCGGCGTGGACGGCGGACGGTCTCAACGGACTGCCCACCTTCGATATCCCTGGCATCATTTTTTCCGAAAGCGTGCGCGACCTGCGCGGTACACCGTCCATTGAAGCCGCGCAACTCAAGACACTGTATGACGCGAAAGAAAACGTCATTGTGATCGACACCCGAACCCGGGACGAGTTCGCGCGTGGGCACGTCCCGGGCGCGGTCAATGCGCCGGGCGAAGAGATCCTCTATCGCTTCCTCGATCAGGTTCCCAACCCGGACACATTCGTTGTGGTGTCATGCGCGGGTCTTCCACGCGCGATCATCGGCGCCCAGACTCTCATCGATGCGCAGGTGCCGAACCGCGTAGCGTTCCTCGAAGACGGTACCGCGGGGTGGACTCGTGCGACGCTTGAACTGGCTACCGGCGGCGAGCAGCGCACGCCCGCCAGTACCGCAGCAGCCGGCTTTGGCGTGAAACACGCGCTCGCGCTGGCGGCACGTGCGGACGTCAGCACAGTGAGCCGGCAGAGCGTCGAGGAATGGCTTGCGGACACTGAGAAACGCACGACCTACCTGCTCGACATCCGCTCGGCCGAGGAATACGCAGCTGGTCATGTGCCAGGCTCCATCTCGGCGCCGGGAGGCCAGTTGCTCGCGGTATCCCACCGCACGGTGGCGACGCGCGGTGCGCGCCTTGTGCTCATCGATGACGACGGCACGCGCGCCGTCACGACCGCCTACTGGCTACGCCAGCGCGGATGGGAAGTCCACTTGCTGGAAAATGCATTGGGCGAGGTATTGCGCGAAGCGAGCACGACGTCCGCCGCGCAGACGCCCGAACTGCTGAACTCCTGAGCGACGATCAGCCCGGCTAGCCGCGATCATCGGGCAAACCGGGATCGCGGCTTGAGTTTAAAGCCGCGCGATAGACACCTCAGTCGCTTTAACGAGCGCGACCACTTCACTGCCGACCTGAAGATCGAGTTCATCGACGGAACGGGTGGTGATCACGGACGTCACAATGCCGAACGGCGTTTGCACGTCGATCTCCGATACGACCGAGCCACGGATGATCTCCTTGACGTGCCCCCTGAACTGGTTGCGAATATTGATTGCGGTGATGCCCATCGCCATGCTCCTTCGTTAAATGAGTGACGCCGCGCCCGTTAGGCACGAAAAAGATTGAGCCGGCCCGTGAACCCACGCACGCGACGGCAGGAATATCAAAAACAGTCTAGCGATCACGTCAGACCAGCAATCCTAGCAACCAAGGGGCTGAGAACGAAACGATCAATGCTGATATCCAATACACGAACAGCGCTGAAAACCACCGCCGCGACGTATATGCATAGTGCGATTGCTTGGTTGTGGCTGAGAACCCGCAGTCGTATGGTGGCTCGCTGTGCGAGAAAACACGCGCGGTATTGGCTTATGCCGCTAACGGTGGTCATATTCCAATCGGGAATTTTTTATCCATCAGGAATCCGAATGTTTTATGACCGAACGTTCCGCCCAACGACTACGCCCGATGACAATGACATTCTCTTTACCTGCAATATCTGACGATGCCTTATCGGGAAATTGATGCCACGGCTTTGGGTGTGTTGCTGCGCAGCTCACGTGAACTCGCGGTCCTGGATTTGCGCCCGGCGCAGGAATTCGGCAACGGCGCGCCGCTCCACGGAGCCAATGTGCCTGCCGCCGAGCTGTCGAGCCGTGTGCGCGAGCTTGTCCCGAATCGGCATACTCCAATCGCACTTCTCGATGCGGACGGCGGGCTGATCGCGCAATCGGCATCCGAGCTTCTCGAACTGGGCTATACCAACGTGCAGGGACTCGCCGGCGGATTGAACGGCAACGAGCGCCTGCCCGTAGTGCCCATTCGCATTGCAGGGCCCCGAGTGATATCGGGCGAGGTCGAAAGAAGTTTTCGTACGCCGGTGACAACCGCCGGTGAACTCGCCGCGCTCAGGCGTAACGGTGCCTCCGTGATCGTGCTTGATACCCGTTCGGTAGCGGAATATGAGCGCGAGCACATTCCAGGCTCGTTCCCGACTCCGGGCGGCGAAATACTGCCGCGCTTCAATGCATTGGTTGACTCTCCAGAGACGCATGTAATCGTCACTTGTGCCGGACGTTCCCGCGCAGTGCTGGGCGCTCAAAGCCTGATTCTTGCTGGCGTGGTGAACCCCGTGTCGACACTCGACTTCGGGACGCTCGGCTGGGTTGACGCGGGCTACCCGCTCAATCACGGGCCAGAACAACCTCTGCAAGCCATCCGGTCCGTCGATCTGGACTTCGCAAGACGGGCACTTGCCTCGTTTGCGGAAAGCGCCCCTGCTATCGACGCAGATGAATTACAGACCTGGCTTGCAGATGCATCACGAACAACTTACGCACTGGACGTGCGCTTGCCCGAAGATTACGAGCGGGCAAATCTGCCGGGATCAGTAAGTGCTCCTGCCGGTCAGCTGGGTATCAGCCTGGGTAAGTGGGTCGCCGTTCAGGGAGGACGTCTTGTTCTCATCGACGCCGACCCGGGCGTGCGGGCGCTGACCGTCGGCCGCTGGTTCGCGCGAATCGGCTGGGAGGTCAGCATTCTCAAGCATGATTTCGTGAACTGATTTCGCGGACAGCTCAAGGGAACCTGCGAGGGCCTGCGGGGTTCCGTCAAGGCCCTTCCCGGCCGACCAGAACGAACGCTCTGGTGGCTAGTGCAGCGGCGCAGTGACGGCCGCCGCGCATCGCTGTCAGACTGCCTTGGCGGCTCGCGATGTGTGCGTAGCCGTTTCCTTCGCGGCCTTCGAGGCGGCAGCCGTCGCTGCATCAAAACTGCTTTCAGCAAGAGCGAGGGCCTGCTTCGTTGCCTTGTGGACCGTGTCGTAGGTGGTGTTGGCAGCGGTAATTGTCGACTTCAGCAGGGCCACCGCAGTCTCCGAACCAGCCGGCGCGTTCTTTGTCAGATTGTCGATGAAGGTCTGCGCGCTATGGCTGTATTCGGCAAACTGCGCTTCCGCGAATTCCAGGAATTCCGATTGGGTGCCAGTCAGGATTTCAACCACGTGACGGCTATATGCCTGGGCCTTTTCAGCGGCCGGTTGCGTCAGGCTGCTTTGGAGCTTCAGCAGATCCTGAGGGTCTTTCCCGGACAGTGTCTTCTGCACGCTTTCCTGCGTTTCGGCGAAGATCGACTTTGCGGCCTGCAAGTTCAGGATAGTCAGCTTTTCAACGCCTTCGAACAGCTTGTTCGTCAGGCTGAAGAATGTGTCGACATGGTTTTTCTGTCCTGCGGCGAACTGTTCCGGAGAAAACTGGGGCATTTCCGTGCTCCTAAGAGGCGGTTTCAAAAAGCCGAAATAGATCGCTGAAGAGTACTCCAGCAGATTAGGCAAGCAGCGAACTTCAAGAAGGCTTCATGGATCTTGGCCAGTCGCTCGTAGCGGATTCGTAGACGGTGAAAATTATGGAACCAGGCGTGAGTACGTTCGACTACCCATCGATACTTTCCAAGTCCGCTGCCATGTTCAGTGCGGCGCCTGGCGAGAACAGGCTTAATACCGCGATCGCGCAATTTCTGTCGATGTGCTTCGGAGTCGTATCCGCGATCTGCGAAGACCACTTGAGGCTTTTGCAAGGGGCGACCGCGTATGCCACGGATGGCTGGAATCGCATCGATGAGAGGCAACAATTGTGTGACGTCATGGCGATTCGCACCGGTCAAGATGATCGAAAGCGGCACCCCGTTTGCGTCGGTCGCAACATGGTGCTTAGAGCCCGGTCGCGCACGGTCTACGGGGTTCGGCCCAGTTTTTGGCCCGCCCCGATAGCCCGCACGGAAGACGAATCGACAACCACGCGTGACAAGTCGATCTGGCCCGCTGCGCGTAACTCGGCGAGCAGTAGTTCGTGCAATCGATCCCACACGCCTGCTTCTTGCCAGTCGCGTAAGCGGCGCCAACATGTCACGCCAGAGCCGCAACCCATTTCGGCGGGTAGATCTCGCCACCGCAGCCCTGTGCGTAACACAAACACAATGCCGCTCAATGCTGCGCGATCCGGTACCGGCTTGCGACCGGGATACTTCTCGCGCCGAGCCTTCGGCTGTGGCAGTAAGCGTTCGATCCGTTTCCATAACTCATCGTCAATGATCGGCTTGTCCATTCCTTGGTCTCGTCGTCACGATGGCCTAGGTTAACAGTATGTTTATAAAGTTAACAGTCCTGAGAGGTCTTTTTGAAACCGCCTCTAAGTAAGCGGACACTTGCGGGCTCTGATGGTTAAGTCGGTTAGATCAAACCATGATGCGAAGGTGAAGCGTCGCAACATGAAGCCCATTCTTGGTGCCACGAGCAATGATGTCAAATGACATATTCGTGATAGCAAATATGGCGCTCGATCCTGACTCAAGCAGCCTTGCGTGTAAGACCGGCCATGAACCTGCGGCGCCCATTCGTATCACTGCCAGCCGAAAGCGGCTTCATCTGCAATGCGAGTCAGACCAGGTAATACAGGCGGTCGTCCTCGCGCACGGGCGCCGGATCGACGTTGTGCTGCGCGCAATGGGCACATGTATTCGCATCGGCAATCAGGCTATATGCATAACGCACCGCACGCAGCGTGGCTGAATAGCGCTCATCCTCTTCCGGGAAGAACCGTTCGGCCGGATACCAGTCGGAGAACTTAAGGTTGTCGAGCGCCGCCTGCAGTTCAGGACGCAGTCCGGCAAGCAAAACGACCCGGCCATGGCTTTGACTTTCGCGCAGAAAATGTTCGAGCTTTTCTATGCACACCACGTCTGGATTACGCACTCGCTTGAGCCGCAGGACAACGTGGCGAATCCCGCGAGCCCTGACTTGCGCATTGACTGATTCGAAATGGCGATCCAGCTCCAGTGCGGCACCAAAGAACAATTCGCCCTCCAGGTCGTACACCGCTACCGACGTACATTCCGGGTCGCTCGGCAAGCGTTCGCGCACCACCCGCTCCGGGCTGACGAACAACTCGGTCGCTTTCAGTTTTGCTGCGCGCGGTACAAATAGCACAATCGATACGGCTACTCCGACGAGAATGGCGAACTCGACGCCAATCACCAGTGCCGACAATGCCGTGATCAACACGAGCCCCGCGTCGTAACGAGACGCTCGCAGCGCATAGCGGATCCGTTCGAAGTCGATCAGGCGGAAGGCTGTAACAAGCAGGAGACCCGCAAGCGATGCCTTGGGAATATAGCGAGTCAACGGTGCCAGAAGCAGCACTGCCGCAGCGACGATCACCGCCGTGATCACGCCCGAAAAGCGTGTGACGGCACCCGCCTGGTAATTAATGGCTGAACGTGAAAGGGAACCCGAGCCCGGCAAACACCGGAAGAAGCCGCCCACCAGATTGGCGAGTCCTTCAGCCAAGCACTGACGGTTATAGTCCAGCGGCTGGCCACTCCTGTGAGCGATCGATTTCGCAATCGAGAGCGCTTCGAGCAACCCAAGGAACGAGATAGCAACGGCCGATGACGAGAGCTGCCCAAGCCAGGACCACTTGATCTCCGGGATATGCGGCTCTGGCAAGCTGGCCTTCAACGCCCCGATCACCGAAATCGCGGTCTTGCCTCCTGCCCCTGGCGTCGACCATCCAAGCGCGTAAGCTGAAACGCTCATCACAAGCAGCACAAGGACCATGTCGAACTGAGGCAGCTTGTAGCGACGCACGGCTTTGCGCAGCGAGAGTGCGAGCACGACCGTGACAGCGCTAACCGCCAAGGCTTTAAGGTTCACTGGATCGCCATGGACAACGGTCAGCCACAAGCGGTAAAGCACATGCTGGCGGCCAGTGCCTTTCTCACGCACGCCAAGTGCATTGCCAATCTGTCCGACGGCCAGAAGCACGGCCGCGCCCGCCATGAAGCCAAGGATCACGGATTCGGAAATGTACTTGGTGAGATCGCCCAGACGGAAAACCGCTATGGCTATTTGAATGATGCCGACCATCACGCCGAGCAGGAACATCGCCTCGTAAATATCCGCGCTTGCATTCGGGTCCAGAAACGCGAGCGCGCTGAATACCACCAGGGAAATGGCGCTGGTCGGTCCATTGATCAAGTGCGACGAAGACCCAAAAATAGACGCGACCAGCGTGACGATCACAGCGGAGTACAAACCAAAACGGGGATCGACGCCGGCAATCAGTGCGTACGCTATGCCTTGAGGCAAGGATATGGCGGCAACCGTGAGGCCTGCCACGAGGTCACGTCGCCCCTTTTCCGTCGTGTAACTAAGTTGGCTGATGCGTTGGCTGATGGATTTCATATGGGATTTCATGCCCCGCTTTTTTGGATTCCGACGGCAGCGTTGTCTGCAGCCGCCGCGCCCGCAGGACCGATAACCGTATCGATGATCCCGTTCTCGTCGAAGAACTTGTGATTGGCGTCGTCCCAGCTTTTCGCTATGTCAGTCACGTTGAAAAGCTTGATAGGTCTCAAGCGGTCAGCGTATTGGCTGGCAATCGCAGGATTGACGGGCCGATACCCCGCTTGCGCCACGATCTCTTGCGCAGGATCAGTGAAGAGATACTCAAGATAAGCGCGTGCGTAGCGCTCGGAGTGATGCCGGGCGACATTGCGATCAACCCACGCGACGTAAGGCTCAGCGAGAATGCTGACCGGCGGATACACAATCTCGAGTTCGCCGGATGTGTCGGCAAGCTCGCGGATCGCTTCGTTTTCCCAGGTCAGTTGAACGTCCCCCTGCTTCTCGACAACGAAGGTCATCGCGGCACCACGAGCACCGCTATCGAGACGCGTCGTGTGGCGGTAGAGTGCTTCGAGATAAGCGTGGGCGGCGGTGTCGTTGCCGCCACGCGTCGTTACGGCGCCCCACGCGGCCAGCGCACTGAGTTTCCCGTTACCTGAGGTTCGCGGGTCCGGTGTGATGATCTCGACACCGGGCTTTACCAGATCGGGCCAATCATGAATGCCTCTGGGATTGCCTCGACGAACCACGAACACAATGGTCGAATAGTAGGGCTGCGAATGATGTGGCAAGCGGTCTTGCCAACCATCGGCAATCAGGCCGCGCTTGCGAAGCGCATCGATATCCGTGAACAATCCCAGTGTCACCACGTCCGCATCTTGCTGACCATCAATCACTGCGCGCGCTTGCCGTGAAGAGCCCCCATGCGATTGCTTCACCTGGAGGCGAACGCTATTCTCACGCTGATAGTTGGCGATGAACTGCTGGTCGAGCCGAAGGTATAGCTCGCGAGTCGGATCGTACGAAACATTCAGGATCTGGCGATTGACGTCGCCCTGGACATTCTTGACACCGATCAGCGTGACCGCAACCACAACTGCCGCTACCGCGCCAACGCTCAACCAGGGGATGGGCTTCATGGTGGTTCTCAAAGCGGTGAGAAAATAGTCGCCACGCAAACGGAGAATCGTGGGCGCCCGGGGCACATTCGGTTAAGGCGAGGAACGTTCCATTAACGCGCCTGGTCGGGTTCGTTACGCTTCAAGAGGTTCAGCGAGGTCCATCCCGCCCCGCGAGAAGGACAAAATACCGGGACGAGCGCGGTTCCGGTGTTGCCTTCCCGACTGACGCTTTTCGCATCATCCACGAAGACACAATCGTCCCCCGCCTTCAGGCTGAAGGAAACGGTGCGGTCATCGACGGCGCGATAAACCACATAGTCGGGTGCGCGCGCGTCGTTCGGAATAACGACGTGGTGCGCAGCAGCGGCAGCGGTGTCTCTTGTCGATGCGGGCTTCCAGCTCGTCTCGATGCACACCAGCAGAATGGCGACGCCAAGCACCCAAAGTGTTTTCTGCGACAAGTTCTCAGGGGATGGTGATGCGTGGGACATCGGACGGCGCTCCAGACCAGATTCACTTCTTGTCAACGTCCGCGCAATAGCGCATTTATTCTCATGATGATTGCAGCGGAACACGCTGCCTGTTGAAGACTATGAGAGCAAGGCGCAAAAAGCAGAAATAATTTAATTTCATTTGAAATTCACAAAATGACGCGGATCGATAACCAGTCTCGCTGCTGCCGAGGATGGTCAAGGACCCGATGCGAACAAAAGGGCCATATGCATATTTCAATTGCATCGTTGTGGTTGCCGGCGCCGCGTTTTATCGTTGCGCGAAATCTGACTTCGCACATCCCGGCGAGCCCGGCTGTGCGTGGATGAGAAGCGTGCATAGTGCCGATCGCTTAGCGCCTTGGTCACTCTCCGTCTCGATGAGCGATTACCACTGGAAAGCAAACAATGAATGACTTGAAGCAACGGGGACGCAGGACCTTTATTGCCGGACTGGGCGCGACCCTGGCTGGCATCGCCCTGCCCTCGTGGGCCAAATATCAATCGGACCAGTTCAGGATCGGCTATCAAAAAGCGGCTAGTACGCTAGTGCTCCTGAAAGCACACGGCGCGCTGGAGAAGCGGCTCGCGCCGCTTGGTGTCAAGGTGACGTGGAACGAGTTTCCCGCGGGTCCGCAATTGCTTGAAGGGTTGAATGTAGGCGCAATTGACTTCGGCTATGTTGGAGAGGCACCGCCGGTATTTGCCCAAGCCGCGGGCGCGGATTTTGTCTATACCGCTTACGAGATTGCGACGCCGCACGCCGAAGGGGTGGTCGTCCTGCAAGACTCGCCGATCAAGGCCGTTGCCGATCTCAAGGGCAAGAAGATCGCGTTCAACAAGGGCTCGGACGTCCACTGGTTTATCGTCGCGCTGTTGCGCAAGAACGATCTGGACTTTGCGGATATCCAGCCGGTTTATCTGGCGCCGGCAGATGCTCGCGCTGCGCTGGAACAGCACGCCGTTGACGCCTGGGCCATCTGGGATCCGTTTCTTGCCGCCGTGGAGGGACAGAGCAATGCCCGTCTTATTGCAGACGCGCAAGGCGTGGCCAGCCATCACCAGTTCTTTTTGAGTCAGCGCGAGTTTGCGCAAAAGCGCAAGGACGTGATTGCAATCGCGCTGGAAGAACTGGGTAAGGAAGGTCGATGGGTGAAGCAGAATGGGCCGGCCGCTGCGGCTCAGCTCGCGCCCATTCAGGGCCTCGATGCCGCGATCATCGAGTCAGGCTTACGCCACTATGCTCACGTGTACAAACCAATCGATGACAACGTGCTTGCCGAACAGCAAAAGATCGCGGATACCTTCTACGAACTGAAGCTGATTCCCCGCAAGATTGTCACGAAGGAAGCGGTCCTGTCCTGAGTGAGCAACCGTGTGCAAAGCGGCAAAACGTCTAACGGCTGGCGTGCAAATCACAGATTGCACGCCAGCACCTTCAACGCAATTCGAAACCCAGTGAGGCCAAAGCATCGCGCAAGCGATCACGGCCATGCAGCGACTCACGGGTACGCCAACGCTCTACCGCCGGCTGGGTCCAGGTTGCTTCAGACTGGCCTTGCTGAACCTGGAACGTGGAAAGAATCTTGTCGTAGAGAGCAATGCCGGGGGCTTGCACGTGCGTATCGTATTGCTCGCGATGCAACACGACGGACTGCGGCAAGCGCGGCTTGACCTGCGCCGGACGACTCGAGTCCGCATAGCCAACGCACAAACCAAACACCGGCAACACATGGGGCGGCAAGCGTAATTCCGCGGCGACCTGCTCGGGCGCGTTACGAATTGCACCGATGTAGACTGAACCAAGACCAAGCGATTCAAGCGCGACCACCGCGTTTTGCGCGGCGAGCGCCGCATCTATTACGCCAACCAGCAGCGTCTCCAGATAATGCAGTCCTTCGGGCATGACGCTTGCGCGCGCGGCTACCGCCTCAAGCCTCGCAAGGTCAGCGAGCCACACCAGCAATAACGGTGCGTCCCGGATATGCGCCTGATTCCCCGCCAGAACAGAGAGCCGCGCCTTCCGCTCAGTATCCTCGACTGCGACGACGCTCCAGGTCTGCAAATTCGAGGAGCTTGATGCGGACTGTGCGGCCGCTATCAGCGTGTCGAGCGTACCGTCGGGTAACGGCTGATCACGGTAGGAACGCACCGAGCGATGCGATAGCAGCGTTTCCAGCGTGCCGTTCCATTCTGGCAGCGACGCATCCAACTGCGTTCCGTAGCGCGCGTGCCATGCTGCATCGAAGGACCCGGAACCCGGTGCATCATGCAAGCGTTCAAGTGTGGAGTCAGTGGACATTCGATTTTTCCTGGCGAAGAGTGTTGTTCAAAGTTTCCCGGCCAATGCACGTTCGACCGCTGTTCCCTTGAAGAAGCCGGGGTTCGCCTGCGTGTAGAGTCTGTAAGGATTGTCGAACACGTAGGCCTTGAAATCGGTTTCGCTGATCACGCCCTGCTCCACGAGTTGCCAGCTCTCCGCCAGCGCTTCGGTCAGATCGGGGACATCCCAGTGACCCACGTCCGATGAATAAATCGCGTTGATTTTTGCGCCGAGCGGATTGGCACGGTCATTGAACGCAGCGGCGATCGTGCGATCGTCCGACTCGGAACCGAAATAGAAATTGTCCACCCAACGTGAGCGGATGTCTTCAAGCGTCTCAATCCCGGCTGCAGCGAAATCCTCAAGTTCGTGCGCTGCTGGCTGCCGCGCGTCACTTGTGTACGACGAACCAAGCGTGGCGCGGATCAGCGCCTCTCCTTCGAGTTCACGGCCCTTGGTCAGGCTGCCGCCATATTTTTTGAAAAGTTCGACGAGCAGCTTGCGATCCGT
>Ga0302220_10003283_pt1 | contig 11316 bp, 9 predicted proteins | sample II_Palsa_E1_3_FD_194572 | JGI IMG/M metagenome (GOLD analysis project Ga0302220, IMG submission 194572) | Peat permafrost microbial communities from Stordalen Mire near Abisko, Sweden - II_Palsa_E1_3 | ecosystem: Environmental > Terrestrial > Soil > Palsa > Peat permafrost | place: Sweden... | reverse complement strand
ATTCCGGCCACGTGACCGGAATCATCTCCGAGGTCGCGTTGAGCTTCATGGTGCACGAGCCCAGCGGAATCATCGTGCGATCCAGCGCCAGGTCTTTATCGGCCAAGCTGCGCAGATAGCGCAGCATCTCGTGTTCCGAGTGGTAACGATTGAATACCGGGTGGGTCAGATACGGAGTCGCGCGTGCGAGCGCGGCTGGCATGAAATCGGCGACGCTGGCATCGAGTTTGTCGACATCGGGTAGATGCGCGAATGAGTGGACCGACTTCGAGCCGGCGAACACGGCCCACAGTGCAGCCAGATCGGCGCGCGTCGTGGTTTCGTCAACGGAGATGCCGAGCTTGTCGGCGTCGATGCGGCGCAGATTGATGCTGCGCTGTGCGGCCGCCGCATGCAGCGCGGCGGTGTGCTTGCCGGTGGCGATGGTCAGCGTATCGAACGCGGTTTCGTTGACGATGTCATAGCCGAGTTCGCGCAAGCCCGCGGCCAGAATTGCCGCCATCCGATTGACGCGCAGCGCGATGGTGCGCAAGCCTTGCGGCCCGTGATAGATCGCGTACATGCTGGCCATGATCGCGAGCAGCACTTGCGCGGTACAAATATTCGAGGTGGCTTTTTCGCGGCGGATATGTTGCTCGCGGGTCTGCAGCGCGAGGCGCAACGCGGGTTTGCCTTGCGCATCGACGGTCACGCCGACCAGCCGGCCCGGCATCTGGCGCTTGAATTCGTCACGAACGGCCATGTAGCCGGCGTGCGGGCCGCCAAAGCCCATCGGTACGCCGAAACGCTGGGTGTTGCCCACCGCCACATCGGCGCCCCATACTCCGGGCGCTTCGAGCAGCGTCAGCGCGAGCAAGTCGGCGGCGACGATCACATGTGCGCCGGCCGCGTGCAGGGCTGCCGTGAGCGCGCGATAGTCACGCACGTCGCCGTTGGCGCCCGGGTACTGCAGCAACACGCCGAACAGTTCGCCGGCTTTCTGCTCGGCCGCGGCCGAGGGGCCCACGATCACTTCGATACCGGCCGGTTCGGCGCGCGTGCGTATCACTTCGATGGTTTGCGGCAGGACATCGTCGGCCACATAAAACAGGTTGGACTTCGATTTGCCCGCGCGCAGCAGCAGCGTCATCGCCTCGGCGGCTGCGGTCGCTTCGTCGAGCATCGAGGCGTTCGACACGGCCAGTCCGGTCAAATCGGTAATCATCTGCTGGAAGTTCAGCATGGCCTCGAGGCGGCCCTGCGAAATTTCCGGCTGGTACGGCGTGTAGGCCGTGTACCAGGCGGGATTTTCCAGCACGTTGCGCAGGATTACGCCGGGCGTATGGGTGCCGTAATAGCCTTGACCGATGTAGGAGCGAAACACCTGGTTTTTGTCGGCCAGTGCGCGCAGCGTGGCGAGCGCTTCGGCTTCGCTGCGGGGGGCTGCGAACGGTCCCAGCGGCAGGGTTTCACGGCGGCGGATGTCAGCCGGAATCACGGCATCCATCAACGCTTCGCGCGAAGTAAAACCGAGTGCCGCAAGCATCTCGTGCTGGTCGCCGGAGGCTGGGCCGATGTGCCGTTCGATAAAGGCATCGTGGCGCTCCAGCGCATTCAGGGAGGGGCGGTTCATCAGGTCGGCGTGTTCGAGCTTCATGTCAGGGTCCTGCTGGCCGCGCGCTAGCGTCGCGGCCGGGTTGGAGAAAACGCAGCAGTGGCGCGAGCAGCGTCAGGCGCGCAGGCCAGCCACAGTTCGGGCCACTGTTCAGGCGTGCTTCATTCGCCGATCAGCTTGCCGTAGTCGGCTGCACTGAGGAGCTTGTCTAGGGCGCTGATATCGGACGGCTTGAGCTTGAACAGCCACGAGCCATACGCATCGCTATTGACCGCTTCGGGGCCGCTGGCCAGCTCCGTATTGGCGGCAACGATTTCGCCGGCCAACGGTGCGTAGATGTCGGACGCGGCCTTGACTGATTCGACCACGGCGATCGCGTCGCCGGCGGCAACCTTCTTGCCGGCCTCCGGCAGTTCCAGAAATACGATGTCGCCGAGCGCTTCTTGCGCATGCTCGGTGATGCCTACCGTCAGGCTGCCATCGGTCTCGGTGCGAATCCATTCGTGCGATTCGGTATATTTGAGTTCGGTCGGAATGCTCATGGGATGTCCTCGGTCGGTGGGGGTCGGGGTACAGCATCAAGGGTGTAACGTCAGGGTGATGTTCCGGCCCTCGGGCCGGATCCAAAAGTGCGTCGGACTATGCGGGCCAAATTAAGCAACCAGGGCCTTGCCCTGACGCACGAATGGTAATTTGACCACACTGGCTGGAAATTGCTTGTCACGAATCTGGACCTGCACCGTGTCACCGGGATGAACGCCGGTGGGCACGCGGGCAAACGCGATCGACAGGTTCAGCGACGGCGAGAACGTGCCGCTGGTGATTTCGCCGGCACCTTGCGGCGTCAGCACTTTCTGGTGCGCGCGCAGCACGCCGCCGGACTTGCCGTTTTCGGGGCGCAGGATCAGGCCGACGAAATTCGCGCGCTGGCCTTGTTCGAGCAGCGCGGCCTTGCCGACGAAAGTCCGTTCGCTTTCTAGCTCGACCGTCCAGGCCAAGCCCGCATCGAGCGGCGAGACTTGTTCGTCCATATCCTGGCCGTATAAGTTCATGCCCGCTTCAAGACGCAGCGTATCGCGCGCGCCCAGGCCGGCCGGCGCGACACCCGCCGCCTGCAGCGCTTGCCACAAGGCTGCGGCGTGCTCGGCCGGCACCACCAGTTCGAAACCGTCTTCGCCGGTGTAGCCGGTGCGCGCGACCATCAACTCACCGAACTGCCCGGTGGCGACAATGGCGGCATTGAACGGCTTGAGCGTCTCGCTGGCGGCCTGGCTGGCCGGCACCGCTTGCCATACCTTGGCGCGGGCGTGCGGGCCTTGCACGGCGATCATGGCGAAATCGGTACGCGGGGTAATGGTCACGCCAAACCCGTGTTCGACGTTGAGTTGCGTCAGCCACGCAAGGTCTTTGTCGGCCGTAGCCGCGTTGATAACAATGCGGAAAAAATCGTCGCGGAAGAAGTAAATGATCAGGTCGTCGATGACACCGCCTTGCGCATTGAGCATGCACGAATACAGTGCGCGCCCGGGGGTGCGCAATTTGTCGACGTTGTTGGCAACGGCCAGCTTGAGGAAATCGCGAACGCGCGCGCCGTGCAGGTCGACCGTGCGCATATGCGACACGTCAAACATGCCGGCGTCACTGCGCACGGCCTGGTGTTCTTCGATTTGCGAGCCGTAATTGACCGGCATGTCCCAGCCGCCGAAATCGACCATGCGCGCATTGAGTGCACTATGGGTCGCATGTAGCGGGGTTTTTTTGAGTTCGGTCATGGCGCCTCGGTTACGTGGAAACGAAAGAGATCAATAGCCGTCGCCGAAGATCGAATCGGTCGATTCGATACTAAGGTGGACATGCTTGACCCCTCTGTCCTCGATACCTGAGAGATTACGCAGAAATGCGTGCGCCCCTTCGGTGGGCAGCCGGCCTTGATGGCTACTGCCGCTCTCCAGAGATCGGAAGCGAGCTTCCGGCGGCGTCGGTCCTTTGTGCCTGAGAGTTTGCGGGTGTTACCCCTTCGGCGGCGCCGGCATGTGCTTCCCGGCGCGCTCTCCCGACGCGCGTCGTGACTGTACGTGAGAAATACGGGCTGTGTCAAATGAGCCGGCCGGCGGTACGGCGGCGCGAGGCGCTCGATGAGCGTTGCGCCGACGGCACCAATCCCGTCGTCAACCCCGTCGTCAATCCCGTCGTGTTAACATCGCGCCTCACGCCGATGCGTCCTGCATCCGCGGTTTCAACCGAAAACACCGATATGTCCGCTGGCATGAATCCGGCGCAGCGCGAAGCCGTGCGCTACCTCGATGGCCCTTGCCTGGTGCTGGCCGGCGCCGGCAGCGGCAAAACGCGCGTGATTACGCAGAAAATTGCGCATCTGATCGAAGCCAAGGGGTTCGAACCCCGCCATATCGCGGCCGTCACCTTCACCAATAAAGCCGCAGCGGAAATGCGCGAGCGCGTGGGCAAGTTGCTCGAAGGCAAGACGCTGACGACGCCGGGCAAGGAAGGCCGCCGGGTACCGGTGAATCAATTGACGGTATGCACCTTCCACTCGTTGGGCGTGCAGATCCTGCGCCAGGAGGCCGAGCATGTCGGTCTCAAGCCGCAGTTTTCCATCATGGATTCGGACGACTGCTTCGGCATGATCCAGGAGCAAATCGGCACCACCGACAAAGCCATGATCCGGCGCATCCAGAACCAGGTCTCGCTCTGGAAGAACGGCTTGGTGGCGCCGGACCAGGCGCTCGGGCTGGCACAAACCGAGGACGAGCAACAGGCCGCGCTGGTGTACCGCAACTATGTCGCCACGCTGCACGCCTACCAGGCGGTCGATTTCGACGACCTGATCCGCATCCCGGCCAATCTGTTCGCCAGTAACGAAGCGGTGTGCGATAAATGGCAGAACAAGCTGCGCTATCTGCTGATCGACGAATACCAGGACACCAACACCTGCCAGTACGAACTGGTCAAGCTGCTGGCCGGGCGCCGCGCCGCCTTCACGGCGGTGGGCGACGACGACCAGGCGATCTACGGCTGGCGCGGCGCCACGATCGAAAACCTGGCGCAACTGCAAGTCGATTTTCCGGCGTTGCATGTGGTCAAGCTTGAGCAGAACTACCGCTCGACGATCCGCATCCTGACCGCCGCCAACAACGTCATCGCCAACAATCCCAAGCTGTTCGAGAAAAAGCTGTGGAGCGAGCACGGCATGGGCGACTCGATCACCGTGACGCCCGCCAACGATGAAGAACACGAAGCGGAATCGGTGGTGTTTCGTTTGAGCGCGCACAAATTCGAACGGCGCGCGCAGTTCCGCGATTATGCGATTCTGTATCGCGGTAATTTCCAGGCACGTATTTTCGAGCAGGTGTTGCGGCGCGAGCGTATCCCTTACGTGTTGTCGGGTGGCCAATCGTTTTTCGATCGCGCCGAAATCAAGGATTTGTGCTCCTACCTGCGCCTGATTGCCAATCCCGATGACGACCCCGCTTTCATCCGCGCCGTCACTACGCCGCGGCGCGGTATCGGCAACACCACGCTGGAAGCGCTAGGCTCGTTCGCCGGTCAGGCCAAGGTGTCGCTGTTTGAAGCCGTCTATATGGGCGGCCTCGAAGCGCGTCTGACACCGCGCCAGGTTGAGCCGCTACGGGCCTTTTGCGATTTCATCCAGCGCCTGACGCAGCGCGCGGGGCGCGACCCGGCCAGCGTGGTGCTCGACGACATGATGGAAGGTATCCACTACGAGCCCTATTTGTACGATGCCTTCGATGAGCGGCAAGCGCAGACCAAATGGCAAAACGTGCTGGAGTTTCTCGAATGGCTCAAGCGCAAGGGCACCAAGCCCGAAAGGCAGATCGGCGCGCCCGATGACGAATCGGGCGAAACGGACGACGCCGGCGAAGGGGGGGGCGGTGCTCGTACCCAGGCTGCCACGGGTTTCGATAACAACGACGGCCTGGCCGATACCGGCAAGAACTTGCTCGGGCTGATCCAGACGGTGGCGCTGATGTCCATGCTGGAAGGTCGTGACGAGGATCCGGATGCGGTACGCCTGTCGACCGTGCATGCCTCCAAGGGCCTCGAATATCCGCACGTGTTCCTGGTCGGCATCGAGGAGGGCATAGTGCCGCACCGCGGCAACGACGACACCGAGATGGATGACGCGCGTATCGAAGAGGAACGGCGCCTGATGTACGTGGCGATCACGCGCGCGCAGCGCAGCCTGCATGTGACCTATTGCAAGAAGCGCAAGCGTGCGCGCGAGACGCAGGTGTGCGAGCCGTCGCGCTTTATTCAGGAAATGGGGCTGGACGAGGCGCCGCCGCCGACTGCGGAGGAAGCGCCGATGTCGCCGAAAGACCGACTGGGTGCGCTCAAGGCGTTGCTCAATGCGGGCAAGGAATAAGCGCAGTCGCTGGGCTACTGGGTTGGCGGGAGCGCTGCGCACAGCGCAGACAATAGGCCGGCTGTGGCGGCCGCACTGGGCCGGGCAGTGGAGTTTGCGGCCGAAAACACGTGTCCTTCGGGGCTGGGGAGAATGGGAGCAGTCTCTACCTTGCGCCGGCCAAAATATCAGCAAGGGTTCCAAACGTATTCGGCCAAGCCAGCCAACATTGCATCGCAGCGGGCCAACTGCTCAAGGGTAATAAATTCGTCTGGCTTGTGTCCTTGATCCATGCTTCCCGGCCCGCAGACCACCGTGGGAATGCCAGCCTGGTCGAACAGTCCGCCCTCTGTGCCGAAGGCCACCGTACCGAACTCGGTGGAACCGCTGAGCAGCGCCAACAAACGGGCCGCTTCGCTGTCAGGCGAGGTGGCCAATCCCGGGTAGGCGCTCAGCGGCTGCAAGCGAATGCCAGTATCGGGCTGCACCGAGCGCATACTCGGCAGCAGCTCGGCCTCGGCATAGGTCTGCAGCTCATCGGCCACCTCGTGGGCATCGAAACCTGGCAGGGCCCGTACCTCGAAATCGAATTCGCATTCAGCCGGCACGATGTTCAGCGCACGACCGCCTTTGATTACGCCGGTCTGCACCGTCGAGAACGGAGGATCGAAGCGCTGATCGTGATGTTCAGGCTTTGCCAGCTGCGCACCGATCTCTCCCAGCCGACCGATCAGTCGCGCCGCATACTCGATAGCGTTGACCCCATAGGGTGCGTAGGCCGAGTGGCAGGCAGCCCCTTTCACCTGGCAGCGCATGGCCAGCTTTCCCTTGTGGCCCAGCGCCGGTTTCATCTCGGTAGGTTAGCCGATCAGGCACAGGCGCGGTTTGTGCCGACGTTTTTCCAGTTCCGCCAACATTGGCCGCACACCCAGGCACCCCACCTCCTCGTCATAGGAGAAGGCGAGGTGTACCGGTAGCTTCAGCGTCCGCTTGAGAAAGACCGGTACCGCCGCCAACACCGAGGCGATGAAGCCCTTCATGTCGGCCGTGCCGCGACCGTACAAGCGCCCGTCTCTCTCGGTGAGACGAAACGGCTCCGCCGTCCAGGCCTGTCCATCCGCCGGCACCACATCGGTATGGCCGGCGAGCGCAACGCCACCTCGATCACGAGGACCGATGGTGGCGAACAGGTTGGCCTTGGTGCGCTCCGAGTTATAGAAAAGTTCGCTCTCTACTCCAAGTTTCGCCAGGTAATGACAAATGAAATCGATCAGCTCCAGGTTGGAGTCCCGACTGACCGTGGCGAAACCGATCAGCCGTTCGAGCAGTTCACGGCTGGATACCTCACTCATCGCCCGGCACTCCGTAGCTGGGCGCCGCGGTCGGATTCAACGCCCGAGCCAGGTAGCCCTGCATCTGCGGCCGATAGGCTTGCCAGAGATCGCCCAATTGGCCGATTGGGTCTACATCCGCCCAGTCGACCCGCAGATCGACGATCGGCCAGGCCACGTCACCCACTACCTTGAGCGCCGCCGAATGCACAGGCCCCGCTTCACCACCGGCCGTCATCGCGGCATGCATGGCCACCAGCAGACGGTCTGCAAGCATTCCGGACGCATTCTCGAACGCCTGAACCGTGCCCTCGATGACCTGGACACTGGCCAATAAATTACCAGCGGCTACGCACTGCTCACCAGCCACAGCGTTGTGCACGCCCAGCGCTTCTTTACCGCTGAAAAACGCGGTACGGCCGTGCCCATCGATCACCGTCAATTGTCGAAACTGGCTCCAAGCGTCGGCGCTGAGCGCCCGCTCCATGGCCGCAGCAGGATCAATGTGCAGGTTTTCGAGAAGGTCGAGGACCTGCGAGCCGAGGGCCGGCAGGGTGACGTTCTGGGTGGCTACCGCCCCCACACCTGCACGTACCCAAGGGCATCGAGCACCCACCGCGATGCTGGAAGAGCTGATGGCGATCCCAAGCTGCCCGGTTTGCGCGCAACGTCCGACGATAGAGAATGTCATGTCCCACTCCTCAGGCCTGGTTAGGCTTCCAGTCATCAGGGATCACCGCGATCACATCGATCTCCATGAGCCACTGCGGCTGGCCCAAGGCGGTCACAACCAGGCCCGTGGAAATGGGGAACACGCCCTTAAGCCACTCGCCGACCTCCTGGTACACCGGCTCACGATAGCGCGGGTCGATCAAGTAGGTTGTCGTCTTGACGATGTGGGACAAATCGCTGCCCGCCTCTTCCAACAGCTGCTTGAGGTTCTTCATCGCCTGCTCGGCCTGGGCGCGCGGGTCGCCGAGCCCTACGAGGCGACCTTCGAAATCGGTGCCCACCTGACCGCGCACATAGACGGTGTTGCCGGCGCGCACGGCCTGACAGAGATCGTTATCCAGCGTCTGGTTCGGGTAGGTTTCCTTGGTGTTGAACATGCGGATGCGGGTGTGCGTAGGTTGGCTCATTAATACACCTCAGTACTCGAAAGAATGGGGATCTCGCGACCGTCTGCTGCTTGACGTTGCGAGGCATCGCTGTAGGAGAGATATTTGCGTTGCGTGACGATATGGTCAGCAATATGCTTGGCATCGTGCCAGACGCCCCAGATGAAAGCGGAGCCACGACGCGACAGCCACGGCAGACCCAAGAAATAGACGCCAGGCTCGGTCGAAACGCCGCGCTGATGCTGCGGCTTACCGTTTGCGTCGAAGGCGTTGATATTCAGCCAACTGTAATCGACTGCATAGCCGGTTGCCCAGACGATAGAGGTAATGCCGGCCTCGGCCAGATTGAGCTCAAGAATGGGATGGGTCACGCATTCCGGATCTGCAAGCCTATTGCGGGCTTCAGGTTCTTCCGGCAGGTCGATACCATTGCGGGCAATATAGGCGTCAGCTGCATTCAATAACGACAGATAGTTCTCATCGCCGCGAGCAAGGTTGACTGCAAGATCCGATTCGAAGGTCGCTACACCGTCATTGAACGATTTCGTTAGACCAACGAGCGTCATCCCCTGATTGGCAAGGCACCGGAAGTCAACCGTATGGCCGCCACGAGCACCGCTTACTGCAATGGTGACATGTTCCGTGCCCGGCCTCGTGGCCTGCGCATCCCATTCGCCGAGAACGCCCAGCCACCAGCAGAAGTCACGGTTGCGATAGGCGCGTGGAGGACGATCGTGCGGCCCGACCGAGAGGTAAACCTTCTTGCCTGCACGCTGCAGCTCCTCCGCGATCTGCACCCCCGACGATCCGGCACCGACCACCAGAACAGCACCCTCCGGCAGTTGCTCTGGGTTACGGTATTCGGCAGAGTGGATCTGCGTGAGCTTCTCCGTTTTAGGAGCGATCGGCGGGATAACAGGGCGCTGAAAAGGCCCGCTTGCTACAACCACGCGGTCGGCCTCCATCACACCCTCAGTTGTTTCAATTGTGAAGCCCGGCCGGCCAACATTGCGTACAACCTTTTTCACTTCCACGCCAGTGCGGATCGGGGCGTTGAACTTCTTGGCATAGGCTTCGAAATAGTTCGCAACCCGCTCTTTCGGCGCAAACGCGTCGGGGTCAAGATCGTCAAACTCCAGACCCGGGAAACGATCGTGCCAGGCCGGACCATTGGCAACCAGCGAATCCCACCGTCCCGTACGCCAGCGTTCGGCGATACGATTGCGCTCCAGGACGAGGTGGGGCACCCCGAGTTTGGTCAGGTGTTCACTCATGGCTACGCCGGCCTGACCGGCGCCGACAACAAGCGTGTCTATTGGCATTCTTTCAACTGTCATGGCTGTCTCCTTCTGAGATGCGATTTGATTCAGGTAGGCCATGGCGGCTTCGCCGTCGATGTCGCGCTCGCGACCGTCGCGAAAATATGATTTTTGGCTTGCATGCCACCCTCCACGGGCCGGCACTGGCCTACCGATGGATGAAATCTACGCGGAATGACCACATTTAGAAAATATAGTTAAAAGATGTAGTAGATCTGTTTATCCTATGCAAAAAGGCGACGTACTTAATATGCGGACGTCTGCAGTCTGAGCGCGCTGTCCGCAAATGACTTAGCTCACGGGAATGTAACAATGGGAAGCACACCGCTTCGGTATTCGCTGCGCCAGCTGCGGTATTTCGTCGTGACGGCAGAAGTACTGTCGTTTACCGCCGCGTCAAAAATCCTGAGCATCTCGCAACCCTCGATCTCGACGGCGGTTGCTGAACTCGAGGCGTCCTTTGGCGTGCAGCTGTTCATCCGGCACCACGCCTCAGGACTCTCCATGACGCAGGCCGGGCGTGAGATGCTTGGCAAGACGCGCGACCTGCTGAAAAATGCGGAGGAATTGCAGGTCACCGCACGCGGGATGGATATCGGCATGTCAGGCAGCATTGCGCTCGGCTGCCTGACCTCGCTTGCTCCGCCGCTGCTGCCGGGCATCATCAGCCGATTTACTGCCGAACATGCAGGCATCGCATTCCGGACCCTGGAAGCGCATCAGGAGGATTTATTCACTGGCCTGCATGACGGATCGCTCGACCTTGCGCTGACCTACAGTATCGATTTGACAGCCGACATTGAATTCCTGCCGCTTCTGCAACTACCGCCCTACGTCATCCTGCCGAAAACCCATCATCTTGCTCAGCGTCGCACGGTCACGCTCGCCAGTCTTCAAGGCGAACCCTACGTCATGCTGGATCTGCCACACAGCCGCGAATATTTTTCGGCGCTGTTCGAAGGGGTGGGCGAGCGTCCGGTCGCGGCGTTCAAGTCCGCACAACCGGAGGTTGTACGCGGTATGGTGGCAAATGGTCTGGGCTACAGCATCCTGAACTTTCCGCTTAAATCGACCCAGACCGTGGACGGCGAAGATTTTGTCGTCAAGCAGTTCACGGACGATGTCGCAGCAGTCACGCTAGGCATCGCGCAGTCGCGCAACATGAAGCCGAGGCAGGTTGTGCAGCGCTTCGCGTCCTTCTGTAAAGCACTGATCAAAAAGCGGCATCGCCAGCTTGCGGGGCGGTCGCGAAATACGGCGTGACGAAGAAATCGAAATCGCTCGTCATCAGGATGCCGAACAAAATGGTGACTTTCGGGGCTGAAGGGTAGAAATCCGATGCATACGTCGCTGGCGTCGTTCTGCAGCGTAGTACATTCGTTCGATTCTAAATAGGAAAAACGTATTTAAAAGATATGAATTAAATATTTTGCAAATGCCATCTGGTGGCGTACTTTGCCGACATGGTTCCAAAAAAGGGAGGCGACATGTCGGCAATCAGACAGTACGGGCGGCGGAAAAGCGAACCTGTACGCGCCGATCGGGCCGGGCTGTGTCTGCCGGGCTCCAC
>Ga0302220_10003282_pt1 | contig 11318 bp, 12 predicted proteins | sample II_Palsa_E1_3_FD_194572 | JGI IMG/M metagenome (GOLD analysis project Ga0302220, IMG submission 194572) | Peat permafrost microbial communities from Stordalen Mire near Abisko, Sweden - II_Palsa_E1_3 | ecosystem: Environmental > Terrestrial > Soil > Palsa > Peat permafrost | place: Sweden... | reverse complement strand
CGCGACCAGCGGCGCCCCGAACGCCCTTATATTTAGAGACTGCTTGCCGGCAATCCGGCGACCAGCTTCTTGCAGGCGGGTGGAATCGTCACGACGGACGACATACCGCGTTACCAGCTTGTGAATTGCATTTCTGTAGGCACCAAGGGCTGACCGACGCGTGTAAAAGTCTGATCGCCGTATCACGGCGGTTCGATACGGCAGGATCTGCCAGATAAATATTCCAACGGGCTGTCCATCGCTCAATGCAAATTCATGAGAGGGCGCCATCTGGTCGACAAGGCGATATACGAGGTAATGGAAGGCTGACTGTCGCTCCGGGCGCCAGTCCCTAGGTCTCAACAACTGCTGCACTAGCCCCAACAGCTCATGGTTCACCGTAACCCATCGCTCATAGCGGTCCAAACGATCGCAGATCGCTGAAGATTGATCGAGTAAATCCAGATGGAGATCGAGGTCTGGCTCTGCTCCAGCCAGATATCCATCACAGGACTTGCAACAGAACGGCAGGGCGCGGTCACTCAGATACTCGGACACCTGCGCCGTCGGAAGCCCGCAGGTGAAGCAATAAGACATCAGTGGTACGTCGTGCAACGGGCAGGTCCGCATTGGCCGAAACTGATGCCACACACTGTGATAGCCGCATTCAAGGCAGATAGGGCAGTACCGCAATCGGTTGTCAAAGAGCAGCTCGCCTAAAAGAAGTCTCTGGATTCGGAGTTCGATGACTCCCGGGCACCTCCAGCCGGTGACACATTTAAACTCTTCCCAGTCGATCGCTTTGCCTCTCGCTCCAAAAAAATCGTGTATTTCTTGTGGATCGAGCACATTGCGCCAGCAGAATCTCCAGAAAATCGTTAGCGCCGACTCGTGCGGCAAGGGGCTCAAGTCTCTTCCCGCCCACTGCGTCCACCGGTCGTCTTCGTCTGAGCACATCAGCCTGAATTCATTCATTTTGATCTCATGTATCAAAGCGAGCGTTGACCACGTTCATAACACAGGTTTGTCGGGCATGTCGATTTCGCCGATTTGAGTTCGTCACTCCAACGATGTTTGGGGCTTGATTCCGTCCACTGCCTTGCATACGTAACGCCTGGGCAAGACTGATTGCGGCGCTGTGCAACGGACACGACGCGAATAACCGGATGATTCGTCGCGAGTGGTTCTGTGAGCATCGGCTTCGCCTTGCACGACATTTCTAAACGATTGTTGTTAGAACGTTCAGTCAACAGAAAGCGAAATGTACTACTAACTTATGATAAGATCGGCCATGATGCTGTGTGGCTGGGCGCTCTATTCTCCCCATCTCGTGCGCAGCGAAGGTCTGGCACTGAGTCCTCAGTTCAAGCTTTGCGCACATCTGGTTGCAGCCTTTCTCGAATTCCACGCGCAAGTGGCTGGTGCGATGAGCACCGGCAAACTCTTCGAGTTCTTCGAGTCGGAACTTTTCAATGATGGCGCTGGCTTTTCCGTTTTGCGCGTGAGATCCGCACACGAAAAGGAATGCTCTGATGCCGCGTCTGCGTCAACCATCACATTGGAGGCGGTCATGCAACCGCACATCGACCGCGTCAAGGTGGAAAGCGTGCGAATTGAGACGCGAGCCGACGATTCCTGAGGCGTCAGAGGGACCATGGTGATATGACGGGTAGCGACGGGCCCATCAAATCAATGTTCCATTTGCAGTTCGTAGGCGTGGAGCGCCAGCAGCCACCTCCTCTTGGCGCTATCAATAGCTTCGCCGCATTCCCTACTTGGCCGGACGTTTCGTTACCGGACAGCCGCCTAGCTCCCCGGCACGCGCGACCACCCGAAGGTCTGACGCCATTTCCCGGACTGTTCGCGCAGTTGAAGTTCGTGGAAACCGCGCGACTGGCTTAGCAAGACGATCAACGAGTTGCTGCCGTCGGAAACTTCGTGTTCGCGTGTGCCGTCCGCACGCCAGTCGCCTGCGAGCACCTTCATGAACGCCCTTGACTGGACGAATATCGGGTATGTCCTTGCTGTCGCCCCTGAACAGATACAGACCATCAAAACTGGCTCCGCCGCCCGGGTATCCTTCGCTCCAGCCCACGCGAACGCCAAACGCAAAATCGCCCGTGCGAAGCTCGTAGGGCGTGAGGTCGAACCGGCTCCAACTCTCCCGCATTGCGCTGTAGGTCCGTGAAAGGCTCCAACGCAGATTCCTGCGGGACTGGGGCGGACCCGAGCACGCCATTCGACGGTTAGGGGCAGGCATTTGGGGGTCAAGGGGCACTTTCATCGATTTCGACTGCGTCTCCCGGCATTTCTGAACGATTGTTGTCAACGCTCGACGCACAGAGAAGGTCTGCCGCATTTCAAAACGATTTACGTTAAGAACGAGTGTAGCGACCTCTTTTGAGGCACTCATCACTCAAATGAATCTCAAAAACTGTACGGCGAAACACAGGGGACGTTCGAGGGGAGCCTTGCTGGACAATTCTCAGAGGGGCGCGAATTTATTAACGGTTTCTGTGGATGCACTGCCAGACTATGAACGGACGTGGATTCATCACGATCAGAATGCACGAGCTCGAGCGCGTGAAGATCATCGAGGCGGTCGTCCAGCATCGCCTGACGATCGTACTGGCGGCTGAACGGCTGCAGCTGTGTGAGCGTCAGGTCAGCCGGCTGGTGCAGCGCTACCAGGCTGCGGGTGTTGCCGGACTGGTTTCGGGCAAACGCGGTCGGGCGGGCAACCATCAATTGCCCGATGGAATGGCTCGACGCTCGCTGGCCACGTTGGTCACCTTTGCCGCCGGCATTATCGGCACCGGTTTTTTGACGCTGCCAGTGCTGGCCATCTCAGGTGCCTATGCGATGGGCGAACGGCTCACATGGCCAGTGGGTCTTGCCCGTCTGCCGTTGCAGGCGAAGGCGCTCTATGGCGTGATCGCCGCGGCGACGGCCATCGCAGCCAAGGTGCCTACCCAAGCAGATCACGTCATTTCGCCCTCCTCGCTTTCGCCGTATTCCAGCAGCTCGCGCTGCGAGCCCAATGTGCGGCAGGTACGTCGATATTAGCGGCCAACGAACGGCATGGACAGACTTGAAAACTATTCACGACGATTACGTACTAAGCAATATTCAGACGTCTGCAGATCGGAATCTTTATCGCGTTCAGCGCAACCGAAAATACAATTGCCGTGACCAGCACGCAAACGGCTACCTTGGCGGAGATCGGTGTCATGGCGATTCCGCCAACAGCAAGCATCAAAGCAATGACGATATCGGCCACGGACGAAACGACCAGCCAAAGGCTCGGACGCGTGCCCCACATTTTCCGGCGTTCGCGAATAGCGTAGAGCGTTGCCTGACTACCGAACACAAGAAGAAGGAACGTCAGCGTGCGCAGCCTATCAATCCCAAGATGCAGACCATAGTGACCAATGGCGAGACCACCGCCGCAGAACGCGAGCAATGCCATGCCGATCGCGATGCCAGCGAGCGTCAGGTTGCCGATTTTCCATGCATTCGGGGTGGGCGACGGATCGACGTTATCGGTGGTCAACGACATCGCGAGAAAGTCGCCCGCGATCATCAAGATCACCATCAGGAGCGGGGTTAGCACGGCCTGTCCGGTGATCACCAGACCGGTCACCAGCAGCATCGAAGTGACGATTTTCTTAAGAATCGAATTGAGCGTATAGGTCTGAATGCGCTGGAACGTGACGCGCCCTTCCCTTACGGCCGCGACAATACCCGCGAGTCCAGGCTCAGTGAGCACCATCCCGGCAGCCGATTTCGCGACGTCGGTTGCCGTTGATACAGCAATGCCGATCTGCGCCTGACGCAACGCCGGTGCATCGTTCGCACCGTCGCCGCACATTCCGACAATGTGGCCGCCATGCTGAAACGCCTTGACGAGGTTATATTTGTCTTCAGGCAACACGCCCGCGAACACCGCATAGGCGTCAGGCCGGACGTCAGCCGGAATGGCGCCTGGGGGACACGTCGCACCATCGAGCCCCACCGCATGCGCGACGATGGCTGCTGTGGCCGGCGCGTCGCCCGTCACCATCATGACTTGCACGCCAAGACCATGCAATTCGGTCACAAGCGAGGCAGAGTCGTCGCGCGGTGGGTCGCTTAGCGCGATGAGCCCGGCAATCTTCAATGCAGACGGCGCTCCGGTCGCCACCGCCAACACCCGAAAGCCCTTTCCTTCCAGTTCGCTGGCCTGCGCTGCGGCTGCCGGCATCGGCTCTGAGAGCGCCGCGATAACCGCGAATGCGCCCTTCAGGATTTTTAGCGTGGCGCCGCTCGAGTCGGTGGCGCTCGCTTCGGACATTTTTTTAGCGGGATCGAACGGCGTGAAGTCGGTCAGCTTCAGTGCGGTTGCCTTGATGTCGCCTGAGGCAACCGCCCAGATTGAGCTATCGACCGGGTCCTGGCTACCTTCCGCGCTGGCAAGCGCCGCCAGTGAGAGTACATGCCCTTTGTCGAAACCCGGGCTCGGCCAGACCATCGTGACCGTCAGTGCATTGCGCGTCAGCGTGCCGGTCTTGTCGGCACACAGCACATCCATGGTGCCGGCTTCGTCCACGGCCGTCAGTCGTGTCGACAGGACGCCGCGCGCAGCCAACGCGCGCGCACCGAGTGCGGCCGACAGCGTGAACGTGGCGGGCAGCGCAACCGGGATCGATGCCAGCACGGCAGTGAGCACCAGCGGGACGATGTCGGCAAACGGAATCCGTAAATACAACGCACCGCCGATCAGCAGCACAATGACAACGCCACTGAATATGGCGAGATTGCGCACGACCAGCAGTACAGCCTTCTGCTGCGAACTCACCACGTGCGCGGTGCGCACCAGCTCGGCAGTGCGGCCGAAACGTGTGTTGGTGCCCGTAGCTGTCACTACCGCCACTGCCGCGCCGCGGCGCACCAGCGCGCCGGCAAAAGTCTGCGTACCGACCGTGGCTTCGATCGGCACCGATTCGCCGGTGAGCATCGAATGATCGAGCAGCGTGTTGCCCGACAGCAGACGCATGTCCGCCGCCACGATGCCCCCAAGCGACAGTTTGACGACATCACCGGGTACAAGGTCAGCGGCGGCAATGGTGGACCACTTACCGTCCCGGCAGACAGAGGCGTTCAGTGCGAGTCGTGATTTCAGCGCCGCGAGCGTGGCTTGAGCACGGCTCTCCTGAAACAGCCCGAGCACGGCATTGAACACCAGCAGCCCGGCGATGATGCCAGCCTCGACGTATTTGCCGAGCACCAACTGGAGAACGATCGCAGCTTCGAGCATCCACGGCACGGGAGACCAGAATTTCCCGATCGCCGTGCGCAAGGGGTGCACCGACGTGTCAGGCATGGCATTCGGGCCCGACTTGGCGAGTCGCGCGCGCGCTTCGCCGGAACTCAGGCCGCCCGGTGCCGGTGCGTTGCCGGCGGCCGTCTCATTGGGTGCCGAAGCGGGTGCGGCCAGGGTAGTGTCGCTCATGAGACTGGCTCCGGAGCCTGGCTGCTGCCCATGTCGATATCAGGCACGTTCGTGAGGAAACGCGAGCAGCACGCCGTCGACGTCAAAAATGCCGGCGGAAAGCGTGGCGTGAGGGGCCGGCGCGGGGCGTGAACTGGGCGACCTGTCATGCGTGGCATCTGTCCAAAATGATGGCGGGCTGTCACAGTCAACCGGGAGTGGCTACGTCTGTTTGACTCGACGAATCGAGTCGCATCTAAACGCACAGTACCTGACATAGGCCTGACACAACAGCTTCGGAAAACACTCAAGCCATCCAGTTCAAGGCTTGCTTAAGAAAAACCGATTCGCAGCGGTCCATTGCATATGAGTCGGAAGCACCCGATTCACGTCAGTGGGCCCCTGTTCCTCAGAGCGGAGATATCTGAGTAGTTTCCGACTCTGTCGCGCTAACGTTAACCGCCCTACCATAGTGAAAATTGACACGGCGACTTCTTCAGAGTCAACGAACGCTCGCGCGGAGTATGCGCGGAGGGTGACCTCTTCACGCTCTGAATGCGCTTAACGCTCTCAGTTCATCGTCCACTCATCAATTTTCCCGGAGGCATCATGGCAGTCATCTATGACGACACCAAGCTGCAACAGGCAGTTCTTGCGGAACTTGCATGGGAGCCGAGTGTGACGGCTGCTCATATTGGAGTGACCGCGATCTCAGGCATCGTTACGCTAACCGGTCACGTCGAGAGCTACGCGGAGAAACACGCAGCCGAAGCTGCCGCCGCCCGCGTGAAGGGCGTCGAGGCGGTAGCCGAAGAAATCGAGGTTCGACTCGGTTTCGACGCGAAGCGCAGCGATAGCGATATCGCTGCAGCAGTTCTCAATCGACTCGAGTGGGACGTCGCCGTGCCAAGGGCTGCAGTCAAGGTTAAAGTCGAAACCGGCTGGATCACCCTGAGCGGAGAGGTCGACTGGAATTTTCAGAGAGAGGCAGCCGTCCAGGACGTACGCAGACTGCTAGGGGTGGTCGGCGTATCAAATCAGATTGCGATCAAAGCTGGAATCGATGTTTTGCAGGTGCGCGGAAACCTCATGCACGCCCTTTATCGCTCCTGGTCCGACCCACAGAACATCACGGCGACCGCGCACGGTGGAACGGTGCGGCTGACCGGCACTGCCCGGACGCCGCATGATCGCGAGCTTGCTGCGATGACCGCGTGGTCCACGCCAGGGGCGACCGCGGTGGTGAACGACATTACGATCGCGTAGTAAACGACCCGCTCATCTTATAACCGGACGGCGCACATGGCCACGCATCAGTTTCATGAGTTCAGTGAAGACGAAAAAGCTGACGCGGAGTCAATTTTTGCCAGTCATGGCTTCGATATCATCGATTTCGACATCCGTGACGAGGATCAGTATCGGGCGGCCAATAGTGCGGGCCCGATTCGCCGACAAGTCATGGTGACTCGACGCAGTAATGACAAGTCTGTTGTTTATGCCGCTGGTCAAGGCACAGCGTGGCACGCCGAGTTCGAGTGCGATTTGGCGTCCGGAGTGTTCGGCGTCAGCTCGGTTTAGCGATGGGGGTTGTGCTCAAGCCGCTGATTTCAGGCCCCGCATTGCTCTATGTCCTACATTCCCATCCTGGGACGGCGCTCACCGTCCAAACGAATTCTTCGAGGCCGATATGTATAAACGCATTCTGGTAGCGATTGACGGCAGCGAGACGTCTGAACATGCGTTCGATACCGCGCTGCAACTCGCACGCGATAGCGATGCACAGTTGCAGCCGCTCTACGTCGTCGACAACCCGTTGATGGCGTACGACGCGTTCGGCTACGACCCGACGAACCTGCGCGATGCCTTCGTTGAGGAAGGCAAGCGGCTGTTGGCCGATGCACTGGCGCGGATGAAGCACGAGAGCGTGGCCGGTGTGCCACGAATTGTCGACGTAGCGCCAGTCGGCGAGGACATTTCGGAGCGCATCCGGATCTCGGCTAACGAATTCAATGCAGATCTGCTGGTGCTCGGCACGCACGGGCGCCGGGGTTTCAAGCGTCTGTTTCTAGGCAGCGTGGCCGAACGCGTCGTGCGCAGCGCAAGCCTTCCGGTGCTGCTGGTGCCGGGCCGGCAAGCGCAAGCCACGGTCGCGGACGCGGCCAACCCTGGTCAGACCGAGGTAGCCGCGGCGGCGCATGAACTGCCCCGATAAGGCTGTCAAACCCTTGCTGTGGCTCCGATTGCATTTCGTCCCATGAACAGCTAGCCAATCCACTCCGCCGGCGTTCCGCTTCTGCAGCCGAAGCCGGCACCTGTTGCGAGACCGGCCCAGACTAGTCTGCAGACCAGTAGACGTCCAATTTCACGTCCTTGGCATTGGCCAACTGCGAGATGGCATTTCTTTGGAGTGTAGCGGCCGCCGCGTTCAGCACATCGCGCTTGCGAGAACCGGCAATCAGCAAAAACAGATGGCCAACCTGTTTCAGTGCAGATAACGACATGCTCACCCGGGCATGCTGCGCGCTGCCCGGGTGCACGGCAATGAAGCGTGCATTCGTGGTGATCGCGCCGTCCCATTCAGGTGAATCCGCGAAGATCGACGCGGTGTGGCCGTCTTCCCCCATGCCCAGGACGGCGACGTCCGGTAGCTTGCGAGCCGGGTCGGCGTTCAGTGCGGCGACATGCGCGTCGAGTGATTGGCTGGTGTCGACTAGCGGCCAGAACGCAGCGGCTTGCGCGGCATTCTGCAACAGCGTCTCGTGCGCAAAACGCGAGTTGCTGTCGCTATCCGTTTCGGGAACCCAGCGGTCGTCGACCAGCGTCACGTCAATGCGCGCCCAGTCGAACGGTTGAGTGGACAATGTTTGCAGAAATGGACGCGGACTGGTTCCACCAGACACTGCGAGCGTTGCATGGCGCGCTCCGTCCGCCGGCGTGACCACCTGTGCGCCGAGCGACGCATGTAAAGCGCCGCCCACCGCCTTCGCGAGGGCCTCGGATTGAGACTGTTGGTCGTCGAACTCATAAAAGGTAATCATTTCTTCTCCTAGTGGTTCTCTTCCAGGTAAATCGCTGCTGCCCCGCCGGACATCGCAATGATGACCGCGCTAGCAGATGCGCGGCAGCTGTTCGCCGACCAGCATGTCTACAATCCGCTGACCGCCGAACTCCGTTTGCAGGATCACAATCCCTGCGGGCTGCGCGACCACCTCGCCGATGATGGCCGCGTGTGTTCCAGCCGGATGGCGGCGCATTGCTGCAAGTAGCCGCTGCGCGCAGCGCGCGGGTACGAGCGCAATCAGTTTGCCCTCGTTGGCCAGATAGAGCGGATCGAGCCCGAGAAGTTCACATGCGCCCCTCACCTCTTCCCGTACCGGTATCGCGGTCTCCTGTATATGGATCGCAACGTCCGACGAAATCGCGAATTCGTTCAACACAGTCGCCATACCGCCGCGCGTCGCGTCCCGCATGCAATGAATGTCGTCGCACGCGCCGAGCATCGTCGCTACCAGCGAGCCCAGCGGCCCGCAGTCGCTGGCAACGTCGGCCTGCAAGGCGAGTTGCTGCCTTGCAATCAGGATCGCCACGCCGTGGTCCCCAAGAAAGCCGTTCACGATTACGGCGTCCCCCACCTGGGCGCGGCGGGCGGAAATATTCACTCCCGCCGGTACGATGCCGATCCCGGCCGTGTTGATGAACAGCTTGTCCGCGCTGCCACGCTCGACCACCTTGGTGTCGCCGGTCACAATCGATACGCCCGCCTCGATCGCCACCCGCTGCATACTGGCCGCGACGCGACGCAGTGTATCGACAGCAAGCCCCTCTTCTATCACCATCCCACATGAAAGGAAGAGCGGCTTTGCACCCGACATCGCGAGATCATTGACCGTGCCCGATACCGCCAGCGCGCCGATGTCGCCCCCGGGAAAGAACAGCGGATCGACGACATAACTATCGGTGGTAAATGCAAGGCGGTCTCCGTGTCGCGCAAGTTCGGCAAGCGGAAACACCGCCTGGTCCTCCAGCGCCGCGAGTGCAGGATTGTCGAATGTAGCGACGAATACGTCTTCGATCAGATCGCGCATCGCCCGGCCGCCACCACCGTGCCCGAGATTGATCGTCACGTCCCGCAGTTTGTTGATCCTGTCATTCATGCTTGCACTCGCAGCGCCGCCGGAGCGGATCCAGTCCGAACAACGGCGCGTCCGGTCAGCGCCGAGGTATCGATGCGTGCGTAGCGATAGTGCGCCGCGCACGCGCCTTCGCTCGAAACCATCAAGGCGCCAAGTGGCCGGTCTGGTGTACACGCAGTGCCAAACACCTTGCACTGATGCGGTTTAATGAGACCTTTCAGGACCTCTCCGCACTGGCACGCCTGCGGATCGGAAAACTGCAGGTTGGCTACAGGAAACTTACGCTCGGCGTCGAACGCGGCAAACGTATCGCGAATCCGCACACCGGAGTGTTCAATCGATCCAAGCCCGCGCCATTCAAAGAACTCGCGCGGCTCGAATACTTGCTGGATCGCCGACAGCGCCTGCGCATTGCCATCCTCGGGCACGATGCGGGCATACTGGTTTTCCACTTCGCAGCGGCCCTCTGCAATCTGGCGCAACACCATGAAAACCGAATGCAACACATCGAGCGGCTCGAATCCGGCGACGGTGATCGGTCGCCGGTACTGCTCCGCAATGAAGCGATACACACGGGTTCCGATCACCATGCTGACGTGTCCCGGGCCGAGAAATCCGTCGAGGCGCAGGTCCGGCGAATCGAGAATGGCCTTGAGCGTTGGAATGATGGTAATGTGGTTGCAAAACAGCGAAAAATTTTCGATATGCCCCGCATGCGCCTGAAGCACCGTCATTGCCGTGCTCGGCATCGTGGTTTCAAAGCCGAGCCCAAAGAAGATCACTTCGCGATGCGGGTTCGCACGCGCAATCTCCAGCGCGTCGAGTGGAGAATAAACCATCCGCACGTCAGCGCCGTCGGCCTTGGCCTTAAGCAAACTCGTGCGGGAGCCTGGTACGCGCATGGCGTCGCCGAAGGTCGTGAAGATCACTTCGGGCCGCTCAGCGAGCGCCACACAGTCATCGACGCGTCCCATCGGCAGCACGCAGACGGGGCAACCGGGACCATGCACGAACTCGACCTCCGGCGGCAGCATCTGGTGAATCCCGTAGCGAAAAATAGAATGCGTGTGACCACCGCACACCTCCATGATCTGCAACGGCCGCTCCAGACCGCCGCGTGTGCGGTCGATCCGTTCGACTAGCCGATGAATCTCGAGCGTCAGCGCACGGGCTCTGTCCGGATCGCGGAATTCGTCGACGTATTTCATGGTGTGCTTCCTGTCGCGCTGAAAGTATCTGTCGCGCTCCGCAGATCGTCCAACTCGTCCAATTCTCCCGCCTCATCCATTTCACCGAGTTCGCGCAGCAACGCGAGTGTGTGCATCGCCTCTGCCTCGTCGAGACGGCTCATGGCGAAACCGACATGGACAAGGACCCAGTCACCGACACACGCAGCCGGCGGCAGCTCTTCGTCGACAATGAACGCGATGTTGATCAACCGCCGTACCCCACTTACCTCGACCAGCGCCAGGTTATTGACCGCATCGTGGATGGCGATGATCTGTCCGGGAATGCCTAGGCACATGACGGGTTCCTTTGCTCTATGCCTGCAAGCGCACGCGCGGCGGCAATCGCGGCCTGCCCCAGCGCAATGCCGCCATCATTCGCGGGCACCGTGCGATGAGCCAGAACCACCACGCCGCATGCGGCAAGCCGCTGCGAAAGCTGTTCGAAAAGCACTGCGTTCTGCATGACGCCCCCGGACAGCGCGACCGTGCGCACTGAAAGCTCCGATC
>Ga0302220_10003277_pt1 | contig 11331 bp, 11 predicted proteins | sample II_Palsa_E1_3_FD_194572 | JGI IMG/M metagenome (GOLD analysis project Ga0302220, IMG submission 194572) | Peat permafrost microbial communities from Stordalen Mire near Abisko, Sweden - II_Palsa_E1_3 | ecosystem: Environmental > Terrestrial > Soil > Palsa > Peat permafrost | place: Sweden... | reverse complement strand
ACAGGAACATTCCGGTCAGCTCCGTCGCCTGCTATGTTCCCGGCGGACGCTATCCGCTCATCGCTTCCGCGCACATGGGCGTGGTGACCGCGCAGGTCGCGGGGGTCGAACGCATCGTGGCCGTCGCGCCGCCGTTTGACGGCAAACCCAATGCGGCGATCGTCGCCGCCATGCATCTCGGTGGCGCCCACGAGATCTATTGCCTGGGCGGCGTACAGGCTGTCGCCGCGCTGGCCCTCGGAACGGAAACGTTCGCGCCGGTGGATATGATTGTGGGGCCTGGCAATGCCTATGTGGCGGAGGCAAAACGCCAACTGTTCGGGAAGATCGGCATTGACCTGGTCGCTGGCCCCACCGAAACGCTCCTGATCGCCGATCACACCTGCGATGCCGAAATGGCGGCTGCCGACCTGCTCGGTCAGGCCGAGCACGGCGTCAACTCCCCGACGGTGATCGTGACCACGTCCCAATCGCTAGCCGAGGCACTGCCTGCCGAGATCGAGCGGCAACTCGCCGTATTGCCGACGGCTCCGGTCGCGCGCGCAGCCTGGAACGACTACGGCGAAATCATCCTGTGCGACACGCTCGAGGAAATGCTGCAAGAGGGCGATCGCATCGCTTCCGAGCACGTGCAGGTGCTGACGGAGGATCCCGATTATTTCCTGCGCCATATGAAAAACTATGGCGCCCTTTTCCTCGGGGCGCGGACGACCGTTTCCTACGGTGACAAGGTAATCGGCACCAACCATACGCTGCCGACCATGCGAGCCGCACGCTATACCGGCGGCCTGTGGGTCGGAAAGTTCATCAAGACCTGCACCTACCAGCGCATCCTGACTGACGAGGCCTCGACAACCATCGGTGAATACTGCTCGCGCCTGTGCGCCATGGAAGGATTCGCCGGCCACAAGGAGCAGGCCGACCTGCGCGTGCGGCGCTACGGGAATACGAAGAAAGAGGTCGTCTGATGCACACCAGTCTGACTTCGATATCGCCCAGCGTCGCTGCCGCGCTCAAGACCTGCACGCCACAGCTCTGGCTGAATCCCGGGCTCGGCAAGGCGCAACACCCCGCAACAAACGGCGTGCACAACCGCGACCTCGCGCCAGGCGATATCGAGACCGCCCGGAATCGGTTCGACCGGGCTCGGGGACTACTCAATCATTTGTTCCCGGCGATGCGCAATACAGGTGGCGTTGTCGACTCGCCGCTGTTGCCGTTGGCTGGACTACAGCGTGTGCTGGGTACGGATCCGGGACGGGCGGGGACGATTTTTCTCAAAGCCGATCATCTCCTGCCCGTGGCCGGCTCCATCAAGGCGCGGGGCGGCTTCCATGAAGTGATGGCGCACGCCGAATTGCTTGCGATCGAACATGGCTTACTCGCAGCCGGTTCCGATCTAGAGTCGTTGGCCAGGCCGGCGGCGCGCGCGCTCTTTGAACGACGGACGATAGCGGTGGGCAGCACTGGCAATTTGGGCTTGAGTATTGGCATCCTGTCGGCGGCATTGGGTTTTAACGCCGTGGTGCACATGTCCCATGACGCGAAGCCCTGGAAGAAAGCAGCGCTGCGCCAGCGCGGCGTGCGTGTCGTGGAGCATCAGGGCGACTACGCGGCAGCAGTGCAGGCCGGTCGCGCCGAATCACACGCTGACCCGCTCAGCTATTTCGTCGACGACGAAAACTCGCCACTGTTATTCCTTGGCTATGCGGCCGCCGCTCGCCAGTTGATCGATCAATTACATTCCGGGGGCCGGCCCGTATCCCAAGCCCAGCCTTTGTTCGTCTACCTACCCTGCGGCGTGGGCGGCGCGCCCGGCGGCATCACCTTCGGATTGAAGCAATTGCTGGGCGACAATGTGCACTGCTTCTTCGCCGAACCGGTCGCCTCGCCATGCATGCTGGCGCAACTGGCGTCCGGCTTCCAACGGCCGGTTTCTGTCCATGAATTCGGGCTCTACAATCGTACCCAGGCCGATGGACTGGCGGTGCCGCAAGCCTCACCCCTGGTCGCGGCCCTGATGGCGTCCAGGGTGTCGGGCGTCTTCACCGTCACGGATGAGCAACTATTCGCCGGGTTGCTGCATGCCTGGGACTCGGAACGACTGGCCGTCGAGCCTTCAGCTACGGCGGGATTTCCGGGGCCGCGATGGTTGCTCGACAGCGAAGCGGGCCAGCGCTATGTCGCCACGCACGGCCTGGAGAGCCGACTGGCGCATGCAACGCATGTCGTGTGGTCAACGGGAGGCGGTTTGCTGCCCACCGAGGAGCACGAGCGATTCAGGCAGTTGGCCCGTCAGTACGAGGCCGGCTAAACGCGGGAAGCCGAGATCCAGTGACCACTTAATCGAAGACAATGGCTTGTGTTCGCGTCATAGGCTTTGTCCTACCCGTTCGTTCAGTGAGGATTTGACTGTCAAATATTTGCCGAAGATCGGCACGCACGCCAGGAGGAGGGCCAAAAACCAGAACGCGCTGTGCAAGCCGATCCCCTTGGACAAGAAGCCAATGACGGCCGGCCCCGTCAGCATGCCCGCGTAACCCGCCGTGGTGAGGGCAGCAACGGCTAATCCCTTAGGCATGGTGCGTTGCGTACCCGCGAGTCTGAACAAGATAGGCACGATGTTTCCGGCTCCAAGGCCCAACGGGACGAAACTGACAAGCGCGAGCCATGCGACGGGTGCGAGGAGGAGGCCGCACAAGCCGAGAAGCGCTGTCGCCCCGCCAAGTGTCAGCACAATTCGGTTTCCGAATCGCGCCACGATGCCATCGCCGACGAAGCGGCTTAACGTCATCGCGATGGAGAAAATCATGTATCCCAGCCCTCCGTGCGCAGCAGAGACGAGGTGTTCGCCGACGAGCAAGAGCGCGCTCCAGTCGAGGAGAGCCCCCTCAACCAAAAATGAGATTGCCGCGAAGATCGCGATGACGAGCACGACACCTCTTGGAATCGCAAAAAGAGGTTGTTTGGTTACCTCTCGATTCGAGAGCATGCGCGGAAAGGCCACAAGAATCAGTGCGACAAGAATCGTGGAGCTAAGAATTGTGCTTGAGCTAGGTGTGATTCCTCGAGAAAGAAGAGCCGTCACGATCCCCGAACCCAGAAAGCCACCAATGCTGAAGAGTGCGTGAAATCCAGACATCAACGGCTTCGCAGAGGCGCGCTCAACATCGACAGCGTGCAAGTTCATTGCAACATCTAGCGATCCCAGAAAAGCCCCGAAGGCGAACAGCGCAACGCCAAGTGCGATCGGCGATGAGACGATGCTCAAGAGCGACAATATGACCGCCAGTCCTACACCGCTCGAAAGTACGATCGGCTTGCTACTGAAGCGCGTGCTCAGATTCGCCGCGAGCGGCATCGCCACAATGGAGCCGGCGCCCAAGAAGAGGAGGACCAGCCCCATTGTGTCGTCGCCGAGATGGCCGCGAGCCTTGGCAAAAGGCACCAAAGGAGCCCAGCAAGCGACACCGAACCCTGCGGCGACGAACGCCAGCCTGGTCGCCAGCTTTGCGCGTGATTGATACACATCCTCTGTCACGAAAATCTCCGCTTTCGTTCGTGGCGAACGAGAGGCAACCTAGGTTTGCGCAAGGATTACTTTGGGGCCCGCATTGGAAAAGGTCGAAACGATCTCTTCAGATGTACCGCCCTCAAGAACAATATGATCAAGGACTGCGAGTGCGGCCACCTGAAATGGTGCGCGAGTCTCTACCTTGTCCATAGTGACAAGCGCTACGGTGCGATCACTTCTCGCAATGAGTGTGCGTTTGAATTCGGCGTCGGCCAGTTGAAACGCGCCAATTCCCAGAGACATTGAAACGGCGCAAGCTCCGAGGAAACAGAGATCAAAACTTAAGCGTTCTGCTTCGCGGATCGCCGATAACCCGATGGCAGCACCGGCTTCACGGTCAATCTCTCCTCCAAGGACGATGACTTTGAAATTCTTCCGATCGAGGAGAGCGCTTGCAATTGAGATTGAATTCGTCGCGACCGTAAGAGAGCGATCAGGCGGCATTTCTCTGGCCAATGCCAAGTTAGTGCTGCCGCTATCGAGGAACACCGTCGATACGTCAGAGACTAAAGACAGGGCGGCTAAAGCTAGAGCGCGCTTCTCTTTCGAGTCATTCAAGAGTCTGTGCTCAAGCGGCGCGCCATCGGGCGATATCGGCAGCCCGCCACCGTAAACCCGTTTGCACTTGCCCTCGGCAGCTAAGGCTCGCAGATCTCGACGGATGGCGTCCTCCGACACCCGGAACTCCTTTGCAAGAGCGGTGGCATTGACTGAGAGGCCGCGTTGTAAGCGGCTCTCAATCTCGTTTCTTCTTATTGCGCCTGATATAACGTGCATGAACAAGAAATTACCATGCACAATCAAGAAATACAAGAAAATTTCTTTTGCATGGGGTCCTTTGATCCGCGACCGGCCAATTCGACCCTGGGCGTTCGGCGGCGTGGTACGGAAGACGTTATTCGCAGGACCGAGTTTTCCCTTGTGTGGCGAGATGAATCATTCGATGCGTTCGGCCGTGACCTTTATCCCGCGTGCGAGACGGTTGGCGTTTTGCATTGCCTCCTCGCAGGTGCCGCCGTGGGCCATCACATGGCCGATGATCGACCCAAAATTAGCGCCCGCAGTCGCCGCGATGCAAGGGATTCGTCTGAATTCGCTCGAAATATATTTGTGGCCGGTGTCAGGTACAGCCAGATTCTTTACGCGGCCCCCGCCCGCAAAAAACACGAACGAATCGGCGACAAACTTGTGGTCGGTTTTCTGATGACGCAAAGGGGTGCGTTCTCGTCCGCACGCGAAATCAACCAACAGCGCAATCAGATCGATTCCGGTGGTTAAACGAACTTGCTGAACGACCCGCGCCCCTGCGATACGTAGATTAATCTCGACGAGGCGCGGTCCGGCGGCCGTCAGAATGAACTCGACATTCAAGGCACCACCTCGCAGACCCAGCACGCGTACCCACTCCTTGATCGTACGACCGAACGCGTCGAGGTTTTCTGCCGAGAGATCAGACGGATGGGAAATTCCTGTCATGCACAGGCTATCGCGTGATGACAGAAATATCCGATTAAAGCCGGCGATATGCCATTCACCGGAAAAGTAAATCATTTCCGCGCCGTAAAACACGCCCTCGATGAATTCTTCGATGATGAATTCGGTGTGTGCTTCGCCATGAAGCGATTCGGTTAGCCCGCGGGCAATGTTTTGCACAGTTCGCCTGTATTCACCCAGATTCCGGCAGAAGCTTACGCCGTATGCACCAGCGTCCCCGAGCGGCTTGACGACGAGAGGAAAACGCACGCCCGGATAGGTGGGGAAGCGTCCGGCCGACACTAGTTCATAGGCAGGTTGAGGGTGCCCATGCGCTGCGAGCAGACCGCGCACTTTCTGTTTGCTGTACGCATTTCTCAATCCTTCCAGTGAAGGATGTGGCAAACCGAGTCGCTGTGCGACTTCCGAGGCGCAAATCATCACGAAATCGTAACAGCCGAGTACGGCGCCGACCTCCCATCCCTTCTTTTGAATCAGGTGCAGTACGGCGCTTGAGTTGCGCGTATCGACGTCATGCACTTCGTCAAACGCCGTCAGGTCCACGCCGTCAGATACTGTTTTGGCTACTGAATTCGAGCAAAGCAGGACCGGCGAATAACCAAGTTCTCTGATATATCGAATGCCGGAACATTCCGTTGATCTTGCTTCAATAAATAAAAAGATTTTCATGTGTTGCCTCGTTCGCGTTTCAAGCCCGCTGGAGATAAATTAGTTATGCGAATCTTAATTTTTCGGTCGACGCTGCACGCACGCACGCACGCACGCACGCACGCACGCACGCACGCACGCACGCACGCACGCACGCACGCACGCACGCACGCTTCGCCCGTCGCCTACCCTGATGCACAACGCCAGGTCGTGGGCTCCAAGTCGCTTGTCGCTACTGGATGCCGCGTGGCGCAGCGTTAATGAGAATGCTAATCGTGGAAAATGAGGCGGAAATGAGCGTTGCAGTGTGATGAGCGGATGTTGAAGCTCAGTTTCGCCCTCGCACTAGGGTGCAACATCCTCGAGCGCCTGTGCCCGAAAGTGCTTGGGCGAGCGTCCGACGACGCGCCTGAAGGCAGTACTGAACGCGCTCTCGGACGCGTAGCCCAGTGAGCGCGCAAGCACGTTGACGTGCGTTCGGCTCTCCAGAAGAGCGCGCTGCGCAAGGTGCATCCGCCATTTCGTCAGATACAAAAGCGGCGACATTCCAGCAACCGTCTTGAAGTAAGCGGAAAATGTTGCACGTGACATCGCCGCTGCTTGTGCGAGTTCTCGAAGTTGCCAGGCACGGCCGGGATCGTCATGCATGAGCTGGAGTGCCGGCGCGATACGCCTGTCGCTCAAGGCGCGAAGCCATCCAGCAGGCTGCAATCCAGCCGTCTCGAAGTGCGCCCGCAGTATCTGAATGAACATCAAATGCGCGAGTTGGTTCGATGCCACATGCGCTCCGGGAAAGGCACCTTGCCGCTCCCGAACCAGTTGATCGAGCAGCCAGCGTAGGGCTTGCGCCTGGCTCGATGTCCCGCGCACGTGAATCAGGGGCGGCAACGCGTCCAGCAAAAGCTGGCTGGAAGCGATGCTCAGCTCGACCTTGCCGCCAATCATGAAAAACTCATCGCCGTCGCCATGATGGACCATGTTGCCCACACGCCCTTCGAGGACATCGGCGAGATCGACGCGCTCACCCTCCAGGTCGCTGCCGAGGACATGTGAGCGCGGCTCGCAGAGTAGAAACACGTCACCGCTTTCGATGCGAAGGGGAGCCTTGTCGCCCTCAAACTGCATCCAGCAGCTTCCCCGCGCCACGCCCCAGAACTTGATTGTGTCCGCACGCGGGAAGTTGATTGCCCACCTGCCGCCAGCGACAAGTCCACCCGAAATAACGGACCGCGCGCCCATGAGGCTCAGAAAGTCGGAGAAGGGATCGATCATGATTGTCAGATTTTGACGCATGAAACCACGACTTTCAAGTATTCAAAATCTGATCGTCCAGTTTTAAGCTACGTTGACTGCCCGGACTTGCCAGGTAGAACTCGTAGCCCGAATAGATCGGAGAGGATGTCAATATCATGAAGCAAACCTGGTTTATCACTGGAGTGAACAGCGGCTTCGGCCGTCACATGACCGAGCAGCTCCTTGCTAGAGGAGATCGCGTCGCCGGTACGGTGCGTGATCTGGATTCGATGACCGATCTCAAGGCTTGCCATGGTGATGCGCTTTGGCTCGCAAAACTTGATTTAACGGACGCTCCCGCCATCCGCCAGGTCGTCGACCTGGCGTTTGGCGAACTGGGGCGTATCGATGTGGTCGTGAGCAACGCGGGTTACGGGCTATTCGGTGCGGCCGAAGAAATGACGGACGAGCAGATCATGCATCAGATCGACACGAACCTGATCGGCTCCATTCAAACCGTTCGCGCGGCACTTCCCCATCTGCGAAGCCAGGGCGGCGGACGGATCATCCAGTTGTCCACGATGGGCGGGCAGGCGACGTTCCCCGGAGGCTCGCTATACCACGCAGGCAAATGGGGCATTGAAGGGTTCATTGACGCTGTCGGGCTGGAGGTGGCCGGGTTCAACATCGGTTGCACGTTGGTCGAACCGGGCGCGGCGCGAACGAACTTTCGCTATCAAAGTGCCCAACTCTCGATCAAGCTCGCGGCCTACGATGCGTCGCCGGCGCGCATGGCGCATCGGATGATCGAGGAGGGGACCAACATGCCGATCGGCGATGCAGTAAAGATGGCCGAAATCATGATTGCTAGCGCTGACCAGCATCCCGCGCCCAAACGCATAGCGCTGGGGAGTGATGCCTACAACGTCATGCACAAGCAATTGAGCGACCGTCTCGCTGCTCTAGAGGCACAGAAAGAGCTCGCGTTCTCGACCGACTTTGGGCCGGGCATGTAAAGTCTTGCAGCAAAGCAGCTAGAGGACCGTCGCTCACTTGACGATGCTGTCAGTAAAGTTCGGCAATCGTGCGCTCAGGTAGTTGACGGTCATACGTTTCGCTATCAAACGAGCCTCCAGTTAGCCGCCGGTGCATTTGACCGGCACTGGGCAAACTGTCGCGGGGTACATGCGTCGCCGGATTCCACAGGTCAGAGCGCGCGATTGCCTTTGCACAGTGGAAATAGGCAGCCTGGATCCTGACCACGATGACCGTGCGCGGCAACTTGCCCTTGATTTCGCACGACGTGAGCAGTTCAGGGTCGGTGGTGATATGCGCGAGACCGTTGACACGGAGCGTTTCGCCAACGCCAGGGATGAGGAACAACAACGACACCCGCGGATCGGTGACGATGTTGCGCAGGTTGTCGATCCGGTTATTGCCCGGACGATCAGGGATGGCAAGCGTCCGGTTATCCAGGATAGTGACGAAGCCGGCTGGGTCGCCCTTGGGCGAGCAGTCGGAGCCTTCGCTACCCATCGAAGCGAGAATGACGAACGGCGATGCTTTCACGAACGCGCAATAGTCGTCATTCAAATAATCGATTTCCTTCCAGAGTGCTCGCTCGCCCGGTTTGCCATAAATGGCTTCGAGTTGCTCCACATTAGAGATTACGTGTTCCATCGGGCGAACTCCCTCGGCCATTTGGGGCTCCAGTATAAATGCGTTGATGGGGGAATGCAGTGAGCTGTAAATGAGCCTTAGCGCGACGGCAGTAGGAGGCGATTCTTGAAAAACAAAATTATTTCAAAGAGTTATGACCGTCCTGAGACGTGCTGAGCATCCGCTCTACATACCGCGCAATTATGTTGAGTCTGGCGGCAAAGCCGCGTCCCACATAGGCGAGGTTGCGAAAAGTCGTTCGTATACCGTCAGAAATACCGTCGCGCGATGGTGTCTGTAGCGAGACGTTGGTAGACGGGAACGGATCGACGCTTCCGCATAAAGGCGGGAAGGGCGACGGAACGGCGAACCGCTGTGGGCTACGTCAACTGGCCCGTGTCGACCCGTTGCGGCCACTCCATTTTCTACATAGGAGCCATTCAGACCAACGCAATAATTCGGCGCGAAAGCCCTTTCTTTTATTTGGATACCGGTTTTAGGACTCCGCGTCCGCGTCTTTTCTCTTCGTCCTCAGCCCGCGCGTATCGAGAGCCCAATACGACAAAAACCCAATAATCGCACAAAAAATACTGCCAGCCGCCGCTACGGTTTCGTGCCATGTAAGTCCGGTTGCTATGGGTGAGGCAACTATCAAGCAGACCCAAATCAAGAGACCAAGGCAGCAGCCAGTCAACGCAATACCGGTTAGCAGCGCTGGATAGCGTCGAGCGATGTATAGCACGAGATACCCCAGTACAATACTTGCCGTGCCACCAAGTATAAATACAGGTCGTTTGAGTGCAAAACCCAGCACCACGACGGCGAACGCGACCGTAACCGCAGCGCCTACAGCTACAGTCATTTTTCCCGCCTTTCTGTCGTGGGCTACTTTCAACTACATCTCCTTTCGGCTTGATCGTCAGCGATCCATCTTATCCGCTTTGATACGGTTTGAGAGGCGTGCGCATTGAGGCTGCGAGGTGCAAGTCATTTCGCATGGTAGCCGCAGACAGATGCGGCGAAAGTATAAGTTCGCTAATACAACGATTTTCAGCGATCTAGAGCACGATGTCGAATGACGACTATTGGCCGCACCCGGAAGTTCGGTTGCGGACCAGCTTTCCAAGTCGAGGCCAGTGCGGCACTTCCGCACCCGCCCCTTACGGACATGCGCCCGGTCCATTAGAACGGCTGTTGTACGACGCATGGCAGCCGCCCTATGGCGGAACTTGCGCTAATTCGCATCGTGGTCGAAAGAAAGTGGCGTCAATTCTGGATGCGCTATGATCCGCAGTGCTGCGTCTCGATTCTAACGACGTCCTTGTCCAATACTATGATTAAAATAAGTGTTCTTGCGACGGTTCTCGCCGCTTACCTTTGCACTCCGTCGCTTGCCTCTGCGCAAAGCGACGACAGTGCCGAATTCTTCTCGAGCTTCTATTGGTCTGTGTGCAAGACGAACGCAAGAAATACCGACTTGCTCCGAGCGAAGCTAAAGGCGACGCAATTGCCAGAGTTACCGGCCGAGAAGGCCAAGCACTTTCTGGCCGGGGCAGACGGCGACGCCTGGCCGGTTGCGCACAATGGTGTGATAGGGAATATTGTTCTGGCGTTGCCGACAGGCAAGAACCTCTGTGCGGTCTATGCGAGACGCGCCGACGTCCAAACGATTGAGACGTTGTTTGACCAGTTTGGAGAGAATCCACCAGCGCCTATCATTTCAGACAAGCAGCATGACGTTTATGCCGCAACCGTACCGAATGGAAAGACCCATACCATGTCCTACATTTGGACCACGCCCGGTGATCATAGGAAGCTGCTGTTTATGTTGACCACCGCTGAGTCTGCAACTGCAGAATTGCAAGCAATGGGCACCGTCTCGGTGATTGGAAACTAGGCCGGCTGCCGACGACACGTTGGTGCCATCCAAGGTCGAGGCAATCGGATAATCAGTTTCCGCGGGCGCGTATCACTATCACCAAGAGACGCAAAAAAATATATAACGTCGCCGCTCCGCCTTCGCCAGCAGGAAGCGAAACGGAACGTTGGCACGGAAATTTTCGCCGAACGGACGCTGCTGCGCCTTAAGCCAGTTACATATGCGAAAAACTCCCCATATGATGCTAAACGTGGCTGGCAGAATCATGCCGATTAAGGTAAGAGCGGCGTGCCTTTTCTGGTCCGGAGTCGGAAAGAAATTTCCGGTCCAGTCATGGGCTGATGCGGCGGTAAGCCAAGCCGCTAGATAAAAGAAGTAACCAACCATAAGAACGGCCGAAAGATCGACAACGATACGCCGCACTTTTCTCACGAGATTTTATCCCCGCACATAGCAAGCTGGTTATTAGAAGCCGGCATGACTTCCGGTAAGGCAAAAACTAGAGGAATTCTCAGTCTGACGAAATATATTCGTCGCCGTACGCCTCCTGGCGAGTAGGACGAAGGGGCAGCCACGAGATTGGAAATATCACTGCCCGGCCCTCCACTGCTCACGTCGACGCAACGCGGTAACGCCGCGTGATATACACGGTCAGTAAAAAACCGCTGGCACCAAACGCTAATGTCATAAGCATGCTATTGAGCCAACCGTAGTACGGTATCGCGGCATCTGAATAGACAAAACGCACAGCAAGAAAGGTACTGACCAGTTCGTTCGCAAAAAATATGCTTGCCGCCAGTAGTAGCGCGGAAATCTCGCGCAAGGAAACTTCCAGATGCCAACG
>Ga0302220_10003276_pt1 | contig 11339 bp, 10 predicted proteins | sample II_Palsa_E1_3_FD_194572 | JGI IMG/M metagenome (GOLD analysis project Ga0302220, IMG submission 194572) | Peat permafrost microbial communities from Stordalen Mire near Abisko, Sweden - II_Palsa_E1_3 | ecosystem: Environmental > Terrestrial > Soil > Palsa > Peat permafrost | place: Sweden... | reverse complement strand
TTCATGCTTCCTCCAACCTTTGGCACTATAATGCTTGAAGAGGCGTTGCTTATATTCGTCGCTGATGATTTCTAGGTTGGCGCAGCGCATGATCATTGCGCCGACTGACGTCTTCCATCGCTCTTTCAAGGATACGAATGCGGGCAAGGATGGGGACCAAACCTCGGCGCCAAAGCTTTCCGCAGGGAGTAGAAACGCGCCAGCGAAATAAAAGGCTTGGCGCTCAATTTCCTTGAAAGCGGCTGCGTCATAGAGCGAGCGGTCTGTTAGGCCGCGGTGGAGCACGAGGTGCCCAAGTTCATGCGCTGCGTCTAGCCGCGAGCGAGCGCAGGTCTGCTTGTCTGTTGCCAAGAAGACGTAGGGTCGCCCATCTACTGCCGACCAGTTCGACAAGCCATCCATGGTTCCCGCGTCAACACGCTCTTTTACGACCACGATGCCGGCGTTTTCCATCGCTAGGAGAAGATCAGAGACTGGCCCAAGGCCAAGTTCCCAAGCTAATCGGCAATCGATCGCCATGCGCTCAATGTCGGCGTCGCGTATCTCTCTGAAATCTTTTGCCCCGATCTGCGGGACGTTTGGTATGGGTAGATCTACTGCTTCCTGCAGGACCAAGGAAATATCCTGTGCCCACCGCAGTCTTGCCTCGACCCGATTTCGAATTCCTTTGGTGGCGGCAGCCATCGAGCGAGCGAACATGGGGGCAGGTCCGTGCTCTGATTGAGGGTTGAGAAAGAACGAGATTGGTAAGTTCAAGCCTCGCGCCACAGCTTGAAGCGCATCGATCTCTGGCAATTGGTCACCTGCCTCCCAACGGGAAATGCTCGAACTGGTGCGGCCGCTGAGATCAGCCAAGGCCACTTGCGTGAGTCCGCGCGCCGCGCGCGCTTCGATCAGCCTCTGTGGGCTGAATCCAGGCACACCACTTCTCATTTCAATGTCCTCTCGGCAACGCAGCTATCAAGAGCCGCGGCCGTCCTTCTTGAGCTTGGGATGCGCGCGGTCTTTGATTTCCACCGGCAATTCACGGGCGGCGGGGGTCGCGGCATCGTGATAAAGTGACATGATCTGGTTCAACGACATGATCTCAGCCCAGGAACCGAGATCATGGTGTGGAAATCCGATGCCCACCCAACCGGGAATTGAAGGATCCCCACCCTTTTGGGCCGCAACAACCAGCACCGCGCACAACCGATCCCGACGCGGCTCCGGGACGTGTATATAAAAGTCCGGCTGAAGGGGGCTCAGCCACCTGTTTGTTTCAGCCACTTGCTTGCGAAATTTCGTCGCCCGCGGCGGCCCGCGGTGGGACTGCACATTGCCGCGGATCAGCAAGATTCCCCCCTCTGAAACTACGCTGTAACGACCCCCTTTGGGATTAGTATGTGGGCTGCTGACCTTAAAGTCGTATCGGGCGGCGCAGCCCCGGAGGGCAGCTTCCAAACGAGCGTGCCGAAGCTGGCCAAGCATATTGCTGCGCTCCGGCTCCTCTACGAACTGGTTCGATAGACGGTGAGCTTCGCCAAAAGCCGCATCAGATGCCGCTTGAAGGTCGAGAACAAGGTCGCGCGGGTACGTCGCAACCAGTCGATCCATGCATTCGCCCATTTTGTGCCCATCCAATGCCACTTGCGTTTAACGGGAAAATACATGAAAAATTTGCGTTATCAAGCTGGGGCGTATCGTTACTCGAGTTTATTTTTACGTCACGCTAGGAGGGCAATTCAAGAATGGCCGTTTCAAAGCCGACTGGCAAGAATCAACGTGGCTGATCCGCTTGCATGATGTCAGGCGTTGAACTTTGATTTGGTGCCTGGATCGGTTGGCTTTGGGGAGCGCGACGACTATCCTCGGGCGCAAAGCCCAATCCTTTACGTTTGGCTTAGATCTGCTATGTATCGTGAATGTCGATACATGGAGTCACTAGTGCAGGTTCAGGTCAAAAAATGGGGCAACAGTGCTTCGGTGCGCATACCGGCCTCAGTGATGGCCGCAGCGGCTATGCGGATCGATCAGGCGGTTGACGTGCGCGAGGAGGGCGGTCGGATCATTATCGAGCCGATTGCGGTGCTGAGCTATGATCTGGCGCAGTTGCTTGCCGGCATGTCGCCAGACACGTTCCCCGAAATGATCGACTCCGGGCCGGAGGTCGGCGGCGAAGCATGGTGACGCCTTATGTTCCCGAGGCTGGCGATATCGTGTGGTTGCAGTTCGATCCCCAGGCCGGTCACGAACAGGCGGGTCATCGTCCTGCGCTGGTGGTGTCGCCAGCCAGCTACAACCGCATCCGGGGCATGATGATCTGCTGTCCGATGACATCGCGGATCAAGGGCTATCCGTTCGAAGTCGTGGTCAGCCAGCAGCCGCCAAGCGCAGTGCTGTCCGATCAGATCAAAAGTCTGGACTGGCGGGCGCGGCAGGCGTCGTTCAAAGGGAAGGTGTCGGCGGCTGTTCTGGTAGAGGCGCAAGCCAAGATAAAAACCCTCTTGGGTCTGTAGCGGCAATTGGCTAAATCAGGGGCAAGCACCAACGATGTGACGTGACTGCCGATTTTGTGGGATATACTGTGGTATAAAATTTCAGTAGTCTTGCCCTAGGTATTTGATTTAAAGTATCTTAAGGCGTTGAAATAGGCGGACTGCCTCTCCGCCAACTTCCTTTTTTGACATTGCGCTGGTTTCTGATGGTGCGCCTGGCCTCCTGGAACCCTGGAGTCTTTGTTGCGCTGCGCGGTAAACTGCTTCGCTGGGGTTCGAATTCCTGCGTCTCCGATACTGCGGTCGGCCTTCCGCTGTCGGGTAAGTGAACAGGTTTGCGGGAGCTTGCCGACGCCTCGGGAGTTGATACCGGGCGGGTAGGGGAGCATGACGGCGCTTCGCAACGAGACGGAAGCGTGATGATGCCGGAAACAGTCGATGCGCTCACGTTGCTTGCACCGATGTTGCGCGTCCGGCCGGAGCTTCTGGATTTTTGCCGGTTCGGTGGCGACTGGCGCTCGGTCCACGAGCCAGAAGACGCGGGCTGGGCGGCATTCCATATCGTCACCAAAGGCTCCTGCAGCATCGAGCGGACCGGTCAGCCGACGGTTTCGCTCCATGCCGGCGATGTGCTGCTGCTGCCCCATGGCGACGAGCACGTGGTATATGGTGGGACGGGAAAGCAGGACTTTCACGCGGCCACTGTCACGTATCGCGATTACATCCGGGTCAGGCAGTCCGAGGGCGCAGTCGTCCATACCGAGCTGATCTGTGGCCGGCTTCATCTTGAGAGCACCAGCGAAAACCTGCAGTTGAAGATGCTGCCCCGCGTGATTGTCTTGCAATTGAACGGGCTGCCGAATTGCCGGCAACTCGTTTCGATGATCCGAGCGGAAATAGACGGCGATCGCGCAGGCGCTGCGGTTATTACCCGCGACCTTGCTAGCGGCCTGTTTGTCATGCTGTTGCGGCAGTATCTTGAGACTGCGCCACCTCCAGAAGGGCTGCTGGCATTGCTCGGGCAACGCGAAACGGGCAGAGCGGCCGCCGCGATGCTGGGCGATCCGGGACGCGCGTGGGCTCTCGACGAACTAGCCGCGATTGCCGCGGTATCACGCGCGACGCTGGTGCGCGCGTTCAAACGGATCAGCGGCATGCCACCACAGGCGTTTCTCACCGAGGTCCGGTTGGGGATCGCCCGCGACCGGATCACGCAGACGTCCGAAGGTCTTGGCCAGATCGCGGCCGATGTCGGATACCAGTCCGAAGCCGCATTGAGCCGCGCGCTGCTGCGTCGCTTCGCAATCCGGCCGGGGGCCATGCGCCAAAAGGCTCAATGATAAGGGCCTCCGGCGGCCTAGGGCCATTGCCCTAGGGACCCGTTACCGTCTTGAACTGCGCGTCGCCTATGCATCTGCGCGCCCCCGCGTAGCGGCCCAACGTCTTCCGACGCAGCGGCGGGAAGCTCCGCCGAACAGACACACCAACGCGGACGGTAACGGGATGCAAGGGCAATGGCCCTTGCCCGCCGGAGGCACCTTCGATCCGCAAAGTCATGCGCTTGCGCCGCTGCGGCATCCCCCCGCCGCGCGTGGCTTGATAGAACGCGATCCGCTCGCGAACCCGAGCGCGCATCGATCAAGGACAAGAACATGGCCGCCGAATCCAGTGTCGTCATCATCACCGGGGGATCGCGGGGGATCGGCGCCGGGCTCGTGGCCGCCTATCGCGCGGCGGGATCTCGCGTGATTGCGATTGCGCGATCGATCGTCGAGCAGGAAGACGCCGATTACAACGCGCTGGCGGGCGACATTGCCGATCCGGCGACGGCGCGGCGGGCGGTTGAGCTTGCTCTCGCGCGGTATGGGCGGATCGATACTCTGGTCAACAACGCCGGGGTGTTTGTGGCGAAACCGTTTGTGGCGTTTACCGACGAAGACCTCGAGAGCCAGTTCCAGGTCAATCTTGCCGGATTTTTCCGGATGACGCAGGCGGTTGCCGTGCCGATGCTTGCTGCCGGTTCGGGACATATCGTCAATATTACGTCCAGCCTCGTCCGGCAGCCGCTGCGTGCGGTTCCTGCGGTGCTCGCTTCGCTGACCAAAGGCGGCATTGAGGCTGCAACGCGCTCGCTTGCGATTGAATTTTCCGAACGCGGCGTCCGGGTCAATGCGGTATCGCCGGGGATCATCGATACGCCGATGCATGACCCATCGATGCACGCCGCGCTTGCGACGCTTCAGCCGACGGGCCGACTGGGCACCATTACAGACGTCGTCGAAGCGGTGCGGTATCTCGACCGCGCGTCGTTTGTGACGGGCGAAATCCTCCACGTCGATGGCGGTCAGTCGGCCGGTCACTGGTAGGCGATGGTGGTCCCGCCCGCCTTGTCGCCCCGGCTTGCTAAAACCGGTTTGCGCGTGCCGATCATCCAGGCGCCGATGGCTGGCGTTGCCACGCTCGCGCTGGCGCTGGAGGTTTGCAAGGCAGGCGCGCTTGGCTCGCTTTCGCTGGTCGGCCTGTCGGTCGCCGAGGCGGCCAGCCAGATCCGGGCGATGAAAGCAGCGACTGCGGCGCCGTTTCAGGTGAACCTGTTCTGCCACGTCGAGCCCGCGAACGATCCTGAAAACGAAACCGCGTGGTTAAAGCTCCTGGAGCCGCACTTTCAGCGTTCCGGTGCCGTGCCGCCGGCTGAGCTGAATGCGCCATTGGGAACGTTCGTCGGCGATGACGCGATGCTGGCGATGGTGCTGGAATTGGCCCCGCCGATCGTGAGCTTCCATCTTGGTCTGCCGTCCGATGCAGCGATACGTGCCCTGCGAATTGCTGGTATCGAAATGATGGTGACCGTCACGTCGCAGGCCGAGGCACGCATGGCGCGCCGGGCAGGGATCCAGATCCTGGTCGCTCAGGGCGCCGAGGCTGGGGGTCATCGCGGAATTATGGACTTGGCGCTTGCCGACGAATTGCTGCCAACCCGGGATTTGTTGACGTCGCTACGGATATTCGACGATGTCGATCTGGTCGCGGCCGGCGGCGCGATGGATGGGGCGGACATAGCAGGACTGTTGGCCCTTGGCGCGGGGGCGGTGCAGATGGGCACCGCGTTCCTGTGTTGCGACGAGGCCGCGACGTCTGCACCGTATCGCCGCGCGATCCACGCCAGCGGACTGAATTCAACCGTTATTACACGCGCCGTGACCGGGCGACCGGCCAGGGCAATCGCCAATGCCCTGACGACAATCGCGGGCGATGACCGGGCCATTCCCGATTTTCCCTTGCCGGCGTCCGCCAGCGCCGCGTTGACGCGCGCGGCCGCGGACCGCTCGATCGACCTTGGCGCGTATTGGGCCGGCACGGGGTCAGCGCGGGCACGCGCAATGCCGGCGCGCCACCTGATCGCCACTCTGCAGGCGGAGATGGCCCACCATTTGAGGACGACACAATGACCGGAAGCGATATCCACGACGCAGAAACCTTCGACGTTATCGTGTGCGGCGCGGGGTCTTCGGGATCGGTGATCGCCGGACGGCTTGCCGAAAATCCCGATCTGAAAGTGCTGCTGGTCGAGGCGGGCGGCACCGATGATACGCCGCTCGTGCTCGATACCGACCAATGGGTCAGGACGCTGGGCAGCGATCTGGACTGGAACTTCCAGACCGAACCCGACGCGCGGCTGAATGGCCGGGCGCTCGCGTATTCGATGGGCAAAGTGCTCGGTGGCGGATCCAGCATCAACGTGGGGACATGGTCAAAGGGCCATGAAGCTGACTGGAATGGCTATGCCGCGCACGTCGGCGACACGGCCTGGCGCCATGACAAGGTCCAGGAGATTTACCGGAACCGCGTGGAAAACCACGCCATGCACATCGGACAGTCCGTTCCCGACGCATTTGGCAGCTCGTTCCTGAATGCTGCGCAAGGGGAAGGGCTGGCCCGGTTTCCCACGTCCGGCGCGAATCTCATGAAAAGCGCCAGCGGGTGCGCGCCGGTTGAAAACATCATCCACAACGGCGTTCGGCAATCGGCCTGGCGGTCGTATGTCTATCCGCGGCGCCATCAGCCAAACCTGACGATTCTGACGCATGCCGAAGTGACCCGGCTGATCATTGCGGACAACCGCGTGACCGGGATCGAGTATCGCCAGCAGGGTTCCGTCCGTCGCGCGAATGCTCGTCTCGAAGTCGTGGTCAGCCAAGGGGCGATCCAGACGCCGAAACTGCTGATGCAGTCGGGTATCGGCGACACGGCCGAACTGGAACGCCATAACATCGAAGTGATCCGGCATTGCCCGGGCGTGGGTCAGAACCTGCACGATCACGTTGCGCTCAGCCTGGTCTGGGAAGCGAGCGATGTGCCATTGCCACCTGAACTGCGCAGCACGGCGGTTGCGTTCTGGAAGACCGATGCAGGCCTGGCAGCACCGAATTGCTACGCGTATGCGATCGGCGTGCCTTATCTCAGTGCGGAAAATGCCGCCGCTTATCCGCCGCCGGAAACCGGGTTTACGCTGTTGCTGGGGATGCGCCCGGCAAGCCGGGGGCGGGTCAGCCTGACCGGCGCCGGTGTGGACGATACGGTACGCATCGACGCGAACTATCTGTCGGATCCGCGCGACCTGGCCGACCTGAAGCTGGGCATCGAACGCCTGCGTGCAATCGGCAATTCATTCAGCCTGGCGCCGTTCCGAAAGCGTGAACTGGCGCCCGGCGATCTGTCGGAGGGCGCGCTCGATGCCTACATCCGCAATGGCCTGACGACGTTCTGGCATCAGTCCGGCACGGCGAGAATGGGCAATGACGATGGCTCGGTCGTGGACAGCAGGCTGAAACTCCGTGGCATTGCGGGCTTACGGATCGCCGACGCGTCGGTCTTGCCGCATGTGACGGCCGGGAATACGATGGCGCCCTGCATCATCATCGGCGAACAGGCGGCTGCGTTCATCAGGCAGGATTACGGCATCTGACCGGCCAACCATGAAAACCGCTGAAACCCGTCGCATCGTGATCGCGGTGCTCGTCTCGCTTGGCTTCATGGGCGTGATCGCCGGCGCCGCGTCGGCGAGCGGCGTGGCCTTGCTGCTGTTCCCAGAGCTGGCAGCGCTGTCCTACGACGTGTTCCTGCGTCCGCGCGGCACCTGGGCCAGTGCGCCGTGGATGCTGGCCATTTCGCCCGCGCTGGCGGCGGTGCTGGGGATCTGCGTTACGCGCTATCTCCCGTATTCCGGCGTATCGATCGTGATCTGCATTGTCGGAACGATGCTCCTGCTTAAACTCATCCGGTCGCCGATTGTGCCGGCGATCTCGGCCTGTTTCCTGGCGCTCGCGCTCGGCGAAACAAGCTGGTTGTACCCGCTGGCGATCCTGTGCGGCACAAGTTCGCTGGCGATCCTCGGCTCGATAAACCGGCGGATTTACGTCGGTGATGCACAGCCCGTCGTGGCTAGTGCGGTGGACCAGATCGACGATCAGATCGAGACGCTGCCGACGCAGTACGCATGGGTGCCGGCCTTTGCCCTGTTCCTGACGATTGCCTACCTGGTCTCGCTTGGGTCGGGCATGAAAATGGTGCTGTTTCCGCCAGTTGTCGTCCTGGCTTACGAAATGTTTGCCCATGCCGACGTGTGTCCATGGGCCAAACGCCCACTGTTGCTGCCCGCGATCTGCGTGCTTGCGGCGTCGGCCGGGGTCGCCGCCATTGCCGCCTTGGGCGCGGGCGTGATCTCGACGGTTCTGGTCATGCTGTTCGGTGTCGTCCTACTGCGGGCAACGCGTATCCACGCGATCCCGGCGCTTGCGATCGGGCTGCTGCCGCAAATCATGGCGCACGCTGATTGGCATTTCCCGCTTGCTGTCGGCATCGGCAGCATTCTCCTGACGATCGGGTTCCTGCTGTTTCAGGCATTCCCGATCGGCAAACCGCATTCTGCGTGACATTGGAAAGACAGGCATGGCGACGTTCGTATTGGTTCCCGGGGCGTGGCACGCGTCATGGTGCTGGGAGCGTGTGATCCCGCTCCTGACCGCAAAAGGCCACAAGGCAATCGCGCCCGACCTGCTCGCGACGGGAGCAGATCCGACCCCACCTGAAAATGTAACTTTGGCGGGCTGGGCCGACCAGATCGCCGATATCGTGCGAGCAGAGCCCGATCCGGTCATTCTGGTCGGCCATAGCCGCGGCGGACTGGTCATCAGCGAAACCGCCGAACGCGTGCCGGACAATATCGATAGCCTGGTGTACGTTACGGCCTTCCTGCTGCTGGACGGTCAAACCCTGTTGGGCTCCAGGCGCAGCGGAACTGACGACGGCGACAGTATCCTGGTGGCGGGTCCCCAAAACACGACGACATTCCCACCCGGTCATGTGACCCCGGTTCTCTACAATACGACACCACCTGAATGGGCGTTGCGCGCTGCCAGTCTCATGGGGCCCGAACCCATGGACGCGTTCACCGCCCCGCTAACCGTCACCGCCGACCGGTTTGGCCGCGTACCGCGCGCCTATATCGAATGTACCGGAGATCGGGCGATCGCCATTGCGGTCCAGCGATCATTCCAGGCGCAGTCGCCCTGCAGCCCCGTTGTGACCCTGGCGACCGACCATTCGCCGTTCTATTCCGCCCCCGACGATCTCGCCGAAGCGCTTTGCGCGGTCGCTGCCGGGCGGCCACATGGGGCTGGGCGCGGATAACCGCTCGCTTGACCGGGGAGCGCAGAGCGATATTCAGGTGCCAGTTGGGGGATCCGGATGGCACAAGTTCCGAAATCGAGCGCGTCTCCGGAGGCGGAGCCCGCCAACGCCCGATGGGTGCTGCTTGCGACGATGCTCGCATCCAGCCTGGCGTTTATCGACGGGTCGGTGACCAATGTCGCGCTGCCATCGATCGCCGGCGACCTGCACGGCGATGCAGCCTCGCTGCAATGGATCGTCAACGCCTATCTGTTGCCGCTGTCCGCGCTGCTGCTCGTCGGCGGCGCTGCCGGCGATCATTTCGGGCGGCGACGCGTGCTCATTCTCGGGACCGCGCTGTTCGGGGTAGCCTCGATCCTGTGTGCCCTGGCGCCGAGCCTTCCGCTGCTACTGCTCGCGCGCGCCGTGCAGGGCGTCGGCGGCGCGATGTTGATGCCGAACAGCCTCGGGATCCTGGGCAGCACTTTCGCTGGCGAATCCCGGGGCCGCGCGGTCGGTACGTGGGCGTCGACCGGCGCGATTGCCAGCGCGGTCGGGCCGCCGCTCGGCGGCTGGCTGGTCGGCACGGCAGGTTGGCGCGCAATTTTCCTGATCAATTGTCCGGTCGCTATCGCCGCAATTTTTATCGCGTGGCGGTTCGTCGAGGAAAGCGCCAGTGGCAAGCAGCCGCTCGACGCTCCTGGCGCAACGCTGGCCACGCTTGCGCTGGGCGCGCTGACCTGGTCGCTGACCTTGTGGTCCAGCCATCACACCGGGTCGCCGCAGGTCTGGGCCGGCCTCGCGCTGGGGCTCCTACTGCTCGGCGTCTTCGTCTGGGTCGAGCATCGCCGCCGCGACGACGCCATGATGCCGCTGCAGATGTTTGCATCGCGCCCGTTTGTAGGTCTGACCTTGCTCACGTTCCTGCTCTATGGCGCTCTGGGCGGTCTGCTCGTTCTGCTGCCTTACCTGCTGATCGTGGGCGGGCATTATACGCCGCTGCAGGCGGGCCTGGCGCTGTTGCCGTTTTCGATCGTGATCGGCGGCGCGTCGCGATTGATGGGCCGCACGACCGAGCAGATCGGTCCGAAGTGGCCGCTGACGATCGGGCCAATTGTAACCGCAGCGGGTTTCCTGCTGCTGGCCCGGGTCGATCCGGACGCGAGCTACTGGACGAGCGTGATGCCGGGCATCACGGTTATTGCCCTGGGGATGGCGGGCGCGGTGGCGCCGCTGACCACTGCGGTGCTGTCATCGGTCGATCGCGAACACACCGGCACCGCGTCGGGGTTCAACAGCGCCATTGCCCGCACCGGCGGGCTGATCGCGACTGCGCTGGCCGGCGCGGTCATCGCGCAAAGCGGCGCGGCGCTGACCGGATCGTTTCGGTCGGCGGCGATCCTGGCCGCAACGCTGGCCGCCGCATCGGGCGTTATCAGCTACTTCACCTTGGCGGGCACGCGTCCGACTGCTCCATAACAGTCAGTCCTGCGGCGAAGGCGGGGCAAGGTCGCCAAGGACCGTCGGGATCAACTCGGAGACGGTCGGGTGGATCGGCACGGCCCAGCGGAGCACGCCGGCGGGTTGATCGGCGTTCATCATGTCGAGAATGCCGTGGATCGCCTCGTCGCCACCGGTGCCGAGGATCGCGGCGCCGAGGATACGCTGCGTTTCGGCATCGGTGACGATTTTCATCAGGCCCTTGGTCTCGCCCTTTTCGACGGCACGATTGACGCGGGTCATCGGCCTGGTCGACACGAGGATCGGGCGGCCCGATGCCCTTGCCTGCGCCTCCGTCATGCCGACCCGGCCGAGCGGCGGGTCGATGAACAGGCCATAAGCGGGCACGCGGTCGCTGACCTTGCGTTCCTCGCCATCGAGCAGATTGGCGGCGACGATTTCGAAATCATTGTACGCGGTGTGGGTGAACGCGCCGCGACCGTTGCAGTCGCCGAGCGCCCAGATGCCGGGAACGTTGGTCTGCAACCCGTCGTCGACCACGATGTATCCGTGAGCATCGGTTTTGACACCGACGGTGTCGAGACCCAGATCATCGGTGTTGGGCCGCCTGCCGACCGCGAGCAGCAGATGGCTCCCGACCACGGACGGCTCGCCGCTCCGGCAATTTACCGAGACCGCCACGCCGCTATCGTGCGCGGCAAATGCGATGCAATTCGCCGAAGTGCGGATCGC
>Ga0302220_10003275_pt1 | contig 11341 bp, 10 predicted proteins | sample II_Palsa_E1_3_FD_194572 | JGI IMG/M metagenome (GOLD analysis project Ga0302220, IMG submission 194572) | Peat permafrost microbial communities from Stordalen Mire near Abisko, Sweden - II_Palsa_E1_3 | ecosystem: Environmental > Terrestrial > Soil > Palsa > Peat permafrost | place: Sweden... | reverse complement strand
GCCGGGTTTCTCGATGCGCGAGCAAGTCACCGACGTATCGGGGCGCGGTGTCGGGCTCGACGTTGTGCAAAACATGCTCAAGCAGGTGCGCGGCTCGATACGCATCACGCATGAGCCTGGACGGGGCACGCGTTTCGCCTTGCATCTTCCGCTAACGCTGTCGGTGATCCGCAGCCTGCTGGTTGACCTTGGTGGGGAGCCCTATGCATTCCCGCTCGCGGCGGTGACCCGAACCCTGGAACTGCGGAAGAGCCAGATCGAATTGCTCGAAGGGCATCAGCATTTCGCGTTCGAAGGACGGCAGATCGGGCTTGTGACCGCGCAGCAGATTCTGGGGACGCGCGTCGATCAGCCCGGGGGCGACGTGTTGTCGGTTGTTGTGATCGGCGACGAACACAGCGCCTATGGGCTCGTCGTCGACCGGTTTCTCGGAGAGCGGACGCTGGTGGTGCAGCCGCTCGACGCGCGGCTCGGCAAGATCAGGGACGTGTCGGCCGGCGCGCTGATGGAGAACGGCGACCCCGTGCTAATCGTCGACGTCGACGACTTGATCAGCTCGGTAGAAAAACTCGTGTCGGGGGGGCATCTCAACAAGGTCCGACGTGGCGCAGAGGCAGTGAAAAGAAAACGCGTGCTGGTAGTCGACGATTCCTTGACGGTGCGCGAACTCGAACGCAAGCTCTTGACGAAGCGCGGCTACGATGTGGCGATCGCGATTGATGGGATGGCTGGCTGGAATGCACTGCGCACCGAACCCTTCGACCTGCTGGTGACCGATGTCGATATGCCGCGCATGGACGGCATCGAACTGGTCACGCTCGTCAAGCGAGATCCCAATCTGAAAGGACTGCCCGTGCTGATCGTGTCCTACAAGGAGCGCCCAGAGGATAGGCAGCGTGGGCTCGACGCCGGAGCCGACTATTACCTCGCGAAAGGCAGTTTCCACGATGAAGCGCTGCTCGATGCGGTACGCGACCTGATTGGAGAGGCTCAAGCATGAAAATCGGCATCGTCAACGACTTGCCGTTGGCGGTCGAGGCATTGCGCCGTGCGCTGTCCCTGCGCCTGGACCATCAGGTTGTCTGGGTGGCGCGCGACGGCCGCGAGGCTATTGAATTTTGCGCGGCGCACACGCCCGATGTGGTGCTGATGGACCTCATCATGCCGAACGTCGACGGTGTCGAAGCGACCCGCCAGATCATGGTGCACTCGCCGTGCGCGATTTTGGTGGTAACGGTCGATGTCGGTGTGCATGCGGGACGCGTCTACGAGGCGATGGGCGCAGGCGCGCTCGACGCGATCGACACGCCGCAGCTCGGTTCCGGCGAGGTGCAAAAGACCGCTGCGGCGCTGCTGGCGAAGATCGACCAGATTGGCGGCGTGATCGGCGACCGTGTGGTGCCGCTGCGCCCACCGGCCGCCGCGCGGGGTGCCGTCACTGAAAATGTGCCGCTGGTCGCGATCGGCGCGTCGGCGGGTGGACCGGCCGCGCTGGCAACGTTGCTCGCCGGGCTACCCGTGGATTTCGGCGCGGCGACCGTGATTATCCAGCATGTCGACCGCGCGTTTGCGGCCGGCATGGCCGAGTGGCTGAGCCAGGTGTCGACGCTGCCAGTGCGGCTGGCAAAAGCGGGCGATCGTCCGCAAGCAGGGGTCGTGCTGCTTGCCGGAACGAACGATCACCTGCAACTGATGAGTGCGGGGACGCTCGGTTACACGGTCGCTCCCGCCGACACGCCTTATCGCCCATCGGTCGATGTGTTTTTCCACAGTGTGGTCCAGCATTGGCGAGGGCGCGCGGTGGGCGTGTTGCTGACAGGGATGGGACGCGACGGTGCGCATGGGCTGAAGGCAATGCGCGCGAAAGGCTTTTACACGATTGCGCAGGACGAGGCAACCAGTGCCGTGTACGGGATGCCGAAGATGGCGGCCGCGCTCAACGCGGCTGTAGCGATCCTGCCGCTGTCGGGGATCGCGAACGCGCTGGTGCGCACGCTATAGATGGGCGAGGAAGTGCAACCGGAGGCCACACAAAATATGGAAAAGCGAAAGATGCCATTGGCCGAGATCGACTTGCGGCATGAGCAGGCGGACGAGCTTGCGATCATGGTGCTCCTGGTCGATGACCAGGTGATCGTTGGCGAGGCGATCCGCCGCATGCTTGCGGGGGAGCCGAACGTCAACTTCCACTACTGCGCAAACGCTGACCAGGCGGTTCGGGCCGCTGAGAAAACCCGGCCGACCGTGATCCTGCAAGACCTGGTGATGCCAAGCACCGATGGCCTTACGCTGGTGCGGCAATACCGCGCGCACCCGGCGTTGAAGAATGTGCCGATCATCGTGCTGTCGACGAAGGAAGAGCCGGAGGTCAAGCGCGCCGCGTTCATGGCGGGCGCGAACGACTACCTCGTCAAGTTACCGGATCGTATCGAACTCATTGCACGGGTGCGCTATCACTCCCGTTCGTACCTGAACCTTGTGCAGCGCGACGAGGCGTATCGCGCGCTGCGGCAATCGCAGCAGCAATTGCTTGAAACCAACTTTGAACTGCAGCGGTTGACCAATTTGGATGGTCTGACCGGATTGTCGAACCGCCGCTACTTTGACGAATACGTCGGTGCCGAGTGGCGCCGTGCGGGGCGCGAGCAGACCGAGCTGGGGCTATTGATGATCGACGTGGACAACTTCAAGTCCTATAACGATACCTATGGCCATGTGGCGGGCGACGAAGTGCTTATGCGCGTCGCGGCGACCATCGACCAGATATCGAGCCGGGCGGGAGACCTGGCCGCGCGGTTTGGCGGCGAGGAATTCGTGCTGGTGTTGCCGGTGACGTCGGCGGACGGCGTGCGGACTATCGGCGAAAAGATCCGCACGCAGATCGAGGATCTTGCAGTGCCGCATATCGGGTCGCCGACCGGGCCAGTGCTGACGGTCAGTATTGGCGGCGCCGCGCTCCTCCCGCTGCCGGGCGAACCCGCGACGAAGCTGATCGTGGCGGCCGACCGCGCGTTATACAAGGCGAAGAACCGGGGCAGGAATCGCGTGCTCGTCGGCGATTAGCAGGGGCGTGGCCTGCCCAGGCTCTTGCACGACCCAAGCAATTTTGGCCGCAGCGATGTCGAGATTCTGGCGCTGGTGCTGCTGCACGACGAGCGGATGGGCGGGGTGTTTGAACCGCTCGCGGACGACCTATTTCGCTCAGGCCACTGAAAGACCGCTCAATGTCTGCAAACAACTGACCAGCCTCCCGTCCTTGCGATAAAGCTCGTCAAGAATGGAAAAGTGATTGCATTGCGCAATAGATTCGATCCGGACATGTGCCCCTGCCGCGAGCGCCGCCCGCGCGTAATTTTTCGATTGTCTTTGCAGCTCATGCAGTTCGTCTTCGCCGTACACGGCGTAGAGCGCCGGCTGCGACGGCGCAATTCTGTGCAGCGGACTCAGCCGCATCGCTTCTTCGCTGCTTAGGCCGAGCTTGTCGTTCAGCGCGCACAAGGCAATCGGTTCCAGGTCAAAGATCCCACTGATCGACAGCGCGCCTTTGATGCGGTGCTCCCCGGTCAGTAGTGCCGCAGCCAAATGGCCGCCCGCGGACCAGCCACCGACGATCACGTTGCGCGGATCGAAGCGCAGCGTCAGCGCCTCGGCACGATCGAACAGGAAATCGAGTGCCCAGCTGCATTCGTCCAGGATTTGTTGCAGCCCGGCTTGCGGCGCCAACGTATAACCCACGACGGCAACATCGAAGCCGCTGGCCATGGGGCCCTCGGCAACGAAAGAGAACATATCGCGGCTGTTACGCTGCCAATACCCTCCGTGCAAAAAGACGAACAGAGGCGCGTGCTGCGTACCGCAGGCGAAATAATCTATTTTTTGCCGTTCGCCGCTGCCGTAGGCGATGTCGAGCGTGTGACCGGCTTTGGCACGCAGCGCGTCGCTGCGTTCGCGCCAACGTTGTAGCCACGCCGGACTGTCGATTACCGCGCCACTATTGTCGTAGGCCTTGGTCAGGGCTTCACGATTCATTCCGCGATAAACGGCATCGTATGCCTGGGAGGTGATGACATGCGGTAAATCGCTCATGCGTTCACCATGGCAGTGTCGAGTTTTTGCGGAGCGAGATGGCTGGACAAACCTTGGGTGATTTCACGGCGCAACACGTTGAATTCGACCGATGAGACGTCTCGCGGACGCGGTAGGTCGATCTCTATATCGCTGGCGATACGACCTGGCCCAGCACTCATGACCACGACGCGATCGGCCAGAAAAATCGCCTCTTCCACGGAATGGGTGACGAAGACCACGGTGAGCCGGGTTTCGCGCCAGATGGTAAGCAGCTCTTCCTGCAACTTGGCCCGGGTCAACGCATCGAGTGCGCCGAACGGCTCATCCATCAACAGGATGCGGCCGTTGTTTGCCAGCACGCGTGCGATCGCAACACGTTGCTTCATGCCCCCGGATAGCTGCCCAGGATACCGATCCGAAAAACCGCCGAGGCCGACCATCTCGACAAATTTCTGTGCAATCTCGCGCACTTCACGGCGGCTGCGCCCCGCATGCTTGGGGCCGAAACCGATGTTCTCGAGCACGGTCAGCCAGGGAAACAGGCCGTAATCCTGGAACACCATGCCGCGGTCCGGGCCCGGTCCCTGGACCGGCATACCGTAGGTACTGATACTGCCGGCGGTAAGCGATTCGAAGCCGGCCAGCATGCGCAACAAGCTCGACTTTCCGCAACCTGATGCACCGAGCAGGCAAACGAATTGCCCCTGCGGGATGGTCAGGTTGATGTCGCTCAACGCTTCGACCGGTCCGTTAGAGGCCTGGTAGACCTTGCTGACGCCGCTGAGTTGCAAGGCCGGCACCTTGGCGCGCTGAGGTGCGTCGATGTTTTGCTGAGAGGCGCCGCCGTTTCGTTGGGGGGCATCGATGTTTTGCCGAGGCGCGCCGATGTTTTGCTCAGACATGATGTTGCGGGCTCCAGCGCATCAAACGGTTGTTGATCAGCACGAGCGCGCGATCGCAAAAGAATCCGGCGAGGCCGATAAAGATCATGCCCGTGATGACGAGATCGGTACGAGACAGCGTGCGTGCGTCCATGATGACGGCGCCGAGCCCCAGTTGCACGCCGGTCATTTCGCCCACCACGATGAGGATCCAGGCAAACGATAAGCCGAGTCGCAAGCCGTTGAAGATACTCGGCAACGCGCCACGCAAGGTCACGGAACGGAACTGCGCCGTGCCGGTACAGCCCAGCATTGCGGCGGCCTCGAACAAGCGCACATCGACCGAGCGCACACCAAACACGGTGTTGAGCATGATCGGATAGAACGCGCCGAGGAAAACCAGGAACACGGCCGAATTGGAACCGAGCCCGAAGAAAATCATGGCCAGCGGCAACCACGCGGTGACCGGGATCGGCCGCAGCAGCGAGAGCAGCGGATCGAGCAGCGTGCGCAACAGCGCAGAACGCCCGAGCAGCAGACCCAAGGGCACGCCGCTCACCGCTGCCAGCCCGAAGCCCATGAACACCCTGCGCGTGGAGGCCCACAGGTGCATCAGTAAGGTGGCGCTGAAAGCGTCGTCATACACGCCGCCAAACGTGAAATCCCACATCATGATCGCGACGTCTTTCGGCGTCGGAATCAGCATCGTGCCGGACCAATCGACCAGCGCCCACCACAGCCCAAGCAGCAAGATCGGCACGATCAAGCCGAGCGCCACGGTGCTCGATCGCCTGGCCACGGATTTACCTGCGATCGCCGGCGCCACGGGCGCGGTACCGACCGAGACCGGCAGCTCGCTCACGGTTGATTCACTCACGGACGTACTCGCTTAGGCGCTGAGCGAACTCAGCACCGTGGTGGGAATAAAACGGTTGTAATCGGGCAGCGCCCTGATTTGCTTGCGCGCCAGCATCTGGGTACCGTAATAGCGTGCTTGCGTAACAAACTGGTCATCGATGCGCCAGGTCAGTTCGACGTTAGGCGCTGCCAATTCGATCGAGCGGCGCTGCTGTCCGAGGCGCTGCATGGCCATCGTGACGAAGGCGTCCTTGTCGGACATCGCGTATTCGCTGGCGGCACGGTGGATTTTCAGCAAGGTGCGCACGCGAGCCGGGTCGGTTTTAAGCATCGTTTCACTGGCGGTCAACACCATGTTCAGCGAGCCGGTCGGCGTCGAATACGGATATTCCAAAACGCGCCCGGTGCCGTTGGCCAGGCTGATGCCTGCTGCCGGTTCCGCGCCCACATAAGCGTCCAGGTCGCCGCGCGCCAATGCCGGCGCCATATCGCTGAACGATACGCGCACCGCTTCGATATCGTGCGCGGTCATTTTTTCGGCGGTCAAGCGATCCATGAACACCACTTCCTGGGTGGAACCGGGCCAAATGCCGACGCGCTTGCCTTTGAGATCGGTGATCGACGCAGCCTTTGAATTCGCGGCCACGACGATCGCCATACCGCGATTGCAGGCCGCGCCCACGATTACCACCGGCTGGCCCGCCGCCGCGCCCAGCGTTGCCGCGGCCAGGCCATAAATACCGAAATCGACGGTGCCGGTGACCACGGCATCTTTGCCATCGGTGGGACTTTCGAAGGGGATCACTTCGATCGTGGTGCCGGCCGGCGCAAACTTCGAATAGAAATACGGCGTAATGCCATGGATCAGCTTGAGTGTGCCGACTTTGATCGTGGTTTCCTGAGCGAACACCGGCGATCCGCGTGCGGCGATCAGGCTGCCGACCGACAGAGCTGCGGCGCGTTTCAGTAATGAGCGGCGGGTAATGGTGGACAAGGTCGACTCCCTGGCGAATTCAAGACAAGCGGATATAAAACCGGACGTAAGCGCGGGATGTATAAGCGCAGCGCGATATTAATCCTGCACTGTCGCTTACTGCCGCACTGCAACATCGCCCCGATCGTAGAGGAGCGCTTTACAAAAGTACATTTAGAAGCAAAAATGCCCTCTATAAATTAAACTTATACTTTGGCGGTAGGCATGCAACAGCCGATGGACCTGCGTCTGCTGCAAACTTTCATCCTGCTGGTGGAAACCGGCAGCGTTTCGGAGACGGCCAGGCGCGTCAATCGTACTCAGCCTGCCGTCACCTTGCAGTTGCAACGGCTCGAGCAACTGGTAGGCGCGAAGTTATATAGCACTGTCGGACGCAAGCCGGTACTCACCGCGGACGGCGAACTTTTGCTCGGTTATAGCCGCACCATCCTCGACTTGAATAAAGAGGTGCTTTCGCGTTTGCAGGCGCCCAGGCTCGGGGGCAGGGTCATTCTGGGCATCCCGGATTTGTACGCCGCTTATGTGCTGCCGCCGGTCCTGTCCGCATTCAACCTTGCCTATCCCAATGTCGACCTCGAGATCCGATGCTCGTTGTCGAACCGTCTGATGACGGCGATCAGCCGCAATGAAATCGACGTCGCGCTGGTAACCCGAATGCCGGCATTCAAGCAGGGTCTAGTGGTGGCGCAAGAACCGCTGGTTTGGGTTGCCGGTGAATCGGGTCCGCAGCAGCAGATGAACCCGTTGCCGTTGGCGATGCTACCGCCTGGGAATATTTTCCGCGATCATGCGCTGGCCGCTCTCGATCAGGTCGGCCGTAGTTGGCGGCTGGTTTGTATCAGCGAGAGTCTCAGCGGTATCCAGGCTGCGGTGCTGGGCGGAATCGCAGTCAGCGCCGTCGGCGCCAGTTCGGTGATACCGGGGATGCGTGTGCTCGGGCGCGACGACAGTTTCCCACCGCTACCCAAAGTCGATCTCACGCTCTACCGCGCCGACGGCCGCGCCAATCCGGCATGCGATGCCTTGATCGATATCATCTCCCGCCATTTCAGACAATCGGCGATCGCTCCTGCAGACTACGTTTCACGGACGCAGGCAGGCAGCGGAGCGCATGAATAGCGACAAGATCTCTCGATAGGTCCGGATCAGTTGCCCAAGCATTGTTAGCATCGTCGGGGTCTGTAGTTGCTCCCGATTCGTAGACGGTTTCGGGGTTGGTTGTTTTGGGCATTTTTAACTCCTGGTGGTTGGGGCTCGGAAAGCACGTGGCAGAGCTAGCTGATCATCATCACGGACTTGCCTAATTGCCGACGCTCCTCAAGGGCCGCATGTGCATCCTGGACGTTCTCGAGCGTGTATCGCTCGGCGATCGCTATGTTGAGCGAGCCGTCGATGAGGGCGGCGAAGACGTCGTTGGCACGGCGTTGCACCGTCGCAGCGTCGGCAAGATAGTCGGCAAGCCGGGGACGCGTGAGGAATAGCGACCCGGCTTCGCCTAGCTCGATCGGGTCCAAGTCCGCCACTGAACCCGCGACCGAACCGTAGTTCACTACTAGCCCGCGCACTCGGGTTGCGCGAAAACTGTCGCGTAGCGTCGTGCGGCCGACCGCGTCGAAGACCACGTCGACGCCTCGGCCAGCGGTCGCTTCGCGGATACGATCGGCAAAGCGGCCATCGTCATAGAGCATCACATGGTCTGCGCCATACTGTCTGGCGATTTGTGCTTTTGCCTCGGTGCTCGTCGTGGCGAACACTTTTGCCCCGCGCCACTTCGCCATCTGCACGAGCAACTGCCCGATGCCGCCGGAGGCCGCGTGGATTAAACAAGTGGACCCCTCACGAAGCTCCCCAACGTCATCGACGAGGTAATGAGCGGTCGACCCTTGAAAGATCGCGGCGGCGGCAAGGTCATACGGAATCCCGGCGGGAATGCGCGCAAGACGGGAGGTTGGCACGATCGCGTACTCGGCGTAGGCGCCCCACGAAATGCACCACGCCACGCGCTCCCCCACTTGAAATCGCGCGTCCGGTCCAGTCGCCACAACCTCTCCTGCGCCTTCCATGCCGAGGGTGCAGGGAAGTCGCACAGGGTAAGTGCGTGAGGCGCGGTACTTGCCCTGACGCGCGTGTATGTCCATGAAGTTGATGCCGGCACATTTCACCCGCACCAACACTTCATCAAGGACGGGTCGCGGAACCGCAATATCGCTAAAAAGGAGGACTTCGGGGCCGCCATATTGTTCGATACGGATTACTTTCATCGCTGGTCGCAAGTCAAAGGATGGGTGGCGTCAGGGAGCTTTCATTCGTAAAGCATAGATTGGGAAATGTACATCTAACTAGAATTCGCAGCGACCCGCAAGGCGATCACTGGCTACATGTGGTGGGGAAGGGCAGCAAAGCCGCCAAAGTCGCGTTGCCGCCGTTAGCCCGGTGCGCGCTGGATCGACATTTGGCCGAGCGCGGTCTGCCTCAGGGACAACCTGCGGCATGCCTCAATTTCGACCACGTCGATTTATTTGCAGGGTGACGAGGTCAAACGGGCTCGGCAGTTGGGGGAAGCGTTTTCGATTATCGCGAACGGAAACTGCCTTTCGATGGCGAAGTTACGCTTGTAAATTCTATTCGTTCAAGTATGGCGGGACCGGGTGGTGCTGCGACGATGTGGAAGAGCTCGCGAGCATTCGCCGTGCTTACTCGCGCGGCGCTCGCCCGAGATTGCGCCGACGCTGACCGACGAGGAGATGGACGCCTGCATCTATTATCTGCTGAACATCGAGCGGATCCAGCATGCAGCCAAGGGCCAGTCGGGCCGGCCAGCGGTCACGTGAAACGGCGACACGCGGCAGTGGCTGATTCACCTGCCTAAGCGGGCAAAAAGATAGCGATTTCCCTCTCGACGAGCTATATTTAATATACGCACATAAAATACTTGATGAGGGTATTTAATGTGCGTATACTTATTCACATGGACCTCACATTCGACCCCGCCAAAGACGCATGGAACATCGCCAATCGCGGCCTGTCCTTCATGCTCGCAGCAGACATGGACTGGGACTGCGCTTTGACGCGGGTCGATAGCCGCCGCGACTACAACGAAACGCGCCTCGTCAGTTTGGTGCCGTTGGATGGTCGGCTGTTTGTGGTGGTCCATGTGACGCAAGGCGAGGCGATGCGATGCGAGTCATCAGCCTTCGCAAGGCAAACGACAGGGAGGTCAATTTCTATGAGCGTCAAACATAAACTGATCCGGAACACGCCGGAAGAGGAAGCGGAGATCCAGCGTGGCATCGCGGCGGACCCGGATAGCTATGCGCTGACCGATGCCAAAATGTCGGAAATGGTCCCGTATCCAGAGTTCATGAAGCGCCAGCGCGGCCGACCGAAGCTGGATAAGCCGAAAGAGCGAGTCACGCTGTACATTGATTATGAGGTCGTGTCGGCTTTCCGCTCGTCGGGCGATGGCTGGCAAACCAAGATGAATGGGGTGCTGGTGGACTGGCTCAAGACGCACAGCATCGGGAAAGTGTGACATCCAACCCTAGGGGAAGCGCCAGCGTGCCCGGCACGGCATGTATGAAGAGGTCAGCGGTAAAAGCGTGGGGGGCGCTGCATGAAACACGCGGCCCCATCGTCCCTAGAAGAGATTCTGCGTGACGTGCTCGGCTTGACCCGTGAAGAGAACATCGATGTCTCGATTTAATTTAACATAAGATAAATTATCGACCTGAAATCGCGGTAGATATTTAAGATTATGTTAAATCAAGACGGCGGCGAGAATCTCACGATTTTTCGCGTTGGTTTGCAAAAAACTTGGCCGACGCATGCAAATTTGGCCTCATCTGCTATGTAAACCTGGCCATTTTCCGCTGTTGACGGGGTCAATGGCCAATGTGTGGTCGAATGTGCGTCCTCCTGGCTAATGAACGGCCACGACTCCTTCGCAAGCCCTGACAATTGGTCAGCATTAGATCCCCTTGCCAACAGGAGGCCGATCTTTCTCCTCATAATGGCGTGAACTCGCGGAACTGCTGTCCTGTAGATCGCCAACTATCTTGGTTGTTGAAAGTGCGTTAACGTAATTTGTTCCGTAACTCTGCGTCGTCCATCCACAGTTTACCGGCCACGGCCGTTTGCTTCATATGTTCGACAAAAGCTCGCACCGCCGGAGATAATCCGCGGTTGCTCGGGTAAACCACATTGACTTCAACACTTGGGAGCGTCCACTCAGGGAGCAGCCGTACGAGGCGCCCTGCCTTTATATCTGGAGAAGATAAATACCCTGGTACACATGCAATACCTGCGCCATTCACAACGAGCCTATAGATCATCCCTGGATCGTTGACTAGCAATCTTGGAGGGACCTCGAATTCTTCACTTTCGCGGAGGTTTCTGTGAAACATCCAGGTTCGGGGGGCTCCATTTTTGCATGGCGTCTCAATCGTATCGTGTTCTTTTAATTCTTTAATGGATTGCGGGATGCCCCGACGCTCCAGATAGGACGCTGCGGCGCACAAGTACTTTTGCATACTCCCGAGTC
>Ga0302220_10003268_pt1 | contig 11346 bp, 8 predicted proteins | sample II_Palsa_E1_3_FD_194572 | JGI IMG/M metagenome (GOLD analysis project Ga0302220, IMG submission 194572) | Peat permafrost microbial communities from Stordalen Mire near Abisko, Sweden - II_Palsa_E1_3 | ecosystem: Environmental > Terrestrial > Soil > Palsa > Peat permafrost | place: Sweden... | reverse complement strand
CTATTGGTTTCTATGAGTCTCGCGGATGGCGACTGGCTGGCCGCGAAAACGACACGATGGGCGGCATTGATATCGTCGCGCTGCGTTATGTCCTGCCGATCGGCTGACGCCCTGACGTCTTTTTTTGCCTTCGACGATGGATCGTCGTAATCTCGTTCAACGCCTGTACGCCGCCTGCAAAAGCACGCATCCACGGAGTCAGGCGTCGTGCGCTGAAACGTCCGTCGCGTCCGTGTCGGATCAGCAATTTTTTTCACTCCGAACCCCTCTTATTCGAGGAACTAAGAAGGTTCTGAGCGACGCCCAAGCGGGCGCTGGGTATCATCGAGGGCTGTTCTGTGGCGGGTCCGGGCAAGGTAAATTATTTGACACCTTTGCAGCAGCAACCGGGCGACGTCCACACGGCTGCCCCGCTTGTTCGTTGAGCAGTCCTGACGCCCGCTTTCGGAAATGAGAAAAAGATGAATGCTCCTATGGTCGTTGTACAAGGCGATCTGCTTCTGCCGACGCTGTTCCCGCTTGCCGGTATGCCCAACGCCGTTTATGGCGAAGAGTGGACGTTAACTGGCACACGTCCGGCCCTGACTGAATATGAAATACCGTTTTACGCGGCTCGTTTTCTCACGGCATATATCAGCGCACTTTCTCTTCGCAACGACCGTTTCCCGTATACGCCAGCCAGCCTCTGGGGCAAGTTCAAACGCAATGACGAAGTCAATCACGCCGAGAAAGGCGTTGGTGTTCCCGAGGTTCATGTCGACGCAGAACCGCAAGTCGCCGAGCCGGCGCCCTTCGCATTCGAGCCATTCACCGCGCCCGACGACCGGTATGTGAAAACACCGGCAGCTTCGGCTACAGCTAATCACGATCATCGCAAGCAGCTCGCTGGCGGCGCGATTGCGCTGGCATGCGCTGCGTTTATTGCGTGGGCATTGTTTGGTACGAAAATCGGCCATCAGGATGCCGAAACGCAAAAGCCCAAGGTCATGTTGAGCGCTATCCCAGCCATCAAGCCGACATCTGATTCTGAACCGGTTCATGCATCCGGTGCGTCGAGCGCAACGGTGGTGGTTGCTTCGGCTTCGCCTTCGACGGGGGCTTCGACTGCGGCGGTTGTTACGACTTCGCCCAGCGCTTCGGCTTCGACGGCGGCAAAGACCGCGGCTTCAGTGGCGGACTCTGCCGCTCGCTCGACCACCGCCGCGATTCCAGCTTTACCTGCGGTGCAAAAACCTGTCGATTTCAGTAGCGCCAACGGCAACAGCAGGCCTCCGGTCAGCACGGCTGCGAGTATGAGCATCAAGGCCGGTGATGGTCGCACCACCGCGCCGAATACCGTGTCGGAACGCGCAACCAAAGCGCGGAGCGTTGCGCAAGCTCTGGAACGCCATGGCGCGAAAGCCAAGGCGAAGAGCAAGCGCGATGCGCATCGGTACGAGGTGATGCATCGGCGGCATGGCCATGGATATCAGGGCGAGCCGGTTTATCGCAGCACCGGGCATGAAGCTCCCCTCACCTCGCCGGGCCGCCGTACGCTCACACGCGACGACACGCGCTCAAATACGGCAAGCTCATCGCTTAGCGTCACCGATATGTACAACATGCTCGCGCACTCCGCCGTGCTCGATGACAACAGCGGCGCGTCCCGCCAGCCAGCTCGCGCAACGCCCAGGGCAGCGGCAGGGTCGCCTTCAGCCCGCTCTAGCGCCAGCGACGCGCCCAGCTGGAATTCCGACTTGAGCCAACGCCGCGTCACTGACGCGCCCTCGCAATTTTCCAAGTGAACGGCATCCCTCATGGCAGCACCGTGCAACGCGTTTTCCACCTTCGCGCCGCATGATGTGTCGATAGTCGGAAGCCGAAACTTACTTAATTTTGAAGCCTCGCCCTATGAAGCACGCCTCCCTCTCCACCCTTCTGAACGCGCTATTCGTTGCTGTAATCGCGCTTGGCTCATCGGTTGCGATGGCTTATCAGCCCGTCGGCACGCTGCTCTCGGCAACCGGCCCCGCCGATCCTATTCGGCAACCTACCGCCAACGGTTCCATGGACGATTTTCAGGATGCCTCCGACGCTGCGTCGAACGCCCAGACACCGGGCAATGTGTCGGAACTCATGCAGATGATCCAGGCCCACAAGTTGACTGAATTGCGCATCACGTACAACGGCAACTATGGCGCGGCGCTGTTTTTCTATCCACAAGACATGGTGTATTACGTCGCGCTGTTCCAGGACAAGAATTTCTGGCGCGTCGTGAAATCGCAGGACGACGCGCGCGCTGAAACGGTGTATGCCCAGTTCGCCCGCAAGAGCTACGCGCTCGCCGAGGGTGAGATCAAACGCACGCAGTTGCAGGCGCAAAAGGCGCTGCTCGAGCGCGTCATTGCGGTCTCGAATGATCGGGCACAGCGCCTGACCACCGATCTTTCCATTGCACGGGCGCAGGAAAGCGAAGTGTCGCAACGTCAGCAACAGATGCAGGTGGAATCGGCGGCATTGCTGAACGAGAAATCCGCCGCCGAGCGCAAGTTGCTCATGTTGCAGCGGCAAGTTCAGCAACTTCAGGATCAGAGTGAAGCGGGACTCGTTCAGTAACGCTCAAGTTTGATCCAGGCGACCACGTAGCGACAAAAAGGCCGTTCCAACTTTCACGTTGGAACGGCCTTTTTGTCGTCAATCTAAAGAGGCTCGCTACGAGCCCTCACTACTCGCTGTTCAACCCACGTACACCTAGAAACGCGTCTCGCGTGCCACGCGCAGGAAGGTATCGAGTAAAGGCGTGCAATCGAGCAACTCGTCGCCGCCCGCGCGATGGAACTCCGGGTGCCATTGCACGCCCATCACGAACGGTGCACGCCGATAACGCACCGCTTCAATAATGCCGTCGTGCGCCGATACAGCCTCGATGTTCAGGTCACGGCCGATCGTCTTCACCGCCTGATGGTGGATCGAGTTGACGAGCGCTTCGCGGTGGCCCGGAAACATGTTGACGAGCGTGGAGCCATCGGGGAAACGAATTGGGTGGCGATGCTGATCGTATTGCTCGTTCACATGCACGCCGGCCGTGGGGACATCGGTCGCAATGTCCTGGTAAAGCGTTCCGCCAAACGCGACATTGATCAGCTGGCAACCACGGCACACACCCAGCACGGGCTTGCCCGCCTCAATGAATTCATGCAGCAACTCCAGCTCGTACATGTCCCGTACGCGATCGCCGGGCCATTCGTGACGCGTGGCCGCTTCCGTATAGGATTGCGGCGACACGTCAGCGCCACCTTGCAGCAGCAGGCCATCCAGCTGTTTCGCGTAGTCGCGCAACCGGATGTTGCTCGGATGCAGCATGCCCTGATGGCCCACCGTCGGAATCATGAAGACGAGCACGTCGCGCGACATCACCCAATGCGCAATCGATTCCTCCAGATACTGCAGCGTCTTGCCGCGCAGTCCTTTGGCACCCGGCTCAGGATGAAAAATCCGCGCCGACACGCCAATTCTCAATGTCCTCTGCGTGATCCGCTGGCCGGCACGATCGAAGATCTGACGCGCACGCGCCTTGATCACGCGGCCGAACACCGACCAGGCGGAATCGCTGTTACGCAGATACGCTGGCGGCGCGTTCGGATTCGGTGAGTCGGGAGGAATGGGCGGCGGGCGGAATGTGCCGAAATCCGGTGCGGTAGTAAATTCAGGCGGCAAGCTGGAAGCCGGCCTCGGAGCTACGCTTTCTGTCGCGGTCGCCGCTTCGGCGGCTTGCGCCTCGGTGGCATTTTCAAGCTCCGCCGCGAGACTGGCTTGTGCTTGCGTCGCGGTCTCGACCTCCGCTGCAAGACTCGACTTTGCATCGAGCGTTGTGTTCGCAGCAGATGCGGACGTGAGCGCTCCCTGCGGCGAAGGCAATGTCGACTTCGCTGCCAATGCGCGGGCCTCGGCCGCATCGTCACGTTGCGCTTTGGCGGTATCGACGGGTTCTACCGTCGACGCGCTGTCGGGTGCATCCGTCGACGCCCGTTCAGCCGCCGTCTCTTTCGGACTAGCCTGCGCGGCGGCAGCGGGGATATCTGAGCTCTTTGGGGATGACGCGGGAGGGACCGCCGGCGTATGACCGCCCGGGATGGAACCCGAAGAATCCGCTCCGGGAGAACCCGTGCCGGGCGTGCCCGGCGCTATCGACTCATTTGACTCGTTCGACTTGTTTTCGCTCATTCCAATATAGGCGCGAGGCGCTGTGAGAATGGTCAGAGTTTAATTATCCGCCTCTGGTCCGGGGGCGGCAAACCATCAAACAATTGCTCACATTATCGGGGAAAACAAAGGTTTCATGCTCAAGGATGATCCCTCGGCTCTTCAAATGTTTCTCGCAGCGCGATCTGCATGGTTGCGTGGATCTTGACGCACCAGCGCCACAATACCGTAAGCAACAACGCAGCGCAGACGAGCACCGCGATCATCAAGCCGAACGGCGGCAGGATGCCGCCCGAAAGCACCGTCACCAGCAGGAAAACACCGAACATCGCGAGAATCGGAATCAGTCCGGAAATGGCCGATCGTAATGTCCGGGTGAAACGCCCGGCCTTCGCGGGCTGCACGCTCACTTCGGCGAGCATCAGTGCGAGCGACCCCAGTTTGCGATACACCGCAACCAGGAACGGCATGGACAACAGCAAGGCCGCGCTCCAGAGCGCGACACGCTGGGCGTCGTTGGTGGGCAGCCAGCTCGACAGATATTCGGTGGCAAACGGCGCCGCGTAAGACGCTGCGAGGAAGATGGCGGCCACCAGCGCGAGATTCACCGCGATCTGCACCACGATCCGGCGCGTCATGCTGAACAGCGTTGGGCCGCCGGTATCGGGCGAAAGGCTCGCGAGCCATTGTGAATACAGGCCGAAGGTGTTCGCAACGGGCACGGGCATCGAGCGGGCGATGCGGCGCGTGATCGGATCGGCGGCCTTGATCAGATAAGGCGTGAACAACGTGGTCAACGCGGAAACCGCGACGGCGATCGGATACAGGAAGCTGCTGGTCACCTTCAGCGACAACCCCAGTGACGCGATGATGAACGAGAACTCGCCGATCTGCGCCACGCTCATGCCTACGCGCATCGACGTGCGGCCGTCCCTGCCTGCCAGGAAGGTGCCGAGCCCGCACGACACGATCTTGCCGAACACGACCGCGACTGTGATGACCGCGATCGGCCACCAGTAATCCACGAGCACCGCGGGGTTCAGCATCAGGCCGATGGTCACAAAGAAAATGGCGGAGAACATGTCGCGTACCGGCGCGATCAGGTGTTCGATGCGCTGAAGATTGCGCGATTCGGCCATGATCGCGCCGATCAGGAAGGCCCCAAGTGCAATGCTGTAGTCGAGCTTCACGACCAGCAGGCAGAAGCCGAAACAAAAGCCAAGCACGGTCACGAGCAACATTTCGTCGCTCTTGGCCTTTGCCACATAGTCGAGCGCGCGTGGCACGATCAGGATGCCGACCACCATCGACACGGTCATGAACAGCAGCAATTTGCCCAGCGTGACAAACGCCACGCCTGCCGAGACGGAGCCCGTCTGCGCAATCCCCGAGAGCAGCACAAGCATGGCTATGGCCAGAATGTCCTCGACAATCAAAATGCCGAAGATCAGTTGCGCGAACGGCTCGCCCTTCATGCCGAGTTCGGAGAGCGCCTTGACGATGATCGTTGTGGACGAGATGGCGAGCATGGCGCCGAGGAACAGCGAATCCATTGCGTTCCAGCCGAACCACTGCCCGATTTCATAGCCGATCCAGATCATCAGCACGATCTCGGACGCCGCGGCCACGAACGCCGTTGCGCCGACCTTGAACAGCTTCTTCAGGCTGAATTCGAGCCCGAGCGAAAACATCAGGAATACCACGCCAAGTTCGCCGAGCGTCTGGATGGTGGCTTCGTCGTGGATAAGCTGGAACGGCGGCGTGTACGGCCCGATAATCACGCCCGCCACGATGTACCCCAAAACAACCGGCTGCTTCAGACGGTGAAATAACACCGTGACGACGCCCGCAATCGCCATGATTACCGCTAGATCCTGAATGAAGCCGATCGCGTGATGCATCCACAAATCCTTACAAAAAGCACACAGGGACGCTGATAGTACCGCAATGGTTTTCTACATTGGTGACTGAAACGGTCAGGCGAGGGAGAAACGAGAGGCGCCACCGGACTGGGCTGATGGCGGTATTGCTACGTGGTCGCCGGGCATACGATGCCAGGGCCACATTCCGGCCTGATACGGGATCAGGCCGGTCTCGGACAAACGCCTTAGACCGCTGCTTCGTCTTCTTCGCCCGTGCGAATGCGGATAACGCGTTCGACTTCGGTCACGAAGATCTTGCCGTCGCCGATCTTGCCGGTGCGAGCCGCACCAATGATTGCGTCGATGACCTGATCCGTCTGTGAGTCGGCCACGACCACTTCGATCTTCACCTTCGGCAGGAAATCGACCACGTATTCCGCCCCGCGATACAGTTCCGTGTGGCCCTTCTGCCGCCCGAAGCCCTTGACCTCGGTGACTGTCAGACCGGTCAGCCCGGCGCCGGCGAGTGCTTCTCGGACTTCGTCGAGCTTGAACGGTTTGATGACTGCGGTGATGCGTTTCATGGCGCGCCTCTTGGGAAATTATGCGGATAAACGAGAAAAACGGAGTTAGGAATCGATGTATTGATTCTAGCTGCGTTTTTCATAGTTAACCGCAGAGATCTCGCGCCATAGCACCGGGATCACGTCGTTATCGGCGCATTTACGCGCAGATATGGTGCAAACGCCTCAATCCACCGGAATATTCTTCAAATCGTTCATCCAGACGACCGATTCCGAATCGCTCGGTGCCCGCCAATCGCCCCGAGGCGACAACGAACCGCCGGTCCCTACTTTTGGCGCATTCGGCACGCAAGACCGCTTGAACTGACTGGTCCGGAAAAACCGGTCGAGGAAGATACCCAGGTTGTGCTTGATGGCCGGCAACGCATATTCGTTTCGCGCGACGTGCGCGCCTTCGGGCCAGTCGCCCGCGTCGCGGTCCTTCCAGGCGGTGTAAGCCAGGAACGCCACTTTCGTGGGTGCGAAACCGAAGCGCAACGTGTAATACAGGTTGAAATCCTGCAGCTCGTACGGTCCGATCACGCTCTCCGTTTTTTGTTCCGGATTGCCGGTTGATTTGCCGGGAACGAGTTCCGGGCTGATGTCGGTATTCAGGATGTTGACCAGGACATCCGAACCCGAGTTACCAATCTGCCCGGTTTCCGCGACCCACCGGACCAGATGCGTGATCAGCGTTTTCGGAACGCTGGCGTTGACGTTGTAGTGCGACATGTGATCGCCCACGCCGTACGTGCACCAGCCAAGCGCGAGTTCGCTCAGGTCGCCCGTGCCGACCACGATAGCGCCCTTGAAGTTCGCGAGCCGGAACAAATGATTCGTGCGCTCGCCTGCCTGCACGTTCTCGAACGTGATGTCGTATTCCTCTTTGCCCGACGCATACGGGTGGCCGAGATCCTTCAGCATCTGCTCGCAACTTGGCCGGATGTCGATCTCGCTCGCCGAACACCCGACGATCTCCATCAGTTGACGCGCCTGCAGGAGCGTCCGGTCGCTCGTGGCGAATCCGGGCATGGTCACGCCGAGAATATTCGTGCGCGGCAGCTTCAGGCGGTCCATGGCCTTCGCGCAGACAAGCAGCGCGTGGGTAGAATCCAGGCCGCCCGAAATGCCGATCACGACCTTCGATATGCCGCTAGCCGAGAGCCGTTGCACCAGCGCCTGCACCTGGATGTTGTAGACCTCGTTGCAGCGTTCGTCGCGGCGCTTCGGATCGGACGGAACGTAGGGGAATCGTTCCACGACGCGGTCCAACGGCAATGCGCGGTTGACCGGCAGATCGAGATTGAAGCGCACTGTTTCGAACTTCGATACTTCGTCGGCATGCCGGCGCACCGACTGGCCGAAGGTGGTCTGGCGCATACGCTCACGCGACAGCCGTTCGAGATCGACATCGGCGAAAACAAGATGGGAGGTGTCCAGGAAACGCTCGGACTCGGCGAGCAGCTCGCCGTTTTCGTAGATCACCGCCTGTCCGTCCCAGGCCAGGTCGGTTGTGGACTCCCCCCTTCCCGCCGATGTGTACAAATAAGCCGAAAGGCACCGGGCGGACTGCTGACCCACCAGTTGATGGCGGTAGCTCGCCTTGCCGACCACCACGTTCGACGCCGACAGGTTCACCAGCACCGTCGCGCCTGCCAGCGCTGCGAATGACGAAGGAGGCACCGGCACCCAGACGTCCTCGCAGATTTCCACGTGGAAGCGGAACAGCGGCATGTTGGCAATTTCGAACAGCAGCGCCGATCCGAACGGCACTTCGGTACCCAGCAACGTGACGCGATCCGTCGACGCGTTCTCGGCCGCACTGAACTGGCGCGCTTCGTAGAACTCGCCGTAGTTCGGCAGATAACTCTTCGGCACGATGCCTTGAACCTGTCCACCCGCGACCACCACGGCGCAGTTGAAGAGCGTATGGTCGACGCGCAGCGGCATGCCCACGATCATCGTGATGGAGAGGTTCTTCGATGCCGCCACGACCGACGCAAGCGCCTCTTCGCAGGCATCGAGCAAGGCCCGCTGGTGGAACAGGTCGTCGCAGGTGTAGGCCGGAAGCCCGAGCTCCGGGAACGCGACCAGCACCGCACCGTTCGCCGCCGCCTGCTTCGCCAGCTCGATGGTTTCGGCTGCGTTGAACGCGGGATCAGCAACACGGCAACGGGGCACGCCTACCGCCACGCGAGCGAAATCATGGCTGTAGAGATTGAAGAATCGGTTTTTCATCTTGAGCTTGTCCATACGATGCCCCGCATTCGGGGATCCTGTTCCGGCGCATAACGGGTTAAGGGCGGGTTAAGCGTTACCGCTGTGAAAGCGAAAGCATTTCGACATGATGATAAGTCGAGTTGCAGTTTCCGGGCGTGTATTGGATCAGGTGTTAGCCATTCGGCCAGGTTTCGAGCGCGTCGGACTCCCGGCCCTACGTCTTCTTTCGAAAAGGCGTATGCGCTTCCAGCTCCTGGATATGCTGGTCCATCGCCGCCGTTTCTTCATCGAGGAATTCACTGATCGCGTGTGCGAACCGCGGGTCCGCGACCCAATGCGCGGACCACGTGGGCGTAGGCAACATGCCGCGCGACATCTTGTGCACGCCCTGTGCGCCGCCTTCGAAACGGGCAAGCCGGTTCTCGATGCAATACTGGATTCCCTGCATGTAGCAGGTTTCGAAATGCAGTCCCGAGATGAATTCCTTCGTGCCCCAGTAGCGGCCGAACATCACGTCGCCGCCGATCATGTTCAGCGCGCACGCGAGCCTTTGGCCGTCCGCTTCGGCGATCACGAGCAAGATGCTGCCGGGCGCGGCGGCGTGGATCTGGCCGAAGAATTCGCGCGACAAATACGGCGGATTCCAGTGCTCGCGATAAGTATTTTCATAGCAGGCGTAGAAGAAATCGAGCGCTGCCTCGTCTATTTCCGCGCCGCGCAGCCACGTATAGGTGACGCCGGCATCAACTACGCGCCGACGATCCTGCTTCACTTTCTTGCGCTTGTCGTGGCTCATGGTCGCGAGGAACGCGTCGAAGCTGTCGTAGCCACCGGGTGCATTCTCCCAGTGAAACTGGACGCCTTCGCGCAGCATGTAGCCGGCTTCGGTCAGCGCTTCGAGATCCTGCTCTTGCGGAAACAGTACGTGCAGTGAAGACAGTTCCAATTGCTTGGTCAACTCGATCGCGCCGCGCGCGAGCATCACGCGCTCCTCGTGCGTGGCGGCGATCAGGCGCGGCCCGGTCACCGGCGAAAACGGCACCGCCGATAGTCCCTTCGGATAGTACTTGAGGCCATTTCGCTCGAAGGCGTCGGCCCAGGCGTGATCGAAGACGTACTCCCCTCGCGAATGTTTCTTGAGGTAGAGCGGCATGGCGCCAGTCAGCTTGCCGTCCCGCTTGAGCAGCAGGAAATGCGGTCGCCAGCCGGTGCGCGCCACCGCGCAACCGGTGTCCTGCAACGCTGACAGGAATTCGTGCCGGACGAACGGATTGTCACCGGCGAGACGATTCCATTCGTCCGGGGTCACGGAATCGAGCGAATCGACCACATGTATTTCGACCTTGCGGTTCAACAGGCTTACCTCGCTTCGGGCGTGTTTGGAGCGTGTTCGGGCTGAGTGCCGGGCGCTTGGTGCAGCGCGGAACAGTTATTCTCGCCGAAGTCGCGGGATTTTGTCTGAGCGGGCTCCAGGGCCGAGGCTTGAGGGATAATGCGCGGCATTGCGGCTTTCGCCTTTTTCGCTCTTTTTGCCTTTCTCCATGCCCTGGTTCCTGTACCTCATCGAATGCGCCGACGGCAGTCTCTATACAGGGATTGCAACCGATGTCGACGCGCGGTTCGCCAAGCATGTCAGTGGCGATGGCGCCAGATATACCCGATCGCGCAAGCCCTTAGCCGTGCGCGCGTCGTTTGAGTTGAGTGGCCGGGCGGAAGCATCGCGAGCCGAATATTGGGTGAAGCGGTTGACGGTCGCGCGGAAATGGCAGTTGGTACGGGGAGATCTGGCATTGGCGGCAGTCATGCCGGCCGCGCAAGTGGAAGCCGATTCCAGCACGATTGCCGACCCGGACGAAGCCGGCGAACTCACTAAAGTAGAAGATCGATAACAATGCAATGACCATGCGGCTCACGCGAAATGCTCCGGTGCGTTAAAACGCCGCCGCAATCGAGATCGCTGGCTCACCAACAGCTCCCATAGAAAAGGCCGCCCGGCCTCGCCTTTTCAGGGCAAGACCGGGCGGCCTTTTGACGATCTTCGCCTTTGCCAGCTTACTTCTTGAAGTTAGCCACGCCTTCCGTGATTTCCTTGTGGGCCGCTTCCACGCCCTGCCAACCTTCGACCTTCACCCACTTGCCCTTCTCCAGCGCCTTGTAGTGCTCAAAGAAATGCTTGATCTGGTCCTTCAGATACTCGGGCACGTCATCTACCGTCTTCATGTGCGCCGTCATCGGGCAGATCTTGTCGTGGGCGACCGCGACCAGCTTCGCGTCGACACCCGATTCATCGGTCATCTGCAGCATGCCCAATGCGCGTGCCCGAACTACCGAGCCAGCCAGCAACGGGAACGGCGTGATCACCAGGACATCGACCGGATCGCCGTCGCCGGAAAGCGTCTGCGGAATGAAACCGTAGTTCGCCGGGTAACGCATGCCCGTCCCAATGAAACGGTCGACCACGAGCAGGCCCATGTCCTTGTCCGCTTCGTACTTCACCGGATCGCTTTGCGCCGGGATCT
>Ga0302220_10003255_pt1 | contig 11367 bp, 10 predicted proteins | sample II_Palsa_E1_3_FD_194572 | JGI IMG/M metagenome (GOLD analysis project Ga0302220, IMG submission 194572) | Peat permafrost microbial communities from Stordalen Mire near Abisko, Sweden - II_Palsa_E1_3 | ecosystem: Environmental > Terrestrial > Soil > Palsa > Peat permafrost | place: Sweden... | reverse complement strand
AGGTCCACAGCTTCGCCGAAGACCTTGAAGGTTTTTGCGGGTTTCATCGAGGCTCCGATCGCGTGAAGTCGTCCCAGAAGAACAGCATCAGCGTATCAGAGGTTTTGTGTCTCAGCTTGAGCGGTTAGTACGGATGCTTTTTGTACGCTACAACTTGTTGGTGTCGATGAAACGTACCCGCTGCATGCCCGGGGGAGCAGGCTTGAGTGGGGCATCAGGCAAGTCTTCTGCATCGCCCTCTGGAGTAGCTAGTGTGTCAGGCTCGTTGTCTTCCGGGGTGTCGGGAGAGTCTCGTGGATCGGGTTTTGGGTCGAGGTTGGAAGCGGCCACTAGCCCTCCTCGGAGTCGTGGAGCTGCTCACTTTGAATCTCGGCGTCGAGGGCTGGAGAGTCTTCGCCGGCGACTGCCTGGTCGGTGTCGTAGTTCGGTGGAAGGCCAGAGATTCGACCGTCCACGATCGCCTCTTCGCCGACGCTCTCGTTGCTGTCGTTATTTTCGTTGCTGTCGCCGTCGGCCTGAGGTTCGGTCTGATTCTTTTCCTGTTCAAGATCGCTTGAGGTTTCGGGGGCGTGGTGGTGCATGGGGATCTCCTCCTGCTCGGCGAGTTCGCCGGCCATCTTCTCAAACTCTTCGATGCTGGGAAGCTCGTTGATGTCTTTGAGGCCAAAGCGGAGGAGGAAGTCTTTGGTGGTTTTGTAGAGGATGGGACGGCCGATGACTTGTTTGCGGCCAGCGGTAGCTACGAGTTTGCGGGTCATGAGGGAGCCGAGGACGCCGCCGGAGTCGACACCACGGATCTCGGAGACCTCGGGGGCGGTGACGGGCTGCTTGTAGGCTACGACCGCGAGGGTCTCCAGGGCCTGCAGGGAGAGCTTGAGGGGTGGTTTAAGAGATTTGACGAAGCCACGGACGGCGTCGTGGTACTCGGGCTTGGTGGCGAGGCGGTAGCCGCCGGCTACTTCGCGGATTTCCAGGCCGCGTTCGGAGGTGGCATAGTCGGCGATGAGCTGATCGAGGATGGTGCGGAAGTACTCGCGGAGACGGCGATCCTTTTCCCGAGCTTCGCGGACGAGCTTCTTTTCGTCCTTCTCTGAGGGAATGGATTCGGCAGAGGGGTCGCTTCCCTGCTCCGGCGCGGCGGCCGCTTCAGAAGTTTGGTGCGAATCAGAAGACTCTGCTTCGTGGTTGAGCTCGAGATCGTCGGATGAGCTCATGGCGGCTGTATCTGCGGCGGTGTGCTCGCGAAGTGCCCTGGCGTGTGCGGCCTCCTGAGCGGCAGCCTCATGGAGATGCTGCTCGAGGGCTTCGTGACGAACAGCGTCCGCTTGCTGGGAGTCGGCTGATGGCTCTTCAGCTTCGTTGGAGAGGACTTCGCTGTTGAGGCCGTCCTGGTCCATTACGGAGGGATTGGCGGTGGAATCGTCGAGCGCCAGCGAATGTTGCGCGGAGTCGAGGTGATCCAGCTCGGCCTGGGCCTCGTGGCCGAGGAGACCGGCAAGTTGGGCCAGGGTTACAGGCTCTTCTGAGGCGTAGATGACGGCTTCGATCTTTGCTTTAAGGCTCATAGTCTCGTTGGTGTACTTCTAAGCATACCAACGCAAAGGGTCTTCTTCCTTGCGAGGTGGATAAGTCGTTATAAAAGCGAGATCGACGGAGTTGGTGATAGGCCCGAGGCTTCTGTAATTGGCAAGAAAGCATCGTCACCATCGTTAAAAAGAGAGAAGGCCCGCTGGTTAGCGGGCCTTCGTTGTGATGCGGTATTGAAGAGTTATCTAGCAATGATGTTAAAGAGCCAGAAGAGGCAGCCGGACAACAGCGCCGCGACCGGGAGAGTGAAGACCCAAGCGAGTGCGATGTCGCGCAGCGTAGACATCTGGAGGCCGCTCTTGTTTGCAGCCATGGTGCCGGCTACTCCGGAGGAGAGCACGTGTGTCGTGCTGACGGGCAGACCGTATCCGTCGGCGGCGAGGATGGTAAGCATGGCGACGAGTTCAGCCGAGAGCCCCTGTGCGTAGGTCAGGTGAGTCTTGCCGATCTTTTCGCCAACGGTGACGACGATGCGCTTCCAGCCGATCATGGTTCCAAGACCGAGCGCGAGGGCGACAGCAACCTTCACCCATGGGGGAATGAACTTGGTTGAGTTGTCCAAAAGGCCCTTGTAGTTCTTGAAGATCTTCTGGTCGGCGTCGCTTACCTGTGGGCCATACTTTGGCATCAGGCGGAGGGTTTCGCTGGTGAGATACATCTGGTTGCGAACGTTGGCCTGCATGTTCGAAGGCACAGCTCCGAGGGACTTGTACTGCGTGGCTTCGTTGCGGATGTCGCCAACCATCTCTTGCAGAGCGAGCATGGTGTGCGGAGTGAACTTGTGCGTGCTGACGAAGGATTCGAGTTCGGGGCCACTGTCTGCCACGGTGGTGTTCGGATCGACGTAGTTGCCGACTGCGCTGATGACCTGTTGTGAGACGGCCGCAAACGTCTGGACCTGGTTGACGCCGACGGTGTGGTTGAGCGCGTAGGCAGTTGGGACTGTGCCAACGAGGATGAGCATGATAAGGCCCATGCCCTTCTGGCCATCGTTGGAGCCGTGGGCGAAGCTGACGCCGGTGCAGGTGAGCACCAGCAGAGCGCGGATGTAGAACGGTGGCGGCTCAGCACCCTTTGGTGCTTCGTAAAGACGCGGATCCTTGAGGACTGCTTTGAGCAGCAGGAAGACCAGAGCTGCGGCGCCGAATCCAACCAGGGGCGAGACGAGCAGCGCCTTGAAGACCTTGGTGACCTGTTCCCAGTCCACGCCGCTGACGCCACTGGTTCCGTGCATCAACTGGTTCGCAACGCCGACACCGATGATCGAACCGATCATGGTGTGAGAGCTGGAGGCGGGAAGGCCCTTCCACCAGGTGGCGAGGTTCCAGAGAATGGCTGCGATGAGAAGAGCGAAGACCATCGCGAAACCCGAGCCTTTGCTTACCTTCAGGATGAGCTCCACTGGCAGCAGCGAGATGATAGCGAAAGCGACTGCGCCGGAGCTGGTGAGTACGCCGATGAAGTTCCAGAGGCCGGACCAGACTACTGCGACGTGCGGTTCGAGAGCGTGGGTGTAGATGACGGTCGCAACGGCGTTGGCGGTGTCGTGGAAGCCGTTGACGAACTCAAAGCCAAGCGCGATGAAGAGGGCGAGGCCGAGTAAGAAGTACGGGAAGAGCGAGCCTTCGTGGACGGGGAGCAGATCGGTGTAGAGACGGTTGGCAATGTAGCCAAGACCGCAGACGACCAGTAAGCCAAATACGATGGCGCCGATCTTGCCGGGCGACGACTTTCCCATCTTCTGGTCAAGAAGTGAGCCGGTGGGATGCATTACGGGAGTGGCCATGATGATTTCGCCTAAAGATTCAAGATGAGTGCGTGAGCCTGACGATAGGCCTGCTATGCGAATGGAGTGTTACAGGAGCGTGAAACATAGGTTCTTTTGGCCGGGAAATGGCTACAGGCCGGTGAAGACGGTAGGTCGAGAGATGACACAATACCTAGGCTGCTTGCAAGAATTTGCAGTGTGTAGGCAAATATGGGGTCGCATTATTTTCCCGGCATCGCCAGTTAACTTATAGTGCTTGTAACGGAATCGCTCCGTACAACACTATTTCCTCGAAACGGCCGTAGACGTGCTCTTAGTCTTGCAGGCGTCTACAACTATTGTTCGGGGCTAGAGTCAAAAATCAGTACTATAATTCAGCTTTTCGAGGGTCATTTCGCATGAAACATCCTGCACACTGGCTAAGCGCCTCGGCCACTCTCTTTGCAGCAGCTCTCCTCTGTTGCCCGAAGGCGGCGGTTGCCGACACGTATACGATCCTGGATTTGGGGAATGACAATGGCCGGAACATCTACGGGATGGACACGGCCGGCGATGTGGTGGTTTCTCAGAACTTCGGATGCAGCCTGGGAAGCTTCACTTGCTACGTGACCTATGTGGATGGCGTAGCAGGAACTCCGGCCTCGTCCGCGCCGGATCTTGTCTATGATGACGGAACTCCGTGCAATACGACACCAAGCGGCCTAAGTGCGACGAAGAGTGTCTGCAATCAGGGCTTCGTTGGACTGGGAACGGTATACAACCCGAATGGCGATGCCAATGGCGCATACATTGGGTCAGGAGATGACTTCCAGTTTCTGCACATCGGTTCTGCTGACCAGATCTTCCTCAATTCAGTTGGCGATTTGACCTGGGCCGATGGCAGCGGTGAAGAGCTGTTCGAGGCAATCGATACGTCGTCTGTGTCGCCGGTTCCTGAGCCGGGAAGCCTTTTGCTGGTCGGGACGGGTTTGCTGTGGTTCACCGCTGCCGTTCGTCGCAGAGCGAATCGCTAGTGGTACATCCGGACTGGCGCCGTTAGCGCCAGTCGTCGCGAGCTTGCTGCGCATGGTCGGTGAGAACCTGATCGAAGTTTTCCGTCTTCTTGATCAGGATGTCTCCCTGAAGGACCGGCTGGTGGAGTAGAACGGCCTGCAGGCGCACCAGTTCGAGCATTGCGAGAAACATGCAGATGAGCGCGCGCTCGGTGTGGGTGTTGTGGAGCAGGCGCTTGAGGCTGATGGGCTTGTCTTCCATGAGCAGGCGGCGCTTTACGTAGTCGATCATCTGCGCGACGGTGACGGACTCCTCATCGACATTGAGGATGGGGCGCTCGCGGAGACGAATGAGAACATCTTGAAATACCCGGACGAGATCGACCGTGTCGGCGTCGATTTCGCGGTCCTCGTCGAGGGTGGGAGCGCCGGCTTCGCCGATGTCGCGACGGAAGTTTCTGAGACCTGAGTTGGTCCAGGTGGCTTCTTCAATCTGCTGTTTCTGTAGAAGCATCTGCGCGGCGGCTTTGAAGCGCTCGTGCTCAAGGAGACGCTCGACGAGCTCGCGGCGTGGGTCTTCGGGGTCGCCACTGAGAACGTCTGAGGGGTCGCGGGGAAGCAGGGTTTTCGACTTGATGTGGATGAGCAGCGAGGCCATGTAGATGAACTCGCCTGCGGAGTCGACGTCGACTTGTTTGAGGTGATGGGTGTACTCGAGGAACTGACTGGTGATGCGTGCGATGGGGATATCGTAGATGTCGATGTTCTGTTTGCGGATGAGGTCGAGGAGCAGGTCAAGCGGGCCGTCGTAGACCTGGCCTACTGTGACGGAGAAGGGAGACTGCGATGCTTCTTCCTTCTCTTTATCTTTTGCTGTGCGCTTTGGCTCAGGAGCTGGAGGCCTGACTGGTGGGTGCTGAAGCGCGAAGGGCTCACTGACTTCGGTAGTTGTTGCTTCTCTAGGCGACTCTGGCACGTGTTCGGCAGTGGCGTTTTCTGGCACTGTTTCAGCGGCGACCGTCTGGTCGTCGAGCTGGGCCTCTTCGGCTGCGGATTGGGGAGGTAGAGTTTCGTCGGGCATGGTCGTTACTCGAGGCCGATGGCCTGGCGGACGTGCTGGAGGGTCTGGATCGCACGGTGACGGGCACGGGCAGAGCCGTCCCATAGGATGGCATCGACTTGACCGGGATCGGCTTCAAGGGCTCGGCGGCGCTCTTGAATGGGGGCGATCTCACGAACGATGGAGTCGGCGAGCCAGCCTTTGCACTGAATGCAGCCTATGGCAGCGGTTGTGCAGCCCTGGCGGACCTCTTGCTGCGTCTCTTCGGTCGAGAAGACTTTGTGCAGGTCGAAGACGGGACAGATATCCGGGTTGCCGACGTCGGTGCGGCGGATGCGCGCTGGGTCGGTAACCATGGTCTTTAGCTTGGCGCGGAGGTCGGCCTCGGGCTCGGCGAGCATGATGGTGTTGCCGTAGCTCTTGGACATCTTGCGGCCATCGAGACCGGGGAGTTTTGGTGATGGGGTGAGGAGGGCTTTTGGCTCAGGAAGAATGCCGGTCACGACAGTATTGGCGGAGAGTTCAGCGGTGAGGATCTCCTTGTCGGAGTGATCTTCGCGCGCCTTGTCGATCGCTGGTGTGGGCTGTGAACAGTAGAGGGCGTTGAAGCGGCGGGCTACTTCGCGCGTGAGCTCGACGTGGGCTACCTGATCCTGGCCGACGGGCACGAAGTCAGGTTGGTAGAGGAGAATGTCGGCCGACTGAAGCAGCGGGTAGCCGAGGAAGCCGTAGGTGTTGAGATCTTTTTCGCGGAGCTGTTCTTGCTGATCTTTATATGTGGGCACGCGCTCGAGCCAGGGCAGCGGAGTGAACATGCTGAAGAGGGTGAAGAGCTCGGCGTGCTGGGGAACGTGCGACTGGATGAAGACGGTGCAAACCTCGGGATCGAGGCCGGCGGCGAGGAAGTCCAGGGCTACGTCGCGGATGCTCTGGCGGAGCGCGGTAGGGTCGGCGTAGTCGGTCGTCAGGGCGTGAAGGTCAGCGATGAAGAAGTAGCAATCGTACTCGTGCTGCAGTTTGACCCAGTTGTAGAGCGCGCCCATGTAGTTGCCGAGGTGGAGACGGCCGGTGGGTCGCATGCCGCTGAGGACGCGGGGACGTGAGGAGGTCAGGGTGTCGTTGGTGTTTTCTGTCATTGCGATCAAATGCAAGGGTAAATGATTAGAGCGGCCTGTGTGCGGCCGCTGTTCTACTTGCATAGTTGCGAGGACTACAACGTGAAGAGGATGTGGTTGAAGGTATTCAGCAACGGCGTGAAGAAGACGCTGAAGATGAAGCTTCCGCCAACGAGAAACAGGATGATCATGCCGAACATGCCGACGCGGTCGTAGATCTGAAGGGCTTTGTAGGGCAGAAAATGACGCAGGACGTGGCTACCGTCGAGCGGTGGGATGGGGATGAGGTTGAAGACAAAGAGAAGCAGGTTGATCAGGATGACGAAGTAGAGAAAGAGCGCGATGGGAAAGAGGGTAGGCAGGTTTTCTGTGGAGATGCCGGGGATGTGCGAGGCCAGTGCCATGGCAGTGCCAATCGCGAGGACACCGCCCGGAACCAGATGTTTGATCAGGACGAGCAGAATGAGCGCGACGGTGGCTGAGAGCAGGTTGCTGAGTGGACCGGCGAGGGTGACGAGGATGTCATCGCGGCGGTAGTTCTTGAAGTTTCTGGCAGTGACAGGCGTGGGCTTTGCCCAGCCGATGAGCGGCCAGTGATAGACCAGAGCCATCAGCGGCATGAGGACCGAGCCGAAGGGATCAAGGTGCTTGAGCGGGTTGAGCGTGACGCGGCCAAGCATCTTCGCGGTGGGGTCGCCGAGGCGCCAGGCGGTCCATGCGTGGGCCGACTCGTGGATGCTGAAGGCAAGGACTAATACGACGACTTGAAAGACGATGAGGACAACTTCCTGATTCATACAAGTCCAAGTCTACTGAAGTTCGCGTGAGGAGACCGTAAAGATGGCATCACTATGGCCTGCCGGCCGGGCCGAGCTACGCACGGGGTGGTCATTTCGTGATTTGTATGCCCCTTTGGTTGGCGCTCCCGTTGGTCGCGATGAGATCTCTTCTGCCGGCTATCGGGAGGCCTGGGGCGAAGCCGGTATGCTCTCCTCACGAAGTGGCCTAGAGCGTATGCGCGGCGAGTTGAGTTGCCTGCTTTCTGATCTTTGCTTTGGCAGGGATGCCGACTGAGACAGTCTCCTGAGAAACTGGTTTGGTGGCCAGGGCCATCGCGCCGAGCATGGCGTCTTCGCCGATGTTGGCTCCGGCGAGGACAGTTGCGTGATACGTGACGCGGGCACGCGGCCCGAGTTCGGTCACCTTGTTGGTGATGTTCGATTGATTGTTGATGTCGTGGGTGTGCGAGTAGACGTTGGCGTAGTCGGATATGCTGGTGCCTTCGTGCAGGATGATCTCGCCACGGTCGTCGAGCAGGACGTTTTTGTGGATAGTGCAGGAGTCTTCGACCGTTAGGTTGTAGCCGTAGGTGAACTCGACGTTGTGGAAGATTTTGACGTGCTTGCCGAGGTGCCGGAAGATGTGACGGCCAAGCATGCAGCGGAAGCGGAACCCGAGCCAGTGGTTGAGGCCGAGGGGCGAGCGGTCGAACATCTGCCAGAACCAGATGAGCGGCTTGCGGATAGCGTACTGTTCGGCATCGACATCGCCGTAGTACTCGGGTTCGAGGGTGATGTTGCGAGGGTCGAAGCTCTCGGAGAGGGAGTACATGGCGAGTTCGCTATTGAGGACTGCCTTGATGTGGCCGCCGTGGGGGCGGCCGAAGTAGATCTGGTAGAGCTCGTCGCGGACGATCTCGGAGCGACGATCAGGAGACTGCTGGCGGGTGAACTCGTCGTTGAGCTTGGCGAGCCAGCGTCTGTAGAGGGCTTCAGCTTCGGGAGTGGGTTTGAGTTCGCGGTAGGTGTGGATTGGCATGATTCCCTCGCTGTCTTGGTTTGCTGTCTTGGCTCGGTGTTGGTTCGATGGCGGACTGGCAAACTTTGGTTCCCTATTCTATGGCGAAGACGGCATAGACGGTGGCGGTTTTTTCGATCTGGCGGGGGTTGATGGCGAGAGGTTCGACCTTCTGCGCCATAGGAGCTGCAGCCATGGCTCTCATGAGCGGACGTGGCGGCTCGGCCTGGGTTTCGTTGCTGGCGTAGAGAAGCGCTCCTAGATTCGTATTGAGACCTTTGGCCATTTCGGCGGCCACCGTGCGGGCCCGTTGTAAGGCTTTGGAGGCGGCTTCGGACTCGGGAGCGTTTTCGTCCTTCAGGCTCCAGTCGATCTGCCCGGATTGGTTAGCTCCGGCTTTCACGGCGAGATCGAGGACTTTAGCGGCGTCGTTGGCGTTGGTTCGAACGGTCCAACTCTGCGTTACCTGGAACTTGCGCTGAACCTTCTCGGCTGGGGTGAGCTTGTCGGTCTGATAGTCCTGAACAGGCGAGACGTTTTGATTTTCACTTTCGATGGAGTCATTTGGGACGCCGGCCGTCGTCAGCGCCTTTACGATAGCGTTCGAGCTGCGGGAGCCAGTGGCGTAGGCAGAGTCGCTGTCCGGGCCATAGGCGGTGAAACCGATGTGGATCGTGGCGACATCGGCGAGGACGATGACCTTATCCGTGGCTGTAATGGCGATCGTGCGGTTCTCTTTGCTGACTTGAATCGTCTGAGCGGGCGCCGTCATGGCGAGAAAGGTAGCACAAAGGGCAAACTGAGCGAGGCGGAGGACTTTCATTGATCTTCTCCTGAGGAGTTGAGTAGGTCGGCCAGGGTGGTTTTATGCTTGGGATTGGCGGCGAGCTTTTGTTTGGGATCGGGCAGGACGCGCTCAGAGGGAGGAGTGCCGACGCGTTCGCGGGCGTTGGCCTTAACCGCCTTGATTTTGGAAAAAACCTGCTTTTTGGGCTTACTCATCCGTCTTCCTTCCTGCGTCGGTTCCGGGCTTGGGAGCCCATGCGTGATTATGCATGACTCTTGCTTGTGAGGGGGCTTCTCAGGCAGGATTGCAGAGGAGATTCGGCTGGCAGGATGGGCCGAAGACCGGATGAGGTGTTGGATGGAAGAGCGGGATTTCTTTGATGAACGGGCGGAACAACGAACCCATGTGATGACTTGTCCCCACTGTGGTCAACAAGGGGAGTACCAGATTGAGTGGGTGGTTCGTAGGAAGAAGGCTCAGCTGCCAAGGGGAGCTGATGACCGTGACCGGGCTCGTTTCGCCAAGGCTCAGAGCTACATGGTTCGCCGCGATGACCCGATGGGTTGTAAGAACGTGCGGTGCCGCAAGCGTTTCGACGTGGTGGGGATTCAGTCGGTGGCTTTTATCTAGCCGAGTGACGATTTCTGAGTGCTAATTTGGATCGTCAGATAAGACTTTTTGCGCCGACTCGGTTGATCTGGGCTGGCTGTGATTTAATACAAAAGTGGATCGACGCTTTGATAAGCGTCTTTACGTTTGAAATTGAACAGGAAAGACCCGGAGACCAAGAAAGCAATGGCGAATACGCTGCTTCCCATCGAAGAACGCAATTTGACGCCGGACGAAGTGGAACGGCTGGATAAGCGCAGACGCCGCGGCCAACTCTTTTTGGTGCTTTGCTTTCAGAGCCTCATCGTGGCCACGCTTCTGACGTTGTGGAGCGGTCAGGATCTGACTCTGTCGCCTGGATGGGCCCATCCGGTTGTCTACTGGAATGCGATCACCTTCACGGCTGCGTTGATCTTCGGGATCCTGGGAGTTCGACTGAAACGTGGGAGCAACGAGTTTTTGAGCTACTAGAAAGAACACGAAATGCACGACTTATGTCACTTATCCGACGTTACAGTGTGCATCTAAAATCCTGTTGCTCCGACCAAGATCCTGTTATTCTGCGCCTTAGAATTGGTGGAGAATCTGCCTCTGCCATTTCTAGTTGGTTGCCCGGTCGAAGAGTTGTGCTGCGGCTGAAGCCGTGTTCCGGGAGTATTGACGCGAATTACGACAAAATACAAGAACATCGGAAATTATGAGCGATGGCCGCCTGTTTGTGGCGCGATCAGCCCGTCGAGCAACTGTTTTTGCGCGGATTCCGTTTCTATTGATTCACTTGCTGAGCCGTTGCATCTAAAGTTTATAGAGAAATGAAGTTAAGACACCCAGGTGCGTCACTTGATAATTGGCGATGGAAATAGCGCGGTTCTTGAGCTGGAGGAACGGGCTTTTGAGGGTCCGGGCAGACTGAGAGATAAGTTTGGCAGGTCTATTACAGATCTGCGCGTCTCAGTGACTGACCGATGCAACTATAAGTGCGTCTACTGCCGGACAGGCAATGAGGGAGCGCAGTACACCGAGCTCTCGATTGAAGATTATCTAAGAATGGTGCGGGTTTTCGTCTCCCTGGGAGTGGAAAAGGTGAGATTGACCGGGGGGGAGCCGCTGCTGCGGTCAGGCCTGGTAGAGATGGTGCGGGAACTGGCTGGGATGCGAACCGCTTTTCTGCCGGACGGAAGTTTTGCTAACGGTCAGGGCGATTCCCTGGATATTGCCCTAACTACGAACGGACATCTGCTTGAAGGGTTGGCACAGCCGCTGAAGGATGCAGGGCTGAATCGCATAACCGTCAGCATGGATGCAGTAGAGTCAGAGACATTTAGCGCAATCACGAGAGTTCCACAGAGCTTCCAGAAGGTGCTTGGCGGGATTCGTAAAGCGCAGACTGTGGGCCTTGGCCCGGTGAAGGTGAATTGTGTCTTGCTGCGCGGATTCAATGACGGACAAATTGAGCAGTTTGCGGAGTTCTCTCGAAAGGAAGGGGTCATCGTTCGTTTTATCGAATGGATGCCACTCGAGGAAGACCGCAGCTGGAAGAGAGAGACGGTCGTTTCCATGGACGAAATCGTGGAACGGTTGAATGCGTACCGTCCTCTGGCGGAACTGGCGCCGCATACGGCCAGTGAGACCGCGAAGCGATTCACCTTTGA
>Ga0302220_10003254_pt1 | contig 11368 bp, 13 predicted proteins | sample II_Palsa_E1_3_FD_194572 | JGI IMG/M metagenome (GOLD analysis project Ga0302220, IMG submission 194572) | Peat permafrost microbial communities from Stordalen Mire near Abisko, Sweden - II_Palsa_E1_3 | ecosystem: Environmental > Terrestrial > Soil > Palsa > Peat permafrost | place: Sweden... | reverse complement strand
TGCTCGGCCGGACTGAGTCTTCTTGCATCGTCTTTTTTCATGCCACCTAGGACAGCCTCGACGCGGATAAATTCACTCTATTTGCGGGCCTAATCTATAGTGCCATGAAGGCTCATGCGGCGGCGTGCTCCATGCTCCGGCCGGCATGCTGCGGGCCCGCGGCCGGCGTGCTGCGTGCTGCGGCCGGCCTGACGAAAGCAGACGCACCGGCCGCTGATGAAACCAGACGCAACGCCGCGCAGACGCTAAACCGCCTGAAGTACGTTGATCACCCGCTTGGCGATCATGGGGCCAGCCGCACGGCCATATTCCGCCATGTGCGGTGCGGCCGCGTGCGCTTTCAGCGCCTCGGGGCTTTCCCAGCGTTCCACCACGGCGAATGTATCGTCGCCTAACGGCGTTTGTATGGCGCCGAATGCAGGTACATCGATCACAGCTTCATAGCTGACGCAGCCGTTCTCGGCATGCACCGCCGGCACATTTTTCTTGAACAGGGCCAGCACGGCGTCACGCTTTCCGGGCAGCGTCGTAATCGTAGCGAAAACATGAATCATCTAGAACTCTCCTTGGCCAAAGTTGGGGCACTACCGCCCTATTGTGCCTCGACTACGCCAAATGGGAGAACCAAGCCGGCGCGGCGCGGCGTTAGAATGGGTATCGACGCCACGCCGCCGAGCGCCGAAGCCAACAACTCACCCGACTTGCCTGGCTATGAAGCGTCTTTCATGAAGCGTATTTCATCGCGTTCATTCTGATCTTCATCCCCATGTTCACGGAAAATCATGTCGACCCACGCCACCGATAACGGCATCATCAGCGTTCAGAGCCACCATACCGTGGCGGAAACTGCCGACAAACTCGAAGCGCTGCTCAAATCAAAAAGCATTCTGGTTTTCGCGCGACTGGACTTTGCGGCCGATGCGCAAAACGCCGGACTCACGCTGCAACCGTCGCAATTGCTGATCTTCGGCAATCCGCGTGCCGGCACGCCCTTGATGCAGGCCATCCCCACCGCGGCACTCGATTTGCCGCTCAAGGTGCTGGTCTGGGAAGACGCCGACAAAAAGGTCTGGCTGTCGTACAACGCCGTCGCCTATCTCCAGACCCGGCACCATGCCAGCGACGAATTGATGAAGCCGCTCACGGGCGTCGCCGCACTGGTCGAGGCAGTCGCCCAATAGCGGTCGTGCCGCGGTGGCGCCACGGGGGTGCCACCGTGGTGCCGGTATCCACACCTACCTTAGATCGGCTTACCTTCGCTACTCGCCCAATTCGGCATCAGCGTATTCGTCGGCAAGGTTTCATCGATCATCTTCTTCGCAGTCTGGATGCCTGCGACCGGCAGCCCGGTCGGATCCAGCACGCCGATCTGCACCAGTACCGACGCCTGATCCCAATAGATATGCTCGTTGTACAGCTTGTCGCCGCGAAAGCAGATCACGGCCAGCATCGGTATTTCAAAATATTTTCCCGTCGGCGCGAGGCCGGGCAACAGCCAGTCGATCTCACGATCGTGCGTTGCGCAAAACACGAATTCGTCGACGATGCGATCGGCGCCTATCGTGCGCGAGACCGGGATCAAGCGCGTGTCAGCCGGATTCGAATCGACGAAGTGATACTTGTAGAAGCGCTTCAACTGATCGTGGCCCACCCCGCCCGTCATCGTCGGCACATGGTTCACATACGGCTCGGCGACCATCGTCGGCATCACGGCATCCACATCGCGCGTGCCGAACTCGTAATAGCAGTGCTGCTCCCACAGATGGTTGAGGTCATACACAGGGCCCAGCACCTTGCGCAGCATCGCCATGGTGCGCGAGTACGCCATCATCGCAGCGGGCTTGTCGAAATGTTCGCGCTCGGGCGTGGCGAACGCATGATCGCAACCGGGGTAGACGTACTGCTCGATTTGCGGCCGGGTAGCCAAGGCCGCCTGGATTTTTCCGCGAACCTCGGCCGGGCAATACGCATCGGCTTCGGCGAAATGAAACACCATCGGACATTGGATAGCCGGCACTTCGTCAAGAAATGCGTCCAGCGCCACGCCGTAATAGCAGACCGCGCAGTCGATATCGGTACGCGCCGCGGCGAGCATGGCGAGCTTGCCGCCCAGGCAATAGCCGATCGTGCCGACCTTGCCAGCCTGCATAGGCAACGCGCGCACGGCCGCAACAGTGGCTGCGATATCCTCAACGGCCAGCGACAAGTCGATGCGTTCGTTGTAGCCGAGCGCCTCGGTGAAATCCGCTGCGGTATAGCCGAGCACCACGCCCGGTTTCATGCGCCAGAACAGGTCCGGCACCAGTACCACGTAACCTTCCTGCGCATAACGATCGGCCATCGACTTCATATAGTCGTTGATGCCGAAAATTTCCTGCAGCAGCACGAGCCCCGGGCCCGAGCCCTGGGGCGGTGTGGCGAGATAGGCCGAAAAACGGCCGCCGTCGCGCGCCATGATTTCGATGAATTGTCCGCTCATAGTGTGCTTCTCCAATACTTGACTGCGGTTATTTACGTTTGTATTCGACAGGCAGGATATAGCCGTTATCGAAAATGGGCACATCGAGGTTGGACTGATAGCAGATCGTCGTGACCGCCTGCAAAAGTGGGATGATCCACGACTTCTCCGACGCTTCCTGGCTGAGCGCTCGATAGCCCGCGATCCGCTTCTTTTCGTCGACCTCTGTCATTAACGCCTCCACGCGAGGCCCCAGTGCGGGATCCTTCCACGCGGAAAAACGCAACCGCGGATCGAGCATGCGGCCGGTGTAGTTTTCCGGGTCGCCGGTCGAATTCGCCCAGCTGTACAACAGCACGCCGCTCATCTTGGTGGCCTGGATCTCGCTGATGACTTTCGCCATCGTGGTTTCCTGCATCTCGGCCTGGATGCCGACGCGCTGCCACATGCCCGCAATCGCGCGCGCCATGTCGTAATCGCTGGGGAAAGTGCCGTTGGTCGTCAGGAACGGCACCTTGACCGGCTTGTTCGGTCCATAGCCCGATTTCTGCAATGCGGCAATCGCGCGCTGCGGGTCGAACGGCACATTGAACCCCGGCACGTCGGCCGGCGAGCCGGCAGTCGCCGTCACCGAGAGTGGCTTGGCTTCGCCGCCGTAGAACGCCTTCGACAGCGCAGCCGTATCGATCGCATAGTGCATCGCGGCGCGAACGTTCTCGTCGTCGAACGGCTTGACGTAGTTCGGCATGCGCAGCACGTAGATTTCGCTATACGGATAGATCTTGGTCGTCAGCCCCGGCGTCTTCGCCAGGCGCTGCGCCTCGCGCAACGGAAGCTGCACGGCCATGCCGGCGCGCCCCGACTCCACGGCCGCCACACGCGCCGAGGGTTCCGGCATGATCTGGAAGGTCACGTGCTTGATGGCCGGCGCGCCGCCCCAATATTTATCGAAGCCCTCGAGCACGATGCGCGAGCCGCGCTGATAGTCGACCACGCGATACGGCCCGGCGCCCACCGGCTGCGCCTGGAAACCCGCGTCGCCGACCTTCTGCATATAGGCCTTGGGCACGATGTAGCCCGCCAGGAACGCCAGGTAGATGGGCGCGGTGGGCGTCGGCTTTTGATAGATCATGACCGCACGCGTCGGCGACAGGATCTGGATGTCTTGCAAGGTCTGCAGCATGCCGCCCACGGCGAGTTTCTTGTCGGCAGCCGGGCGCTCGTGCAGGCTCCAGCGCAGATCCTCGGTGGTCAGTTTCGAGCCGTCGTGAAAGAGAATGTCGTCGCGCAATGTGACTTCCAGCCGTTGCGCGTTTTTGTCCTGCCACCTCCACGACACGATCTGGCGCGGCTGGAGCAAGAGATGCTGCGAATAGCGCAACGGCGAGTCATACACCGTTGCGTAAATCGACTGAGCTTGAGGGATGGTGACCGCCGTTGGATCCCAGGTGGGTACGTCGCTGATGTACGCGATGTTCAACACATCGTCGCCGGCTTTGTTCTGCGCAAACGCCAACTCCCACGGCAACGCCGTCCCCGCAGCAAGTGCCGCCATCAGCAGATGCCGACGCTTTTGATCGAACTCGGAACTGTTCATTTCTCTTCCTGTGAAAGTGCCCTGTATCGGGGGTTTCAAACGCAAAAAGACGGCAAGCAAAGTCGACGATCGCCTGGACGATTTCGTAAATGTTGCAGATTACATGAGCGGTGACGCCCGCGCCAACGTCGAACCGGGATTAGGGAACTTCGGGGTCGACAGGGCAAGCAGCGCGGTTCTGCTGTTGAAGGTGGGATTGAGCCCGCGCAGCACGACTTGCCATTGCAATTCTGAATTCAGATTATCCGGGTAAAATCCAGGCGTCAATACTTGCCAAAATTCGGCTGCAAACCAAAGCTTCCAGGCTGCCGCGATATTTTCGTGCCGCTGCGACGCTCACTTTCGCGTCGGTAATACTGTTAGTACGCGATTGCCCTTTTTCGGAATTTGTCACGATGCGCTAATCTATCGATGGCGCCCACGGCCCCGTGGCGGCGGCAGATCCACCTCGGTCCCAGGCAACCCGACGCACCATAGTGCAGAATTGATCACTTGACATCCCAATTTATAGAATTCAGTATTCTTTATAAATACAGACGTGACGGAGCAGCGATGACTGGACAAGTAGATAACCCCATGCGCAGTGCCCATCCCTTCAAGCTGGGGGTGTTCTCGGCCAATGCCGACCGCGGCCTGACGTTCACGACGGTCCCCGAACAGTGGCGGGCCGGCTGGGATGACGTACAGCGCGCGGCCGTGCTCGCCGACGAAGGCGGCTTCGATTTCTTTCTGCCGATCGCCCGCTGGCGTGGCTACGGCGGCACGACGCACGTGCGTGAATGGTCGTTCGAGACCTTCACGTTCGCGGCTGCGCTCGCAGCGGTGACGCGTCGCATCGCGCTGTTTTCCACGGTGCATGTGCCGCTCGTGCATCCGATTTATGCTGCGAAGGCGCTCGCCACCATCGACCATGTCAGCCATGGCCGCGCGGGGCTGAACATCGTATGCGGGTGGAACCCCGATGAATTCGATATGTTCGGCGTGCAGTTGAACGCCGAAGCCTATGTGCAGGCGGCCGAATGGTCCGAGATCCTGCTGCGGCTTTATACGTCGGATGAACCATTCGACTTCGAAGGCAAGTTCTACAATTTGAAGGGCGCGATTTCACGACCGGTTTCCGTGCAGTCGCCCAGGCCGGTCACGATGAATGCGGCATTCGGCCCACCGGGGCGCGATTTCGCTGCGAGCCATTGCGACTACTTGTTCACCACGTTCACCGATCTCGAAGTGGGCCGCCAGCACGTCACCGATATTCGCCAGCGCGGCACCGCGGTCGGGCGTGATATCGGCGTCTATACCGTGGCCCACGTGGTCTGCCGCGAAACCGAAGAGGAAGCCAAGCGCTATTACGATCGCTACTCGATCGAATTCACGGACGAAGCAGCGCTCGATTACCATATGAAGCAAAAGAAAGGCTTCAGCAAGAGCCACGAAGATCGTGCGTTCATTGAATATCGGCAGCGCTTCGCCGCCGGCACCGGTAGTTATCCGCTAGTGGGCACGCCCACGCATATCGTCGACCAGATGTTGAAGATGCAAGAAATCGGCTTCGGCGGCGCGGCGCTGTCGTTCGTGAACTATGTCGACGAATTGCCGTTCTTCTGCGAGAAGGTCATTCCGTTGATGCGTGAAGCTGGTTTACGTACGGATACGGTAGATACGCAATGACGACACAACTGCGCGAGGCCAAGGTCGAGGCTGAGGCCGGGGTCGAGGTCAAAGCAGCTCTGAGGGAGTCCGACTCGCTCGCTGCAGAGATTGCGTTCAAACACGGGATGCGGCGCTTGGTCGGCGGAGTCGCGGCGATCGCCGTGCTCGACGATAACGGCGTGCGGCTCGGCGCGGCAGCCTCGGCCGTCTGCTCGCTTAGCGCCACGCCGCCCGCACTGATCGTCTGTCTGAACCTGCAAGGCTCGGTCGGGCGCGTATTGCGTCCGGGCCGCGCGTTCTCGGTGAATGTGCTGGGCGAGCGCCATGTGGAACTCGCCCGCGTATTCGGCGGCATGACGAATACGCCGAGCAGCGCACGGTTCGCGCACGGCGCCTGGATCGACGGCGCGCAAGGCACGCCGGTGCTCTCCGACGCGTTGGTTACGTTCGAATGCGTGGTGGCGCGGGAATCGGTCGCTTATGCAACCCATATGATCGCGATCGGCAATGTCGTCGCGGTTACGCTGGGCGAGTCGGGCGCGGCGCTCTCGTATCGGGAAGGTACGTTCCTGAGCGTGGGCTGATGTATCGACCTGCTGCGGTATTGACCTGCGGCATTGAGCCGCTGTATTTACCGGCTGTATTTACTGCTGACAAGATGCGGGCCACCGCGATTTTTACACACTAGCCCAAGTTTTCAATGACCCCATCTTACGATTCGAATTCCCCTTATGACGCGTTCGTGCACAGTGCACAACGCTATGCCGACGCGCCGTTTCTGCATGTACCCGCTTCCGCGCGCAAGCACTATGCGAGCGAAGTCGACGGCACCTGCGGCGCGCTGACACTCAGTTACGCGGACATGCTCGCCGCCATCGAGACGCAGCGTGAACGGTATGCGGCGGCCGGTTACCGGGCCGGCATGCGCATCGCTTTGCTGCTTGAGAATCGTCCCGATTTCTTCGTGCATTTTTTCGCGCTCAATGCGCTTGGCGTCAGCATCGTACCGATGAACAGCGAATCGCGTGCTCACGAGATCGCGTTCGCAGTACAGCATAGCGAGGCGGTCATGGCCGTCGGCGTCGACACGACGTTGCCGTTGTTGCGTGCCGCACTGGGCGAAGACTTTCCGATCGTCGATGCCCAGCAAGAGGAAATACCTCGGGCACCGGCGGGTGCGGCTGTGGGTGCGGCTGTGGGTGTGGGTGTGCCTGTGAATGCCAGCGCTGCCACGACCACGACCGACGCCTATGTCAAACGCATCGCTACCCGCGACGACGAGTGCGCGATCCTTTACACCTCAGGAACCACAGGAAAGCCCAAAGGCTGCATCCTCGACAACCGCTATTTCCTGTCGATCGGTGAGCTGTACATTTCCGAAGGTGGCCTGTGCGAAGTACGTCCGGGCATGGAACGCCTGATTACCCCGCTCCCGCTGTTTCACATGAACGCGCTCGCGTGTTCGACGATGGCGATGGTGTTGTCCGGCGGCTGCGTCATCCAGCTCGATCGTTTCCATCCGCGCAGTTGGTGGCAGGACGTCGCGGATAGCGGCGCAACCATCGTCCACTATCTCGGCGTCATGCCTGCCATCCTGCTCGGCCTGAACGATCCGGCTAGCGCTGCGGCGGCACAACGTCATTCGGTACGCTTCGGCTACGGAGCCAATGTCGATCCACGTCATCAGCCCATGTTCGAGGCACGTTTCGGTTTTCCGCTGATCGAAGGCTGGGCCATGACCGAAACGGGCGGTGCGATCGTGATCTCGTCGAGCCACGAACCACGACATGTCGGCACGCGCTGCTTCGGCAAACCGCGCGACGGCATGGCCGTGCGTCTGGTGGATCAGGACGATAACGATGTCGCCGATGGCGCACCAGGGCATCTGCTGGTTAGGCGCACCGGCAACGATCCGCGCTGCGGCTTTTTCCGTGGCTATCTGAAAGATGAAGCCACGACCGAAGCGGCATGGCAAGGCGGCTGGTTTCACACCGGCGATGTCGTGCGCCGCGGCGAGGACGGCAGCCTGCATTTTGTCGATCGGCAGAAGAACATCATCCGACGCTCGGGAGAAAACATCGCGGCGCTCGAAGTGGAAGCGTGCCTGCTCGATCACGACGCGGTCCGTCAGACGGCGGTTATCGCCGCCCCCGATGAACTGCGTGACGAAGAAGTGATGGCCTGTGTCATCGTCGCACCTGGCCATGCCACTGATGAAGCCACGGCGCGCGCTTTACAGCAATGGTGTCTGGATCGACTCTCGTACTTCAAGGCGCCCGGCTATATCGCATTCGTGGATTCGTTGCCGACTACGTCGACTAACAAGGTGCAGAAGACCCAGCTCGCGGCATTCGGGGCCGATCCGTTGAACGCGCCGTTGTGCTTCGATTTGCGTGCGTTCAAGAAGCGCACGGGGGCAACCGCGAGTTGAGTGGCGATGTAGGGATTCACAACCCAGCGCATGGCTATCGCGCAAAACGTAATCCCTACTTGACCTCATTGGTCATTCGCAACGGACCCGCGGTACGAATGGTGTCGCGTGTGCGCGAGGTTCGGCCATTGCTACCAGCGTCTCGGCGATAAAGGATGCAGATAGATCCGGGTTGTCCAAGGCCGCGCGACCCACTTTTGCCCAAAACTCAATTTGACGTGCGATCGAGCGATGTTCGGCCAGCGCACCCGCTCTTGCCTGCTCGTAAAGAGCGTCGTCAATTCTTACCGAAGTACTCATGATTGCCTATCCATTAGTACAAATGTGGCAAGCATAGCAAAAGACTGTGTTCGTTCTTGTCCGTATTGTCACGTCTGCGAGTTGTCGACATGGCGAGATCCCGACTAGCCCCCATTCAACCAGGCAACAGCGCCTCGGCAACGATAGCGTCGTCGGCCTGCTGCTGCAGCGACACCTGCGCGCCATGATGCAACGGGCTGCCGAGCCGCGCAATGACGCGCGGGCCGGCCTGCGTGCGTACGGTGGCAAGATGAACCGGTGCCTCGCCATGAGCGCCCGCGCGATGGCGCACCACGGTCGTTTCCTCGACCATGCCTGCGCCCGCAGCCACTTCATGCTGCTGCGCCGAACCGCACTGCGGACACAGCAAGCGCCGCGGAAATTCAACAGCGCCGCATACCGCGCACGCAAATACCATCAACGCACGCGCAGTCATACAGCCTCTCCCCGTTCCAACACTACGGCATTCGCACACATGCCGTAGCGATACTGAACCATGCCATAGCCGGTCACCGCGGCAAATCGTGCGTCCGGCACTTGCCGCGCACCGGCCTCGTGACGCAGTTGCGTCACCGCTTCAACCAGACCATGCATGCCAGCAGCCGCACCCGCTTGCCCCGCCGACAACTGCCCACCCGACGTGTTGACCGGCAGTTGCCTCGTCTTGATCCGGTCGTGTATCAATGCACGCAGATCGCCGTCGGCGGCAAAGCCCAAATCTTCGAGCTGAGCCAGCACCATCGCAGGGTAGTCGTCGTACACGCTGACCACATCCATGTCTGCAGGCGACAGACCCGCGTCCTGCCACAACTGATCGCGCACCGAACGAATGCCGGTGACGAGCCCGTCGCCATGCTGATGATCGAAATTGTACGAAGCGCGCAGCGCGCGGATCATGACCGGCGCCGCGCCGGCCGAGCGACGCTGCGTCGAAGTCAGCACCAACGCATTCGCCCCCGACACCACGGGCACGCAATCGAAGCGGCAGAGCGGATCGGCAACCGGTGGCGAGTCGAGATACGCCTGGAGCGTCAATGGCTCGCGATAAACAGCCTGCGGATTGAGCGATGCCCACTCGCGCTGCGCGATACACAGCGCCGCGTAGTCGGCGCGTTCGAGCCGCGCCGCGGCCATCTGCCGTTGCGTCAGCATCGCGAAGAGCGGGTTCGGTCCACCGGTGCGCAACGGGCGCAGCAAGGTGCGCGTGTTGACATTGTAGTTTTCGACCAGCGTCGTGAAATCGGCCGGCTCGAAATGGTCGCCGCTGACCAGCACGATCGTTGTCGCATCGCCGGCCTGGATCGCGCGCGCCGCATGCTGCAACAGGTTGATGCCGCTGGCGCCGCCGTGGCAATCGTCCATGCACCAGCGCACGGCCAGCCCCGCGCGCCATGCGAAGTCAATCGCATGATCGGGCGGCAAGGTGAACGAGGCCACACCGAGGCCGTCGACTTCACGCGCCTCGATGCCGGCCTGTGCCAACGCTGACGCGGTCGCCTGCGCCAATAGTTCAGCTGTGCTGGTCCGGGCATGTCGTTGGTACGGAACCTCGACGGCGGCGGCAATCGAGACGCCAGCATAAGTTTGATTCGTGCGCGTCTGATTCATGCCCGTCTGTTCCATGCACATCGGGCTACGCTTGCGCGTCGCCGCCTTCCAGGAAGTATTGTTGTTCGGCGTCGTCGAGAAAAGCCTGAGTCGCAGTGCGCACCGCTACCGGATCGCGCTCGACAAAGCCTTTCAACAGCATCTGCATGCCATCCGCGATGATTTTCATGGTGCCGCGCTTGTTCATCGTTTCATGTCTGACCTGGCGCGTGTGATCGGCAAAGCGCAGGATGGTGCCCTTGAGACGCGAGTTCTGCACGGTTTCGAGCCAGATGCCGCGAAACTCGACGTTCGCCTCGGCCATCAGCGCGATATCGTGCTTCTCATAAGCGCGCCGGCATTTGCGATAGGCTGCGCTCAACCCAGCCAATTGCTCGTCGCTCAGAACAGCCACAGTGGCCGCCGCCGCGCTCGGTTCAAGCAAACGGCGCACATCGAAAATTTCACGTACGTCCTGCGCCGTGAGTGCGGGCGTGACGAAACCTCGCGTAGTGCCAACCAGATAGCCTTCGTTGACCAGACGCAGCAGCGCCTGACGCACCGGCATGCGCGTGCACTCGAATTCGCGCGCGATCTCGTAGTCGAGCACGCGGTCCTGGTGACCGATTTGGCCACGCTGCAAACGCCCGAGAATTTCCTGATACACCGACTCCATCAACGTGGTCGGGCGCAGCGCCGTACGCCGCGGCTGCTTGATAACCGTCGCTTCGGCGGTTGTCATAGTCTTCTCCACTTATATTTTATTGAGGTCACAGCCGAGTCACGAGACAGCATCAACGTACATAGAGCTACGATTGTACTAGCTGCCGGCGTGCCACGCCCTCGGCCGCGCAACCCCATTCGCGTACAAGCGCCATCGCCGGACTCCGAGGCTACATTCAAGGATGCCAACGATGCAGGCCCACCTCCGAGCATAACGCATTATGCCGCCCGCGCTTCCCCGGCGGCCACCGGCGGCCACGCTATGCGCGCATCGTCGCTGGGCACGGCCTCAATCAACGTGCGTGTGTACGGGTGCTTTGGATTGGAAAAAACCTCTTCGGTCGGTCCCTGCTCCACCACTTCGCCGCGGCGCATGACCAGTACGCGGCTGCACAGGTAACGTACCACCGAAAGATCGTGCGAAATCAGCAGCAGCGCAATCTGGTGTTCACGGCCCAGTTCGAGCAGCAGGTTCAAGATCTGCGCTTGTACCGACACGTCCAGGCCCGACACGATCTCGTCGGCGACAATCAACGCGGGCGCCGCGCACAGCGCTCGGCCGATGTTGACGCGCTGCTTCTGGCCGCCCGAGAGTTGCGTCGGAAAACGCGTGAGGCAATCG
>Ga0302220_10003244_pt1 | contig 11391 bp, 9 predicted proteins | sample II_Palsa_E1_3_FD_194572 | JGI IMG/M metagenome (GOLD analysis project Ga0302220, IMG submission 194572) | Peat permafrost microbial communities from Stordalen Mire near Abisko, Sweden - II_Palsa_E1_3 | ecosystem: Environmental > Terrestrial > Soil > Palsa > Peat permafrost | place: Sweden... | reverse complement strand
GCCACCGCCGATGCCCCCGTCTCGCGAATCGACCAGACCTTCGCCTGCAACGCACGGTCCTCGACAAGCACCATCGAAACATCGCGCCCAGCCACGCCCGATTCGAAATACTCAGCCGCCGCGCGAGCCTGCAGCACTGCCTCGTCGTGCGTATCCGCGCCGAATTCGAGCACGACCCACGCATCGCCCGCTGGCAGGAGCGCGATCTCTTCCTTTTTCAGGCCACGCGCCTGCAGGCCGCGAATGATTGCCCGGTCGAGCCCCTCGATAGCAATCGGCCCGCAATGCATGAAATGCGGCACCGCGTCGGCGGCCGTAAATATATCCGTGAAGCCAAGCGTGAGCAGCACGCGCTTCGCGGGGCTCTTCACCAGCCGTACTTTCGCCTGCAAGGTGACCGCACACGTGCCTTCAGTCCCAACTAACGCACGCGCGACATTGAAGCCGTTTTCCGGCAACAGTTGGTCGAGATTGAAGCCTGACACGCGTCGTTTGATTTGAGGGAATTTCGCGCGAATCAGGTCGGCATACTTATCGCGCAGTTGTTTGAGCGCCGCATATATCTCGCCCTGCCGACCGCCAGCCGCAATGATGCGTTCGAGTTCATCGTCCTGCGTAGGACCAACCCAGAAGCGCGCGCCATCGTAGGTGACGATTTCGAGCGCTTCGATATTCTCGACCGTCTTGCCGGCCATCACCGAATGCGCGCCGCAAGAATTGTTGGCGATCATGCCGCCCAGCGTGCAGCGACTGTGCGTGGCCGGATCTGGCGCGAAGGTCAGGCCGTGCTGTTCCGCGGCATCACGCAACGTGTCGCAGACCACACCCGGTTCGACGATCGCAGTGCGCGCCGCCGGGTCCACCGAGACGACGCGATTCACGTACTTGCTCGCGTCCGCGACCACCGCCACATTCACGCACTGACCGTTCTGCGACGTGCCGCCGCCGCGCGGCAGCAACGGCACATCATTACGCCAGCACGCTGCGACGGTGGCGACGAGATCGTCGACATCGGCCGGGACGACCACCGCAAGCGGCACCTGTCGGTAGTTCGACGCATCCGACGAGTAAAGCGCTTTGGATGCCTGATCGAACCGCACTTCGCCGCGCACATGCTGCCGCAGGTCGGCTTCTAGCGATTGCATGACGGCCGCCGTGCCGCGAAACGGCGTAGCTACGGATGTTGTCCCGGCTGCTCTAGCCCGCGTCTCATCGGTTGACGATTCCACCTCGACTATCCTCTCGTGCGAATGAGCGCGGCACGCTCATAGACCTGCTAATCGCCCCGTCCAAAGCCGTATTCAGGCTGCCTGACTGGCGGTCATCTTGAAGATCCCCTGCGCGTTACCCGCATCGAAACGCAGGTCCGTTTCCCAGCGGCGCGTGTCCTGATCGAACGTTCGCTTACGCGTGATGAACTCGTAGAATGAGCCCGGCACTTCACGCGTCACCGTGCTGCCATCGGCCGCGCGAAACTCGCGCTTCACGATATCCGCCCGGTAAGCGGTCTGAAACACCCGGCCCGAACGCGAACGCTCGACTTCCGGTTTCATCGGACGTCCCTTGGCTTTTTCGTCATCCGAAAGCTGGAACACGTCGGCGACGCGATCCGTCGCGTGGTTGAACGCATTGCCTTCGGTGGCGATCCACGCCATTTCCGCCGACTCCTTCAACAATACTTCGTAATCGGCCTCGCGTGGCATCTCGTGTTGCCGCGCGAACGCGCCCACGATCACCGGCAGCAATTCGTGCGCCGCCGCGAGCGGCACCACGCCTTCGCGCTCGAGCTCCCAAAGATGCGCCGTGGCGAGCGGCGTCAACGGATCATGCGATGTCCCGATCACATTTGTCACCGCCTGCTGGAATTCAGGCGAAAAACGCTCCGGATGCAGTTCGCTGACGAAGAACTGGGCAATTTCATCGGGTGCGTCCTCATGCGCCCATGCGCGGCCAGTCATGCCAAGACGATCGAGCGGATAGCGCCCGTTGATGCGAAAACCGAGCGGCCGCAAAATGCGCGCGAATGCGGCTTCGCCCGGCGGCAAAGCACCACTCGACGCCCAACGCACCGTGCGCAACGCGCCGTGATCGAAGTACACGCTGCCGCCGGCGGCCAGCGCGTCCTGCGTGTAAGCGCGACCGTTCGTCGAGCGCGCCAGCAGGTCTTCGAACAGGACCATATTCATCGCCTGCGCGAGCTCCGCGCGGGTGACCACGCCGCGTTCCCATTCATTGAGCACTTGCGGATGATTCAGCGTCTTGAAGAGCGCTGAGGTCTTTTCGGCGCCGATCAGTTTCAGCAGCAGTTGTTCGACATTTGCATTTCGCAGGTTCTGCACGTTGTTTCTCCGGAGCGCGGGCTGCGTGAGCCGGCGCGTGAGTGGGGATCCGCCGGTGCCGCGTCGTCTGGACGCAAGCACGGCATCGTTCGACGGCAATTATTCAAATCCATGCGGGTGCCGTAAAGCGAGATAAACTTCAGACTTGATGCGTTTTCGGAATCAACGTGCGAAAGTTCAAGATCCCCAACATGGGCGCGCTGCTCGCTTTCGAGGCATCGGCGCGGCATGAAAGTTTCACCCACGCGGCGCGCGAACTCTTTCTGACCGAGAGCGCGGTCTCCCGGCAGATCGCGACGCTCGAAGGCAATCTCGGCGTGCGGCTATTCGTGCGGGTCAAGCAACGCGTGGTGCTCACCAAGGCCGGCAAGGTCTACAGCGCTCAGGTACGCCGCGCGCTGGAAGGACTCGACCGCGACACGCTCTCGATCATCGCCCATGGCAGCGGCGGCGGTTACCTTGAACTGGCCGCCCTGCCCACCTTCGCGTCGCACTGGCTGATTCCGCGCATGGGCGAATTCAACGCGCGCTATCCCGACGTCCGCGTGAACATGGGCGTGCGCACCGGCACATTTCCGTTTGCAGAGACCCACTTCGAAGCGGCGATTCACTACGGCAAGCCGACCTGGCCCGGCACGGCGGCGGACTTTCTGTTTCGCGAGGAGGTCATTCCAGTTTGCGCGGCGAGTCTGCTAAAGCGGCCCGTGACCACGCCCGCCGATCTGCTCGACTACCCGCTGCTGCACTCGACGACACGACCGGATGGCTGGGCGAACTGGTTCGAGAAACTGGCCGTAGACGATAACCGCGCGATGCAGGGCGTACGCTACGAGTTGCATACGATGTTAATCAGCGCTGCAGCGGCGGGGCTTGGCATCGCGCTGGTGCCGCGTTTCTTCGTGGATGCGCAGTTCGAGCGGCTCGGGCTGATCGTGCCGTTCGACGCGCCGGCGATTGCCGAAGCCGCGTACTACCTGGTCTATCCCACCGAACTCAGCCACGGCCGGCCGCTAGCAAGCTTCCGCGAATGGCTGCTGGAGCAGGCGACGGCTTATGGGACAGCGAATCCCGTGCTGGCCAGCGAGACGGACGAAGACTGAGCGACTGCTTCCCGCCCTCTGGCATTCGTTGACGCTTCCTAGTTGGTCTGGCGATCGAGACGTCGATCAACGGGCCTTAGCGAGCGCGCTCAGATTGCCCTCGCCGAACCCATGATGCCCCTTGCGCTGCACGATCTCGAAGAAGATCTCGCCAGCGCGGCGCCGCACAAACGTCTGAAAGAACAACAGCGGCACGCCATCAGCGCCGATCTCGCCGTCCACCAGAATCCGGCCGCGCTTGAGGCGCTCGAGATCGAGCCCATGCCCCGGCAAACGGGCGTCAATCTGCTCGTAATAGCGCGACGGCGGTTCGACGAATTCGATGTCGTTGGCCATCAGTCGCTCGACGCAGGCAAAGATATCGCCGGTGGCTAGCGCAATATGCTGCACGCCCTCACCCGGATGATCCGGCAGATATTCATGCATCAGACTCGTGCGCTGCGTGCCCTCCTCGTAGAGCGGAATGCGGATCGCCCCGCACGGCGACACCATCACGCGCGATTCCGCAGCGACATGCCAGTTGGCGTGCAGCTCGTGAATCTCGCGGAAGTTAAGCAGATCGCGATAGAAATCGAGCCACTCCTGCATCCTGCCCGCGCCGACGGTTTGCGTCAGATGATCGATGGCGACCAGACCCGTGCCGGCATGGCTCAGATCGGCGTGGGCGGTGTCGATTTCGATGGGGCGAAAATCGATGTCGAAGATCGAGATGTCGCCTACTCCGCCGCGCAGACCACCCCGGCCGCGCCAACGGTCTACGAAGTAGATATGCGAATCGCCGATGCCCTGGATGGACGGAATCACCAGTTCGCCCTTGCCGACCTTCTCGCCTTCGAAGGCCCAGGCGCCGAGCTCGACGGCCCGGTCGAAAGCCAGCAGTGCGTCGGCGACGCGAATGCCCACAGCGCAGATGCCCGCGCCGTATTCCTCGGCATAGCGCGCAGCGAACGAATCCGGCTCGGCGTTGAGCAGGAAATTCATCTCGCCCTGCCGGTATAGCGTGACGTCCTTGCTGACATGACGCGCAATCGGTTTGAAGCCGAGTTGCTCGAAGGTCTGTCCGAGCGCTTGCGGATCGCGCGCAGCGAACTCCACAAACTCGAGACCAGCGGTGCCGAGCGGATTGTGCTCCGGGTCCGATACGGCCTGCATCGCGTCGCCCGGAGTGGGCAGGTCGCTGGGCATGGCACTCTCCTTGTTCATACGTTCCGACGCTCTTCCTGATGTTGTACGCAGGCCTTCGCGATTGCGCAATGCCGCAGCAACCTGGGGATGTTACGCACTACGCAAATTACGCGATGACTTTCGCACCGTGTTTGTACACCGGGGACGGGGCAGCCCGCAACTGCATTTTGTACTGAATAGTTCACTTTCGCGTGACTTTGCTGGACTGGCGGCTGTGACTCGCTGAGCAAGCCTGGCGAGGCCGAAGCAAGCTCAGGCGGGCTTGCGGCGACGCTTTGGCGCCTTTGGGGCGCTGGTGTCTGCGCTGACGTTGACGCGGACGCTGGCGCTCCCGCGTGCTGCACTGGCGCTGGACTTGACTGGCGCCGCAGCCGCGTCCGCCATGCGTTGCCGCGCGACCGTCCGCAGCGCATCGATCAGAGCCAGCCCCACCGGCGACGGCTGCGTATCGGAGCGCCGGATCAGGCCGACTGGCTCGCCGGTCCCGGCAAACGGCAATGGGAGCCTTACCAGCATGCCATGTGCCAACTCGTATTCGACGGCGCTTTGCGGCACGAACCAGACCGCGTCGTTCTCGAGCGCCAGCGCCCGGCCCGTCGATACCGACAACACCTCGACGAAAGCCGAAAGCGGCGGCACGCCCCACGCCGCCAGCAGACTATCGGCGGACTGCCGGATCAGCGTACCGAACGGCGGCACGACCACCGTGAAACCTTCGAGCAACGCGGCCGGCAGCCCAGCACTCGCCTCGAGCGGATGTCCGGCGCGCACCACGGCGATCAGCGGCTCGGTGAAAAGCTGCTCAAAGCTAAGTCCGACCATTCGCTCGGGATCAGCCAGACGCCCCACGGCGAATTCGATTGAACCGGCTTTGAGACGCTCCAGCAATTCGGAATTGGCGCCGGTGGCAAGACGCACGATCACGCGAGGCCATTGCACGCCGAACAGCTTGAGCACCGGCGGCACCAGTACACTCGCGACGGTGGGCAGAATGCCGATCTCCAGCGTCGCCGACGCCGCGCCTTCGGCCCGCGACAGCAAATCGACACCATGCCGCAATGCGCTGACGCAGGCGCTGGCGTGCGGCATGAAGAGCTGCCCCTCGCGGGTGATCACGGCTCCATGGCGGCTGCGCTCGAACAGCCTCACGCCGAGAATGGCCTCGAGCTCGGCCACCGTCTTGGAGACGGCCGGCTGCGTGATAGACAGGCTCCCAGCGGCCTTCTGGACCCCGCCGAACTGCGCGACAGCCAGAAAACACTGGAGATGACGGAATTTGACGCGGCTATCCGCGAGGCTTCGTTGCATAACGACAGGTTATACGAAAGGCGCGAAAACGTCATTTTTCATAACTTCTCGGATTGGATAAAGTCGCGACATAGCTTGCCATCCCATAATTCATCCAAGGAGACACCCCATGGACGAGTCCATCCTCACTCCGCGCGATTTCGAATCGCATCCCGCTCACGTGTATCCAGGCTACGGTTCATCCGTGAAGCGCGGCCCAACACGCCCGTTGATTCCGCTGAAGGAACGGCTGCGCGACCAGCGCGTGCCGGTGTATGGCGCGGAAGACCTCGGCGAACTCGACAACGACCTGACGCGCAATGCCGCACGCAACGGCGTGCCGCTCGGCGAGCGCATCATCCTGGCGGGCCGCGTGCTCGACGAGGGTGGCCGCCCGGTACGCAATACGCTGGTCGAAATCTGGCAAGCCAACGCGGCCGGCCGCTATGTGCATAAGGCCGACCAGCACGACGCACCGCTCGATCCAAACTTCCTGGGCGCCGGGCGTTGTCTGACCGACAACGACGGCCGGTATCGCTTTCTGACGATCAAACCCGGCGCGTATCCGTGGGGGAATCACACGAACGCGTGGCGTCCGAATCACATTCACTTCTCGCTGTTCGGCGATCACTTCGGTTCGCGGCTCGTCACGCAGATGTATTTCCCCGGCGACCCGTTGCTGGCTTTCGATCCGATCTTCCAGGGCACACCCAAGCATGCGCGCGAGCGCCTGGTGTCGCGCTTCTCGCTGGATACGACCGAAGAAGCCTACGCGCTCGGCTACGATTTCGACATCGTGCTGCGCGGCCCTAACGAAACTCCAATGGAGCGCTAAGCCATGACCGCATTCAAGCAAACGCCTTCGCAAACGGTTGGACCGTACTTCGCGTATGGGCTGTGTCCTGAGCAGTACAACTTTGATTTCAAGAGTCTTTTTACTGCGGCGGTGGCTGATTACGAAGCGGCCGGCGAGCATATTTCGATTGTCGGCCAAGTGTTCGATGGCGATGGCAAGGTAGTGGGCGATGCCATGCTGGAAGTGTCGCAACTGGACAGCCAGGGGCAGTATCCGGCTTCGAGGGAAGAGATCGCGGCGAGTGGGTTCCGCGGGTTTGCGCGGGTTGGCACCGGGACGGATCCGCAGAAGCGGTTTATCGTAGAGACGGTGAAGCCGGGGCAGGCTTCAGCAAATGAAGCGCCGCATCTGAATGTGATCCTGACCATGCGCGGGATGTTGCTGCATACGTTCACGCGAATTTATTTCGACGATGAGGCCGCGGCCAACGAGAGCGATCCGGTGCTGGGTTCTGTGCCCGCGGAGCGGCGCGCGACCTTGATCGCGCGGCGTGTGCCTGGGACCAGCAAGACCGTTTACCGGTTCGATATTCATATGCAGGGCGAACAGGAAACCGTGTTCTTCGATCTGTGATCGATCTTTCACGGGGCTTTCATATTGGCGCGATAGGATTGCCTCTCGCGATCTTGATCGCGAAACTCCGAGTACTTTGGGCCCGCTTGTGTGCGGGCTTTTTTTCGTCATGTCGTAGTTGGGGGCACCCGGGCATCCTCACCCCAACGGCTTCACCCCAATCCACCATCCATGCAACCAGAACACAAACACAACCCACGCCACCACCCCAACCACCACTGCAACGGCATCCATCGCCACCGTCCCGGCCGGATAAACCACCCCTGATACCAGGTCCCGCTGCCGCGCAGCGCGGTAGCCCAGCACACCCCAAACCAGAAAAGCGGCAAACAGGACGACCGCATTCAAAGTCCCATTGGCCAGCAGATGCCCTAAAGCCCACAACCCGGCGCTAAGCGACATCGGATGCTTGACCCAGGCCTTGAAGTGATTGCGAGGGACGTAAGCCGCAACAAAGAGAACAAACGCAATCAGCGTCAGCAAAGCAGTAAGATGCGGCGCCCAAACCGGCGGCGTCCACAGCAACACGGGATCGCGTCGCGCGATCCCGTACCCCCAGATGATCAGCGCGAACCCCACCACAGAAACCACCGAATAGAGGCTCTTCCACCCATTCGCGCCCAAGCGCGCAACCTGTCTTGTACGCCACGACTCGGCAAAGATTCGCACCGAATGTGCGCCCAGAAAAATCACCAACCCCAGTACCAGTACCGACATGGCAAGCTCCTCGCGACGGGTGTCGACAGATCGCCGCGATTGTCGCTCAAGACACCCGTCCTGCCAATACTGGATTGCCGGGCTTCAGGCCGGCCGTGAATTCACTCCGCAGCCGGAATCCACGCCGCACTAGCCGCGTCGCTCGCGCGAAAAGCCGGGAATTTGGCGCCCAGTTCGGCAACCGTCTTGATGTCGTTCTTCACGAGGTCGTCGCGTGTGATCAGAGTCGGCTTCACCACGATGTGATGACCGGGATCATCTCCTGCCACTTCCAGCGCCGCCGCCCGCACCGATACGGCCCCCACCACGGCCGGGTTGGTCGCGGCTGTGGCGACCCACGGGCTATCCGGTGCGCGGATCGCTTCGATGTCCGCGGTCGAAATGTCCGCGCTATAAATGCGGAGCTTCGAGCCGAGGTTCGCCTCATTCGCCGCGAGCGTCGCGCCGCGCGCAAATTCGTCATACGGGGCAAACACCACACGAATCTCCGGATGCGCACGGTAAGCGGCGGCCGCCTGATTGGCGACGGATTGCGCGATCGGATTGTCCACCGTGCCCCACCGCGCTTTCTCCTGCACCTGCGGATGCGCGCTCTTGAAGTCGCGCCACACCGCATCACGACGATCGAGCGGCGCGAAGCCCGCTACGTACACATACCCTGCCGCGAACGAATCGCCATTGTCTTTCACCGCCTGATTCAGCAACAGCGTGGCCAGATCATGATCGCTCTGCTCGATCTGCGGCACTTTGGGATTGTTCAGGTCGACGTCGAACGCCACCACCTTGATGCCCTTGTCGAGCGCGCGCTGCACCACATCTTTCAGCGATTCCGGCAAGCCGTGATTCACGATAATCGCTGAGACCCCCAGGCTGATCGCCTGCTGGATCTGCTCGCGCTGCTCGGCAGCGTCCTGTCGTCCTTCGTAAATGCGCAGATCGATGCCAAGCGCCTTCGCCTGTTTCTGTGCGCCGGCCTCATACGCCTGGAAGAAGTCCCCGGTCGACAGATAATTGACCAGCGCGATCTTGACGCCACCTTTGTTGAACGGTGCTGGTGCGCCCTTGAGCGGCTCGGCCTGGATTGTCTGACCCAGCACCGCGGTTGCAGACAGGAGCGCCAACGCGCCGACCACGCGACGCGCACCAGATTTACGACGAAACAGTGATTTCATGAATGCTCCTCAGCGCGTTGTCCAATAGTTCGTAAAGTTTTAAATACAAAGGCGAAGCGCTAACCCGCATGCGCCGTGTGATGAGCGCGATAACGTGCGCCCGGATGCGGCTCAGCCAGACGCGCACTGCCGCCGTGCAGCTTTTCCCGCAACGTGCCGCTCTCATACTCGGTCTTGTACACGCCGCGTCGTTGTAGTTCAGGCACAACCAGATCCACGAAATCGCTAAACGTCTCGTGCGTCAATGCGTAGGCGAGGTTGAAACCATCGACATCGGTCTCTTCGACCCACGACTGCAGCTCGTTGGCAATCTCCTGCGGATCGCCAACCGAGAGCGGCCCAAGGCCGCCTATGCCGCCCCACTTCGCGATCTCTCGCACGGTCCACACGCGCGTCGGATCGGCGCTCGAGAGCGCTTCCACCGCGGACTGCACCGCATTGCTCTCCACGTGACGCAGCGGTTCGTCGAGGTCGTACTTCGACAGGTCGATACCTGTCCAACCCGACATCAACGTAAGCGCGCCCTCATCGCTTGTGTAGCGCCGGTAGTCCGCATGTTTGGCGTGCGCTTCGGCCGAGGTCTTGCCGGTAATCACCGTATGCAGATTAAAGATCAACACGTCATGCGGATCGCGACCGAACGACTTCACTCGAGCGCGAATGTCGGCCACAAACTGCTTCAGAATTGTTCGCGACGGCGCTGCTATAAAAATGCACTCGGCGTGCTGCGCCGCGAAATCCTTACCGCGCTTCGATGCACCCGCCTGATACAACACCGGCGTACGTTGCGGCGAAGGTTCGCAGAGATGGATGCCTGGTACGTCGAAATACTGTCCATGGTGATCGATCGGATGGACCTTGGAGGGTTCCGTAAAGACCTGCCGCGCCGCGTCGCGTACAACGGCATCGTCTTCCCACGACGATTCCCACAGCTTGTAGCAGACATCCAGATACTCTTCGGCCAACGCGTAGCGTTCGTCATGATTGGCCTGGCTCGGCAATCCGACATTACGTGCCGCGCTGTCCAGATATGACGTGACGATGTTCCAGCCGACCCGGCCGTTGGTCAGGTGATCGAGCGTGGACATGCGTCGCGCGAACGGATAAGGATGCTCGTAAGACAGCGAGCACGTGACACCAAAACCGAGGTGCTCGGTCACGTGCGCCATTGCCGACACCAGCAACACCGGATCGTTCACCGGCACCTGCGCAGCCTGACGGATCGCGGATTCGCCGTTGCCCTTGAAGACGTCATAGATGCCGAGCACATCGGCAATGAACAGCCCGTCGAATTTGCCGCGCTCGAGCAGCTTCGCGAGGTCAGTCCAGTAATCGAGGTGCTTGTAGCGCCAGGATGTGTCGCGCGGATGCGCCCACAAGCCGGGCGATTGGTGTCCGACGCAGTTCATGTCGAATGCGTTTAGACGGATCTGTCTGGCCATAATCGGATCCAGTTAGGTGATGCGCACAAAGCCCACGCAGGCGCGAATTGAACGTCAAATCGCGCCGTGACGCGGGGGCAGTACGTCGTTAAGGTAGTAGTTGCCAACCGCGATGTATTTCCAGCGCACCGGATCGTGCAAGGTATGAGTCCGCGCATTGCGCCAGTGACGATCGAGGTTGTGCTCGGCAAGCGTGGCCTGTGTACCCGCCAATTCGATCAGACGTGTGGACGCCTGCAGCGCGATCTCTGTGGTCGCTGCACGCGCTTCCGCCACGGCAATGGAGGCTGTTGCAACGGTCTGTGCGGTCGACTCTTTAACCGCAGCGTCCACTCGCCGCCCTGCACGTTCGAGAAGCGCCTCGGCCGCGTGCAATTGCAGCGCGAGCTTGCCGAACAGTTCGAGCGTCAGCGGGTCATCACTGGCTCGTTCAACTCCGCTGTCGATCCACGGTCGCGAGCGTTCGCGCACGAAGCGCCGCGCATCGGCAACGGCGGCTCGTGCAATGCCGAGATCGACTGCAGCGTGAATCAGTTGTCCGATCGGCCCAACCGTCGTAGGACGCGCATCGAACGCGGTGCTGTATGGCACGACAGCAGATGCCTCGACATAGACGTTGTCGAGCGTGGTCGTGCCGCTGCCGGTGGTGCGTTGGCCGAACCCGGACCAGTCGTCCACTACGGATAGCCCCGGTGTCTGTGCGCCAGCGAAAGCGACATA
>Ga0302220_10003231_pt1 | contig 11424 bp, 13 predicted proteins | sample II_Palsa_E1_3_FD_194572 | JGI IMG/M metagenome (GOLD analysis project Ga0302220, IMG submission 194572) | Peat permafrost microbial communities from Stordalen Mire near Abisko, Sweden - II_Palsa_E1_3 | ecosystem: Environmental > Terrestrial > Soil > Palsa > Peat permafrost | place: Sweden... | reverse complement strand
ACATCGCGCTGGGTGTTGAGGAAGGTGCGACGCTGGTCGTCGACGGTCGCGGCTTGAAGGTTCCCGGTCACGAGGATGGTTTCTTCACTGGCGGCACGCTGTTCGATAACGTGACGCCTGAAATGCGTATCTACAAGGAAGAAATTTTCGGTCCGGTGCTCGCATGCGTTCGCGTCAAAGACTTCACCGAAGCGGTTGAGCTGGTGAACGCCCACGAGTTCGGTAACGGCGTTGCCTGTTATACCCGTGACGGACACATCGCCCGGGAGTTCGGCCGCCGGATCGAGGTCGGGATGGTCGGTATCAATGTGCCGATTCCTGTTCCGATGGCGTGGCACGGCTTTGGCGGCTGGAAGCGCAGCCTCTTTGGCGACATGCACGTCTATGGAGAAGAAGGTGTACGTTTCTACACGAAGCAGAAGTCCATCATGCAGCGCTGGCCTGAGAGCACCGAGAAGGGTGCCGAGTTTGCGATGCCGACCGCAAAATAAGCGGGATCTAAGTTGGATGCCTGGGGCACCTCACATAGGACCCCAGGAAGATGGAAGTCTTTCCATTGGGTAAAGGGTGTTTTTCCCGCCCATCGGTTGACTGCCCGTTCGTTCAGACCGAACATCCTCGTGTGTATCTCCCCGAGCGAGGATCTGACCGAGGGCGAAATGGATTTCTCATCGCTAGAAATATTCTGTGCCGTCGCGACGCAGCAAAGTGTCACGCGCGCGGCTCAACATCTGGCACGTGCCCAATCAAACGTAACCACGCGCGTGAAGCAGCTTGAAGATGAGCTAAAGGTTGAGCTCTTTTCAAGGGGCGGCAGACGCATGACCTTGACGCCCAACGGGCACAGATTGCTCGAGTACGCTCAGCGCCTGCTGTCTCTGGCCGAAGAAGCGCGTCAGGCCATGAATCCGGAGCCACCCACGGGTCGGCTGCGCATTGGCGCCATGGAAAGCACGGCGGCGGCGCGCTTGCCCGCGCTACTATCGGCGTACCACAGCAGGTGGCCACAGGTTGATCTGGAAATTTCCATCGGCACATCTCGCTCACTGGTCGACGATGTGGAGAGCAACCGCCTGGACTGCGCATTTGCGGCCGATGCCGGTTTGCAGGTTTGCGCTGAACTGGGCACAAGGTTTGCGGAGCGCGGACTGAATGCAACGCGCGCCTACACCGAAGAGCTGCTGCTGGTGTTGCCGCCCAACCATCCACCCGCGAACGGACCGCAGGACCTCAAGATCACGACGCTGGCTGCATTTCCCCGCGGTTGCACCTATCGGAGTGTGCTCGAACACTGGTTGGGCGCTAAGGATGGAGAAGGCGACTTATACTGGACGATGATGGAGCAGGCGTCCTATCACACGATGCTCGCCTGCGTTGCGGCAGGGTCCTGTTTCGCGCTTTGCCCCAAGTCGATATTGGATTTGCAGCGTGCCCCGATGGACGTCCGGACACAGGAAATCGTCGCGATCGATACCTATCTGGTGGCACGCGCCACGTACAGCAGCAGCGCGTACGCAGAACTGCTTCGATCGGTTCAGGCCGGAAGGCATTTTGCGTAGGCGCGCGGCAACTATCATTTGAAACAAACCCTATATGAAGAGGAAGCGACATGACTAAGCAGACAGACAATCGGACGTTGCTGCGTTTGTTGGGCATCGAGAAGCCGATCATTCAGGCGCCAATGGCGGGTGTCAGCACGCCTGCACTGGCCGCAGCGGTATCCAATGCCGGTGGCCTGGGTTCGTTGGGCGTCGGCGCGATGAACGCCGAAGGGGCCCGCAAGATCATCAAGGAGACTCGCGCACTGACGGCGAAGCCCTTCAACATCAACGTCTTCTGTCATAGCCCGGCGACTGCCGACGCCGCGGTCGAGCGACAGTGGTTGAACTGGCTCACGCCGCATTTCAAAGAATACGGGGCGACGCCGCCCGCATCGCTATCCGAGATCTACACGAGCTTCTTGGCCGATCCGGCCATGCTGCAGGTGTTCCTCGAGGAGAAGCCCGCGATTGTCAGCTTCCATTTCGGTCTGCCATCCTCCGAAGTGATTGCGGCGCTAAGGCAAGCCGGGATCAAGCTCCTGGCTTGCGCGACAAATCTGAAGGAAGCTGCGCAGATTGCAGCGGCGGATGTCGACGCGATTATTGCGCAAGGTATCGAGGCGGGTGGACATCGCGGTGCGTTCGACCCGGACGCGCGCGATGATCAATTGGGCACGTTTGCGTTGACGCGTTTGCTGGTCAAAGAATTCCAACTGCCGGTCATCGCCGCCGGCGGTATCATGGATGGGGCCGGAATAGCCGCAGCACTGGCGCTCGGCGCTCAGGCCGCTCAACTTGGAAGCGCCTTCGTCGCCTGTCCGGAAACATCGATCGACGAAGGCTACCGTCGTGCAATTCTCGGAGAGTCGGCGCATCACACGACTTTTACGGCAGCGATCTCCGGGCGGGTCGCGAGAAGCATGGTGAACAAGTTCACGCAACTCGGTAGCGACGCAAAATCGCCGCAGGCGCCCATGTACCCGATTGCGTATGACGCAGGAAAGGCGCTTCATGCCGTGGCCAAAGCGAAAGGCGAATTCGGCTACGGCGCGCAGTGGGCCGGGCAGGCGGCGGCTCTGGCGAGGTCGTTGCCCGCAGCTGAACTGTTTGCTCAGTTGGAGAGCGAGCTCAAAGAGAGTGTCAGGCAGCTGCAGCAACAGTTTCGAGAATGACTTTTTACTAAACGGAAACGGTCTTTCGTGCCTGCTCCAATATAATTGGAGCGTTGCAGAAGTTGGCCGTTTTCGTGATTTATTTAGCAGAACTTTAGTTACAAAAAACGTAACCCGTCAGCGGATCTCGTTGACCCAGCAATCAGCTGCCGAGTGAGTCGGGGACTCCGACCACGCGAGCGTCGTCGCCTTTCGCGACATTCGCTCGGCGCTGAACACAATGGACCTCCACAGAGGGCTATCTGCAGGATAGATAACCCTATGCAATACCTTCGCTTGTTATTCGTTTTGAACGGTGCGAATCTGCATCACGGGCTTGAGTATCGATGGAGTTGCGAATCCGCATACCGTTCTACGTGGTTCGCAAATTTCTAGATTTGTAGTTTCAAGCTTGTAATCTATTTCAGGGATCTTCATCAAATGAGTACTCCTACAACTGCCCAACGTATTGGCACGTTTGCGCACGACGCACGTGCCAGTCACCTCACGCCGCAAGCACGGACTGTGTTCAAGCGTAACATCCTCGATAGCCTGGGCTGCGCGATCGCAGCACTGCCCGGCACGCCGTTCAAAGCGCTTCGAGAGCAATTCGACGAGTATCGCGGCTCGGGATCGTGTTCATTGATCGGCGGCGGCAGTACTTCGCCTGACCAAGCTGCACTGTACAACACGAGCCTGGTTCGTTATGTCGATCTGCTCGACAGCTATATGTCGCCAGGCGGGCTCTGTCACCCGAGCGATAATTTCGGCACGATACTCGCCGCGGCCGACCAGGCGCATGCCAGCGGCGAGGACTTCATGCTCGCCTTGGCCGTGGCCTACGAGATCGGATGCCGCATCACCGCGATTGTCCCGGTCATGGCGAAAGGGTTCAATCATTCCATTCAACTGGCGATATCGACTGCCGCGGGGTCGGGAAAACTGCTCGGTCTCGATGCCGGTCAAATCGCTCATGCCATCGCGATCGCGACAGTCGATAACATCTCGTTGACGTGTCTGCACTCCGAACCGGTCTCGCAATGGAAGGGGTTCTCGCCCGGCATTACGGGTATGCGCGCCATCTATTCCGCGTCTCTCGCGAAGCGCGGCTTCACGGGTCCGCTGCGCCTATTCGAAGGGCCCAATGGGCTGGTGCGTATGTTCGATCAGCCGCTGGACGTAGATTGGGATGACCATCGCTTGGACGTCATTCACCTGACGATCATGAAAAAGTACTGCTCGCTGATTCACGGTCAGCCTGTGCTCGAAGCGACGCTCGAACTCAAGCGCAAGCACGGCGTGAAGGGCGATGAGGTCGATGAAGTCGTCTGTGACATCTTCCAGAGCGGATTCGACATTGCGGGCGGCGGCAGCTTCGGTCCCAAGGACGATCCGCAGACCAAGGAACAGGCCGACTACAACCTCAAGTATCTGATTGCAGTGGCATTGCTCGATGGCCAAGTGGGGCCTGCTCAACTTGACCCAAAGCGCGTCCAAGCCGCTGACGCGCACGCGCTGCTCAACAAAGTGACGGTGCGCCCGGACGCCGAATTCTCGGCGCAGTACCCGCACGCGTTGAACACCCGAGTGACGATCAAATGCAAGGACGGCCGCGTGTTCTCCAAGGAGCACGTCGGTTTCGAAGGTGGCCTTGATAATCCGTTCACTTGGGAACGTACGGTCGAAAAATTCAATTGGTTGAGCGAGCAATACGCGGATGAAGCGCTTCGAGGCCAGATCATTAATCTGGTCTCCACACTGGATGAACACCCGATTGAGGAGTTGATGCAACTCCTGGCGAAGGTAAGTCCAGAACCCCGGTTCCCGGCGAAACATCCGGGGATTCAATAACCCATAAAGGTCCTTAGGAGATATACATGGCCCTTATTTCTTGTGACATGCGGTACGGACGGACTGACGAGCAGAAGCGGCAACTTGCCGCCGGTTTGCTGCGCGTGGTCAGCGCGGCAACAGGTGAAACGAAGAACGACATCTTTCTCGTTTTCCGCGAAGGACGGGGTATCAACTTCGTCGAACACGGCGAGCACCTTCCCGAGTATGTGGAAGGTGCCGCGAACGATAAAGAACTCATTAGTCGACTCAAATAGAAATTGTTGGAGGATCACCGTGCCTTTTATCGAATGCCACATCAAAACCGGTCTCACGCATCAGCGTCGTGAACAACTCATCAGGGACATCATCCAGGTCACGCACGACTCGATCGGGTCGGACCCAAAGATCATCAATGTCATCCTGCATGAACATCCGGCTGAAAACATCAGCATTTCCAGCCGCATCAACGGGGAGGACTTCAAGAAGACATGCTGATTGCGTGATTTTGACGGGGTGACATTGACTGTGTGACTTGAGTCATGGAGTGCTATTTAACCGATTCGCCAGGCATTGAACCTGGCGGACCGAGATAGGCGACTATCTCGACGAATAGGAGGCGACGATGTTTGAGCGGTACGAGCAATTTGCGAAGCAACTTGGTATTAGTCATCCGGTGCTGCTTGCACCGATGGATCTGGTGGCGGGCGGCAAGCTCGCCGCGGCGGTCACGAATGCGGGTGGTCTCGGGATCATAGGGGGCGGCTACGGCGATGAGGCGTGGTTGCGCGAGCAGTTCACTGCTGCGCAGGGCGCACGGGTGGGCGTGGGTTTCATCACGTGGAGCCTGTCGCGGCAACCGCATCTGCTCGACGTTTGCATCGAGCATGCGCCGGCTGCCATCATGTTCTCGTTTGGCGATGCGCGTGAGCACATCGCGAAGGCGAAGAAGCACGGCATTCTCACCATCTGCCAGGTTCAAACGGTTGCGATGGCACGCGAGGCGGTGGACTACGGCGCCGATATCATTGTTGCGCAAGGGACGGAAGGCGGCGGCCACGGGGTCGCTTGCGGCACCGTCTCGCTAGTCCCCGCGATCGTCGATGCAGTGGGTGCAAAGGTGCCGGTCGCGGCCGCCGGTGGTATCGCGGACGGCCGCGGTTTTGCTGCGTCGCTTGCGCTCGGTGCTTCGGGCATCGTTTTGGGAACCCGTTTCTACGCGAGCGAGGAAGCGATCGGACACGAGGATGCCAAGCGGCGCATCGTCGCGTGCAAGGGCGGTGAAGAAACCCTGCGCAGCATTTTGTTCGATATGGCTCGCAATAACGTGTGGCCGGCACCGTATGCAGGCCGGGTCCTTCGGAACGAGTTTTCGGAAAAATGGGTGGGACGTGAGCGCGAGCTGCTGCAGCAACTGCACGTTGAGCAGCCTCGCTATATGGAAGCGCGTGCAAATCACCAGTACGACACAGCGGCTGTGATTGCGGGCGAGTCGGCCGCATTGATCCACGACGTACTCTCGGCCAAGGCGATCGTCGAAAATATCGTCAGGGAAATGGACGAAATTCTCGGCTACTCGTCGTACAAGCAGACGCGTGAGTTGAAAGCTTACGCGTAATCGCTAGCTGGTGCGGGGCGCCGGAGTATCGGTGCCCCGCGCCGCGTGCACCAAACACCAAACATCAAGCATCAAGCATCAAGATCCGAATTGTTTCCCGACAAAATCGATGTGCGTGAACATCGCCTGCTGCGCAGCATCGGCATTGCGTTCCCGTACCGCGAAATAGATGGATTCGTGCTGGCTTAGCCGCATCGTCGACTGAATGGCGGCATTCGAGTTGTTGACCGTCGCATCGAATGTATTCGCCGCGATGTGCTCGCGTAGCATCGTAATGACGCTTGCGTAGAACTGGTCGAGCATCCGGTTGTGCGATGCGGCCGTCAGTGCCAGATGAAACTCGCCGTCGACGACGGCTTCCGCATCGACGTCTTGTGCCGCTACGGCATTTCGCATTTTCAACAGTATCGCTTTGAGCCTGTCCAGTTCTTCCGGCGTCGAACGCTGTGCGGCGAAGCGCGCAGCCGCGCATTCGAACACCAGCCGAAATTCCAGCGTCTCCGCTCTCAATGGCGGGTTTTCAAGATCGGCGTGTCGGACATTCTGCTCGTCGCGGCCAACTCCACGGGCGGTGTGGCCGGCAAGATGATCTCGCCGCAATCGATTGCCGTCGCATGTGCGGCGACGGGACTGATCGGAAGAGAGTCGGACCTCTTCCGCTTCACGCTGAAGCACCGCATCGGACTGGCTGTGATCGCCGGCATAATTACGCTCAGTCAGGCCTATTGGTTGACTGGAATGGTGGTGAAGTAGGCGCTTGCGGCAAAGATATGACGGGCCAGCTTGTGGTTGCATAGTGGGAACCGCTTCCGGCTAGTGTGCGCTTTCGCTTTGGTGTACGATAAATGGTTAGCGCCGCGATGGCTAGAACCGTGGGGGTTAGAGCCATATAACGCGTCGCACAGGCATTGTGAAGCTGGCAGTCATTTCATAGAGGTGCAAAGCATGGACGTTGCAGACCTCAAGGTATTCGAAGCTGTCGCCCGTCATGGGAGCATGAATCGGGCAGCTACCGAGCTGCATACGGTCCAGTCGAACGTGACAGCGCGAATCCGGTCTTTGGAAAGAGAAGTCGGAGTCGCGCTCTTTCAGCGGCACGTGCGCGGCGTGAGCATGACCCCGGCGGGGCAACGGATGCTTCCGTATGCGGCACGCATCGCGAAGCTTGTCGCCGATGCCAGGGTCGCGGCGCTCGATGATGGTCTGCCTAGCGGCGCCCTCGCATTGGGGACGCTAGAGACGACTGTGGCGTTGCGCCTTTCTCCGCTACTGAGCAATTTTGCGCGAACGTACCCTCAGGTCCGGTTATCGCTGATCACCGGCACGAGTTCGAGCCTGACGGCAGACGTTGCGGAGTGTCGACTCGACGGGGCGTTCGTCGCCGGACCGCTGGATCATCCGGCCCTGCACACCGAGACGGTTTTCCAGGAAGAGCTCGTTCTGGTAACACCGCGCACCATGCGCTCGCTGGAGTTGCTTAGATCGGTCCAGGACCTCAAAACGATAGTCTTCCAACTCGGTTGCTCATATCGACAGCGGCTTGAGTCCCTGCTCGCCGATATGGGGATACTCACGGCAATACCGCTCGAATTTGGTTCACTGGACGCGATCATCGCGTGCGTGTCTGCCGGTATCGGCATCACGCTACTGCCGCGAGGCGTCGTATCGAGTGCGGCGGAACAGGATCTGGTTACCATCCACGCGCTCGCTCCGGAAAAAGCGCAGGTCGAAACACTTTTCATTCGACGACACGATGCTTACGTTTCGAGCGCAATGCAGGCTTTCGTCGACATTGCCCGCTCCGAGGCCGGACCCCTTATGGTCGCTGCGTAGGCGATAGCCCCGGTGAGCTGAAACTTTCCTCGAGCATGGGGACGCCGATCAGCGCGCCGTGAATTCCGATGACACTGACGATCTCGAGCATTTCCATGATTTCGTCCTGCGTGGCGCCATGACGAATGGCATTACGCATGTGCGTCTTTATGCCGGGTTTGTACAAATGTGTCGCTGCAGCATCCAGTGCACAGAGCACGAGTTCCTTGACCTTAGGCTCAAGATGGCCAGCCTGCCACGGGATCGCTGAAAATTTCGCGTACGCCTCGAAAAAGTCCGGGTCAAGATTTAGCAGAGCATCCCACGACACGTCCCAATAGCCTTGCTCCTTGATGAAACGCTGTTTGAGCGCTTCATGCTGTTCATCGAGCGCGACCGCACTCGGGACCAGACCCTCTTCATTCAGCACCTCGAGCAGGATAGGCACACCGACGTTAGATGCATGGATGCCTACCGTGCTTGTCAGTTCCAGAACCTCCATCAATTCGTCTCGGCTCGCGCCAAACTCGATCGCCGCCTTCAGATGCATTTGGATACCGGGCGAGAAAAGGTGGGTCGAGGATGCATTGACGGCGATGTATATGAATTCCTTGACCTTGTTTGCCAGGTGATTGTGTCTCAGGGGAACGGCTGACAGGTGCAGGTACGCGTTCAGAAACTCGCAGTCCATCCGCAAAATGCTTTCCCATTGGGGGGGGCAGGTGTTTCTGATCCGGATAAAGTCGTCCTTGATGGACTGCTGCCTTGCAGTGAGAGTCATGATGGGTTCCGTGAGGTCATAGCGGTCTTGCGGTGCGGTGTACTGTGGATACTCGCATTGTTGTCGATGCCGGAGGTGGCACCCGCATCCCTCACGATAAGGCGTTTTCTTCGTGCCGGAAACCAGTGGCGCGATCAACAAAACGACGGATCAATGCCAAACGTGCAACGAACCCATGACAGCAAACGCGCCCGGCCAGCGGTTCGCGGCAGCTTGCGCAATGGACGCGCTTCGCGGTGCACGATAGATTTCGCCAGGGAAGACGCTTATGGAGGCAGCCGATAACAATAATTCGGACACCTTATTTTCACTGTTCGAACATATACGTCTCGCGCTAGGCCGGCCTGCCCGATAAACACCGGGAAGCCAGATCCGTGACAGGTTCGGCTTAAACCCGATTAGTCACGAATCGAAAATTTGACGTCCAGGTGATCATCGTTGCTGCGAGAGGCGCCGTCCCGGCCAACCGTGGTGCGGGTTCGCTTGTCTACAGCGCTCTCTCGAGTTGGATCACGGCCGATTCCGTGTTGCATTCCGCTTAGTGATGTGAGTACAGCATATCGCTGTCGTTGTCCGCCATAAGGTAGGACGTGGTTTCGGGCGTGCCGCCAACCGACTGCGTGGCGGTGCTCGCGTTTTCGGTGCCGACCGCGCCGAAAAGCTGACGACGTTGCGACACGGGTGCGCTAGCGACGGGGGCATAGGAAGACGCGCTGTCGTAACGGCTGCTGGCAAAAGCGGGGGCGGTGGCGGCTGTGCTGACTGCGATGATCACTGCGGCGATGAGATGCTTGTTCATGATGAAAACTCCAATAATTTAAAAAGTGACAAATCGTGCTACCGATCGTGCTATCGATCGTGGTATAAAGCGGATCCGATTCAATCGGATGAGATTAATAATACATGAAGATTTCACGATGTCAATCCCTTCCGATTAAATCGGATCCGATATATAATTGGGGGTCACGAGACGCCAGTCTTATGCTTACGAGGACGCAGATGAAAACCACCAAACCGGCAGACCCGCCGGACCTGAAGCTCGCCGACTTCCTGTGCTTTGCGATCTACTCGGCCAACCTCGCCTTTGGCAAGGCCTACAAGCCGATCCTCGATGAGCTCGGCCTGACCTATACGCAATACATCACGATCATTGCGCTATGGGAGGAAGACAATCAGACCGTCAGCGGGCTGGGCGAGAAGCTGTTTCTCGAATCCAATACGCTTACGCCTATCCTCAAGAAACTTGAAGGGATCGGTTATCTGCGCAGGCAACGTGATTCTGCGGATGAACGTCAGGTGATGGTCAGCCTGACGGAGGCCGGGAGGCGTTTGAGGGAGAAAGGTTTGAGCATGAATCTGACGGAAGCGTGCGGCCTGATGGCCGATGAGTTTCCTAAAGTGCAGAAAGCGGTTGTCACGCTTCGCAACAGTCTGATCAAGTCCGTGCGGGGAAGGCTTGATTGAACCTGTGGACGTCAACGGGTTAAGCGGCGAGCTTGTTCATTCCAGCGCTGCCTTGCTCGAGATTTGAGCCAGCTCATCCGCGATGATATCGATCAGAGTTTGGGCCGCCGTATTCAGTGGCCGTCGCGGATGGCTCACGCATACGATATGCCGCACGATGCGAGGCGAATGTATCGGATAAGTACGCACCGTACCTGAGCGTACCGCGCGCTCGACCATGACGCGTGGCAGTATGGTCGCGAAGCGCGTGATTTCCACAAGTTTTACGATCGCGCTGAGGACGTCGATTTCAAAGCGCGGCGCGAGCAACACGTCTTCGTGCTGAGCGGCTGTATCGAGTACCCCTCGCAAGCCGTGCCGTTTGGTCGGCAAGACCAGCTCGAACTCCGGCAAGCGCGCGAATTCGATCTGCGATGGCAATTCCGGGCCATGCTTCGCGCTGGTCGCCAGAACCATCTCTTCGTCCAGCAGCGGCTGTGCATCCAGCGACAAGCGGGCGCGCGGCTTATTGATCAGCGCGGCATCGAGCTGCCCTCCTGCAACCCAATCGATCAGCGTTGCGCTGTAGCCGTCGGAGACGGTCACCTCAACATGGGGATAACTGTCATAGAAACGCGACAACGCGTCGGCCAGCACGCTTTCCGTCACCGAAGCGATCAGGCCGATCGAGATGTGGCCGGTGACGATCTCGTCGCGCTGCACGAGTTGCGCACGCGCGTGCGCGAGGTCGCGCATGATCGGCAGAAACAGCCGATGCATCAGACGTCCTGCCGCCGTGGGCGTCATGCCGTGAGCACTTCGCTCGAACAACTGCTGGTTGAGCTCCTCCTCCAGCTTCGCGATTTGCATGCTCAGCGCCGGCTGCACGATGTTCAGGCGTTTCGCGGCTCGTGTGACTGAGCCGTTTTCGAACAGGGAAATAAAGTACTGGATTTGCTTGATATCCATAACATCTCGTCCGTCTTTCATCATGAAAATTAATGCGGATTGCCATGATGTATCAATTCACCCGACGGGTGCGGCGCCATGATGCCGTATCGCGCTGTCCCGCTTGAATGCGACGTCTAGGTCGCTTCCAGCAAGAGTTTGGAATCGCCAGATTTTTTTTATGGCGCTAACAATGGTTAACACTGACATCAGTAATGGTGATCACCTTAATCAATAAACAATATTATTAATTATATCTTCACGTCGCTATGCTGTACCCAATATTTCGCGCACCGCTTT
>Ga0302220_10003228_pt1 | contig 11428 bp, 15 predicted proteins | sample II_Palsa_E1_3_FD_194572 | JGI IMG/M metagenome (GOLD analysis project Ga0302220, IMG submission 194572) | Peat permafrost microbial communities from Stordalen Mire near Abisko, Sweden - II_Palsa_E1_3 | ecosystem: Environmental > Terrestrial > Soil > Palsa > Peat permafrost | place: Sweden... | reverse complement strand
GTCGTCGATCATGCGCTGGCGCAGCGGACTGATAGCCTGAAGGGTCTGAGTCATGACTCTGCTCCCGTTGAGTGACGAGGCGGATTGCCTCGCCCATCAACATGAAAACAGAGTCGGTTTCCTCTCCACCACCACTACCGCCGGCCGGAGCCCCTTACCGCGCGAGCGGTTTAGTGTACGCCCGTGAGTGCGTGCTATCTGCGGGGTGCAAGTCCCCGCCGGAGTTGGCCACAGCTCCGTAGCTGAAGGTAACTGCGTCGCCGCGAGGCGGGGTGGGGAGTAACCGGAAGCGAACTGTCGGTCCGTAGGTTAACGAACCTGTTTCGGCGGGGTATGACGGCGAGCCTGCACTAAAGTGGCGAAGCCTGGAAGTAACACAGCACGCTGTCGTGGCGGATAAAGCGGTGCGGTGGCGTACCACGTGGTTGAGGACGGAACGATGGGAAGGTGGCACGAAGTAAGCGGGGAGACCTGCCGGCGAGGTGAACGCTGGCAGGAGTCAGAGTCCCGGTAGTACTGCGCACGGCAGCATTAAGTCGTGGAGACCTGCGTCAGAGCAAAAGGCGCACTAGGGAAGCGGGGCAGGAAAGTTGATAGCAAAAGACCGGAAGGAAGCAGAGATGTGCTCACACATTCGCGGTCCACCGCCTCAAGACTGGAGAGTTCCCGCATTTCGCCACATAACGGCGACGGGCACAGAACCTCGATTTTGTTGCCGGCAACAAAATCGAGGACCAGCAGTTCAGGGACGCCGCCGAAGAATGCCATCGCGTCGACCAGACTGCTGATCCAATCAACCATCGTCTCGGAGCGCGTGGCGCAGGCGAATGTGTAATTCGAGGCACCGAGTACCGCAACAAAGACATGGGCCTGGAAAGCCACGTCGCCGTTGAAAGCCGCAATCGATACGGTGTGGCCAGCAAAGTCGGCAAAGAGCTTCTCGCCAGCGCGGTGCTGCTGACGCATTGAGCGCTTAAGTGTCTTGGCCCACTCCTTGTAGAGCTGGCAGAACTGCGTGTAGCGGTAGGTGCGCTCATTGGGATGCGCCTGGACGTACTCCTCCCAAAGCAACTGAAGCGTGACGCCCTTGCGGCGCAATTCGCGGTGAATCCACGCGTAGTCCGGCACAACACGCCGGGTGGGCGCCGGCGCGGACCGACCCGACAAACGCCGCTCCAACTCATCGTCGTCGAGCGGCTCGACACTCGTCCAGTCAAGGCCAGCGGCACTTGCCTGGGCGGCATACTCGGAGATTGCCCCGACGCTGATGCCGACGGCCCGGCTGATCTGGCGGCGCGACAGGCCGCACGCCCACTTCAGCCGCAGTACTTCCTTCAATTTGAGCATGCTCGTTCGGTGTGCTGGCATCGCCTGCGTTTCCCAAAAAAGGAAACAGGCTACTGCCCATCGTTGAGAACATGCACAACACCACCGCCAAGCTGAAAACCGGTCGTCGTTTCGCTCGCGTGATCGCTCGTTTCGGGATGGTGATCACCGATTCCGGCAAGGTGATCACCCATTTCGGAAACACCGATCCAGTGATCACCTTCAACCGAAACGCGTGATCACCTTCATCCGGAATCAGCGATCACGTTGAACCGGAATCACTGATCACCATCACCGAAATACGCAACCTGGTGCGAAGATAAAAAAGAATATGCGGGCTTGGCGTCGTTGGAAGTGTGCTCGAACAAGCGTATCCGCGAGCGTCTGACCAAGCCACAGACCAAGATTGACTGCTTGCAACGTGAACAGCTAGAGGCATGGTTCAGTAGTGTGCGACAGATTGATAATCCCGTCATTAGCGCCTATTTGCAGGGCTTGCTGATTACCGGCGCGCGGCGGGAAGAGTTGGCGGCATTGCGTTGGGATGATGTCGATTTTCGATGGCGCAGCCTTGTTCTCGATGACAAGGTGGAAGGCTCGGGAGGGCGCACTATTCCACTGACGCCTTATCTGGCGAGCTTATTTCTTAATTTGAAACGAATCAGCGAAACACCCCCAAACACGCGTCAAGCTGCCCGGCTTGCAGCTCAGGGTGAGCAGTGGGTTCCGTCGCCATGGGTACAAAGCTAAAGAAGTCGTACAGGTCGCGCCCATACTTCTTCCACGATGCCGGGCTTGCTACGCGCCCGCTACGCAGGCAGATATCCTGCAGGAAAGATGAGGCAGGCTCGACGTCGTTCATGCCATCGTCGAGCAGCAGTGGAAAGCCAGCGTAACTTACTCCGTGAATCCGGAAGTCAGCGGTTGTCAGCACAAGCCTCACAGGCCTCGCTCCCGCAATATGGCAACCGCCACCTTGAAGCCCGAACCGTGGAGGTGCATTGCGAGATCTACGGCGCCGGCACCACCGGCACGCGAGCGTGTGTCGAAAAATCTCGGACCGGTCGCCACCAGTTCGAAGTGCCGAGCTCCGACACAGACATGCCAACGCCTCGAATTCCGCGCCTTTATGGGCACGAACGTGGCATCCATCACCGCATGTGGAGTGATTATCCGGACGACATCCTCAACGTCCAACTTCCGCCAGCGCTCCAGTTCTGCGTCACTCGTTCTGGTCATCATTCCTCCCGGCTACTCGCCTTTAATAAAAGGGCTGCTACTCGACACACTATGCATGCCGGGACGGGAAGTAGACAAGATATACAGTAACAGTCGTCGGTATATAGACCAACAATTAAAGACGAAAAATGCGTTTGCGCGACCGCCTTCGATATTTCGTAGATCTGGGTCGCGAGGCCGGCTAATTTGTCATCGTCGTAACCGTAATTGAACCGATCGGAGGATGCGGTCGTGCCTTGGATATTCCACGTCGCGTGGTTTCTCCCGTGTAGCCGCAAAAGCGCCAAATGGTCATTCGTGACTTCCCACACCGACGGGATGCTGTTGGCTCCGCCGTGCGGTTCGTCAACGATGACATTGACCAATCCTCGTTCGCGCTCAAACACCAGTGTGCGGGCCGTACGCTCAGCATCAGCGAACCACGGCTCATGTCGAAATTCTACAGAGCAGGATCTATCTCGGGCAATAGTGCGAACTACGTTGCATCCATCATAACTCTCGTTCCAGTTGTTTGGCAGCGTCGCGTAATTTCGGAACTAAAGCGTCCACGGCGCTATAAGAAATCCTGACATCGGGTGCCGAAAAAGTAAGTGCCGCGATGCAACGGCCGCGGGTATCCCGAATGGGAACCGCCGCCCCCACCACATGCATAACCCATTCGTTGTTGGTCTTTGCATAGCCATTTTTACGTACCCCCTCAATTATCTGGCGCAATATCGCAGGATCCACCGTCGTGTGTGGAGTGAACTTCTCGCGGACCGATACTTCCAGATACCGCTCAAAAGCCTCCTCACTCATTTCCGCCAAAAAAACCCTTCCTGTCGATGAGCAATAGAGCGGCGCTCGCGACCGTTTGGGAAACACGAAAGATATGGGATGTGCGGGTTGCACGGTTTCTAGAAAAACCACTTCACTGCCGTCCGCAATACCGACGGTACACGTCTCGCCGAGCTCTTCAGCGAGGTTGCGCAAGATGGTGTTCGCCACCGTCTGTTTAAATCTAGCGTGTACGGTGTCCAATGCCGTGCGCAGCAGCGAGCTGCCTACTCCAAGTCCATGTTGGCCCGGGCTTCTATGTATCCAGTCGAGCCGCTCCAGTTCACCGACGATACGGTGCACGGTCGCTTTCGGTAGTCCGGTCTGCTGGGCGATGGCTGTTAGTCCGCTCCCGGGTTGCGATGCTATTGCAGTGACGATGGCAAGTATTTTGGCTGTGGGCGATTCCGCCCCCTTCGTCTGCTCATCCTCAAAACTCATCAGAACCCCCCTTTTTCAAAACCAATGGGTAGCACTGTACCCGTTTTGGAACTTTTTGTTCCGGATTGGGGAAAGCCCGGGGTTGACCAGCCATGGGAGCCTAACGAAAATACAAAAATGGAAAAAAAAGTTCCGTAAGATGGAACAGATGGTGCTCTATCTTAAATTGGCTGATCATCATGAGGAGAGAACAGTGAAGCGATTTTTGGTTGCTGCAATGTGGGTATTTGCATCCGGTGCGGGTATGGCAACTGCTGTGGCTCAGGAGTCGCGTCTGGATGTGGTAATGCAACGGGGAAAACTCATCGTGGCAGTTAACGATTCGTCGCCTCCGTTTGCATTCGTCGATAAAAATAATCAGTTGGTTGGTTTCGAGATAGATCTCGCACACACCATCGCACGGGATTTACTTGGTGATCCGAACAAGATCGAATTTATGCGGGTGCAATCCGAAGGTCGATTCCCTTCGGTTTTATCGGGAAAGGCTGACTTTGCTATCGCCGGCACAACGGTCTATACAGCGCGTGCGGCTCGCGTGGCTTTTACAAGACCCTACATGGACAGCGGGTTAGCGATCCTGGTTCGAAAGGACGCTCACGTTACATCGCTAGATGCGCTTAACGATCCGAAGTTCGTCATGAGCGGGCAGAACAATCCGCAAAATGCGGAGCGCGCTGCACGGTACGTGCCAAAAGCAAAAACCGTTTGGTTCAATTCACCGGATGATATTTTGTTGGCCCTGAAAACCGGTCGTGCGACAGCGGCAATGACCGATGTGCCCGTGGCCGATTATTTGGTGTCAAAAAATCCTGAATTGACTGTTCTACCTGATCTCGTCGAAAAGCTCGGGTATTCCAATAACGCCATTTTTATGAAGCCGGGGGATTTCACTTGGTGGCTTTTCCTGGACACCGCAGTCAATGAGTTGCGCAACGGATCCAACTATGCAGAATATTCCGATCTATACAGAAAATGGTTCGGACATAACCCGCCGCCGCAACGCTTCTATTCCAGCGCTAAATAAACTCGGATACCAGCGTGGATATTTCATCTGTAGTGGAACTTCGCTTCCTGCCTGCGTTAATGGAGGGAGCGACGATAACGGTTGAATTGGCGGCGGCGTCGGGCCTGTTATCTTTGCTCTTCGCGCTTCCGTTGGCGTTATTGTCGATGTCAGGTAAGCGAATGTTGTCGGCACCGGCGCGTGCTTATATTGAAATTACGCGGAACGTGCCGTTACTGATTATCGTGTATTTAGCCTACTTCGGACTCGCTGTTGCAGGCTCCAGTATGTCCGCTTTTGCATGTGGAATTCTTGCGCTGACACTGCAGAACAGCTCATATATTGCGGAAATCTACCGGGGTGCATTGCAATCGGTCGACTCCAGGCAATGGGAGGGCGGGAAGGCCCTCGGCATGACCGCTGTTCAAACATTCACGATAGCAATTCTTCCGCAGGCACTTTTGAAATCGCTCCCGGCTCTCTTCAATCAGATTGTTTTATTGTTGAAAGACACATCTGTCATTTCTGTGATTTCGGTTGGCGAATTGCTCATGCAAAGCAAAACACTCAGCGAGAAAACCGCATCGACATATGAGCTATTTCTTATGGTGGGGGCAATTTATTTGATTCTGACGACGCTTGTGACTCTAACAGGACGGGTGCTGGAGCGGTACCTCTCATTTTCCCATTGAAGAGTGCGACATGTTTGATACTTTGCGTGAGAGTGGCTGGCTTTTGCTCGAGGGAACAATGTGGACAATATTGCTCTCCCTCGTGACTTTGCTGTTGGGAGGGGTAATGGGTTTCCTGCTCGCCCTCATTCGTGTGTATGGCGTATGGCCGTTACGCGCCGTCGTAGACGCTTATGTCTACGTTGTCCGCGGCATACCTTTACTACTCCTTCTTTTCTTCATGTATTACGGCCTTCCATATATGGGCATCGACTTGCCTACCCTGCCGGGAGGAATCGCCGTTATGTCGTTGTATTTCACAGCGTTGATGTGCGAAATATGGCGGGGCGCGCTGCAGTCTCTTCCCAGAGGGCAATTGGAAGCCGCTCGCGCATTGGGAATGCGGCTTCCCCTCGCTTTGACCATAATTTTAGTGCCCCAGGCGGTCAGGGCCGTCGCAGGGCCGCTCGTTAATATGGCCGTTTTGATAGTGAAGAGCACTTCGCTGGTCTCTATCATTGGCTTAAGCGAGCTCACCATGGTTGGTCACGAGATCATTGAACGCACCTTTAAGCCGTTCGAAATATTGGGGGCTATTGCGGTGATTTATTTTTCTATCTGCTATGGACTGTCGCGCCTCGGCAAAGCAATTGAGGAGAAAGTGCAGTATGGAAACCCATGAACGAGGATTGGCCGGCTCGCCTATGGTCGAGATTAAGGGCGTCCATAAGTCTTTCGGCGCGCGTCCGATACTTAAGGATATTTCCTTAAAAGTTGGAGTAGGGGAAACAGTCGTCGTAATCGGCCCAAGCGGGTCGGGAAAAACGACATTGCTTCGTTGCGTCAACATGCTCGAAGACTTCCAGAAGGGCGATATCAGAGTCAATAGTCAGCCCGTGGGTTATGAAATCCGCGGTGGTACCCGTACCCATCGGAGCGAAAAGCAAATCGCTTTGGCCCGTGCGGATATAGGTTTTGTTTTTCAAAGTTTTAATTTATTTCCCCACATGTCGGTCATGCGTAACGTAACCGTTGCGCCAGTGAGAGTGAAAGGCGTCGACCGTGATGTCGCTCGTGAAAACGCACTTCGCCTATTGGACAGGGTTGGGCTAAGGGAAAAGGCAGACGCCTATCCCGCGAACTTGTCGGGTGGCCAGCAGCAGCGAGTAGCGATTGCGCGGGCTTTGGCATTGGAGCCAAAGCTTATGTTGTTCGATGAAGTCACCTCGGCACTTGACCCCGAGCTGGTCGAGGAGGTGCTCGCAGTGATGACCGAGTTGGCGCGTGATGGCATGACGATGATGGTAGTCACGCACGAAATGCAATTTGCTCGGCAAGTCGCTGACCGGGTGGTCTTTATGGCGGACGGGGCCATTGTGGAACAAGGGCCTGCCGACGCGATTTTCGGTGATCCACGAAGCGACAGGCTGCAGTCATTTTTGCGCCGATATGCCAGTGCAGGCTCCCCCGCATTGACAAACTGAGACGCCTAAAAATTTTCTTTTTGCAAGGGCAGGATGATTATATGAACGCATTACAACCCCATCTCGGCCTCCATAAGACCGATCTTGACACTCCTGTTCTTTTACTGGACCTCGACATTATGGAGGCGAACTTACATCGTATTGCAGCAGTGTGTAGCCGGGCCGGCGTAGCTTGGCGTCCCCATATGAAAGGGCTGAAGATTCCCGCTATTGCACATAAAGCCATGGCGGCCGGAGCAATAGGCATTACCTGCGCCAAACTTGGCGAAGCGGAAGTCATGGCTGCAGCAGGAATTTCCGATATTTTGATCGCGAACCAGATAGTGGGACCGATAAAGATTGGTAGGCTGGTCAATCTTCGCATGCACGCTGATCCCATCGTGCTGGTTGATGATCGCAATAACATCGCAGAACTTTCGGCGGCGGCCAGGACGAAGGGTGTCGAACTCCGAGTTTTGATCGAGCTTAATACTGGGCTGGAACGCGCCGGTGTTCTGCCGGGTCAACCGGCGTTAGATCTTGCGCGGTACATTGTAACGCAACCCAATCTTCGCTTGGCCGGCGTCGAAAGTTGGGAAGGGCACACGACAGAAATAGCAGACCCCGACGAGAAGAAGCGAGCAATAGAGGCGTCGGTGACAAAATTGACAGACACTGCCGATCTGCTAAGGCAGCATGGTTTTTCGATCGATATTGTAAGTTGCGGCGGAAGTGGCACATTTGATACAACCGCGGGCCTGAAAGGTGTAACTGAGATACAGGCGGGCGGCGCGATCTTAAGTGATGTCCGATACTCGCGGAAGTATCACCTGGATTTCCCATACGCGTTAACCGTTATGTCGACGGTGACCAGTCGCCCTAAGCCGAATCGCATTATCTGTGATGCTGGGCAGAAAACAATGACGATTAACCACACGGCTCCCGAAGCGATTGGCATAGCGCAGCCATACTCGCTCAAGTTTTCGGCCGAGCATGTAAGGTTGGATCTCGAGGGCGACAATACCGACCTTAAAGTGAGCGACAAGATTGAGTTTATTGTTGGATACGCCGAGACGACCGTTAATTTGCATGACGAAATGGTTGGGGTTCGTGACGGTTTTGTCGAGATGATATGGCCGATCCAGGCTAGAGGGAAAATACGTTAACTATGGCTAACTCGACAACGGTCGCGTCAACCAACGCCGAAGATCGAAATAGCGTTCATTCAGACTTGCCGGCCGAGGTGATCCTCACCGCTAATCACGCGACGCGTCGCGCCCGCTAACTGGAATCCAGAAAGATGAAATTGTCCTCGTTGTTCCCCACGACTTTGGTTATTACTGGACTTCTTATTGTTAGCAGTTCGCACGCTGATACACCAAGCCGTCTCGATAAAATCAAAGAGACACGCACCATTTCGATCGGATATCCGACCGCCTCTTTGCCGTTCGCCTATCTCGATGATCAGCAGAAACCTGTAGGTTATTCCGTTGAGATTTGCCAAAATATCGTCAGGCATCTTGAAAAGTCGTTGAACTTGCCGAGCATCGATGTTCAGTATGTACCCATCACTTCTGCGACGAGAATTCCTCTATTGAGGAACGGAACGATTGATCTGGAGTGCGGCAATACTACAAATACGGTTGAACGGCAAAAACTTGTTTCATTCGCCCCGGCGACTTTTGTAGCCAAGACTGTGCTCACCGCACGTAAAGACGCTGGCGTTGACGTAAATGATCCAACCTCGTTCAGCGGTAAATCGATTACGAGCATGGCAGGGGGACTCGCTCTTTCGGTTGTTCAGCAGATCAGCGCGGAGAAAAAGCTGAACATCTCGGCGCTTCCGGCGGACAATGCATCCGCCGCCTTTTTGCTCGTGAAAACCGGTCGTGCCGCTGCGATGAGTAATGACGATGGCCTTACCTATGCTCTCGTCGCCACGTCTGGTGCACCACAAGACTACGTTGTTGGAACCAGAGCACTGTTGGCTGCACCGTACGGAATCGTCGAGCCAAATGATGATCCGCGATTCAAGCACGAGGTAGATGCAGCCGTTCTCGACTTGATCAGGTCGAGACAGATCTACGCGCTTTACGATAAGTGGTTCACCTCGCCGGTCCCGCCCTCAGGTATCAACCTTAAATTCCCGATGAGCGACGTTCTGCGTCACGCCTTGCAGCATCCTTCTGATTCTGGCGATCCGGCAGCATATCAATAATAGCCAGCTGTACGGAGAGCGGGGTCATATTCGATTACATCGGGACAAAAATGAACTATCAGTGGAGTTGGGCGAGTTTCAGTGAGCTGTCACCCGACGGAATTCATACATACCTGCAAACCTTGCTAATTGGCGCCGGTTGGACATTGGCACTGTCGCTGCTGGCGTACTTTTTTGCTCTTGTGCTTGGCTCGGCTGTCGGCGTCATGAGGACGGTGCAGTCTAATCCTGCGAGATTGTTTGCAGCGTCATACGTTGAGTTGTTCCGAAACATCCCGCTGATCGTTCAGATCTTTCTGTGGTATTTCGTCTTGCCGGAGCTTCTCCCGAAAGCTCTGGGTACGGCGATCAAGCAAATGCAGCAACCTTGGGGTCAGTTTTTTCCGGCGCTTTTGTGTCTCAGCTTCTACGGCGCTGCACGTGTATCCGAGACACTGCGCGCTGGTATCCGGTCGCTGCGCGCGGGACAACACCAGGCCGCTCTCGCCCTCGGGCTCACTGGATATCAGACATACCGCCTCATCATCTTGCCCCAAGCGTTTCGGATTGTAATCCCTCCTCTGACTTCCGAATTCATGGCGACGATCAAGTACTCGTCCGTTGCGATGACCATTGGATTGATGGAACTGACGGGGGCCGCCCGATCGATGCAAGAGTTCAGCTTCCACATCTTCGAAGCGTTCAGCGCCGCAACGGTTATCTACTTTGGAATTAACACCGCAGTCGTTTCTATTCTTTCCGTGGTCGAAAAGAAGCTGTTGAACGCCGTGGCGAATAACCCGTCTACCGCCGAATTGACGACGTTGAGTGAAGTGAAACAGGCGTAGAGGAAAGTCGAAATGCAAATATCTGCAGTCCACGAAATACTGACCGCCCTTCCGTATTTGTTGAAAGTCGGTATGACTTTCTCGCTTACGTTGACAGTATTGGCAGCCGTCCTTGGTTTAGCACTCGGAACGCTGTTGGCCTTATGCCGAATGTCGTCGTCGAAATGGCTATCGGTGCCTGCAACGCTTTACGTAAATGGTATGCGGTCCGTTCCGCTTCTTTTGGTGATTTTTTGGTTTTACTTCCTTGCGCCTTATGTAGGCGCGTGGATTACTAATTCACCAACGCCTTTACAAGTGGGCGCGTATCGCTCCGCCGTAATCACCTTTACGCTGTTCGAAGCCGCGTACTTCTGCGAAATCATGCGTGCCGGCATTCTTTCGGTCGGGAAAGGCCAAGTGAGTGCGGGTTTGGCATTGGGTCTGACTTTTGCGCAGGTCATGAAGACGATCGTGCTGCCGCAGGCGCTTCGCAATATGACACCAGCGCTTCTTACGCGCGTTATTACTCTCTTTCAAGATACGTCGTTGGTGTACGTCTTGTCGATGACCGATTTCTTCGGCGCGATCTCCGACATTGCATCGAGGGACGGAACCGCCGTGCCAATGTATCTGTTTGCTGCAGCGGTTTACTTCGTAATCTGTTTCGGCGCTTCGCGTTTCATACATCGCTTCGAAACAGCTAGATATGCTTATTGAAGAGTGCAACTAAATGATCCAGATTAACAACGTCAGTAAATGGTATGGCGGCTTTCAAGTGCTGACCGAATGCAGCGCGCAGGTCAAGAAGGGAGAAGTCGTCGTGGTCTGTGGTCCTTCCGGTTCTGGGAAATCCACGCTCATCAAGACGGTCAACGGCCTTGAGCCGGTGCAAAAGGGGGACATTACCATCGACGGGCAAAGCGTTACCACGCCCAAGGCGAATCTGCACAAAATTCGCGCAAAGGCCGGGATGGTATTTCAAGGTTTTGAGTTGTTTCCGCATTTGACCGTTTTGGAAAATTTGTGCCTTGCGCAGACGCGGGTTCTCAAGCGCCAGACGGAGCCAGCAAGCGTCAGGGCAAGGAGCCTACTGGACCGTGTCGGGCTGAGCGCGCACAGCAACAAGTTCCCTGGTGCGCTATCCGGAGGACAGCAGCAGCGCGTTGCCATTGCCCGGGCGCTGGCGATGGACCCGATCGTCATGCTTTTCGACGAACCGACTTCCGCGTTGGACCCAGAGATGGTGAACGAAGTCCTTGATGTGATGACCGACCTCGCACGAGACGGTATGACGATGATGGTCGTTACCCATGAAATGGGCTTTGCGCAACGCGTGGCTGATCGGGTTGTTTTCATGGACCGTGGCCAGATCATTGACGATTGCTCCAAGGATGCGTTCTTTGGCGAGTCCACTGGGCGCAGCGATCGCGCAAGCCAATTTT
>Ga0302220_10003220_pt1 | contig 11452 bp, 7 predicted proteins | sample II_Palsa_E1_3_FD_194572 | JGI IMG/M metagenome (GOLD analysis project Ga0302220, IMG submission 194572) | Peat permafrost microbial communities from Stordalen Mire near Abisko, Sweden - II_Palsa_E1_3 | ecosystem: Environmental > Terrestrial > Soil > Palsa > Peat permafrost | place: Sweden... | reverse complement strand
CTTTGGGCAGGCCACGTAAGCTGGTATTCCAGCAAGCTGCAGACAACGCAAAATTCCCAACGCAGTCGGTCCCCGGCCCATGACGATCGCCGGTATCCGATGCTGATCAGCCGTCCCCATGTTTCCCCTCCCCCGCAAGCAATACGCCGTCGATGTTTATTGCTTATCGGCGGAGGCTAGCACCTGTCGATAAGCTAAACTCGTCACGTGAGGCGATCGCAAGAACTATCGAGAAAAACAGCCTTAAAGCGACCAAAAACGAAATATGGCACGACCGAAATGCTGTTTGATTATCCAGGCATCCGCCTGGCGGCCGTCGCCTCGAAAGGCTTCCTGTACGGCGTGAGGCCGCTTGTTTGGATGGCCGAAAAGCGTCTGGCACGCGCTGCGTCCAGGGCATGATCGGCCATCGAGTCGCAGCTCAGGAACTCTTGTTGACGCCGTGCAGCGCGCCGATATGGCGTTTGACGATGAGCGACGTCTCAGCAGCAAACGCTTTCAGGTCAGGGTTTTTGGCCACCTGGGCTTCCTTGGCGAAAGCTGCGCCGTCGGCAGCATGGATGGTTTTCATCTCCGCGATGTAGGCATCGTCAAACGCCTTGCCCGACAGGGCGTTGAGCTTGGCCACCCGTGCGGTGAAGTCGGCGTTCAAGTCAGTCGGAAAGTCGTCACCGTTGGAGGAGGCGATCGACTTCAGCTTGCTGCCGACCAGCTCGTGATCGTGCACTTCGGTATTGGCCTGGTCCTTGACATCCTGTGCCTGAGCCTTGTCTTCGGCGACCTTGCTGGCGGCGACTTCGAACATGCCACCTTGCGAAACTTTGGCCACAAAGGCCTGATCTCCTTTCGACAGGACGGTGGTATCAGCGAGCGCCGTCGTGCTGGCAGTCAAGCCGATGACCAGGCTCATGCCAATAAGCAGCGCGATATTTTTCCGAGGAGCATTCATCGTTTTTCCTATGGGTATGCGTATGGGAGGGGAGTGCCTGTGCAGCGCGTCCAGCATCTGAACGCCCCGCATTATTCGCACTGCGCACGTGAAGGGCGTAGCAGCGTGAAGCCCGGAGCTTCGGGCTGATGGACACACTCCACTCGATGATTCTTCAATCGGTGATTCCGGGATATAAAAAAGCCCGCCTTTGCAGGCGGGCTTCGTATCGCTCAATGACGTGGTGAGCTTAGTAGCGGTAATGCTCCGGCTTGTACGGGCCGTCCTTGTCCACGCCAAGGTAAGCAGCCTGCGAGGGCGTCAGCGTGGTCAGCTTTACGCCGATCTTTTCCAGATGCAGCCGGGCGACTTCCTCGTCGAGCTTCTTCGGCAGGATATAGACCTTGGCCTCATAGCTGTCCTTGTTCGCCCACAGGTCGATCTGTGCCAGGGTCTGGTTCGAGAACGAGTTGGACATCACGAAGCTCGGGTGACCGGTGGCGCAGCCGAGGTTGACCAGACGGCCTTCGGCCAGCAGGAAGATCGCGCGACCATCCTTGAACGTGTACTTGTCGACCTGCGGCTTGATGTTGAGCTTGACCACACCCGGGAACTCGTTCAACGCATCGACCTGGATCTCGTTGTCGAAATGGCCGATGTTGCAGACGATCGCCTGATCCTTCATCTGGCTCAGGTGCTCGATGGTCAGCACGTCCTTGTTGCCGGTGGTGGTGACATAGATGTCGCCGCGACCCAGCGTGCTCTCGACGGTATTGACTTCGAAGCCTTCCATCGAGGCTTGCAGGGCGTTGATCGGATCGATTTCGGTCACGACCACACGCGCACCATACGCACGCAGGCTGTGCGCCGAACCCTTGCCGACATCGCCATAGCCGCAAACCACGGCAACCTTGCCGGCCAGCATGACGTCCATCGCGCGCTTCAGGCCATCGGCCAGCGACTCGCGGCAGCCGTAAAGATTGTCAAACTTCGACTTGGTGACCGAGTCGTTGACGTTGATCGCCGGTACCAGCAGCGACTTGGCCTCGACCATCTGATACAGGCGATGCACGCCGGTGGTGGTCTCTTCGGAAACGCCCTTCCAGTCCTTGACCACGGTGGTCCAGAAGCCGGGACGCTCTTTCGCCACGCGCTTCAGCAGATTCTTGATCACACCTTCCTCGTGCGAGGAGGCCGGCTCGTCGACCCACTTCGAACCCTTCTCCAACTCGTAGCCCTTGTGGATCAGCAGGGTGACATCACCGCCGTCATCAACGACCAGTTCGGGCCCCTTGCCGCCGGGGAAGGTCAGCGCTTCCAGCGTGCAGTCCCAGTATTCCTCCAGCGTTTCGCCCTTCCAGGCGAACACCGGCGTGCCGGTCACGGCGATGGCCGCGGCGGCATGATCCTGGGTCGAGAAGATGTTGCACGAGGCCCAACGCACATCGGCGCCGATGTCCTTCAAGGTTTCGATCAGCACGGCCGTCTGGATGGTCATGTGCAGCGAGCCGGTCACGCGCACGCCGTTGAGCGGCTTGGCGGCGGCGTACTTTTTGCGGATCGACATCAGGCCCGGCATCTCGTGCTCGGCGATGTCCAGCTCCTTGCGGCCCCAATCGGCCAGGGAAAGATCGGCCACTTTATAGTCGGTGACGGCGGACTCTTTGCTAACAGCGTTCATGGAATAACTCCGGTTAGTGCGAATGAATTCGCGTGTGGTAACCGGGCGCCGTTGTGACACTTGCCCACCGAGCCTGGCCGTTATGTGTGTCTGCACGGAGATGCATACATTGCGGATGAATCCGCATTCACGAACGGTCGCAGCGCCCCTCGGCGGACAGGGGAAGGTTTTCATTATAGCTGACCACAGCGCCGCGTTGGATTGGTAGTCTTGCAGACTACTGAACGGAGATAGCCATGCAAGAAAGCCGCGAAACCGAAGCCTTGCCGCACGACGCGCCCCTGCACGAGGATGTTGGCCGGCTCGGTACGCTGGTGGGCCGGATGCTGGCCGAGCAGGGCGGCGAGGCGTTTTTCGAACGGGTGGAGTCGGTACGCCAAGCCGCCATACGACGCCGTCGTGAGGGTGATTCGGTCGACGCACTGGCCAATACCCTGGCGGGTCTGCAGGCTGGCGACGCCGAGGCTCTGGCTCGCGCATTTGCCACCTACTTTCAGGCGGTGAATATCGCCGAGCGCGTGCACCGCATTCGCCGTCGGCGTGAATATCAGCGTGATGGCACGACGCCGCAGCCTGAATCACTGCTCGACGTGCTGACCCAATTGAAGGAGCAGGGCGTTGGCGGGGATGAGCTCGTTGGCTGGCTCAACCGCATGCAGGTCGAACCGGTATTCACGGCACATCCCACGGAGGCGGTGCGGCGATCCCTGCTGGAAAAGGAACAAGCCATCGTGCGAGCGCTGGTCGACAACTTCGACCCCACCCGCACGCCGCAGGAGCGGCATGAAGATGACGACCGCATCTACATGGCGCTGTCCTCCGGCTGGCAGACGGCCGAGGCCTCGCCGGTCAGCCCGACCGTGCAGGACGAGCATCACCACGTCGGTTTTTATCTGGCCAATCCGATCTACCGTATCGTGCCGGCGTTGTATGAATCGCTGGCCCAGGCCTTGAAGACCATCTATGACGTTACCGTGCCGCTGCCGCAACTGCTCAGTTTCGCGACGTGGGTCGGTGGCGATATGGATGGCAATCCCAACGTGGGTGCTGCCACGATCGACGCAAGTCTGGCGACCCAGCGCGCGCATGTGTTGGAACATTATGTCGAAGACATCTCGACGCTGGCTCGCCTGCTGAGCCAGACCGACCAGCGCGTGCATGTTGACGAGGCATTGTTACATCGTCTGGCTGATTACCAGCAACGCTTTCCGCAGGCCGCGGCGAGCATCCGGCCTCGGCATGCTGATATGCCATATCGCAGCCTGCTCACTCTGATGAGTGCACGACTACGGGCGACCGAAGAGGATGGACATTCAGAAGGCTATACGTCTTCGAAAGAGTTGCAGGACGATCTGGAAATCATCGCTCGCAGTCTGATTGATCATCACGGCCTGCATGCGGGCGCCTATGCCGTGAAGCGACTGATCCGACGCGTCCGCACTTTCGGATTTCATCTGGCGCGGCTCGATGTGCGGCAGGATTCGCGTGTGCATGACGAGGCCCTGTCTGCACTGCTCAACGACCCCGATTGGCTCTCTCGTGAGGTGGCCGATCGGGTGACGCGTCTGCAGCCGTATGCCAGCGGTGAGCGCGCGTTCGATATCAGTGATGACGCCAATGCGCAGACGCTGCACGACGTTTTTTCTACCCTGCACGATGCGCGCGCGACGTACGGCACCGAGGCAATCGGTCTTTACATCATCAGCATGGCGCGCTCGGCAGCTGACGTGCTGGCCGTGCTCGCGCTGGCGCGATACGGTGGACTCGCAGCCACACCTGCCGCAGTCAGCGAGGGAAGTGGCGGCTCGACCAAGGTGCCCATCGATATCGCGCCGCTCTTCGAAACCGTCGACGATCTGAAGAATGCACCAGCCACGCTGCGCGCACTGCTTGATGATCCGGTATATCGCCAGCACCTGGCATCGCGGGGTAATCAGCAATGGGTCATGCTGGGATATTCGGATAGCGGCAAGGATGCCGGCACGCTGGCCTCCCGTTGGGGCCTGCAGCGCGCGCAGGTGGATCTGCTGGAGCTGGCCCACGCTGCTGGCATACGGCTGGCCTTTTTCCACGGTCGCGGCGGCTCGGCCAGTCGCGGCGGTGCGCGCATCACACCGGCATTGATGTCGTCGCCGCGCGGCTCGGTAGCCGGTGTGCTGCGCATAACTGAGCAGGGCGAAGTCATTCACCGCAAGTACGGCATCCGCGCCCTGGCGCTGCGCAATCTCGAGCAGACGGTTGGTGCGGTGCTTCGTGCCAGTTTGCGCCCGCGCCGAACCGAGCAGCGCGAAGAGCAATGGATTCAGCGGATGGATCAGCTATCTGCGAGCAGCCGCAAGGCCTATCGCGCGCTGGTCGACCGCGAGCACTTCGTTGAGTATTTCCGTACCGCGACGCCGATTGATGTGATTGAACGGATGACGTTGGGGTCACGCCCTGCAAGCCGTCGCAGCATGCGTGGTGTGCAGGATCTCCGTGCAATTCCCTGGGTATTTGCATGGACCCAATGCCGCTCGATCATCACCGGCTGGTACGGCCTTGGCTCGGCGCTGGAAAGCGGTGCCACCGAGTTCGGTGAAGAGATGCTTGTCGAGATGGCACGTGACTGGCCGTTCTTCATCAACATGCTCGACGACGTGGAAATGGTGCTGGCCAAGTGCGATCTGGATATTGCCGAAGCGTTTTCGCAGCTGGCCGGTCCGCTGCACGACGATTTCTTCGAGCTGATTCGTGAGGAGTTTGAGCGCACCCAGCATTGGCTGCTTCGACTCAAGGGCAGCGATGTCTTGCTGGGACGAGCGCCGCGCTTGTCGCGATCCATTGTCTTGCGTAATCCCTATGTGGATCCGATGAGCTTGATGCAGGTGGATCTGCTGCGACGCTGGCGCGCCAGCGACAGTACGGACGATGCACTGCTTGCCGCACTGGTTGCCTGCGTCAACGGCGTTTCGCAGGGGTTGCAGAATACGGGTTGATGACAATGCAGAACCTACTCCTGTAAGCATGCTTTTGCGCAAGGCTAGTGACGGCTCATGTCCCGATCAGCCGCGATGGCTCCGCCATGCCGTGTTCACCATCGCGGCCATTCGTATCGCCGGACAGACCGATCATGCAGGTTGGCTTTAGTTTCTGTTCTAGCGGAAGACAGCCGTCACCGATATTTGCTGTTGGACATGAATTCCGACTTGAGCCTGGGCCCTGCGGCTTGCTTCAACCAACACGTGATCTTTTTGATTGAAGTTCCCGAGCAGACGCGGATCGGCGTCTAGATCTTCGACTTTCGCGGCAAAAAGTGCGGCTGCAAATGGAGTTTTCGACTGAGACGGTGCAACTTCAGACGAAAATTTAAGCTGAATGCCAAGTAAATCTTCACATGTGGACATGCATCCCCTTTCGCCTGCCGCCCCGTAAGTCTTTCTAAGTCGCATGGATGCGCGATTGATAGGCTCAGGGTGAAGAGCTTGAAACCCAATATTTCAGCTGATGCGCACCCAATCGCGGTCAGTCGTGGTTGTTGTTTCTGCTTTATGTCGAACAGATCACCGCAAGGGAATCGGTCGTAGGGAGCCGTATGAAGTTGCTTGAGCGTCTGTCTCAAGTGGGCATCGACGGAATCGAGTTATCAAACGCGTTGTGAGGGAATTTCAATGAAGCTGAAACTAAAGACGATACTGCTGCTGCTTGGGCTCGCGCCTGTTGTCGTGATGGCCTCCAGCCATCGTGAAGCACCGTTTATCAGCACCATGCCGCAGGTCGACGCTAGCGACTTCTATATGTTCATGAGCTACGAAACAGGACGCACTGGCTATGTCACTTTGATAGCCAATTACGATCCGTTGCAGGATGCGTACAGCGGCCCCAATTTTCATGCACTAAGTGATACCGCGGTTTACGATTTTCACATTGACAACAATGGTGACGCAAAGGCAGATCTGACATTTCGATTCAAGTTCACTAACACCTATAAAAATTTGGCTGTCCCGACGGGAGCTACCGCACCAACGGCAGTGCCATTGCTCAATATTGGTGGAATTACCAGCACCAATCAAACTGCCCTCAACAGGACCGAAAGTTACACGGTCCAATTACTCAAAGGCACTGCAAGCAATGTAGCCGGCGCCTCGATCGTCAACAGTTCCGGCGGTTCAGCCACGTTTATAAAGCCGGTGGACAATATCGGCAATAAGTCTATTGCCGACTACGCAACATATGCTGGCAGCTATGTTTATAACGTCAACATTCCAGGCTGTTCCGCGCCCGGTCGCGTATTTGTAGGCCAGCGTAAAGATGGTTTCGTTGCTGATCTGGGCGCCATTTTCGACTTGGTGAATCTCAACCCACTGGGAGCACGTGATTCAACTTCCAATGCGCTAACCGAGAAGAACGTCACCACACTGGCGCTAGAAGTCCCCACAGCTTGTCTGCTCGATAGTGCAGGCGATCCAATCATTGGTGGTTGGACGACGGCTAGTGTGCCGCAGATCAATTTTGTGGGTAATCCGGTGAGCGCAGTCCAGAACCCCACGAACTCGAACTACGTTCAGGTATCGCGGTTGGGTTCTCCACTGGTGAATGAGTTGGTGATCGGTTTGAAGGACAAGGATAAATTTAACGGCAGCGATCCAAGCAAAGACACGCAGTTTCTTAGCTATGTCACCAACCCATCGTTACCGGTTCTGTTGAATGTGCTGTTTAGCAGTACAAATGTTCCGCACACGCCACGTAACGATCTTGTCAGCGCCTTTTTGACCGGTTTGCCGGGACTTAATCAGCCGACCAAGGTTGTGCCGGCCGAGGAGTTGCGTTTGAACACCTCCATCGCTCCGACCGCACCAGCCAATCAGAATGATCTGGGTGTACTCGGTGGCGATCTGGCCGGATTCCCGAATGGTCGTCGCCCGTATGACGATGTCGTCGACATCGCACTCCGCGTGGTGGAAGGCGCTATATGCAGCACAACGTATGGCACCTGCGGGAACGAGACCTCTGATCCGAACAACGGTGCACCGTTTACCGATGGTGCGCGCTCGCCCGGACCGACGGCGGCGACTGAAAACGTGACGGGTAGCGAGAACGCGACGGACACCTATCTGGCTCAGTTCCCGTATCTCAATACCCCCGTTCCCGGTTCGGTAAATGCGCCAGCCTCGCCGGTTTCGTCCAGCGCTCCAGCTACTCCTCGTGTAAAGGGAAGCGCCGCCAATTGATCGAAGTGTTGTGAAATTCCCTTAAGCGGATCTTCCATGAACGCCATATGCCGCGGGAATGTATGTGAGACGTTGACGCGCCGAGATAATTATCTCGGCGCGTCTCGTCTTTTTTTAGCTCTCGTGCTGCTTTTCGCAGCAACCCTGGTGAGCGCTGCGGACCACCTCGAACCGTACGTTCCAGCCGGAGCGAATGTTGTACTTCAAGAGGTGCCTCCCACGACTGATCCACGCGTACGTCAGTTCGATCAGCTGCGTGCTGATTTCGCTCAGCATCCAAACAACGGGAAAAAAGCGGTTGCGCTGGCGCAGGCCTATATCGACTACGGTCGCGCAACTGGCGATGCCCGTTATCTTGGGCGTGCCATGGCTGTCATCGGACCATTCATGGCGCAACCTGCACCACCGATTCCTGTGTTGTTGGTGCATGCAACCATTCAGCAGAGTCGGCATTTCTTTCAGGCGTCACGCGATGAGCTGACACTGATTCTCAAGCGCGATCCCGGCAACGTACAGGCCTTGCTGACGCTCGCTACGGTTGCCATGGTGCAGGGCGACCATGAGCTAGCGAATCGATCCTGTGTGGCGCTGACCAACAGTGGTGGCAACTTCATGGGAATGACATGCACCGCAGCATTGCGCGGCCTGGACGGTCATATTGCACAAGCCTATGCGCTGCTTTCGTATGTGCAGGATCCTGGCCCAGAGGCGCCGCCCGCCATCAAGGCGTGGATTCAAGGCCTGATGGCGGATACAGCTGCACGCATGGGCAAATTCGACCTGGCCGATGATCACTTTAAGAATGCCTTGCAAATGACGCCAGGAGATAATTTTCTGCTTGCCGACTACGGCGAATTTCTGATCGATCGGGGGCGTGCGGAAGCTGCAGTTGAGCTGGTTCGCAATGACACTCAGTCCGATACCTCTTTTCTGGTTTTAGTGACAGCCGAGAATATGCTCGGTTTGCCGAAAGCAAAGTCCGACATGGCCGAAATGGATGCACGATTCCGGTCGATGGATCAGCGCGGTGATCATGTATTCATGCGCGAAGAAGCGAGCTATCTGCTGCACGTCGAGCACAATCCAAAAGAAGCGCTTGATTTGGCGCAACAGAATTGGCGCGTGCAGCGCGCACCGAAGGACGTTCGTGTTTACCTCGAAGCAGCCCTGGCTGCGAACGATCCAGTGGCAGCAAAGCCTGCGCTGGACTTTATTGCTGATACGCACCTCGCCGACGTGGCAATCGATCCGTTGGTCAGGCAACTGCGGGCGGCAGCCACCACGGCTGACCCTTTAGCCAGTGCCGCCAGCGTGCCATCCATTGCTCGCCCCAGCCCGACTGGAAGCGGTCGATGAACGTTCCGAAGCTGTTGTTCGCGTTATTTGTCTTCGCTGCCGGGTGGATGCCCCTCAGCGCGTTGGCACACAAAGAAAGCGATGCTTATCTGACCCTGCGCGCCGATCCTGCAAACAATCACGTGATGCATGGTCAGTGGGATATCGCACTGCGCGATCTCGACTATGCGATTGGTATCGATGCCAACCATGATGGTGCCATCACCTGGGGCGAGGTGCAGGCGCGACGCGTGGCGATTGAGCAGTACGCCATGGCTCGGATGGAGGTTAAAGGTGATGGCATTACCTGCGACATGCAGCCGACAGGCCAGAAGATCGATGAGCACACTGATGGTGCCTACGACGTCATTCTTTTCGATGCAGTCTGCGACAAGAATATCCCAAGCAAACTGACGGTCGTATATCGGTTGATGTACGACCTCGATCCGTACCATCGTGGCATCGTGACTATCCACTCAGGTGACAAGATTGCTGGCGCCGTACTGGGGCCCAGCAACCCTGTCGCCAGCCTCAACCTGCGCGAACCGGAGCGCTGGAGTGAGTTCAAAAGCTTCATGGTCGACGGTATCTGGCATATCTGGACCGGCATCGATCACATCATGTTTCTGCTTTCCTTGCTGTTGCCAGCCGTGCTCATCATGCGTCGCACAGGGACAAATGGCGGCGCTTGGCGCAAAAGCGCCGCGGTCGCTGAAAGCAGCGGAGCACTCATGCTGCTAGCGCCGACATCGTCGCGCTATCGCTGGGAGCCGGTGGCCAGCTTTTGGCCTGCCTGCCTCGACGTCATCAAGATCGTTTCGGCCTTCAGTCTGTCGCATTCAATCACCTTGTCGCTGGCGGTGTTGGGCTACGTGCATGTACCGAGTCGGCTGGTGGAATCGGGTATTGCACTATCGGTGATGGTCGCCGCTCTCAATAACGTCTATCCACTGGTCAACAAACGGGTCTGGTTGATTGCTTTCGCGTTCGGCTTTATCCACGGACTCGGATTTGCAAGCGCGCTAAGTGGCCTACAGCTTCCGACCGGCGCGATGGTGGCATCGCTTGGCGGTTTCAGTATCGGCGTGGAGATAGGTCAGGAAGCCATCGTGCTGGCCTTCCTTCCTCTAGCCTATTGGTTGCGCAAGACACGCTTTTATCAAGTAGTAATGCTGCGATGGGTATCCATCCTGATTATCGTGATTGCCTTGGGCTGGTTGGTGCAGCGAGCCTTCGATATTCTGATTCCTGGATTCAGCGCCATTCTTCCGGCCTGACGCTTCATCGATGCAGCAACGAACGGGGAATGGGAAGCTGTTTAGCCGTCCAATTCCGACCAACGTTTATAGGCGGCATCCAGCTCCATCTGCATCTTCGCGACCGCCTCGTTGGCTCGGGTGATGGCGATACTTTCCTGCTTGAAAAAGTCCGCTTCGGCCATCGCATCACCGTGGGCGGCGATGCCGCTCTCGAGCTGCTCGATACGGAGCGGCAGCTGTTCCAGTTCGCGCTGCTCCTTGAAACTGAGCTTGCGCTTCGCAACGGCTGAGGTCGTCGTTGACGTTCCGGTAGCCGTTGCCGCCGGCTTGCTTGCACTGGCTGTGGGCGTCTTTACGCCAGCGCGTTGACGTAGCCAGTCGGTGTAGCCGCCGACATACTCGCCGATCTGGCCGTTGCCCTCCAGCACCAGGGTGCTGGACACGACATTGTCGAGAAACGCGCGGTCATGCGATACCAGTAGCAAAGTGCCCTGATAGTCGGTGAGCAGTTCTTCCAGCAGCTCGAGTGTTTCCACGTCGAGGTCGTTGGTGGGCTCATCCATGATCAGCAGGTTGGACGGTTGCGCGAACAGCTTGGCCAGCAATAAACGGTTGCGTTCACCGCCGGACAGTCGCGTAATCGGCGCCCGCGCGCGCTCAGGTGAAAACAGGAAGTCCTGCAGATAACCGACGATATGCTTGCGCTGGCCGTTGAGCTCAATGAACTCGCGGCCTTGGGCTACATTGTCCAGCGCGTTGAGCTGGTCGTTGAGTTGCACGCGGTGCTGATCGAAATACGCGATCTGCAGGCTCGTGCCCAGCTCGGCGGTACCGCCCATCGGTTTCAGATCGCCCAGCATGATCTTCAGCAGCGTGCTCTTGCCGGCGCCGTTCGGGCCGATGATACCGATGCGATCGCCGCGCATGATCGTGGTGCTGAGATCCTCGATCAGCACGCGACCGCCGAATGCCTGATGCACATGCTCCAGATCAATCACTTTCTTGCCGGACGACTGCCCGCTGGCCACTGCCATCTTGGCGT
>Ga0302220_10003218_pt1 | contig 11456 bp, 11 predicted proteins | sample II_Palsa_E1_3_FD_194572 | JGI IMG/M metagenome (GOLD analysis project Ga0302220, IMG submission 194572) | Peat permafrost microbial communities from Stordalen Mire near Abisko, Sweden - II_Palsa_E1_3 | ecosystem: Environmental > Terrestrial > Soil > Palsa > Peat permafrost | place: Sweden... | reverse complement strand
GCGATTGTCGCGCGTCACCTCGCGTGTCGAGGGCTGACGCTCGAAGCCGATCATGTATTGATCGTGAGCGGTGCGCAGCATGGCTTGGCAGCAACGGCTATGGCACTGCTGCAGCCTGGCGACGTGGTCGCGGTCGACGCATTGACCTACCCAGGGTTCAAGGTGGTCGCCGAAGCGAATCGCCTGGAACTCGCCCCGATTCCCATGGCCGGTGAAGCGCTTGACCTTAACGCGTTGGAACGCTTGTGCATGAACCGGCCAGTGCGTGCCGTGTACGTGATGCCGACATTGCACAACCCGCTGGGATGGGTGATGGGTGCGCAACAGCGTCAACAATTGGTGTCGATTGCGCGCAAACACGGGCTGCTTATTATCGAGGACGCGGCTTATGCCTTCCTTGCCGAAGACGCGCCGGCCCCGTTGGCGGCGCTTGCGCCCGAGACGACCGTGTACGTCTCCGGGCTTTCCAAAAGTGTCGCCACCGGACTTCGCGTGGGATTCGTCTCCGCGCCCGCTCAATGGGTGCCCCTGATTGAGCGAGCGATCAGGGCGACTACCTGGAATACCCCTGGCGTGATGACGGCGATTGCCTGCGCGTGGATCGAGGACGGCACGGTCAGTCGACTGGAGATCGAAAAGCGTCAGGATGCAAGGACCCGTCAATCCATTGCTGCCGAGGTTCTCGCCGGACTACCCCGCGTTTGCCATCCGGCATCCTACTTCGTCTGGCTCCCCTTGGCCGAAGAGGTTCGAGCCGACCGTGTTGCGATGGCGCTCATGCGCGAGGGCATCGCCGTGTCGACCGCAGAACCGTTCGCGACATCAGACCATGTACCGCATGCGATTCGCCTGGCGCTCGGATCCGTCGATTTGACCGCCCTGCGGCAGGCGTTGGAAAAAGTTAGCGACGTGATCGGTGCTTATTCGTATTGAGTTAGATGCTCACCCAAACAGATCGAGCCCTTGCAGCAGCCGCCGCGCGAGACGCGGTTGACGCAGTTGTTCCAGCCACCATTGCAGGGCGCGCCCTTCGTGATCGCCATGCCAGGCAACATAGAGTACGTTGGGCTCACGGGGATCGACTGTATTTTTCTCAACCAGATCGCCACGTTTGAGCAGCGATGCAATCCGGCGTTTCGGCAACCAGCCGATACCCATGCCGTCGCGCTGTGCCAGGATCTTCGCCCGCATGTTGGGGACAGCCAGCGATACCTGGCCGCCAACGACTCCGTAGGCGCGTCCCGCCGTCATTCTCGACGAATCGGCAACGACGACAGCACGATGTGCCGAAATGTCTTCCCGCTTGAGCGGCCCTTTAACCGCCGCCAGCGGATGGCGCGGTGAAACGGCAAATACCCATTCCATCTCACCCAGTTCAAACCATCGCAGACCCGGTATCGCAGGGGGCTCATTGGTAGCCCCTACAATCAAGTCGGCGCGGCCATCGCGAAGGGCCTCCCACGTGCCGCGCAGCACTTCATTGGTCAGACGTAGCTTGACGCCGGATTGCAACGCGTCAAACGTGCGGATTACCGGCATGACAAGATCGAATTCGATGATTTCGTCGGTCACGATCCACAGACGGTCCTCCCACCCATTGGCAACCTGCCGAACCCGCTGCGTCATGCGCACCATGTCCTGCATAAGCCGTCCCGCCTCGTCCGCCAGCAAGAGCCCAGCCGGCGTGAGTTGTAACCGGTAGCGCCGACGATCAAACAATAGCGCGTCGAAGCGGCTCTCAAGCTGGCGCGCTGCATGCGAGACGGTCGACGGCGCCTTGCCCAATTGAACCGCCGCGCGCGACAGGCTGCCCGTTTCGCGAATCGCGTTCAGCAGTGCCAGTTCTTCCTCCGACAACATGTTCAACTCCATCGAACGTTTACATCGGGAATATCGTACGGCAAAACCATGGACTCGGTCCATCATGCATCAACGAACACGAACGTCTGTGCGCAATCTGCATAGGCACGCAGCATCGCCAACACGGAGCATCAAGATGGGCCTCCTGATCAATGGTCAATGGTCAATGGTCAATGGCAAGACCGCGGATATGACACAGCGTCGAGCGCACACGATCAGTGAGCCATTTTTTTTCACCAAATATCTGACATATCAGATACATCGTGATGGCTAGATTACAGCCGGCCATCAAGCCTCTGGAAAAAGGACGCACATGAAGGACGCAACATGAACCCGCCAAATACCGCGAGCACTCCTGCGCCATTGACTGGCTGGCAATTCGCACTCGGCACGCTCGCCGTGGCCCTCGCCACCTTCATGAATGTGCTCGACTCGTCGATCGCCAACGTCGCGATCCCGACGATGTCCGGTGACCTGGGTGTGTCAGTGGATGAAGGCACGTGGGTCATCACGCTGTTCGCCGCGGCCAACGCGGTGGCGATTCCGCTCACCGGCTGGCTCACGCAGCGGGTCGGGCAGGTGAAGCTCTTCGTGGCTTCGATTCTGCTGTTCGTATTGGCTTCCGCGGTGTGCGGCCTCGCACCGAATTTACCCTCTCTGCTCGTGGCCCGCGTCTTACAAGGGGCAGTGGCGGGGCCGATGATACCGCTCTCGCAAGCGCTCCTGCTCAGCTCGTTTCCGAAGAATAAGAGCGCGAGTGCGCTGTCGCTTTGGGCGATGACCGCAACGGTCGGGCCGGTCGCTGGACCCGCTCTCGGCGGCTGGATCACGGACAACTACAGCTGGTCGTGGATCTTCTACGTCAACGTGCCGGTTGGCCTGTTTGCCGCCGCAGTGATCTGGGCGCTCTACCGCAAGCGCGAAACACCGTCGCGCAAGCTGCCGGTCGACAAGGTGGGGCTGTTCTCGCTGATCGTCTGGGTGGGCGCGCTGCAGATCATGCTCGACAAGGGCAAGGATCTCGACTGGTTCAATTCGCCGGTGATCTGGGCGCTCGCGATCGTCGTGCTGATCGCGTTCCTGTTCTTCGTGATCTGGGAGCTGACCGAGGCCAAGCCGATCGTCGACCTGCGTCTGTTCAAGGGACGCAACTTCCTCGGCGGCACCGTGGCGATATCAATCGGGTACGCGCTCTACTTTTCCAACCTCGTGATCCTGCCCACGTGGATTCAGGAAAGCCTAGGCTACCCGGCCGTCGATGCGGGGTTGATCATTGCGCCGCTCGGTATCCTCGCCATATTCCTTGCGCCGGTGATGGGCAAGATCATGCCGAAATCGGACACGCGGATACTGGCGACACTCGCCTTCCTCTGCTTTGCGGGCGTGTTCTTGATGCGCTCGTGGTACACGACGGACGTCGACCCCTACACGCTCGTTCTGCCAACGTTGCTGCAGGGCATCCCGATGGCGCTGTTCTTCACGCCGCTCACGGCCATCATTCTGTCGGGCTTGCCGCCGGAGAAGATCCCGGCTGCCGCTGGCCTGTCGAGCTTCGCGCGGGTCTTCGCGGGTGCTGCGGGCACCTCGATCATGAGCACCATCTGGAACGACCGGACGATCCTGCACCATGCACAACTCGCCGAGCAGACCCGCGTGAATAACCCGGCCTATGTGCATGCGCTTGCCGGGATTCAGACGACGCTGCACGCGAATGTCTTCACAGCGCAGAACTTTTTCGAAGCGCAATTAAGCGCGCAGGCGGCAATGCTCGGCGTGAACGATGTGTTCTTGCTGTCGGCGGTGACCTTTATCGCGATCATTCCGCTCATCTGGATTACCAAGCCCAGCAAGGCTGGCGCGAAGGCAGCAGCGGGCGCGGGCGGTCATTGAGCAGCGCGCCGCTCTTTTTTCCCATCAATCCAACAGGTCAGAAAATGAAAGCGCAGATCACTCAATCCGCCGGCGATACCCGCGCGATGAAAGCGGGACTGTCGGTGCTCCTGGTCGCGGTGCTCTCAGCATGCGCCAACTATGCGCGCATCCACAGCGACCAGAAAATGGCCCAGCCGCAACAATTCAACACGACGCAAAGCCTGCCGGCTGAACGTGGTCACTGGCCGGCGGCCGACTGGGCCGAGCAGTTCGGCGACGCGCAACTGAAGGCCCTGCTTGAGGAGGCGCTCAAGGGCAGCCCGACGATTGCGCAAGCGCGTGCCCGCGTCGCTGGGGCGCAAGCCTATGCGGACACTGCGAAGGCCAGCACGATGCCGCGCGTCGACGCCGACTACTCGCTCACGCGCCAGCAGCTCAGCAGCACCTTCGACGTGCCGCCGCCCTACGCGGGTACCTGGCAGACCCAGAACAGCGCACTGCTGACGCTTACTTACGACCTCGATCTGTGGGGCAAGAATCGCGAAACGCTGAAAGCGTCGATCTCGCAAGTGCAGGCAAGCGAGGCCGACGCGGAGGTCGTCAAGCTCACGCTCACGACCGCGTTCGCTCGCACCTATAACCAGCTTGCGCGGCTTTACGTGCTGCACGATATTGCCCAGCAAGAAGTCGAGCGCCGAGAACAGATCGACCGCATCACGGCCGGCCGCATCGCGATCGGGCTCGATACCGCCGTCGAGCGCAAGACGGCGCAAGCGAATCTCGCGACCGCCCGCTCGGCGCTCGCCGAGCTCGACGGCAGCATCCTGACGAGCCGCTACCAGTTGGCGGCGCTCATGGGCGAAGGCCCAGACCGCGGGCTCGTGATCGCGCGGCCGGCCCTCGGTGTCGGCCACGTGGTGCGCCTGCCGGACAACCTGCCCGCCGATCTCGTGAGCCGCCGCCCGGACATCGTCGCGGCCCGCTGGCGCGTCGATGCGATTACGCATGAAGTGAAGGAAGCGAAGGCCGAGTTCTACCCGGACATCAATCTGAGCGCGGCGATCGGGCTGGACTCGTTCGGCTTCGGCCGCTTCCTGACGGCGGCAAGCCGCACGGCCAATGCGGGGCCGGCGCTCCATCTGCCGATTTTCGACGCAGGTGCGCTGCGTGCGCAATTGAAGGGCCGTTACGCCGATTTCGACGATGCCGTCGCGACCTACGACCAGACGCTCATTACCGCCTTGAACTCCGTGGCGACGCAAATTGCGCAAATCCGCTCGAGCGACGTGCAGCTTGGCGATGCGCAAGCGGCGCAACAAGCCGCGCGCCAGGCCGACGATCTGGCGATCACGCAGTACAAGGCTGGGCTGACGAATCAGCTGACCGTGCTCAACGCCGACATGAACACGCTGCGGGCCGATCAGGCCGTCGCTAACTTGCTGATAAACCGCCGTGACCAGCAGATCGCGCTCGCATCGGCGCTCGGCGGGGGCTACGTCGATACGTCGTCCGATGCGTCGTCGGATGCATCCCGCAGCTCGGATTTAGCTGCGCCCTCCCAATCCTCCGTCGCCGCGCGTTGAATCGGCACGTTTGTAAACTCTTTGGTGAATTGACATGAGCGATACCATCAAGGCCGACCGCACGAGTGCGGACCTGGCACAAGCCAACAACAACCGTGGCCACAGTGCCCCCGCTGGAACCTCGCCGAACGCTGCGCCGCCCGGCGCCTCGGGCAAGCGCAAGCTGTGGCTCGCCCTGCTGGGCATCGGCGTGGTGGTCGCGGGCGCGGCGTATGGCGCGTACTACACCACGTATGGGCAATACCACGAGTCGACCGATGACGCGTACGTCGACGGCAACCTCGTCGAGCTCACGCCGCAAGTGACCGGCACGGTCGACGCGGTCAACTCGGACGACACGCAGATCGTGAAAGCCGGTGACCCGGTCGTCACGCTGGACCCGGCCGATTCGAGAATCGCCCTTCTGAACGCCGAGGCGGCGCTCGCTCAGGCCGTACGCGCAGTGAGCACGCTCTACGTGAACAACAACTACTACGCGGCCAATGTCGCGCAGCGCGAGGCGGACCTGGCGCGCGTGCAGGACGATTTGCGGCGCCGTGTCGCGGTGGTCAACACGGGGGCGGTATCGGCGGAAGACGTCTCGCACGCCCGGGATGCTGTGGCCTCCGCTCAGGCATCGCTCGACGCCGCTCGCCAGCAGGCGCAATCGAACCATGCGCTGACCGACCGCACGTCGATCGAACAGCATCCGAACGTGCAAGTCGCCGCCACCAAGGTCCGCGACGCCTATCTCGACTATGCGCGCAATACGCTGCCCGCGCCGGTGACAGGCTACGTCGCGCAGCGCTCGGTGCAAGTGGGCGAGCGCGTCTCGCCGGGCACGCCGCTGATGGCTATCGTGCCGCTCGACGGCGTGTGGGTCGATGCGAATTTCAAGGAAGTGCAGCTGCGCCGCATGCGCATCGGTCAGCCGGTTACGATGACCGCCGATGTCTACGGCTCGAGCGTCAAATACCATGGCCGCGTGATCGGCTTCTCGGCCGGAACGGGTAGCGCGTTCGCGACGCTGCCGGCGCAGAACGCGACCGGCAACTGGATCAAAATCGTGCAGCGCTTGCCGGTGCGTATCCAGTTCGACCAGAAGGAGCTGGAGGCGCATCCGCTTCGCATTGGGCTGTCGATGCAGGTCGCGGCCGATACGCGCGACGACTCTGGCACGCAGCTCGCCGCGGCTGTGAACACAACCTATCGCACCGACGTGTTTGCGCAGTACGGCGCGCAAGCCGATGCGGAGATCGCGAAGATCATCGAGCGCAACGAGATAGCGACACCGGTGGATTGACTCGGTTGCATGCTCACGCTCAAGCCTGTAGGTCTTTGCCGCACCGGGCACGAATCGATTACGTTACTTTTATTACCGGTAATAACAGGTCGAATCGCTGCGCGCCGCGATGGTTTTCCCACGGCGGTGCTCGATAGAGCTCGTATGCCTTGATGACCTCGACCGCATATTCCTGCGCAGCACTCGCCAGCCAGGCGATGCTCAGTATCCGGTAAGTGTCGAAGATCTCGTCGTACGGTGCATGATGTTCAAGCGATGCGTAGATGTCGGCTGGCAATGTCAACGCGGTTAGCGCGCTGCAACGCCGGGCATCGATGCCGTGGTCGACAATTGCGCAGTCGTAACGGATCAGTTCATTCGGGGTGATTTCCGGGCTGTCGTGCGCAACGCCGATTGCCTGCAGTCCGTCCAATGACAAGCCGGCGGCGCGTAACGTGGCCGCAAACTTCTGCCAATGCATTTCAACGTTGGCATAGGAGCCGTAAAAGCGCATCGCCAGCAGCGGCACGGGCTGACGCTGGCGAACGCGCACCGCCTTGGCGCGCGCAAGGTCTTCCGGCCGAGGCTGGCTCGCGGCTTGCCTCGCATACACTCGGTATTGTGTCGGAACCAGCCCAAACTGGCTAAAGAACGCGCGCACAAAGGCTTCGTGGCTGCCGTAACCGGCGCTAAATGCGATCTCGATCACCTGTTTGTCATTAATCAACAGACTCACTGCCGCCTCGTCCAGCTTCACCCTCCGTACATAGGACGCGGGGGTCTCACCCATCGTCTCCTTGAAATAGCGTTGGAAATGATAAGGGCTCAGATTGACGTGTGCCGCGACAGCGGTCATTCGCACCGAGTCGGCCACGCTGCTTTCCATAAAGCGAATGGCATCCGCCAAGCGCCTGTCGTCGAGCGTGTCCGGCAAAGGCCGACGAAGCTTGGCCGGATGGCGCGAGCCGGCAGGAGGCACCGCGTGCAACAGCGTTCTCTCGCTGTCGATCTGCGCCTGCTCTTGAGCAGTCAAATCGGGCTGGATTGCATCTATCGATTGGGGCATCGTGACGTGTATTCGAACCAACGAGAATTACGGGCCCGCCTCGCATCTCCAGACTAAGGATTTCAAGAGTCGGCCGGACAGCTCTGCATGGTTAAACGGCAGAACCGTCCGGAACTTGAGTTCCAACCTTCCGCAAAACGGACGTTTGGCTTTTGGATAAGGAATGCGCCCCAATGCTGACTTAGAAGGCCGATGCATCAATCGTCACAATGGCGGCACACAATAGCGCACCCTAACTCTTTGAATCGACATCCGATGAACAAATCAACGGCTGCCGCCTTGGCACTCATCACACTTTGCTCGATCGCGCACGCGAGCCCGGCGTCCGATATCAACAACGGGTTTCTCACGGGAAAATCCTTCCGAGGTGGAAGCCAATCGATGCGTACCGCCTACGTCATTGGCGTGCTCGACGGCTTTTCCTACGCTCCGGTCTTTGGCGCGCCAGACACGAAAATCGAGAAACTGCGGCGTTGTGTTGGAACAATGCATGCCGACGCGCGACAAGTCGGCACCATCGTTGACCAGTATCTTGATGCCCACCCTGAGTCGTGGAGTGAGCAGATGCAACCGATCGTCCTGAGCGCAATGCGGCAGGTTTGCGCGACTCATAGCGCGGCGATCGACTGAACGCCGCCATCAGGCGTTCAATTCGCTCCTTTCTGTTTTTCATAAGCCGCGATAGCTGTATCAAAACCGCTGACGTAGCTCGCTCTCGTCTTCTGGGCAAGAGCGCCCCATTCTTCACGCGGCAGGCTCAACGGCTTGTTGGTCGCATCCGCATTGCCCAGGCCGCTCTGGATGGCATCCAGTCCATGAAGATTTATCCAACGATAGTCATAGTTGTAAGGCGTGCTTTCATCCCACTGCACGACTCGGTGGATAATGGTCCTGAGCTTCGCGAGGTCATCAAACTCTGAGCGACGAAGCTGAATGGGGATATGCGCAACCAGCGCCGGAACGGCTGATCTCGCGCTGACATCGGCGCATCGCGCAGCGTCAAAGTTCGCTCGAAGGCGCGCCGCATTGAACCAGAAGATTGCATCGTCGGACTTGCCTTGCTTATAGAGCAGGCTGGCAAGCGCGAACAGTACCGGGGGTGCGTAGTTTCCTGAATTGCTCTCGATTTCCGATATCAGTTCGTCGTTCTCGTTTCCGACCGTCCCTTGCAGCCTGCGCATCGTCTCGATCGCCAGCTTTGTATCGATGGACGCATATTCGCCTCGAGGACGCACCTGAATCTGCTTTTGCCCTCCCGCAAGTGATGGTGTGAATGTTTGCGGTGTGGCACGCCCCGCTGAGCAAGGGTAAGTATCTGCAAACGCCTGGATCGCTTGCGGATCGTTTATCTGGCCATGCAGTTCTGGATGCGCGAGGCTGTACTGTTTCAGCAGCTTTGCCGCGTCCCCAACGGTCATCGCTGAAGGCCAGCAAAATGCCCGTCCATTGTTCGTTTTCAAGAGATTGACGAACCAGGCGACTTCATCGCTAGCTGACCGAGCCGTCGCGCTGGATGAAAAAAACAGGCCCGCGAGAAACAGGGAAAAGGTCGCAAATCGTATGAATCTCAACCCGACTACGTCGGTCACCCCTCGTATCTGCAGATGCATTCTAAACCCTTGTTTTTTCTTGTCAAAAACGGACATTCAAATCTGCTCGTCACCGCAAAAGATGGCCGATTTTTCGTTCTAGGATCGCGATGAGTTCAGGCTGCATAAACACGTACTTGTCCGGGATATCAAGGCAAACTACCCGTTTTCCATTCAGACACGTACCGAATTTCTTTGATAACTTCGCTTTGTGCGTTCGCTCCATCACAAAGATTATCTCGGCCCACGCGATTTGCTCAGCCGAGACCAACGTTTCTGCATCGGGTGCCAAACCCGCGGAATCCACTTCGACTCCTGACCAGCCAGAGAACAGTTCTTCTGCAGTTGGGCTTCGCAGGCGATTCCGGCTGCAGATGAATAGGACACGCATCAAATGTCATCAGGTAAGTATGAAGTTATCGGCATTCCGTCAAGGGAAGTTGTCGTCAGAAGCGCCCTCAGCCGCCTCGACGAGCAAAACCAGCTTCTCCATCTTCTGCTGCCCCATCTGCTTCTTGGTCAGCTTTGCATCCACCCGGGTAACGACAACAAGATCAAGCGATGGCACAACGACCGCATACTGCCCTAGATGGCCATCCGCCCAGAACGTTTCGCGAAGCAGCGTCGCTGCTGGCCCACGCGGGCCGTTCGCAGGGGTACTCGTCCACCACATGTATCCGTAGCCGCCGGTCGGAGTGTCGGAATACGAATGTGTGGACGCGGTAACCCAACTCGACGGCACGATCTGCTGATCACGCCAGCGGCCGTTGTGAAGGAACAGCAACGCGAAGCGAGCGAGGTCGCGGGCACTCATTCGGATAGGGTATGCAGGGTATTGTGTGGCCCGCCCTCCCGATACGTAGTAGCCATCCGAAGGCCGGTAGTCCTGCATGCCTATCGGGATTGCGATCTGCGTTTCCAGCGCGTCGAAGATGCGTTGACCGGTGGCCTTCTCGTAGATTACTCCGATCGAGTTGAAATCCCAGTTGTTGTAATACCAGAATTCGCCCGGGCCATGGCTTCCCCTGGGAGGCTTGGCCTGCTCCATCGATGCGGTTTCGTACACAGTCGGGTGATACACGCCAGAGCGAGCTTCCAGCAGTTCGCGCACAGTCGCCTGCTTCTCAGTGGGAGTCAAGGATGGCTCTTTATCGTCGATACCTAACTCGGCAAGCGTCTCATCAAGGTGGATCTCGCCTTTCTCGACAGCAATCCCTACCAGCGCACTCATGAAACTTTTACGTGCCGAATAGAGCTCGGACTTTCTGCTCGTGTCGCCCCATTGAGCAATCACGAGACCGTGTTGGACGACCATACCCGCGGTCGAGCCCTCACGCTTCGCGTATTCGACGGCCGCTGCTAGCCGTTCTGCTGACCAACCCAGCGCCGCTGGATCGTCCCGAGTCCACGACGCGCCTGGGAATTGTTCCGGTGTGCTATACGTGGCGGACGAAGATGAGGGCGGATCGTTCGACGCACAACCTCCAAGCGTGAAGACGCTCGCCACGGCAACGGCCGCGCTTGCCAGCGAACATACAATCGAGGTCATGGTTTGTAGTAGTCCAATATTGTTTATTGTTATTTTCGATCTAGCAATTTTTGGTGAAGTCAGGATAGTGCCAGTACCGCTTCGAGACGATGGATGTAGTCCTTGAGCTTGGGCAGATCGTCTTGGATCGTCAAAAATACGACGTCGTGCTTGGTGGCCCAGAAATGGTGGATCAGCCTGTCGCGCATCCTCGCGACCTCCCTCAGGTTGGCAAGCAGGTCGTATGTCTGCGTCGATACCTGTTCAATGCTTTGCCTGTGATGCGCGATCAGGTTCTTGGCGGTTTCGCCAATGATCAGCATACGGTAAGACGCTGCGTCCCACTCTTTTTGCATGAAGGAGGCAAACCCGCGCACCGCAGGCGTTGCAAGATGCTGCTTGATGCATTCAATAGAGAACAAGATGTCGCCGCACCGCTCAACGCCTGCCCTCATTCGCTCCCCGGCAGCGGGCTTGTCGCCGGGCGGTAGTTTCTAAGCTGCACCGTTTCTTCGAAATCTCCGTCCGTCACGACGAACGCCTTCAGCGCGAGCTTATCTTCGATGTCGTTCATCACACCGCCCAGATCGAAAAGCGTCACTGGTCCGACCGGCTCAAGCAAGAGCGTCACATCGTAATCCGGGTCGTCGTAGTCCACGACGCGCGGGTTCCTGAAATGGCGCGCCGACACGATCTC
>Ga0302220_10003217_pt1 | contig 11459 bp, 10 predicted proteins | sample II_Palsa_E1_3_FD_194572 | JGI IMG/M metagenome (GOLD analysis project Ga0302220, IMG submission 194572) | Peat permafrost microbial communities from Stordalen Mire near Abisko, Sweden - II_Palsa_E1_3 | ecosystem: Environmental > Terrestrial > Soil > Palsa > Peat permafrost | place: Sweden... | reverse complement strand
GGTCGGGCTTGCGTTCAGCATGGACGAATTCGACCGTGTCATATGGCATGTCGAATGTTTGGCCGCGACGGCCTTCGAAAAAAGATAATCTTGCTCGACCTGCCCATCGTCAGGCCATGGCGCATGGACTCGCCAGTCAATAATGTCTTGCAGCGGAATCAATCGAAACTCTCCAAGGTCATGTTGACCATTACGTTCTAACGCCGGGATATGCTCGACAATGACTCGACTGGCTGACCACTTTTCATTTCGCGGAAAATATCATAAAACGATACTTTATGCATAACACACAGCAATTTTTCGGGCTTAACCTGTGCCCATATAGCGCTTTTGCTTGGTAAACGCCGCGTTCTCCAGCAGAGCATCTGCGATGCATCAAACAAATGTAGTGCGTCCAGGGCACGTGAGGCAACCTGATCCAATCAGCTCAAATCGAAATTCCGCATCAACAATTTGGGCTTACTCCCCAAACCGGACAAAGCTAATTTTCGAGTCTGCGATCCAAAACTCATCCTTCGCAAACCGCCAGCAACAAACCCAAGAAAACTCCCAAATACCATCCCGATACATTCCCTTCGTCCGATTTCCTGAGATCGATTTTTGTGAATAGATCTATGCCCCAGTATGCTGATTTCGTCCCGAACACAACTGGGATCGGGTTTAGCGACCTGTATGAGCATGGCGGACGGCTACTCCAGTAGTCGTCCGCAACCGTTGTGCGTCCTCAATGGGCGGCAGTGGAGGGGATACCTTCGGGTATGCCGGATTCATGTTCACCGGTTCGCTAACCCCGTCATCTGCCGCCCCCCATCCACTCGCGATGGGGAGCGGTGTTGCCACTGCATCGGAGGTCGCACCATGGGTCCTACTCTCGCTCGCCGCAATTACCCACCGAAAATCCAACCAGCCGACATCGGAGAATTGCCTTTTGTTTATCGCCCAGGTCACACGCCGAAGATAGCCGGCAACTGGCAATGCGCGCGATGCAGCAACCGTAACAAAACCCCCTGCCACTGGCATTTCCCCGATACCGCCACTTACCGTCGCGCCTGCGACATCGGCTACGAATGCGGCGCGCACCTCGCCCAGTATTTGAAGCAGCAACCGCGCTGGAGTTGCCACGGCATCCTGAGAAAAATTCTCGCCGACATCGACTTCAAAGTCGACTCTCCGAACCGGGGTTATTCAGTCGGCTTCATCTCGTATGTAGAACGGTTATTCCGCGCCGCCGCGCAGGATCTCGATGTGTTTGCCGATGTCGACGAGACCCATGCGTACTATAAGGAAAGGGCGACGCGCCACAAATTTAAAGCTGGGGAGGCCGGCGAACACTAAAGTACCAGCAACACCAAGGTCCTGGGCGGCTTTTCTTGGCAGCCTTTCCACATCGGACAATCCTTGTGCCCCCAGGCAAACCTACAGTGCAGCGGTGGGCAGTGATGTGGCGATTCCCCCGCCATCTCCCGACTTCAAAGCAAAGTTCGCCAGCGATCCGATCTACAGCGACGGGTTTTGGATGATGGTCGATATTGATCTATCGAAAATTACCAGCCGCTCAGTACGAGCTGAACATTAACCTTATCGATCGTCATGCCGTCACTCCATCGATTTTGAAAATCGTATTCACCTGTTCCTGCAGCAGCTGATTGACGAACGCGCCCTGGAAGATTGCACTTCCAACCGTGAAGCCCCAAGCACCTGTATCGATCATCGCTTGAACCCGCTCCGTGCTGCCAATACTCCCGGCCATGATGACCGGCACTTCGACTGCCTCGACCACACGCCGCGCGAGAAGCGCAGGGTCGCCCGCGCCCGCGAACCGATAAGCCAGCAAGTCGAGACCATGTACGCCGGGCAGCGACGCAATGCGCTGCGCATCCTCGACGATCTCGTCCATGGTGCCTTCGAGGATGGTCGGATGACCCACGGTGCGGCCCGCGAAGGGGTAATAGTGGATCGGCGACCCGCGCAACAGCTTAAGTGCCTCGTTCACGTGTCGGCCGCCCAACAGGTAGTCGACGCGGATCTCAAGCGCGGCCTGAATCGATTCAAGCTCCGTGGCCTCGCTGGTGGCAACCACTTCGAGCATCACCTTGCGCCCATCGGCTCGAATGCGGTTTGCCAGTTGTTTCAGATCCGTCACGGGCAGACCGATATCCTTAAAACCAACGTAGTGGATTGCGCTGTCGCGCATGCTGTCGTAGGCCGACATGGCGTCGGCGACCGTGACATCGTTGTTAGTTAACATCAGGATGAAATGGGACAATTTGTGCTCCGCAAAGGTAGAGGGCGATTTGACTCAGGTGCGAATGAATCGATGCGCGGTGTCGAGTGCGACTCTCAGGCTGGCCGGGTCGGCAATGCCATGCCCCGCAATATCGAACGCAGTACCATGGTCCGGGCTGGTGCGGACGAAGGGCAAACCGAGCGTGATGTTGACGCCATCCTCAATGCCAGCCAGCTTGACGGGAATCAGACCTTGGTCGTGGTATTGGGCTACAACGATATCGAACCGCCCACGGCGAGCGTTCATAAATACCGTGTCGCCGGGCCACGGACCGCTGGCGTCGATGCCTTCGGCCCGCGCGGCTTCGATGGCCGGGGCGATGATGTCGAGATCCTCGCGGCCGAACAATCCTCCTTCGCCTGCGTGCGGATTCAGACCTGCGACCGCGATGCGCGGCTGTTCAATTCCGAGAGCGCGTAAGGTGCGATGAGCGAGCCGGATGATACGTAACTCGGTTTCGATCGAAAGCCGGGAGATCGCCTCGGACAAGGCACAGTGAACCGTGACCAGAATGGTCCGCAGCGCGGGGGTCGCGAGCATCATCGCGTAGTCGCGGGTAGCGGAAAAGTCAGCCAGCATTTCTGTGTGACCTGGATATGGAACCTTGGCCGCAAACAGCGCTCCTTTATGGATTGGCGCCGTGCAGATACCGGCGATTTCTCCGCGCATGGCAAGCTCGATCGCGGTGCGGATCGCGTCGAATGCCGCCTTGCCCGCAAGCGCACTGATCCTGCCGAGCGGTAAATCGGCGGGCAAGGTGCCGCTCTGCAGCACTTCGAGCACGCCGGGACGGGGATTGACCTGGGTGACCTCACTGACCTTGACGACATCCAGCCTCACCCCGAGAGCGGCGACCTGCCGACGCAGTACACCGACATCACCGACAACAAATGAGGGACGGCTTTCGATGAATTCCGCGTCGGCAAACGTCTTCACCACGATTTCCGGGCCGATGCCGGTCGCGTCGCCCATGGTAACGGCTATCAGATTTGTTGCGGGTTTCATGGTTCCACTCCAGTTATTGCGTCCAGGCACCTGAGGAGCGCCTGATCGTCACCGAAGCCACCCGCTTTGGCGATCATCGGAAATGTCGAGGTGGTGGTTTTTACCAGCACGAGCGGTATGCCGGGTTCGACTTCGTGACACACGCGCAGCGAAACTGCCGGCAACGCGTCGACAATTTTCCGTGCGGTTTCGCCACCGGTTACGACCAATCCATCGCACGTACCGGTGCGCAAAAGGTTCACGGTCTGCCGCGTAAGGTCCCACAAAGCACCTTCCGGCGATGAGCGCGACTCATCGGTTGCCAACACGTTGGCGCTGCGTTTCATACGTACCACCTCAAGTTGCCGCCGCGAACGCGGATTCAGGCTCCCTACCACCAACCAAGGGCGTCGGGCACCGTTTGCGGACGCAGCACATGGCGCTTGAGCGCCGTCTCGCACAGATGGCGCCGGTATGACTCGCGCCATCGAGCGAAGCAGTCCGGTGGAACCTGCCCAAAGCAGTTCAGGAACGGCGATAAAGCACCTGACCAACTGATCAAGTTCGTCCTCCGAATGCGCGTCGACCACGACGGCGTCATGCGCCAGGAGCAAAACGCCGGCATGCGCTACGTTGCGCGCGACCGTTACCTTGACGCCGTGCGCCGCGAAAAGCGCCTGCAGGTTCGACACCACCACCGGATGCGTAGGATCTTGCCCAAACGCAGTCAGGTGAACCGGTACGCCATCGAGATACACAACACCACCCTCAGTAGTACGCCCGGCAGCGGGAAACGCCGGCGCGATCAACAGCTTGCTCCTCCCAGACGCCATGCGCGCAGCAATGCACTGTTGCGCAACCGATCCGCGTAGCGTCGAGTCGAACTGCTGGATTAATACGTCTGCTGCGCACCATGCCGTCGCGGCTGCGGAGACCGCGGCTGACGCGTCCGCCGCGAAGTTTTCGCGGCTGCCGGTATCGAGACTGACCACGGCCGCATCGTGCATACCGCTGGACTTGAGCAGTACGGCCGTATCCCATCCGTTTTGTGCGAAGCACGCCGTGCCGTCAAGTGCACTGGTGAAATCGTCCGTGATGATGCGCAGTCGCATATCTTTCCTGCGGTATGTTTGGATGCTATTCTGTCATTTTTTATGATTATTTTTAAGAACCAATATGGTGGGATCTTTGAGTATTTATGGATACACACGCATCGTCTAGGCAGCACATCCCGGCATTGCTTGGCCTCGAACTGGATAAATGCGCCGGTGCACCCACGTTTCGCGTGATCGCGGAACAGTTGCGAGTTCGCATCCACAGCGGCGCGCTTCCCGGCGGCACACGCCTGCCGCCGAGCCGACAACTCGCAGAACAGCTTGGAATCGCCCGCAATTGCGTGGTCGAGGCTTACGACGAACTGATCGCGGACGGCTTGATCGAGGGGCGCGGCCGCCACGGAACATTCGTCTCTTTCCGCGATATCGCGCAGAAGAGCAAGGCAACAACGGTGGCTTCTACGCCTCTGGCCTTGCGAGGATATATGCAGCGGTTTAAGGCCGAATCCGATTCCCCCGACGCGGCATTTGACTGGCGGCCCGGTCAGGCTCTTGCGCATACGCTGCCGCTCGATGCCTGGCGCACTGCGTGCCGGGAAGCGGGAAGAAGCCTGCCGCCTCAGGGTTACGGCGACCCTCGTGGCGACGCCGATCTCAGACATGCAATTGTCGAGTGGCTCGGAGAGCACCGTTCAGTCAGCGCGACACCCGGGCAGATTGTGGTGACCCACGGTACCGGGAGCGCATTAAATTTACTCGCAAGTGTGCTGTTGCGGCGTGGCGACTGGTGCGCGACTGAAGACCCTGGATATGCCGGAGCGGTGCAGGCGTTCCGGCGAGCCGGCGCTCTGGTGCGGCACGTCCAGGTCGACGCAGACGGAATCTCCGTTGAACACGCGTTCTCGGGTGACAAGGCACCGCTGCTGTTGCACCTTACGCCGACCCATCAATATCCATTGGGCGGCCGCCTGTCCGGGCAGCGTCGACGCGCACTGATCGATGCGGCACGCGCCCATGGCACGCTCATTCTCGAAAATGAGTACGACTGCGAATTCAACTATTCAGGGACAACTTACCCACCAATATTTAATAGTGCGCCGGAAAGCACTCTGCTCCTGAGCACGTTTTCGAAGGCTGTCAGTCCGGCGCTGCGCCTGGGATTTATCGCGGCCCCGCGCGAGGCCGCTGCGGCGGTGGCAGCTTTCGTGGAACGTGAGCGGATGCATGTATCGTGGCCCGCACAAAAGATTATGGAATCGCTTCTGCGTTCCGGGGAACTGGACCGGCATCTGCGCCGTGTGCGACGTCATTACCGCGCCATGCGCGACCTGATACGTGATCGATTGAGTTCGTTCGAGGATCGCATCGAGGTACTTGGCGACGAAGGCGGCCTGCATGTGGTCGTGCGAGGCCGTACTCACAAAATCGACTACACATTGCAGGCTGCCTTGCACGCGAAAGCAATCCTTTTCGACACCATTCAGCAATTTTCGACCACCTGTTCAGACACAGACGGATTCTTGCTCGCTTACGGCCACATGAATCCCGGCATGTTAAAAGCGTCGCTCAACGTGCTCGAATCCTGCCTCAATAAGAGCTTGAAGTAGCCATGCCCTATGCGCGGCCATGATCTCCACCCCGGCTGCATGCAGCCACTCAGCGCCTGGCGAATCAGATGTCAAAGAAGCCGTTCAAACTGATCGGCTACGCAAACGGGCCTTCGTTTCCCGTTGAGGCCGATCGCATCTCGGCCGGGGATGTTATTTTCCCGCCGGTGTTGACATGACCGCGCCGGGCTTGCGACCAGACGTTGGTCAATCTAGTTAATATTCCTGATTAACATACTTTATGTTTGAGGCAACATTGTCCGGATATTAATCCGGTAGCGCAACATGGCGAGTATTAACTCTAAAATCCCGCACGCCGCGATTAATGTAAGCAGACCGCTTTTTCCGAAGTGCACGAGAATCCACCCACCGACGATCGGAAAGCCAAAAATGCCGACAAAGTACGACACCACGAACCACGTTAAAGCAGCGTGCCGCCTTGCAACGGATGAATCATTGACAACTTGCGTCTGAATGATGGGATACACGAGGCCGTAGCCAATTCCCAGAAGAAGTGCGCTGGCCGCTTGGAACAGTACGTTGATAGGAATCGCGAACATCAAGGTAACACCTGTCACCATAGTGACAAGCAGCACCTTGGTAGCGATTTCGGGGTGAATTTTGTTTACCATTGGCGCGAGTAGCCAACGGGAAAAAACTACCGTCAACGCATAAATTGCAAAAAAACTACTTGCAGTGGCTCGCGTACTTTGTACTAACGAGGTTTGAAATGTCATCATTCCCGAGAGTACGCAAGCACCGAGGGCAACCATCAGGATCGGATAGATCGCTGGTGAGCGAGAAATGTCTCCTATGTCGCGTACCCAGCGATGCCGTAATTGAGTTTGCGACGACGGCGCCAAGCGATAAAAGACCTCAAGCAGTGCCGCGGCGGCTACACAAAGCGCACCGACCGTAAAAAACACGTCACGGATCGGCATGTGCAAGAGATTTGTCGCATATGTTGCGAGTATCGGGCTACCGCCAACGCCAGCCATCTGGAACGCGCCGAAGCGGCTGAACCAGAAGCCCCTATCGGCATCGCTCGTGCGTTCAGCGAGAGCCATCGGTGCGGCAAGGTAGAATGCGCCCCAACCAAGCCCGACGAAAAAGCCAGGTACCACGATCAACGAAGACACACGCGTCAACACCGCGAACATCTCGAAACCTGCGGCAACACATAGAGCGGCTGCCATCGCCATGCGTGCAGAACCTAGACGCGGAGCGAACCAGCCTACCAGTGGTACGCCAACCAAGGTACCAAACATTGCACCGGCCAGCGCCAAACCGGTATCGATCTCGCTACCGCCCAGCGACTTGAAATGAAGCGACAGTAGGAACGTGGCGCCATATCCACCGGCCGTCAGCATCGTGGCAAGAAAAAGTAATAGGCCATTGAGCAGGCGCATGGTTAGGTCCTTTAAATATCGATTAAATCACAAGCATTAGAATTATTTCAGTCCGGCAATCACATCGATCACAAGGAGCGGACCGCAAAAAGAATAGAGGCAGCTTTACCGCTAGCGCTAATTTCTGCACGGTGTTCAAAGCCCACAAGAAAAACGCTATGATTTTTACCTTTGCCTCGTCGAACTATTTCACGCGAGGTATGCTACTTCGCTCCGTAACAGTGTTGACGGCAGAGAGGGTCTAAGCAATTCAGTGGAAAGAGGTTGAAACCAGGCGCGGAGGCCGTCGTAGACTTGTGGCTGGGACGCCGAAAATAGATGTTGCCACTGTGGCATGTCCTCGTGACCCAGCATTTGCCATAGATGCGCCGCAAGCCGCGGCATCACAGGGTTAGCGAGATACGCCACCCCCTTCAACCAACCGTATGCTTGCTCGGCCTGCGAAAAATCTACATCCACGAAATTGATCCAGGACCACAGCACTGCACACGCCGACCGAACCGACACGGCGTCTAGCTGAAATGCTCGGTCCAGCGCAAGCGACGCCGCCTCGAGTCGATCGCGCAGCGCCGGAGGAACGGTAAGTTGCTCTCCAGAGGTTTGCTTGAGGGCGTCGCATGCCGCATTGATCCGCTCTTGTAGAGTGCCCGCAAGGTCCTCATTGGCGAATCGGATAAATTCTTCCACGTCGAAATTAGTCGTTTCGTCCTCAGGGCTTTCACGTGCAAGAAAATAGCGCACAGCATCGCTCCGTGCTGGTGTCTTTTCGACGATGTCGGCGGCCCAAATGACATGCAACCGGCTTGTTGAGAACTTGGCGCCTTGTAGGTTATAGAAATAATTCGTCAGTACATGGTCGAACGGTTTATATTGACGCGAAGCATTTAGTATCGCGCTGCTGCCAGCAAGTAATTGCACCGAGTTATCAATGCCAAAACTCACCAGCGTCGTGACGTCTCCATTGCTCAGCATCGGATGGCATTGATCTGCATTATTCTCGACGTACCAATCGCCACACGTCAATGCATACTCCCATCCAGCTTCGAATAGCACGCGCGGATTGCCCCAGCGGTCCGGCTGCCATTGAACGCCCCAGTCGCCGGGCGCTGTGAGGCGTACCCTGCCTTGTTCACGTTCGAGAAAACGGCGTATCACCGAAACAAAACGCTCGGACGCGCCGGATGCCCGGATCTGCCGCACGAGTTCCGTCTCGTCATGAACGCGGAGAAACAGATTTTCGACTTCGCGCCACTGTAACTCTGTGTCTCCGACGCGTGGCTTGGGGTCAAGCATCGATTCAGGGCGAAAATGAGCGCCACATATCTCACAGAAATAACCTGCCGCAAACGCCTCGCAACAAGGGCACCGCCCGAGCAACCATGCACCGGCGATATAGCGACCGGTCTGCTTGCTGTAGAGCACCTTTTCTGTCACGCATTCGGTGACGCCAAGGTCCACCAGTTGCTGGACAACGCGGCGCGCGTTTTCCGCATGGCGCTCCGCATACGGTCCTTGTACCAAATCCAAAAACTCATCCACATCAATATCTAGCGATGCCAGATCTCGGGCAATCTGGATATGATAATCGCGACATACCTCTTGAGGCGGACGATTTTCCTGCAAGCCTTTCCAAAGCACATAAGAGTCGAATCCGTCGATAGCCGAGACAACATGAACACGATGTCCCTTGCTGCGCAGATAGCGGCCCAGCATATCCATCCGCAAATATGGACCTGCGATGTGACCAAGATGGAGCCTGCCGTTCGGGGTGGGTGGGATTGGCATCAGAAAGAATTTCCGACACGGCATATTGTCCATTGATCGGTTCATGGGTGAACTCGGAAAGGGCCATACATCACAAAAAACGACACGAGCGTGCCACGGAAGGGAACATACGTAACGCTTCGTCAGCGATACCTGGCGCTAAACGAAAACCCGAGCCACTACAAGCGCCCGCCACTATCGTCTGGTTACTGCTGTCGAACTTAACCAGAGGCACTCCATCCGTTGAGTAAGCATCGCAAAACACCCGGCCGCCACGGCAAGTTTGGCTCATCCCCGGTAAATAGCACTCGAGAATATCTTGCGCCAATTCGCGATCGCGCCCGCTGATCTCGAGTGTATGTTTGCGCGGCAAGCAGTCCCACTCGTCACTGCGAAAGCTGAATAACCATTGGTTCCGCGCCCACAGGGGTAGCAGGAAAGCATCGGACTGCGGGAAGACCACCGTTGCGGCGTCTCGAGGCGGCACTTGATCCAAGTGCAGAGCGACGACCTTCTTTACTCGTACAGAATGCTCACGGGAAAAGGCATCCACCGGCCCCTCAATCATCCAGGGTCCGACGGTCACCAAGGTTCTCAATGCGCTGACAATCGTGCCATCGTCTTGCAGTAACTCTGCTCCTGCGGTACTGGGTTGAATGCTCTTGACAGCCATTCCCTCTATGCAACGCACATTTGCTGCGCGGAGGCTCGCCTCAACCAGCGTCCGTGCGACCTGGCCGGGATCGTAGGCCACCGCAGTGCCGCCCCGCAGGATGATTTCCGCGGCATCGAGATGCAATGGCATCTCAATGCGACCGCCAAGCTCGTCCGCGGTCATGCTCGTATCTTCTATCGCAAAGCCAACGGCGGCGTTTCGCAGCGCCTCTTTATCGCTCAGATTCGTCACCCAGAAGACATCGGTTTTCGTCGTTCCGAAGCGCAGAGACTCGTGCACTTCCTGATACAGTCGTGCGCTATTTGCAGCAAGCTGTTGCTCACGCGCGGAGCGCCCGATTGGCAGCGACACGCCTGCAGAGTGTGCCGTTGCACCGTCTCCGACCTTGAAGCGCTCGATCAATATGATTCGCCAGTCCGGGTAGCGCCGACTCGCTAAATACAGCGCCCAAGCTCCTATAATCCCTCCGCCGACAATGGCGAGATCGTATTTACCTGACATGCTCATTCCCACCATACGGAAATAACCTGTACTTCGGTGTCGCGGGTATTATTCGCTCGATGCGATTTCCAAGGCTGGAAGAAAACTGCTTGCCCTGCGGTGATCTCATACCACGCGCCGTCGTAGCAAATATCCAAGGTTCCGCGCGAGACAAACCAAATCTCGTGGACGGCATGCCTGTCTTCGCATGTCCCGCAATGGGGTTGAATCGTGAAGCGCGAGGAGCGCAACGGAGCATCGGCCAATTTTTTCTCGTAATCGTGCAAAAACAATTGCACGCCGGTGACGTCGACCGCTTCGCTTCTTTCCATGATCAACGGGCAATTCAGTGCTACCAAATCTTTTCCTTGAGTTACCTGTCTTATCATGGTTAATCCTCTGCTAAATCCATTAACGCGCTGTCAGCTTGCAAGGCAGTCCTACGAAACGAAGTTTCTTTTTGCACCGGGATTTCTCGAGCGTCCCAATTCACAAACGGTGTGAGCTCGGCAACTTCGTACACTTGCTGCTGCGCGACACTGTTGATGATCTTGGCGCAGCGCCAAGCAATCAGGCCCAGGTTGGGGTCGGCTATACCCCGCTGGGCTCTCGCCGCGTTCTGCACGTATATCTTGCTTGCCGAAGGACCATCCCAGGCAATCGAGTAATCGTCGCGGACCTCGAATTCACCATTATGCAAATGAACACGCCCAGCGATCGGATCAAAACACGATGGCAAACCACCGTAGGCGTAACCTGTGCAAAGGATGACAATATCTGCGTCGAGCCGCTCTAGAATTTCTCTCTGGGAATGGCGTAGCGTTAATTCCCACTCGCTCCTGTGCTGAACGACATCTATCAGTTCACGGCCGGGACTTAACTGAAGGTCACAGGGATGGCAAATTACGTGGCGCAGTTCATAAACCCGTCGATAGATCGATTCGAGTAGAGTCGACGAAATCCCGTCGCTGGCTAATTTCTGTTCCGACAGCGATTGCCGGCGCTGTGCTTCCGGCAGGCTATAAAAGTAATTGCTGTATTCCGGGGTATACAGTTCACTGGCAAACGGTGACTCGTCGAGAGGAAGAAAATTCCCGCGCCGCGACACCCAAACGACGCTCGCCGGCAAGGCATCCGTATCGGAAATCAAATGCTGAAATACCTCGGCCCCGGTTTGCCCTCCACCAACCACGACGA
>Ga0302220_10003216_pt1 | contig 11460 bp, 8 predicted proteins | sample II_Palsa_E1_3_FD_194572 | JGI IMG/M metagenome (GOLD analysis project Ga0302220, IMG submission 194572) | Peat permafrost microbial communities from Stordalen Mire near Abisko, Sweden - II_Palsa_E1_3 | ecosystem: Environmental > Terrestrial > Soil > Palsa > Peat permafrost | place: Sweden... | reverse complement strand
CACCGGCTTGCGCCAGCATGCGAGCCGTCGCCCGCCCGATCCCCTGGCTAGCGCCAGTCACCAAAGCCGTGCGACCTGTGAAGTCAAATTCCATAACGCCTCCATGAAGGTTGAAATGTGAGTTACAGTTGACGTAAATCTCATTGAGTGAGACATACGTCTTATTTAGTGATAAGTTTGCGAGTGGGTTCGAATTTTGTCAACGCGTGCAAGGCCCGTGCGCGGGATAACCCCTACAATGCGGGCGGAGAAAAAGGGGAAGAAAACATGAAGGAAAACGGCCGGCGCGGCAGCAAGGCGACGCATGCGCCCGCGGTACAGTCGGAGCCCAGTGCGGCGGAAATGCCTGCAAGCGCCGATATGAATATGAAAGAGACGGGTACGGTGCGGCGAGTCTTGCTGCTGTTGCGTTGTCTTGCCGACTATCCGGGAGAAAGCTCGCAGCGCATCGCGCAACGGCTGAACTTGCCACGCAGTTCCGTGCATCGGCTGTTGGCGATGCTGCGCGAGGACGATTACGCGGCCAACGAAAGCGACGGTGGGTTCACGGCCGGCACGGAGCTGTATCGCATTGCCGGCAAGCTTAGTGCACAGATGCCCTATCGCCAGTTGGTCGAACCGTATCTGCAAACCTTGTCGGCACGTTTTCAGGAGACGTCTCTACTGACCTTGCTGGCGCGCCGGCAATTGAAGATGTTCCATGCAGCGAGTGGGTCCCCGGCAAACCCGATGCGGTACAACGTTACGTTGAATTCGCTGGAACCCATCGTCTGGGGCTCGACCGGTCGCACACTGCTCGCGCATCTCGACGACGCGGAAATCCATGCCGCGATCGTGCGCGGTGACCGTTCTCCCGTGCTGGGGCTAGTGCCCGATGAGGTCGAGATCCGTGTTGCCCTGGAAGAAATTCGGCGCGATGGTTACGCGATTACTCACGGCCACCGGACCGCCAACGCGGTCGGTGTCGCCGTGCCGTTCTTCGATGCGCAGGGGGAAATCACCGGCAGCGTGGGCTTCCTGATTCCTGAGTTTCGCTGGGTCACGGCACCGCGCGAGGAGATTATCCAGGCGCTACGCGATACCGCGACGGCGATATCGCGGCAATTGGGACTTGCCGCGGCCGACTGAAACGCGGCCCTTACTTGATCGACTGGATCTGGGTTTGACTCAGTTCCCACGTATGCGGCGGCAGTGGAATGAAATGCACCGCGTCGAGATAGCGTGCCTTGGTCTCGGACGGCACGATCGCCCACGACAGGAACTGCCGCAAGGCCGCTGCTACAGCGGGGCTCGGCTGACGAGTCGAGACGACCGCATACTCGTAGTTGACCAGCGGATAAGCGCCGCTCGCCGGAGCGTAGACCAGGCTCAGGCGCTCGTCGGGAGGCGTACGTGGGCCGAGCGCGGCAGCACCCGTGGTAATCGTCTCCTTGGTCGGTAGCACGAACTCCCCCGCGCCATTCTTTAGCGCCACGGTGCCGAGCTTGGCGTCGGCTATCCCGGCGCTGAAGCTCACTCCCACGTAGCCGATCGAATCGGGCGTCGCAGCTATCATCTGTACCATCCCCGCATTGCCGGTGGCTGCCAGACTACCCGCTACCGTCGGCCATGCGATCGTGGTGCCGTAGCCCTTATCGTCCTCCCACGAAGGCGTCGAAAAGCTCAAGAACTGGGTGAAGATGAACGTATCGCCGGCGCCTTCCGCGCGGTGGATCGCAACGATGGGCCGATGCGGCAGCGCGACGCCCGGATTGAGCGCGGCAATTGCCGGCGCGTCCCACTCGCGGATCGCGCCCGTGTAGATGCCCGCGAGCGTCGGGCCGTCGAACTTCAGGTTGACGTTGTTCAGGCCCGCTACGTTGTAATTGACGGTTTGCGCCGAGATCGCCAGTGGCACGTCGATGAGCTGCGGGTTTTGTTTGACCTGGGCATCCGACAGATACGCATCGGAAACGCCAATCTGTGCCTTGCTGGCAATCACTTGTGCAACGCCAGCCTCCGAGCCGGTCGCGGCGGCCGTGATCTGCACGCCCGGGTGGGTCGTCTTATAGGCCGCGATCCAGGTGCCGAACAAGGGATACACCAGTGTCGAGCCCGTTTCGCTCAACGCGATGTCCTCGGCTCGGACATTGGGTGCATACAGTATCGCCAGCATCGGCAGCAGCGCCGTAACGAAGGCTGAAACGGCAGTAGCGGCGGCGGTAGTGCCGCGACGGATCGAACCGCAGGCTAGCGGTTTGCTCGGGTGGCTCATGCGTATCTCCTGGGCTTCGCTTATCACTTAACGCCCGATGGCGTCGAGGCTCACGCCGTTCGTTTCGATTCGATACAGCCACGTGACCACCGCGCCGATCAATGAAGTCGCCACCAAGATGTATAACAACGGCGCAGTGCCGATACCCACCAACAGGATGGGGAACAGAAATGCAGTGGCCACCGCACCGATCTTGCCGAACGCGGCCGCGAAACCGGCGCCGGTGCCACGAATTGCTGTCGGGAACACTTCCCCCGCCAGCAGATAAGTCTGCGCGTTGGGTCCGATGTTGGTCATGAAGTTGAACAGCATGAAGCCGATGAAGATCACGGTGGTTTTCGAGCCACCGCTGAAATCGTCCGCGAACGAGGCGATCAGCAAGCCGGCGGCGCAACCGATAAAGCCGAGTATTTGCAGCCAGATGCGCCCGACCTTGTCGGCCAGAAGCACGGCGAAGATGATGCCGACGATGAGCAACAGCGTGATCAAAGCCGCACCCTTGGCGGCAAGGATGTCATTGAGAATCAGGTCGCTGACACTGCGCACGTGATCGGGCTTGTTGCCGATCGCCGCTGCAAGGATGGTCGGCGTAAAAATGCCGATGCCGTAGGTACCCAGATCCTGCAGGAACCATGGCACCGAGGCAAAAATCGTCGCACGCAGGTTGCGCTTGTCGAACAGGGCAATAAAACTGCGCAGGCCGCCCTGCTGATGGCCATCTTTTTCGAGCACGGTTTCGCGCGAGAGCGTGATCTCGCTCGGATATTGCGGCACCCGAACCAGCAACCGCTTTGTCACCAGCTCGGCTTTTTCGACCGCGCCGCGCACATGCAACCAGCTTGCGCTTTCGGTGATGAAAAAGCGCCCGATGGTGACTGCTAGCGCCGGCACGATGGCCGTGCCGTACATCCAACGCCAGGCGTCCAGATTGGGGGTTGCGGTCAGCACCAGATAGCCTACTGCCGTGCCACCTAGCGCGCCCAACGCCTGGAAGCCAAACGCGGCCAGCACCAACTTGCCGCGGCTCGCGCTCGGAATGCTTTCCGAAATGATCATATGGGCTGTCGGGTAATCGCAGCCCAGCGCGAGCCCGATGCCGAACAGGCAGATGACCAGGGACGTGAAGTTGGTACACAGCACCAGCAGCACCAGGAACGCGCAGAAGATGATCATCTCGGCGATGAACATCAGCTTGCGCCCGAACCGATCGGACATCCCGCCCAGGCATACCGCGCCGACCAAGATACCCATCAGGCTCGCCGCGCTGATGAAACCGTTTTGCGCGGGGCCTATGCCGAATTGGCGCGAAATCAACGGCAGCGCGACCCCAGTCATGAAGACAACGAAGCCCTCGAAGAATTTGCCCGCTGCCGCGAGCGCCCAGATGCGCCATTGCATGCCCGTCATCGGCACCGAAAGCACATGCGTGCCATCGGGCCACATCGGGCGTTCGTCAATATAATCCTGCACCGACCGCGCTTGGGTCGGACGCAACAGGTTGGGCTCGGTGACATCGTGCATGGGTCGGGTCCTTGAACGGCACGGCGGTGATCGAGGCGATGATCGGGGTGAACAGCGCAGCTAGGCTTATAGTGCGGCGTTTCGATGTCTCTAAGATGACAGGCGAGCTGAGGTTCGCCCGATGGCGCCGCCCGCCCGTCGGCCGTGAGCCATGCGCTAAGACGACTGCTCAGCCGCCAATTGTTCAAGCAGCGACGCCGCTTCAAGCAGATCCCGCGTCGAGAAGCCCTCGGAAAATCGGCCGTAAACACCGTACAAGAGCGCTTGAGCTGCGTCACGCTGGTTCGCGCGAAGTCGCAGACGCGCCAAACTCATGGCGGTGCGCAACTCCCACGACAAGGCTCCCTGCCGACGGGCGATACTCAGGGATTGCATAAATAGCGCCTCCGCCTTTTCGATCGCGTCCGGCGCACCCCTGCGCAGCAATCTCTCGCCCTGGGCGCGCAAAATCTCGGCCGACGACCAGCCGGCCTCCCCGGAGCGCACCCGTCTCAGCGCTTCGGGGGTAATCATCTGCGCATTGAGCGTAACGAGAAGTTCATGTAACGGACTCGCGAATTCGCAGCCCCCCGACTTAATGAGCGCCTCGGCTGATTCCTCACTCTCATGCGACGTCATGGCGATCTGAAAGCACCGGATCCACGTCTGCCAATGCGGCAACGCTTGTTCCTGCGCATGACGTGACAGCATCGAAAAAAACTGCTCCAGCTTTCTCCCGTCACCGGCCCATGCCGTAACTGGGCACGCACCAACAGCCAGTGCGTAAATTAACGAAAACTTGTTGCCCACGAACAGCGCGTGGGCGACTGCCTCATCCGCGACCGCAAGTGCCTGCTCGGGGTAGCCTTTCACCCAGAGAATTTTGGCCTGTACGGTCAGGACGGCGACGTGATGATTTTGTCTCAGCGCATTCTGGACTACCACGTGGGGAAGGTTCAAAGGCATTGCGAGTGCGCGTTGCGCATGGCCTCGCGCGGCACGCAGTTCGCCCAGGTGAAAGCACGCGAATGCCATCAATCGCTCATACAAAATCAACGCGTCGTCCGACACCGGCGCAACAGTCCTGATATCGACCGCGAGGCGATATCCCTCCTGGTACTGCCCGCGTGCCAAAGCCGCTACGCATAGGCCATACAGTGCATTAAGCTCGTGCTGTATGTTGCCCATTTTTCGAGCCATACGCTGCCCTTTCCTGAACGCTGCATAACCGACCTCCGACACGGGTCCTGACGTATAAAACTCCGCATAGGCGAACGCGATGTTGAGCCGTAACTCGACCTCTCCCAGCATGAGGTGTTGCGACTCGATGGCTGCCAACGCTATCTTCAGGCGTCCACGGTACTCGGCGATCAACGACATGTGATACCACAGGGGCGCCGAGTCAGCCGTGAGACGCACACCGATTTGAGCATCGCCCTGTTCGCCAAATGCCCAATCCATCGCCGTGCGCAAATCATTCATGACGCGGCCGTAACGCTGCACCCATTTCATAATCGATTCGGTTGTCAGCTCGCAAGCCGCGCGGATGAGCAGGCCCTGGCAATACACCGCATGTTTGCTGGCGACCGCGCGGCCTTCATCCGATTGCGACAGTTTTTCGTACGCATAGGCTCGCGTATTGTCGAGCAGCCGGTAACTGGTGACGTCGTCATCGGTTTCTACCGTGAGCAGGGATTTCGCCGCGAGCTTCGACACCGCGTTGAACACATGAGGGGTCAGCAGTGCGGCGCAGGCGGCAACCGCTGTGGCTGCGCCCAGCATGAAACTTCCGCCGAAAATAGACAGTCGCCGCAGCACGGCTTGCTCATCGGGCGCGAGCAGCTCATAACTCCAGTCCAGCGTCGCACGCAGGGTTTGATGCCTGGGCAATGCTGTCCTGCGCCCCGCCGTCAACAGCCGGAATCGGTCACCGAGTTCCAGCAAGAGCCCCTTGATGCCGAACAGTTCTATCCGCGCGGCGGCGAATTCAATCGCAAGCGGTAGCCCGTCGAGTTTCTGACACAACTCCACGACCGCTGGCACGTCTTTGTCGCGCAGGACGAAGGTGTCCAAGCCCGAGCGGGCGCGCTCGTAGAACAAGCGGATGGCTGAAAACTTGCAGGCTTCCAAAGCCGTGACGTTACGCCCGTCTGTCGGCGTTTCAAGCGGCTGCAGCCGGTACAGCGACTCGCCCTGCGCGCGCAGCGGCTCACGGCTAGTGGCAAGGATAAATAGCTCCGGCGAGAGCAGGAACAAGCGTTCTGCCAATACGGTAGCTTCGTTGATCAGATGCTCGCAGCTATCCAGCACCAGCAAAAGACGCTTGCCCTTGAGCGCGGTCAACACGACCGGAAGCACCTCATCTGTGAGTATTTGCAAACCGATAACCGTCGCCAAGGCGCTTGCGATCAGGCCGGGTTCGATGATGGCGGCGAGATCGAGGAAGCGTACGGGCAATTGAAGGCGATCGGCAAGCTGTCGCGCGATCGGAATGGCGATGGTCGTTTTTCCTACCCCTCCCGGGCCGACAATCGAGAGAAGGCGCCGCTGTGCCAAGGCATCGACGAGCGTTGCGATGGCTCCTTCACGGCCGATAATACTCGAGGCTAAGGGAGGTAGATTTTCTTCGCCTTTAAGCCAGGTTTCGATGGCTAGTGCGGCAGCGTGCTCGTGCGAGACTGCCGCCGGCGTTACCGAAGAGATGAAGCAGTATCCTTGCCCGGCAACGCTCTCGATATAGCGACGGCCATCCTGACCATCGCGCAGCACCTTGCGAAGCGAAGAAATATGAACGCGCAGATTGACTTCCTCCACGACTCTGCTCGGCCATACCAAGGCAACCAACTCTGCCTTGCCGACAACGCTGCCGGCACGTCCCAACAGGGCGACCAGCAGATCGAACGCACGACTGCTCAGGCGTACGGGTTCCCCCCCCTCGTACACGGTACGCTCGCCGGGCACCACGCGAAACTCATCGAATTCGTAAAAGTCTGATTGCATAACGGGGGCATTGCTAGCTGGGCGCATAGTTAAGTCGAAAGATCGAGCGCGTCAGCCGAGTACATCTGCATGATCCCACCGCCGGAGGCTACGCCAGCCTCGTGGTGATTCGAGAAAACCAGCATAACGCTCCAACAAGGGTTCTACGCGCGCGTTTTATAAATGTCTTGCAGTCGATCCTCTGTTATGCAACAGCGTTGCCATAATTGAACTCAAGCGATGCCGTCGCGGTAGGGAAAGCCGGAAAATTAAGTAGGGTTGCTTACAGTATGAGCATCATAGGTTTGCCAGATGACCACGCGTTATGGTCCGCGCCGGTCTTCGTCGACCCTTCGCTGTCGTATGCATGAGTGCGATTCTCCTCAAGATGACGCGAGCGCGGCGAACGCCTGGCATCCAAGCATAGATCGGACGACGCGCTTGACGGCCCGATGCCCCTGCTCGACCAGGTTGTTGAGGTGCTTTGCCTCTCGAATCTTATAAGCCGTCGCGCGCAGCACGGGTGACATGCAAGCCCGCAAAATTTGCACCGCATGTTCGATCGGCACTTTTCCTGGGACGCCGCTCCGATGAACGGCTTTGGCGGGTAATCATCTTGTCTCGCCTGACGCGAAGCGGAAAGTTATCTATATCCCCGGGTCACCGATCGCCCGTAGATACCTTCACTCCTCTTTTGGCAATCCAATCCTCATTCACTCACTGAAATGAGAAATTAATCTTACAAATTCCATTCACGCGTTTCGACACCTCGTACTCACGCAAAAGGCACGGGAATATCGTTTTAACAAAGATCTATTTCCAATTTAATTAGAGAGATCGAGTGCGTAGCTCACTTCGTGAACCGTAGCCACGACAGACACCTCGGGAATGCCATCACATTCGATCATTTGGCTTAAAAAATATATCAGCCGATTCTGATTTTGAATGTAAGCCCTTTCCTACTTTTCATGAAATATGAGCCATTTTTTATTTATATTCAGCCCGAGTTAATCTTTTATATTACCAATTCGCAATGCGTAACTTCTATTCTACTAAGTGAAACGTCACAGCATACCTAATTAATTCAGCATTGCTTTCGCATTTCAATTTTTTCATTAACCTTACTTTGTGTGTGCTAACGGTTTTGTTACTGATAGAAAGCTCCTCGGCAATTTCATTAACGCCGTGGCCGCGGACCAGTAAATTAAGCACTTCAAGTTCGCGTATTGTGAGAAGTTCGTGCAAGGGACGCTCGGCAAGATGTCCGCGATCAAATATCAATGCCTCCGTCAACCGGGGATCGATGAAGCGTTCACCCGACACGACGCTGAAAACGGCGTCAATCAAGGTTTTCGGATCGCTATCTTTGGTCAAGTAACCGGATGCCCCGGCATTCAATGCATACCGCACAACCTGGGCCTCGCAATGCATGCTCAACACGAGGATGCGCGGACTACCTTTGTGCATGCGTATGCGATTGATAAGATTGGCGCCACTGATACCCGACATCGACATGTCGAGCAGCAGCAGGTCGACTTGCACCTGCCGAAGTACTTCGAAAATTTGAGTTCCGTTCGCGGCCTCGCCGACCACCGAAATGTCTTTTTCCAGTGCGAAAAGCCGCTTTAGTCCTTCGCGCATAAGAGCATGATCGTCGGCGATGAGTATTCTGATCATTATTATCGTAAGGTCTCGAACGTCGACGGCGTCATTGTCAGCTGTGAAACGATTTTCGTTGATTCCGCGGACATCGCGACACCGGCGTGTCGCACGCCCGGTCTAGGTGCCATCTCGGCTACTCAAGCCGCCGCTAGTCTGGCATTAGTTCGCCACGCGAACAATAATTTAAAACGACATAAAACGGCCAATCAGACGACGTTTACGGCCACCTTTGCAAAATGTCTGTTCGGGGGACTGGCCGGCCTCGTCCGCGGTTAGTACGATGACGACCTGGTGCTCGCCCCCTTATGGCTTGCCTGCGCGTACGCCCGTGGATTGCCCCTGGATTGCCTTTCAGCGCCGCCCTATTGTGAATTTCGACCTTCTCGCTTAGCAGCGTTCAAAACGTCGTTAGGCCGGCACTATCTCGGCCAATTTGGAAGCGCCTGGAAGGTCTCGATACACTAGAAGAAGTGACTTCATTTGACACATAAATTTCTAAACCCGTCGTGGCGCACCGCGCACAGCGGCCGCTGTTTATCGTTGCTTTCGAGGATCGGGCTCGCGTTGCTTGCCATCGCCCTCGCGCTGCTTGTCAATCGATGGATGGAACTCCAATTCGTTGAGGCACGCGCTTCCTTGTTCCTTTGCGCGATCGCGGTGAGCGTGTGGGTAGGCGGTACCGGGGCTGGCATTTTGGCCATCGCGCTTTCCGTATCGGCGTTCGGTTGCCTATTCGTATCTCCCGAGCGTCTTTTTTCTGCGCACTTCGTAGATACGCCACGCTTGATCATTTTCTCGCTGACCAGTCTTTTCATCGGCGCGCTGGGGATCGCGAAAAATGACGCATCCAGGAAGCTAAGAAAAACGCATGACCAATTGGTCCGCACCCTCCGCGAATTAGAGGCCACCAATTTAGCGTTACAACTTGAAAATACCGAACGCAAGGACATTCAAGAGAAATTGCTGCGTAGCGAAGCGTTCCTCGCCGAAGGGCAGAAGATCAGTCAAACCGGCAGTTGGCGCTGGGATTCTTCTCAGAGAAAACTCACTTGGTCCGACGAGCACTATCGAATTTTCGGTTTTGAGTTGCGGTCCGAATCCCTAAATTTGCCTCGCATCGCAGAACAAATTCATCCAGACGATAGAGACGAAGTACTGCGCATCGTGAGAACAGCCATTCGGGATTGGGCTCGCTTCGAATGCGAATATCGCATCATCTGTTCAGATGGCAGCTTGCGATATGTCCAGGGCATGGGTCGTCCGCTGGCGCAGGAATTGAATGGCAGCAAAGAATATATCGGCACCACCGTGGACATCACGGCCCGTCGAAACGCGGAAGAAGTTCTGCGCAAAAGTGAGAGAGAATTTCGGACCTTGGCCGAAAACTTGCCCGATGAGGTTATCCGATACGACCTAAATTGCAGGCGGATTTATATCAATCGAGCGTACAAGCAGTCCCGAGGTATGAGCGCAGCGCAGATACTGGATACCCCGTTGGAAGCGAATTGGGCCGCCGATATTTCCCCCGAGCAATTCCGAGAAATCCTGTTGAACGTGATGAGAACCGGCGCACCGAACCAGACGGTCGGTATGTGGACTACGCAACAGGGAACGGCTCGTTATTTTTCGCTGCATATCGTGGCGGAACGAGACACCCATGGAAAGATCATCGGGGCTTTGGCGATAGGCCGCAACATTACGTCGCTCAAAGAAGCCCAGCAGGGCCTTGAAGAATCGCGGCTCCTGCTGCGGCAGTTGGTGGGCCGCAGCGAATCGGTTCGTGAAGAAGAACGCAAGCACCTGGCCCGCGAATTGCATGATGAACTTGGACAATGTCTGCTCGCATTGCGCCTGCAAATATCGATGCTTAACCGCGAGTATGGAGCCGAGGATTTTTCTTTTCAGACAAAGATACGCAGCATGCTGGAACTCGTGGACTCCACCATCAAAACAGTACGAAATGTAATGGCGGAGCTGCGTCCGGTCGAACTCGATATGGGCATACTGGCAGCGCTTGAATGGCTAGTGCATGAATTCGCGACGCGAACGGGAATTCCGTGCGAGTTACATAACGAGGTCGTCGATATTGCATTGTGCGAAAGAAGTACGACGGCGGTCTTCCGCATAGCGCAGGAGGCGCTACGCAACGTAGCGCGACATGCAAATGCGCAAAAAGCCGCGGTCAATTTCAGGCATGACGACGGTAACTACATACTCGAGGTGCGAGACAACGGTAAAGGTTTTGATCCTTTTGAAAAAAAAGCCAAATCGTTCGGCTTGGTAGGTATTCGCGAACGGGTCCTGATGCTCGATGGAAAAATGAATATAACTACGGCCCCCAATGAAGGAACGACTGTCCAAGTCCACATACCCATTTTCGCGGTTCCGCAATACTGATGATTAAAATTTTGATAGCGGATGATCACACCATCATGCGTGAAGGTCTGAAGCAAATTTTTTCCTTCGAAGAACACATTTGCGTGGTCGCCGAAGCCACGAACGGCAGCGAGATTTTTGAGGCACTCCAGCGTGTCGAGGTCGATCTCTTGTTGCTCGATATGTCGATGTCGGGCGTCTGCGGGGCAACGCTGATCAATCAAATTTTCTTGCAAAAGGATAGTCCGCGCATCCTGGTCCTCAGCATGCATTGCGAGCCGAGGATTGCACGGCATGCGTTGAATGCCGGCGCGGCTGGCTACCTGACCAAAGATAACGACTCGAAAACCTTGATGGACGCGATTTTCCGGGTGATATCGGGCGGCCGCTTCATCGACTCGCGGCTGACATCATCATTGATATTCGATCGAGAACATCTTGAGCAACGCCCGCTACATGAACGTCTTTCGGCTCGTGAATTCGAAATCTTCGATTTGCTCGTCCGTGGACACAGCATCAATGAAATTGCGGAAGAGCTGACTATCAATCGAAAGACGGTCAGCACATACAAGATACGGCTAATGCAAAAGCTCGATTGCCAAAACAATGCGCAGTTGGTGCGATATGCGATTTCGTCCGACTTGATCCAGTGAGCTCTCGCGGACGCACCCGGCGAGGTGCGTGCGCAT
>Ga0302220_10003215_pt1 | contig 11462 bp, 8 predicted proteins | sample II_Palsa_E1_3_FD_194572 | JGI IMG/M metagenome (GOLD analysis project Ga0302220, IMG submission 194572) | Peat permafrost microbial communities from Stordalen Mire near Abisko, Sweden - II_Palsa_E1_3 | ecosystem: Environmental > Terrestrial > Soil > Palsa > Peat permafrost | place: Sweden... | reverse complement strand
GCTCCAGTTTCACAAGGGCTTTACGTTCGACGACGCACTGGCGCACGTCGAGTACTTTGCTGCGCTCGGTGTCAGTCACCTCTACGCATCGCCCGTGACGACGGCCGAGCCGGGTTCGATGCACGGATACGACACGGTCGACTACAGCCAGATCAGCGCGGAATGCGGCGGCGAAGCGGGCCTCAAACGGCTGGTCGAGAAACTGCGCGAGCGCGCCATGGGGCTGATTATCGACGTGGTGCCGAATCACATGGGTGTCGGTGGCTCGAGCAATGGCTGGTGGCTCGATATTCTCGAATGGGGACGCCATAGCGCGTATGCGCGGCATTTCGACATCGACTGGCATTCGCCCGATCCCGCGCTACGCGGCAAGGTGCTGATGCCGTGCCTGGGAGCATCGTACGGAGACGAACTCGCAGCCGGACGCATCGAACTGCGCTTCGCCGCGCAAACGGGACACTTCTACGTGGGCTACGGCCCCCATGTCGGCCCTGTGTGTCCGGTCGATTATGCGGCGATTCTGCAAAGCGCCGAGCGCGCGGATCTCAGTGCGCTCGCCGAGCGCTTCCAGGGCCTCACCACGCAACCCGCCGATCAACCGCGCGCCGCCGAAGCACGCGAGTTGCTGCGCGAGTTTGTTGCCCAGAACGGCATGTCGGCGATTGAAGCCGCGCTGGCCAACTATGCGCCGGGCGAGCATGCTTCCCGCGACCGTCTGCATCGGCTGCTCGAGCGCCAGCATTTCAGACTCGCGTGGTGGCGCACGGCGTCGGACGAAGTGAACTGGCGGCGCTTCTTCGACATCAGCACGCTGGCCGGCGTCCGGGTTGAACGGCCCGAGGTGTTCGACACGGTCCATGCGTTGCCGTTTCGGCTCTATGCGGAAGGCTTGATCGACGGCGTGCGGATAGACCATGTGGACGGTCTCGCCGAACCACGCGAATATTGCCAGCGGCTACGGCAACGCCTCGGCGAACTGCGCGACGGCGAGCCTTATATCGTGGTCGAGAAAATCCTCGGACGCGATGAGCCCTTGCGTGACGACTGGCCGATACACGGCACAACCGGCTACGACTTCATGAACGATGTCGGCGCGTTGTTGCACGATCCTGCGGGTGCCGAACCGCTCGCAGCTACGTGGGCCGAACTGACCGGACGCAGTGCGATCTTTGCCGATGAAGCACTGGCGGCGCGGCGCAAGATCCTCGCGCAAAACCTCTCCGCTGAACTGGACCGCGCGGCGCGGGCGTTGCACCGAATCGCCCGTGATTCGATCAACACGCGCGATTTCACCTTCACCGCATTGCGACGCGTGCTGACCGAACTCGTGGTGCATTTTCCGGTGTATCGCATCTATCCGCAGAACGGCTTGCGCTCGGAGGCCGACAACGTCTTTTTCAATCAGGCGCTGGCCGGCGCGAGGCAAGCGCTCTCGCCTGCGGATTACGCCGTGCTGGAACAGGTCGATGCCTGGTTGGGCAACGGCGCGGCCGAAGACGCCACAGCGGTTCGTCAGAGTCCGGCCGCTACCCCGCAGCAAGGCGCGAATGGACAACCGTTCAATCACGCGGGCTCGTCTCGTCGTACTGCGCAGACGCTGTTTTCGCAGTTGACTGCGCCCGTGGCTGCGAAAGCCGTCGAGGACACGGCTTGCTATCGATATGGCCGCTTGTTGTCGCGCAACGAAGTGGGTTCGGACCCAGGCGAGTTCGCGCTTTCAGTCGAGCAATTTCATGCTGCCAATCTCGAACGCGCACGCCGCTTTCCGCACGCGATGCTGGCGACCGCCACGCACGATCACAAACGCGGTGAAGATCTGCGCGCACGTCTTGCGGTGCTCAGTGAGATTGCGGTTGACTGGAGCGGGACGCTGCGCGCATGGTCGACGTTGAACGCACCACACCGCCGCGCGCACGACGGCAGTTTGGCCACGCCGGATCACGACTGGGCGCCAGGCCCGGCGGCAGAGGCGATGCTGTATCAGACGCTGGTGGGTTGCTGGCCGCCCGAACTCTCTCCTGGCGACGAGGCCGGCGTCAAGGAACTCGCCGAACGGGTCGCGCAATGGCAGTTGAAGGCGCTGCGCGAAGCGAAGTTGCGCACGTCGTGGCTCGCGCCCGACGAAGCGTATGAGAAGGCCTGCCGCGACTTCCTGTTCGATATCCTCGCGCCGCAGCGGCGCGACGGTTTTCTGCACGAATTATCGGCGTTGGTCGCAAGGATCAGCCAGGCAGGCGCGATCAACAGCTTGCAGCAGACCGTGCTGCGACTCACGTCACCCGGCGTGCCCGATCTGTATCAAGGCACTGAGTTGTGGGATTTCAGTCTGGTCGATCCCGACAATCGCCGGCCCGTTGATTTTGCGCAGCGGGCGGCGTGGCTGGTTGAAACGCCGCCATCGGACTTTCTGTCTGACTGGCGCAATGGACGCGTGAAACTGGCCGTCGTACAGCGCTTGCTGGCGTTGCGCGCGCATCTGCCGCAATTGCTGAGCGAGGGCGCGTACGTGCCGCTGACGGTGAAGGGCAAGCACGCGGCACAGGTAGTGGCGTTTGCGCGAAAGCATGCCAACGCCTGGGCCGTGATCATCGTGACGCACCTTGCGGCGGGCTTACTCGACAAGGGCAACGACCTGCCACTCGTCGACGCCGCGCAATGGGAAGATACAGCGCTTGAGATGCCCGCTGAGTTGACCTCGCGCTCACTCTTCGACTGGATGAGCACCGCTGCGCCCAAAGTTGAGGATAACGGCTTGCTGCTGGTGCGCGACGTGCTCGCGGCAATGCCCGTGGCAGTGCTGGTGGAGGACGGGGTGCCGCGCGCCTGATATCAAGAAGCAGCGGCGCGCCGTTCGGTGGCGCGCCGCGCCGCATCGGCCACCTGCTCGGCCACCCGGCGCGTGTCCCAGTACACCTGCCCCTGATACATGCGGTCGCCGCGGATGTTGAAGCGGTCGACGCCCTGCCACTCAAGCGTCTCGCCTCCCACACTCGCCGACGCTCGCCACTCGATCAATACGGCATCGCCCGTCGGCGCCCATTGCAGCACCTCCACTTTCAGATCCGGTAGTTGTGCCAGCACTTGCCTGAAGTGCTCGACCACGCCTTCCCGATCCGCCGGCACAGTCATGGGCGGAATCAGGTTGCGTGTGTCCCGATGCATCAGGTCGCGCAGGCCGTCTGCGACGGGATGGCTCCAGTGCTCGGCGAAGCGGCTGACCACAGCGCGGGCATTCCGCAATTGCTCGGCCGAAGGCGGGACGTACTTCACATCGGTGTTCGTTGAACCAGTCATTGCAAATCTCCTGAGAGAGCGTCGGCTATCGACGCAGGCTTCACCCTTCACGACGACATACGTCATGAATTTCACATACATAGTGTATGTATACTACGATGCGAAGGTGAAAAGTCAAGCGCTGGATAGAAGCCCTATGGAAAACGCAGGTCCGTTCAAAACACGTCGTGAGGAATACGCCGACGCTACCCGCGAAGCGCTGGTCGTCGCGGCAGGCGAGTTGTTCACGTCGGAGGGATATCAGCAGGTCGGCATCGAGGCGATTGCCCGCAAAGCGCGCGTGACGCGCGGCGCGTTCTATCACCACTTCAGCGACAAGACGGAGTTGTTCGATGCATTGGTGGTCTCGCTACAGACTGCGGCTGCGGCCCGCGTGCGTGCCGTCGCCGAAGCCGCACCGAAATCGCAGCGTATACGTGCCGGCATTCGCGAGTTCCTGGAGGTGTGCTCCGAGCCCGCCTACCGGCACCTGGTGATCGAGGCCGCACCCGCCGTGCTCGGCGCCGCACGCTGCAGGGAGATCGAGGAAGCGCATATTTACGGGCTCCTGATTGCGGCGCTCTCAGGTGGCGCTCAGCAGGACGAGGCCGCAGTTGGGAATCCCTACCTTGCCGCACGGATGATCGGTCGCATGGTCTGCGAGGCGGCGTTGCTGCTCGACGATGCAGACGATCCGAAGACGCTCAAGGCCGAGGCGCTCGCCATCGTCGAACAGACGTTGGCAACGTTGACCTCAGGCAAGCGGCGCCCGGCCCGTGCCGCGACGGGGCGGACACGCGCCGCGTCCAGGTGAAGGGGAACGCCGCCGCCGGGCAAGATGGACCGCCTAAGCAGGACACGCTTGCTTCATCAGCGCGTAATACGCTTTGCAAATTCAGGTTGTCACTCAAGCCATGGGAATGCCTATGCCTCTTGACTGGTCGAGTATCCGAACAGGCGAAGCCGATTCACTACACGGCGCGACGATCGAACTATGCGGCTGGATGATTTCGCTCGATCCCACAGCGAAGAAAGCCGATTACTTTGTCCTCGCAGCCGATGCCCCTTGCTGCGGCGGCTGCGTGCCGCGCGATCCGCTGTCGTGCGTGGAGGTGTTTGCCGAGGTGCCCTGCGCACCGCAGGAGCAGGCCGTCACCCTCAGGGGGCGCCTGCAGCGCCTCGTCGACGACCCCGCCGGCTGGCGCTATCAACTCGTCGACGCTCGTCCGGTCGACTTACTGCCGGACCACGCGCCACGCAGCACGAGTCGTCGGGCGTTTCTCGCATCGAGCGCGGCGCTGGGCCTCGCAGCTTGCGCGCCCGGCCGCTTCGCGGGCTACACTGAAAAGCCGGCCGCCGCTGAGACACCCGACCCACAGACACCGGACGCGCATACGTCCGACAATCCATCCGCGTGGCGCACCGCCGACACGTTGACCATGGATATGCACAGCCACGCCGGCCGGGTGATTGTGTCGCGCGACCCGGCCATTGGGGCCAATCGCCCGTTCCTTCCCCTCGCAGCGCCGATGCGCGCGGGCGGCATGAACGTCATCTGCCTTGCGATTGTCACCGACACTGTCGTCACGCACGTCACCGCCGACCGCAAGCGCATCGAAGCCTGGCGAACTCCTCAGGATGGCGAACTATACGCCCTCGGTCAGGCCGAATTCGCCCGCGCGCACGCGTTGGTCCAGCGCGAACAGATGCAGGTGGTGACGGACACGGCATCGCTTGCCGCGAACAGCAAAACAGGACCTTGCGTGATTATCGCCGCTGAGGGCGGCGACTTTCTGGAGGGCAAGCTCGATCGCGTCGATGAAGCGTATACGCAGCATCAGTTGCGCCATCTGCAACTCACTCACTATCGGATCAACGAACTCGGCGATATCCAGACCGAGCCGCCCATTCACGGCGGCCTCACCGACTTCGGCGCGGACGTAGTGCGCCGTTGCAATGCGCTAGGGATCGTCGTGGATGTCGCGCATGGCACCTACGACCTCGTCAAGCGCGCAGCGGACACGACGACCAAGCCACTGATCCTGTCACATTCCGCACTCGCGACGCATCCATCGGCGCGCAGCCGCCTGATCAAACCGGACCATGCCCGTTTGATCGCCGGCACAGGTGGCGTGATCGGGGTATGGCCGAGTTCCGGGACGTATCGCGATTTGCAGGGGATGGCGAACGGCATGAAGCGCATGGCCGATGTGGTCGGCGTCGAGCATGTGGGATTGGGCACGGACATGCTCGGCTTCATCAACCCGCCCGTATTCCGCAGCTACGAGCAGTTGCCGACGCTGGCCGATGCCCTGCTGACGGCCGGCTTCACCAAAGACGAGGTGGGGATGATCCTCGGCGGCAACTACCGCCGGGTGTTCGAAGCTTCCGTGGGATGAAAGGTCGGTGGATCGCGACTACCTTGCTGCGGCCCACAGCAGCGAAAGTCCCGAGGACAGCATCAAGCCGTCGACCACCAGTTTGAAGGTGCGGGCACTCATACGAACTACGACATAGCGCGCCGAGAACGAGCCTGCCATCAGCGCCGAGCCGGTAATCAGGCCATCGAACACGACATGCAACGGCAACGCGCCAAAGTGCTTGAACACGGCGACTTTGGTGCCGTACACCGCGAGCGACCCGGCCGCTTCCGTCGCGAGAAACGCGCCTTTCACGAGCCCGTACGACATGAACACCGGCACCGTGATCGGGCCGGTCGATACGACGATGCCGGTCAGGAAGCCCACCACGCCGCCAATCAGCGCGAGATGCAGCAGAGAGAACTGAATGGAACGGCGCGCCAGCCAGCGCCGCGTAGGGACCATGGCGAGGAAGAAGACGCCGAGTGCGAGTTCGACCGCATGCGGCGGCAACGCGAGCAGCGTCCGCACACCGAGCGCCGCGCCGGGCACGGCAGTCGAGCAATACGCCGCGCAGGCTCGCCAGTCGACTTCACGCCACCACGCCAGGACCTTGCCCAGATTACCCATGATCGCGGCGATGGCCATAATCGGCACGGCCTGTTGCGGACCGAACAGCATGACGAGCACGGGCATCAGCATCATCGACGAACCTGTGCCGATCACGCCGCTTAGCGTCCCTGCCAGCAGCCCTACGAACAGTACGAGCAGATATCCCATGGCGGCTCCGGTCAACCACCCTCGTCATCGAAGCGCTTCGGATAGACCCGCACCAGCAGAATGCGCGGCCCCTTCATCTTCTTGACGACAATATCGAAGCGATCAAACTCGACCCGTTGCCCCTCGTTCGGAAGATCGTTGAGCGCCTGAATCACCAGCCCGCCAACCGACTCGGCGCGGCCCTCGTCAATATCGATCCCCAGCGCCCGCTCCAGCGACACCACGGGCAAACTGCCCTTACCCATCAACGTGCCGTCGTCCATGCGGGTCCAGTCGGCATCGCCCTGACGGAATTCGTCGTGGATCTGCCCAACCAGCGCGCCGAGCAGATTGTCGAGCGTAAGAAAGCCGATCGGCGCCGCATTCTTGTGTCCAACGAGGGCCATATGCGGCGCGCCCTTGCGGAAGCGCCGGAACAGTTCCAGCGCGGGCATATCCGGCTTCACGTACTGAACCGGCCGCACATACTTCGAGAGATCGTCGAGCGTGCTGCCCGCGTGACGCGCCAGCAGCAGGTCCTTCAGGTGAATCATGCCGGCCACGCGCTCGCCCGAGGCATCCTCGAACAGGGGATAGCGGCTGAAGCGATGCCGTGCGACCACCTGCATGTTCTCGCGCAGCGGTAGATCGCGCCGCAGTCCGACCATCTCGTAGGCCGGCCGCATCAGGTCGGAGACCGTCATACGCGAGAAATCCAGCGAGTGCGCGATGGTGTTCCATTCGTCCTGGCTGTACGCACCGTCCGCTGCGCCCAGCCCGCTCGCCACGTTGGCGTGGCGACCGCGCAGGATGAGCTTCAGTTCTTCGGTGGAGTAATGCGCGTCACCCCCGTGATCGGCCGTCAGCCCGGCTAGGCGGAGGACCGCGTTTGCGCTGGTGTTGAGCAACCAGATTGCCGGATACATCGCCCAGTAGAACCCATAGAGCGGTGTGGCGGCCCACAGCGATACCTTCTCGGACTGCCGGATGGCGAGCGACTTCGGCGCCAGTTCGCCCACCACGATATGCAAGAACGAGATACACGAAAATGCGAAGAACAGCGAGACGCCGTGGATCACCTTTTCCGATTCGATACCCAGCAGGCTGAACACCGGCGTCAGCAGATCCGCGAAGGCCGGCTCGCCGATCCAGCCTAAGCCCAGCGAGGCGAGCGTAATGCCGAGCTGACAGGCGGACAGATAGGCGTCGAGATGCCCGTGCACCTTTCCCAGCAGACGGCCACGCATGCCGTGTTTCGCGGCAAGGCTCTGCACTCGCGTCTGCCGCAGCTTCACCAGACCGAATTCGGCTGCGACAAAGAAGCCGTTGAGCGCAACGAGCAGCAACGCACCAATAAGGGCGACGACCTGAATCAAGAGTAAGGGCTCCGGCAACAAAAGTTGTCAGTATATAGATGCCCCCAAACCTGTCGCTTCACGACAGGCCCCCGAGGGGGTCAGGAATGCTCGGGGCGGCCCGGCGCGTTCTTGAGAGCGCGAAAGCTCGGTGAAAGTTTTTCCACAGCACGGGCAGGCTGGCCGCAAAAAACTTCGCCGCCCGCCCGTCCGTCAAGCCGCGACGAGCGGTATGTGCAACGCCAGCGTCGAGGCCTGGCCGTCCTGCATCTCGCCTTGCTCGAAGGTCCCGCCATGGGCTTCCGCAACGCGCTTGCACAGCGAAAGCACCCACGCAATCCGTCCCGCTTCGCGCGGCGCCCGTGCCTGGGTGCGCGCGAACGGTTCAAGCAGATGAGGCACGGAAGCGTCGTCGAGTGCAGCCAGTGTCGCCTCGTAGGTGATGACGGCGCGCCATGCGGTGGCGTCGGCACTCGACGCCAGCGTGACCTTTGCGCTATTCGCGCTGGCCTCCACCGCGAACGTGAGCATCAGCCACAGTGCAGCGGCAAGACGTTCGCGGTCGCCGTTGAATTGCTCCGTGGAGAGTCCCGATTCGAACGCGACCGAAACACCGCGCGACCTCGCGAGCCCTGTGCGAACCTCGTCAACCGAATCCGAGAACAACGCCTGCAACGCGAACGGCTCACGCACGAGCGCGAGCGTCTTGGTGCCGGCGCGCGTCGTATCGACGATCGTTTCCAGCAGCTTGACCTGCTGATCCACCCCGCTGCGAATGCCGACGATGGCGCGCTGCGCGGCCGGATCATTGGCATCGAGTTTGCGTTCGAGCACGTAGGCCCAACTATGGATCGCATTCAGCGGACCGCGCAAGTCGTGCGATACCAATGAGAGCACGTGGTCACGCATGAACAGTGCTGCCTCGGCGCACAGATGCGCCGTGCGTTCGGACAAGGAGACGCCGGAAGCGGCCTGCTGGCCGCTGCCCGTTCCGGTGGAAGACGTTGTCACGATCGAAGCCCTCTCAGGCAGTACATGGAATTGGAAGGAACTCTCATTATAGGCACGCTCCATCGTCAAGCAGGCCCCATACCCGCCCGCTGGGGTCTCCGCAGATTCGCGAGCGCGTCAGAACCCGCAACCAAACGCGGGTGATCTGGGCGACACGCTGCCAACACGCCTACAATGTCGCTTTTTACGACCTGTATGAAGGAGCAACTCATGTCGACCGTGACTACCGAATCCGGCCTCAAATACGAAGACCTGACCGAAGGCACCGGCGCTGAAGCCGTCGCCGGCAAAACGGTCAGCGTGCATTACACGGGCTGGCTGACCGACGGCCAGAAGTTCGACTCGAGCAAGGACCGTAACGATCCGTTCGCTTTCGTACTGGGCGGCGGCATGGTCATCAAGGGCTGGGATGAAGGCGTGCAGGGCATGAAGGTCGGCGGCGTGCGCAAGCTGACGATTCCGCCGCAACTCGGCTACGGCGTGCGCGGTGCAGGCGGCGTGATTCCGCCGAATGCGACGCTCGTCTTCGAAGTGGAACTGCTCGAAGTCTAAGTTTTTCAGGTTGCAAATGAGCCACGCTGCCGTCGCCGCCCCTAGCGTTTCGTTGCGCCGTTATGGCGCGATCGAAGCGTCGGATGTGCACGACTTTCATCAGGTCGTGCTGGGGCTCGACGGCGCAATGGTGATGACGGTGGACGGGGTCGGTCAACTGATCGATTCCGGTTCGGCGTGGCTGATTCCGGCCGGGGCGCAGCACGACTACGCGGGGGTCGGCGAAAACCGGCAACTGGTGCTGGATCTGCCTGCGACATCGCTCGCGGTGCCGGAGCGTTTGTTTGACCGCGCACGAGCGGTGTCGGTAGATGCGTCGCTGACGCAGCTCGTGCACAGCATCGCGGCCCGCGCCACCGGCGGCATGCAAGCCGGTGACGATCTGGCTACACGGCGTTTTCAGTGGGATGCCGCCGCGCGTCTGTGCGCGGCCATGCTGGCGGACGCGGGCACGGCGCACTCCACAGCGTTCGATGGCACACCTGGCGCCGGTCTCGATTTCGCGCGCATCGACCGCTGGCTGCGCGCGCATCTCTCGGAGCCGCTGCGCATTGCCGACCTCGCCACGCATTGTGGCTTCGGCATGCGGCGTTTCCATCAGTTATTCATTGAAGCGTTCGGCGAGACACCGCATCGCTATCTGCAGCGTCTGCGGCTTGATATCTCGATCACGCTGCTCGCCGACCCACGGCGCTCGCTGACCGACATCGCGCTCGAAGTCGGCTTTGGTGATCAGAGCGCTTACACCCATGCTTTTACGCGGCGTTTCGGGCTCGCGCCTGGGCAATGGCGCACCGTGCGACATTGATGGGATGATTCGGTGCGGCCCGGCCTTGGTGAATCAGACACGGGCTGCACGTTCTACAGGCGGCCGCTGCTTAAGGTCTCAGACGGGCGGTAAGGCTGCTACCACACGGTAGCAGCGCCTCCGGCTAATCTTGCCGTTCCCGCTCACCCCGCTAGCCCACGCGCCAGATCGTTGCGGATATCGCCCGCATTCTCCAGCCCAACCGCCAGACGGATCAGCCCTTCCGTAATACCCGCTGTCGCGCGCGCTTCCGGCGTAATGCGGCTGTGCGTCGTCGTAGCGGGATGCGTGATCGTCGTACGCGTATCGCCGAGGTTGGCGGTGATCGAGCAGATCTTCGTGCCGTCGATCACGCGCCATGCGTTCGCACGCTGCGCTTCGGGCGTGTCACCCTTTAACTCGAACGACACCACCGCGCCGCCGGCTTTCTGCTGACGTTTGGCAATCTCGTACTGCGGGTGTGATTCCAGCCCCGGATAGAACACCTGCTTCACAGCCGGATGCGCTTCCAGCCAGCGCGCGATTTCCAGCGCGTTATCCGACTGCTTTTCAACGCGTAGCGACAGCGTTTCCATGCCCTTGAGCAACACCCACGCGTTAAACGCCGACAACGTCGGTCCTGCGCTGCGCACGAACGGAAACACCTTTTCCATGATGAACTGCTTCGAGCCGACCAGCGCGCCGCCGAGCACGCGGCCTTGCCCATCGAGAAACTTGGTAGCCGAATGCATCACGACGTCCGCGCCGAGCCTCAGCGGCTGCTGCAGCGCCGGGCTGCAGAAACAGTTGTCGACTACGAACAGCGCGTTCGCCGCCTTGGCAATCTTGCCGATCGCCTCGATGTCAGCGACTTCGGTCAACGGGTTCGACGGCGTCTCGAGGAAGAACATCTTCGTCTCGGGCCGCACGGCGTTTTTCCACGCGTCGAGATCAGTCGGATCGACAAACGTGGTCGTGATGCCGAACTTGCTGAAAATCTGCGAGAACATGCCGAGCGTCGAACCGAACAGGCTCCGCGAGCTAACGAGGTGATCGCCCGCCTGCAACGCCGACATCACCACCGACATGATCGCGGCCATGCCCGAGGCCGTCGCGATGCACGCCTCGCCGCCTTCGAGCGCGGCAAGGCGGTCCTGGAACATCGTGACCGTGGGATTCGTGAAGCGCGAGTACGTGTAATTGTCCTCGGAATTCTTGAAGCGTTCGGCGGCGTCGGCGGCGCTTGTAAACATAAAGCTCGACGTGAGGAAAATCGCTTCCGAATGCTCGTTGAAGTCGCTGCGCAGCGTGCCCGAGCGGACTGCGAGGGTGTCGAAGTTCAGGGAGTCGTCCATGTTGGTTCTA
>Ga0302220_10003211_pt1 | contig 11478 bp, 4 predicted proteins | sample II_Palsa_E1_3_FD_194572 | JGI IMG/M metagenome (GOLD analysis project Ga0302220, IMG submission 194572) | Peat permafrost microbial communities from Stordalen Mire near Abisko, Sweden - II_Palsa_E1_3 | ecosystem: Environmental > Terrestrial > Soil > Palsa > Peat permafrost | place: Sweden... | reverse complement strand
TGCCATCGTCGTGATCGAAAACGTCGAACGCATCATGACCGAGGAGCATTTACCGCCAAGAGCGGCGACCCGCAAGGCGATGGGCCAGATCACCGGCGCCATCATCGCAATCACGGTGGTGCTGTCTGCCGTCTTCATACCGTCCGCGCTGCAGCCGGGCGCGACCGGCATCATCTACGCGCAGTTTGCGCTGACAATTGCGGTGTCGATGGGATTCTCCGCGTTCCTCGCGATGTCGTTCACCCCTTCGCTGTGCGCGGCGATCCTGAAGCCCGAACACACGACGAAAAAGAACTGGTTCTACCGCTGGTTCGACCGTAGTTTCGAGTGGACGACGAACAAGTATATCGGCCAAACCGGCCGGGCCGTGACCCATGCGCCGCGCTGGATGATCGCATTCGCGCTCGTCGTGGTGCTGACGGGTTTCCTGTATACGAAGCTGCCGACCAGCTTCGTGCCCGACGAGGACCAGGGCTTCGTGCTCGCACTGATCAATTTGCCGCCCGGCTCGACGCTGGAGCGCACCAACCACGTGATGGCCGAGGTGCGCGACAAGCTCGCGAACAGTCCGTTCAGCAAGGAAATCGTGGGGATTTTCCAGCCGGAAGGCTTCAGCTTTGTCGGCACAAGCGAAAACGTCGGCATGTCGTTTATCAAGCTGGCGGACTGGGACAAGCGCCACGACACCGCGATGACGCTGATTCCGAAGATCAACCAGGTCCTTCATGGCATCCCCGATGCGCAGATCTTCGCGGTGAATCTGCCGACCATCCGCGGTCTCAGCCAGTTCGGCGGCATCGACATGTATCTGCAGGCACGTGAAGGCCAATCGCGCTCAGAGCTTGCCCAGGCCACGGGAACGCTGCTCGCGGGTGCGACGAAGAGCCCCGTGCTGTTCGGGATCCGCCCCAACTCGCTGCCGAGCGCACCGCAACTGGACATCGCGGTGGACCGTACGCAGGCCGAATCGATGGGCCTGTCGCTGACCGATGTCTACTCCACGCTCGAGATGGAACTCGCGCCGTTTTACATCGACCAGTTCACCTACGGCGGACGTGTGAAGCGCGTCTATATCCAGGCGGATGCCCCGTACCGGATGGGGATCGACGCGTTCCAGCATCTGTATACGCCGAGCTTGTTCGCAAACGGCGGCAGTGCGGCCGCAAGCCAGTTGTCCTCGGCCAGCGCAACGACGTCGAACGGCTTCACGACGCCCGCCGACCCGTCGCCCGCGAATACGTCGATCGCCCCCTACAACATGGTGCCGCTCTCCAGCGTGGTGAATGCCAAATGGAGCTTCGGGCCGACGGTGCTGCCGCGCTATAACGGCTACTCGGCAATCGAGATCGTCGGCAACTCCGCACCGGGCTACTCGACCGGACAGGCGATCAATGTGCTGCAGAATATCGTCGACCGCCAGCTGCCGACGGGTTTCGCGGCGGACTGGACCGGGCAGTCGTTCCAGGAGTTGTTGTCGGGTTCGTCGGCGGTGACGCTGTTGATGTTGTCGATCGTGGTGGTGTTCCTGTGTCTGGCCGCGTTGTATGAAAGCTGGTCGATTCCGGCTGCCGTGCTGCTCGTCGTGCCGCTCGGGATGTTGGGCATGCTTGCGTTCTGTCTCTCGTTCGGAGTGCCGAATGACATCTACTTCAAGATCGGTCTCGTGACCGTGATCGGCCTCGCGGCGAAAAACGCGATTCTGATCGTCGAGTTCGCGGTGGAGGGGCAGCAACAAGGCAAGACGCTGCGCGATGCCGTCATGACCGCGGCCCGGCTTAGACTGCGTCCGATCCTGATGACTTCGATGGCGTTCATTCTCGGTGTGTTCCCTCTGGTTATTTCATCGGGTGCGGGCGCCGCTTCGCGTCACGAAATCGGCACGGGTGTGATCGGCGGCATGCTGTTCGCCACGTTCCTCGGTCTGCTGCTGATTCCGGTGTTCTACGTGGTCGTACGACGACTGCTCGGCGACAAGCTCGACGAGGTGTCGCACAAGATGCCTCATCACGGCGACGACGATGGCGAGCACGATGGCGGCCCACCACCGGCGGGTGGTGGCGGTCACGATGGCGGCGGCACGGGCGGCGCAACCCCCGCAGGGGAGGGTACGCCAGCCTAGCGAGACAACGCGCGCCAGATGCGGCGCGCTTCAGTTAGCCATGCACCGGCGCAGCGAGCGATGAAAAGGACACGGCAACAGGCACTGGAGACGCGCAACCAGATTCTCGACGCGGCGGAGTGGGTGTTCGTCGAGCGTGGCGTCGCCCATACGTCGCTTGAGGATGTTGCGGTGCGGGCCGGGTTCACGCGCGGCGCGATTTATGGGCACTTTCGCAACAAGGTCGAACTGTTCGTCGCTATGACGAACCGCGTCATGCTGCCGATGGAGATGCTGGTGTCGGCGTCGGTCGATGCCGGGGAGCCCGATCCGCTCGGCAGGATACGGCAGTTGCTGGTGTTCTGCCTCAGCAAGGCCGTGGTGGAGCCGCACAGCCGCCGCGTGTTCGAAGTGCTGTTCACGAAGTGCGAGCACACACGCGACACGGACCCTGTGTTCGATCGACAGCGCAACGCCGCCCGCAACGGCAGAAAGCAGCTTGAGCTTGCTCTGCAAAATGCGATTGCAAGAGGGCAATTGCCGGCGGACCTGGATACGGTTCGCGCATCAGGCATCGTGCATGCGTTTCTCGACGGCGTATTGCGGGACTGGCTGCTGGAGCAGGATTCGATCGTCTTGCCGCGCGATGCTGAGTGTTTGGTAGATGTCTGCATTGGCATGCTGCGGCAATCGCCTTCGCTGCGGCAAGCCTGTGTCGCTGTGCAACCACCTCGGGTGAGCGAAGACGCATTGCAGCGCCCTCGTCATATCGAATAACCTTGACCCTACTCGGACCGCAGCGTGACAGGCGGAACGACAGTCTCTATCAGGCCGGTCTTCACGTCATACACGAGCCCGGTCACTGTGAATCCACCCGGAAGATTCGGATTGGCTCTGAGCGCCGCCACGTCGATCGCGACGGCCTTGTACGGATCGGTGATCCCGAGATCGTCGAGTTTGTCTTCCGCGTCGGGCTATTCAACGCCTCAGATACTTAATCGAAAAAGGGGATGTCATGGTAAAGGATGAAATTGTCTGGGGGATCCTGGGCACCGCGAAGATCAACGACAAGGTTGTCATACCCATGCACAGCGCACCAAAGTGCCGGGTGAAGGGCATCGCGTCGCGATCTCAGGAGAAGGCTCGGGAGGCCGCAGCCAAATATGGTTTGTCTGTCGCATACGGCAGTTACGAGGGGCTCCTGGCGGACCCGGAAATCGACGCGGTATATATTCCGCTACCCAATCACCTCCACGTGGAATGGACGATCAAATCCGTCGAGGCGGGCAAGCACGTTCTGTGTGAGAAGCCGATCGGGCTGGACGCCCAACAGGTTGCACGACTCATCGCTGCGCGCGACAAGAACGGCCGATACATACAGGAAGCCTTCATGGTTCGCACGCATCCGCAATGGTTGAAGGTGCGGAGCTTGATTGACGAAGGGGCGATTGGCGAATTGCGGGCAGTCACCGGCGGCTTCACTTATAACAACACGAACCCGGACAATATCCGCAACCGGAGCGAACTGGGTGGTGGCGGTTTGCTCGATATTGGTTGCTACCCCATCACGACGTCACGCTTCATTACCCGGTGTGAGCCAAGGCGAGTGGTTTCCCTGATGGAGCAGGATCCCATCTTCGAAGTGGACCGGCTTGGCTCTGTGCTGATGGATTTCGAAGGTGTACAGGCGAGTTTCTTTTACTCGACTCAGGCCCATAACTATCAACGGATGCAATTTCACGGCACCAAAGGGCGTATCGAGGTCGAGATTCCATTTAATGCACCAAGCGATCGACCGACGCGTCTGTTAGTGAGTGAAACCACAAGCGCCGGTGTCGGGACAGATCGCTGGCTGGAACTTCCGGTGTGCGATCAATATGGCATCGCAGCCGCCACGTTCGCGGAGGCGATATTGAGTGGAACCGTGCAGGCTACGCCGCTGGAAGATGCGCGTGCAAATATGCGGGTGATCGACGCCGTGTTCCGCTCGGCCCGATCGGGCGCGTGGGAGAAAATTCTGGACAGTTGAGGCGCTACGCAGGGGCTGTCCCCGGGACAACAGAAGCAATCCAGCGGCGAGCGCCGAACGGCGACGGTTCCTTAGCGAATTGCGTCTGCATGCGGGAGATAAAAGTAGAAACGGGCGCCGCCGTGCGAGGACTTGCTGTCTCCTGCGATGCGGCCGCCGTGGGCTTCGATAATCGAGTGGCAGATGGGTAGCCCCATGCCCATGCCGTCTTGCTTGGTTGTGAAGAAGCTGTCAAAAATGCGGTCGAGGTTCTCGGGGGCGATGCCGGGGCCACTGTCCTCAACAGAGCAGCAAATAGTCGCTGCGTCAGACACGGTCGTCCGGATAGTAATCCTGCGCTCCGAACTTCCTGCTTCCGCCATGGCTTGCATCGCATTGACAGCGAGGTTCACGATTACTTGCTGGAACTGCACGCGATCAGCCAGTATCTTCGGATCTCCCGGAGCGAGGTCGTGCGATACCGTGACGCCGCGTGATTCGACCTCGTGACGTAGAAAAAGAAGGGCCTCAAGGATGAGCTCGTCAATCGACACAAGGCTACGTTCGGACGCGCGGCGGAGCGCCATGCCTCGAATGCGGGCAACGATGCCCCCAGCACGCGCGGCGTCGGCTACCATCCGGACAGTCCCTTCACGCAACATCGCGAGGTTGGGCACTGGCCGGTCGAGCCAGCGCAGGCCGGCTTGACCATTCGCGGCGATGGCAGTTAGCGGCTGCGTCAGCTCGTGCGCGATCGAGGCGGTCAGTTCCCCCAGCACAGAGATGCGTGCGGCATGCGCGAAGTCCGCCTGTACCCGCTGAAGCATTTCCTGTGAGCGAATGCGCTCGGTGATGTCGACCAGACCGAGAAGCGAAATCCCCATATCGTCGGCTATGCGAGGCCGACCGATCGTGCAAAGCACATCAATGATCCGCCCGTCGCGGGTCCGAAACTTTGTCGTTTCTTCAAACAACGTCTCGCCGCGATATCTGCTTTCCATCGCGCGCTGCAATGTAGCTAAAGCCTCCTCCCGCCACATCCATTCCATTGAACCGAGCATTTCAGCCCTGTCCCGCGCACCGAACATCCGTACGGCGTGGTTGTTCACCTCTTCGATGACAAGCACCTCCGATGCACGTTGGAGCAGGCCAGGATGTTGATCGATGTATGCAGATAGATCTTCCACACCTTGCGCGCGGAGGTCCTTCAAGAGAACGATTAACGATTGGGTCTCAATCTGCAACAGCGAGACGGGCATGTCGCGGAAAAGGGTACGGTAGCGATGCTCGCTGGTCTCCAGCGCTGCGTGGGCTTGCTTGCGCGCGGTGACATCCATTAGGGCACCCGCAAAATGCAATTCACCTCGATCTTCGGTTACTGCCCGCGCTACGATATGAAGATGCTTGACGGACCCGTCGGGCATGAGCAACTGATGCTCAAACTCAAAGCCCTGCTTGTCTTGTGCGGCGCGCTCGATGACCTCCTGAACGCGGGAAAAGTCATCTGGGTGGACTCGGCTAAGCGCAAGCTCCAGAGTGGGCCGGGTTTGTAAATCAAAGCCGAAGATTCTAAAGCTCTCTTCGGACCAGAATAATTCACCGGTCGCGATATGCCAGTGAAAGCTGCCTGTGTGGCTAAGTCGTTGGGCGTCTGCCAGAAAAGCCTGTGCATGCTGCAGCTCAGCGAAGAGGCTCGCGTTCTCCCACGAAATCGCAGCTTGTGACGCCAGTAGTCTGAGAACGGCAAAGCGGCCAGGCGTGAAAACGTGAGGGCTCAGCCGATTCTCAAGATACAGGACACCTATCAGCTTCGTCTGCTTTATCAGAGGGAGGCACAGAATCGAGCGGCAACCATTGTGGAGGATGTACGGGTCCCCCGAGAACTGGGTTTGCTCAGACGCGTCATCGAGCAGCACGCTCTCCCGGGTCCGGACGACGTAGCGCAGAATCGATTCCGGCAGGTCGGTCGGCGCGACAGACGCGTCGCGAGAATGAACCTCGACAGTGTCGCCAACGGTTGTAGCTTCTGCTTCGATGCGCAATCCGTCGTCATGCGGAACGATCAGTAAACCCCGGTCACCGCCAGCGTGCTCCAATGCAAGAACCATCAGCGTATCAATCAATTCGTCCAGTGCAATCTCAGAGGAGATAACCTGAGAGACTTTGAGGACAGTTGCGAGGTCCAGTTGCTCGACGGACGTGGTAATCGTGCTGTCCTGGCGCGAACGCTCCTGCCGCAGGTTCGGGTAGATTTGATCGAGCTGACGGACCTTTCCGTCGGCGCCCCAACGGACAAAGCACGATCGCGCGTTCTGAAGATAGGTCTCGGCGAACGTGTCGAAGCCATCCCCCGCATAGAACCGGGCGGCGAGTTCGTAGGCCAGTCCCTCGTTCTGTATGAAGCCGTGCTCCCGTGCAGCACGAATTGCATCCTCGTAAAGGTGCATGGCCTCATGTTTCCGCCCTTCGACGCGCGCGATCTCGGCACAAACAAGATCATGGCGATTACCGAAGTTCTCTGGGCAGTTATCGGCCCAATGCTTCAACTTCTTGAGGCTCGCATCGATAGTCAGCCGATATTCCTGTTGTTTTGCTGAGGATGCCGTTGGATACAGCGCGGTCAACGTGAGCGAATAATAGAAATGGTAGGTCGCCTCCATCGGTAACGCCATTGCGGCCCCGATGAGAGGTGCTGCCTGAACCGAGTAGTCGAGCGCTTCTTCATACCGTCCATACAGGAATGCGAGCACCTGCTTCATGATGTAATAGAAAACGACGCCGGTGCCGAAGGTCGCGCTGACGACTGCCGAGAGGCTGGCCGCTTCATCGAACGTACCATCGTTCAATTCCAAATGACTCCTCGTCTTGCCCTGCAGACTGGCCACGAATTGCTGTTCGAGCCGAATGGTGTGATATACGGCATCGTTATGACTCTGCAGGGTAAATGTCTCGTATTTCTTCGACTGCGCCAGCACATCCGTCAGGGCGTCTCCCTTCTCGATGAGCTGCCAGATAGTCTCAAAGGCGAGGTAGCCCGCATAGACCAGGTCGCCCACTTCGAGGCAGGCGACGAAGGCGCGTTCCAGGATCGGGATGCAGGTCGAGAAATGACGGCGCCAGAAATTGACGTGGTCGCCGTGCAAGTGAAGCAATGTCCCTCGTAACGGGGCGTTGTTGAACTTGTCGTTCAGCATGAGCGACATTTCGGAAAACTCAAACGCGGATTCGATGTCGCCGAAAAACGAAATCAGCGTAAGCGCAAAAACGCCATACGCGAAACTCGACTGGCTAGTGTTTCCATGTCGCATGGAGAGGCTGACCGCCCTGAGGGTGACCAAAGGAAACAGCGTCGGGCGCGCAATATAAACACATGCCCCTACGTCGACTAGCAGGTCGATGATCACGCGGTACTTCGGGGCGACTGCCATGGGTGTGTCAACCAGGTCGCGAATGGCCCGTGGTCCAAGGGTGATCCACATCTCGCGAAACTCGGCGTCAACGGCCTTCTTGATGTCATCCTCTGATTCAGGGAATGTCACGTCGAAATATCGCAGCGCATCGAGCGCGACGGCGACGCCGGCGTCATACTTGCCTGCGACCTGGTAAAGTTTGATGCGCAGACTGTAGACTTTCGCGCGGTCTAAATCGGAGCGTGAGAGTGCCAGGATCTTGTCGAACAGCGCGTCGGCCTCGGCAAAGTTACCAACCAGATATTCACACTCGGAGAATGTCAGATAGAGTTCGAACGTGTGCTCGTAGCGGCGGCCCCAGCTATCCAGTGGCAGCAACGAGATGGCCTGCGCAAGGTAATTGCGCGCTGACGCATAGGCTGTCGAACTCTTGGCCCGCTTCCCCGCAATGAGGTTGACTTCGGCGACCCGCTCGAGTTCCTCGCGCTCAGTGATTAGCGCGGTGCCGCGATTGAGGTGGTTCGCGATGTCAAAGATAGCATCTTCGAACTCGTCAGGGGTCGTGCGAGACACGAGCAACCGGCCGATTCGAAGATGCGCCGCAGCGCGCTCCGATTCGGGAATCAGCGCGTAAGCTGCCTCCTGGACACGATCGTGAATGAACGCATAGGCATCATCGACGCGCAGGATGAGGCCCGCCCGAACTGCTTGCCACAGGTTCTCGTGGATCGCTTCCTCGGATCCTCCCTGCACCAGCATGAGCGTGGCGACTTCGGCGGTGTTCCCCAGACAGGAAAGCTGCCCCAGGGCATCCCGCGCGGCCCCAGGTAGACGGTGTAGCTTCGTGGCCATCAGATCGGCCACATTCTCGGTAAAGCCCTTGGCCCGAATGCGTGGCATATCGCATGTCCAGGTCAATGTGCCATGGTCAAACGCAAGCAGCGCCTCGTCTGTGAGAGCCGTCAGGAACTGGATCGCAAAAAATGGATTGCCGCCGGTCTTTTCATGCACCAGTTCAGCAAGCGGCGCGGCCATTTCATGGCCGCAGTGGAGCGAATCGGCGACCAACTGCACCACATCCGAAAGCGTGAGCGGTGAGAGGGTGATCTCCAGGATTTTTCCGCCTGCCTTCCGGATCGCTCCCAACGTCCGCATCAGCGGGTGCGACAGACCGACTTCGTTGTCCCGATACGCACCAACCAGCAGAAGGTGCCGCACCTCGGGATGCGTGATGAGATGTTCGATCAAATCGAGCGTCGCTGTGTCGAGCCATTGCAAATCGTCCACGAACAGCGCGAGCGGGTGCTCCGGACTGGCGAATACACCGAGGAATCGACGGAAAACGATCTGGAAGCGATTTTTTGCGTCCTGCGGTTGGAGACTCGGGACCGGCGATGGCTCACCGATGATAAGCGCTAGTTCCGGAATCAGATCCACCATCAGCCGGCCATTTGGGCCTACTGCTTCCAGCAAGGCGCGTCGCCATTGGTTCACCTCTGCGTCGCTCTTGCTCAGCAACTCGCGCACGAGCGACTGGAACGCCTGCGCGATCGTCGCATAAGGAATATCGCGCTTATATTGGTCGGCCTTGCCGGCTGCGAACAGGCCGCGCGGCGGGACAAGCACCTTGTGCAGTTCGTTGACGACCGACGTTTTACCGATACCGGAATAGCCAGATATGAGCGCCAGCTCGCTCGTACCCTGGGCGACGACGTGATCAAAAGCCTCGTTGAGCGATTTGATCTGGGCCTCGCGCCCATATAGCGTTTCTGGAATCAGCATCCGGTCGGATGCATCACGCGTACCCAAGGGGAAGGGATCTATGCGGCGGAGCGCTCCCCATGCGACCAGACAGGAGCGGAGGTCGGCTTCGACGCCTGCGGCTGTCTGGTAGCGATCTTCGGCTGTCTTCGCGAGTAGCTTCAGCACGATGCCCTCGACTGGCTTGGGGATGCCGCCGATCCGATCGCTCGGTGGTGTCGGCCTTCGGGCGATGTGACAATGGATCCATTCCATGGCATCCGTGGCCGCGAACGGGAGCGATCCCGTGAGCATCTCGTAGAGCGTGACGCCAAGCGAGTAGAGGTCACTGCGGGCGTCAATCGATCGGTTCATTCGACCGGTCTGTTCGGGCGCCATGTACGGAAACGTTCCTGCAATGATCTCCGGCGGTGCGGGCTGCTGCCGCTCGTGTGGCAGCCGGGAGGCGATGCCGAAGCCGGTGAGCCGCACGTTGCCGTTTCCATCGACAAGCACGTTCGCCGGTTTGATGTCCTTGTGGATGAGACCGTGCCGATGAAGCTGTCCGACCGCATTTGCCAGATTCACGGCGAGACTCAGGAAGCGCGTCAGTTCGAGTGGTTGACCAAGAGCACGGTCCAGCGGCTCACCACCATTGTCCTCCAGTACCAGTGCCGCAGAAGTTTTGTGGTCATTCAGCGCTAACGGTCGAACCGCCCATCCGGGGTCAAGCACAGGCGCCAATGTGTACTCGTGTTCAAGGCGGGCGATGCTTCTCGATGCCGAGCGCGCTGCCACGAGAGTTAGCACAGAGACGGGATTGCCCGGCTGGCGCGCGCGGTATAGCGAGAAGTCTCCGTCGTCATGCAGCGGCTCCAGCTCGTAACCGGTGAGATCCATAATTTTAAGTTCTCGCTCGTCGAATAGACTCCAGCCTTGTGTGCATTTTGCTCGCTTTTTAACCAGTTCGCTAAAATCGGCCTATCCCCTGCAGGCTGCGTGGCGCCGGCACGGGCATGACGTTGCCCGAGCAACCCGTGAACCATCGGAACAGCCGCGCGGCCCGGCGCAGCGTTATGTATGATGAACAGTGACGTCGTGGAAAAATTGGCACTCCATTGTTTCCTGGCGGATCGGTTAATTTTGTCGTTTGCTTCGCTACCTTGAGGGTGGCGGCAAGCGAAGGCCGGTTCGGGGAAAGCCGGCATAGAACTCACCGGTCGCTGCGAATCGATGCGTACTACTACCTGGCAGGTCTACCCCGGATATACCTTTGCATCATGGCGGCGCGGCGCAATTACAAGTAACCTGTAAGCGATGGCACAGAAGCGGTGTCTGCGACCGCCGTGGTCCATTTGAGGCAAGGTTGAGGGCTACATCTTGGACGCTATGCCAGTTGTGTCAATTGTCGACGACGATGAGGCCGTCCGATTCGCTTTGAGCAACCTTGTGCTGTCGTTGGGCTGGCAGACGCGGGTTTATGAGTCGGCCGAAACATTTCTCGCTTCTGGGGAAGTAGCGGGTACGGCCTGCCTTATTTCCGACATTCAAATGTCGGGGATGTCGGGCATAGAGATGCACGAACGCCTCCTCGCACAAGGGGATGTTCCGCCGACAATTTTTATCAGCGCCTATGCGACGCCATCCGTTCAAGCGAAGGTCGCGTGCAGCGGAGCACTAGCGTTGGTGGAGAAGCCGTACTCAGTGGCATCAATTCAACATTGGCTTTCGGTCGCGCTTGGCCCCGTGTAGGAAAACTGATCGTGTCAAGTCGCTTTGAGGGGTCTTGGTGGTCAGTACTCCATTCGTTCCCAGAAGACCTCCGTGCAGGGCATGATGCAGATCTTGTGCGGCCGCCTGGAACCATAGAGCGTAAAGTCGCTGACCTCCGTACGGTCCACAAATTATTTCTTGTCCCAGATGACCAGATTCTTGTCTTTGGTATCGGCGACGAAAATAGCCAGCAATTTCGCCGGCTCAGAGGTGCTCACATTTTCGCTAACGGTGTGATGAACGCCTGGCGCTTCGGTCCAATGTTCGCCGGCGCTATAGACGCGGGATTCGCCGTTGTTCACCTGACTGCGAATCTGGCCCTGGAGTACATAGCCCACCACAAAGGCCTGTCCATGACGGTGAGGGATGGACTTCGCACCGGGCGGGTAATCGACGATGATCGCGGTGATGGTCTTTCCCGGCACGTTGGGAAGCGCTTCCGCGAACGC
>Ga0302220_10003205_pt1 | contig 11499 bp, 21 predicted proteins | sample II_Palsa_E1_3_FD_194572 | JGI IMG/M metagenome (GOLD analysis project Ga0302220, IMG submission 194572) | Peat permafrost microbial communities from Stordalen Mire near Abisko, Sweden - II_Palsa_E1_3 | ecosystem: Environmental > Terrestrial > Soil > Palsa > Peat permafrost | place: Sweden... | reverse complement strand
GGGGCGAGAACTGGTACGAGTCAATCAGAGGGGGCATCGGTTGCGAAGGCGGGACGATGTGATAGTACGATGGCTGTTGGGGTTGCTGGTAGTACGAGTGGGCCTGCTGAGCCTGCTGAGGTACGGCCACGGGAACGGGAACGGACATCGGTTGATAGACAATCTGCTGTGGTTGCTGGTGCTGCTGTTGGTGGTGGAGATGCTGATGCTGCTGCGGTGCCGAGGAGGAAGAAGCCACGGACGTCGACGCCGAGCCCATCGCCGTGGCGGGCGTCTTGAACAGCCGCGCGTACTTTTCGCGCAACGACAGCGACATTTCCACTTGACTTGGACGCAACACGAAAAGTGCGTACGCATCACGTCAAGACCATGACCATCCTCAAAGGCGTCCCGTCGCTTCTCTCGCCCGAGCTGCTGAGCGTGCTCGCGCAAATGGGCCACGGCGACCGTCTCGTGCTGGCCGGTACTGTACCCGGTGCACCCTCATTACGTAATCTGACCCGTCCCCGCCGTTCTGCGCAGACGCCAACTTCCCCTCGGTGGCTGTCGCCCAGCACACGACGCACGGGCGTGCCATCGACGCGGCCGGTGTGGGGATCCCCGCGCTGCTCGAGGCTGTGCTGACGCTGCTGCCACTGGACACGTACGCGGCGCACGGTGCCTACCTCATGGAGCGGGTGCTGCCGCAGGACGCCGACCTGGCCGTGCCCGTGTGGGAGCAGTACCAGGCCATCTGCGACAAGCACGAGGGACGCACCGTGCCCATCGGCTCGTTTGAGCGATTCAAGTTTTACGACGAGGCGAAGAAGGCGTTTGCGGTCGTGGCGACGGGCGAGCGGGCGCTGTACGGCAATATTGTGCTCGTCAAGGGTGTGTTGCCTGCCTGAACAGGATTGGTCATCCAAAGCATTCAAAATAGGACATACAAAAATAAATAAAAATAAGAATTCACTTCTTGGAAGCCGATGTCGACGAAGGCGATCGTTTGCTCGGATAAACAAAATATAAAAGTATTCCAAATGAACCTATTGTACAATTGCACTGCTGCTGCTGCTGCTGCTCGCTTCCAACGGCTTGCGGTACTTGCCCTGCAGCCACACGCGGTACATCTGTTGACGACGCTGGCGGTTGACGATGAGACGGCGATCGGCCACGTGCTGCTCGATCTCGTAGCCTCCATCGACCATGAGCTGCTTGAGCTCGTCTATTTTTTTTTTCAATTAAAATGAACCAACTCAAAGCGACATCCTCTTCACCTTCTGCGAAAAAATAGACGCGGGTGCCGTCGCCACGCACGTAAAAGTTGTCTGCAATGACGGCCCGTGGCTTGAACCTGAGCTGTGCCAGGTCATACCGCCCGTAGTCCCGGAAGATGAGCAGGCCGCCGGGCTTGAGCACGTCGTAGATCCTCCTCAGTGCGGCCGCAAACTTGTCGGGCCGCAGCGCCGACAGGACAAAGATCATGGACACGACGTCAACCGAGGCCTTGGGCACCGTGTCGGCGATGTCCTCGTTGGCAATGTCGCACACAAAGGCCTTGCATCGCCTGGTGTCGTACAGCTCGGATCCCTGTGGGCACCGGGGATCCATCAGCCACGGTAGCCTAATACGGCAGGCATGTGTGCGTACCTGGACGATCGACACGGCCGTAGCGCTAAAGTCGCAAGCCCACACAAACAGGCGCGGGTCCTCCACCTGGGTCAGCAGGGGGAACACGGTGTTGCCCACTCCGCAGCCCACCTCCAGCACCGTGTGGCTCGCGGCGCCCTCGCGGATCGTCGTCAGCTCGGGGAACTCGACGCCCAGCCAGTGCCGGTCCTTGAAGAAGCGGTTCTGGTGCGTGCCGTAGAACACGTCCCAGTACATGTGCGCGTTGCTCTCCAGGTCCTCTGTGCGCCAGAATGGTTAGCAACGCTATGGCTCTGTCCCCGCACGCGTACGCTGCCGCTCTGCCGCCATGGGCTCGCCCGCTGTCTGCACGGCCACCTGCGCCGCCGCCGCCGCCTCCTTGTCGGCGTCCCACGTCACCTGGTCCCACGCGTTGTGCGCAAACACGTCGTCGTCATCGCCGAGGGTGCGCGACCCAAACTTGGCGACGCTGCTGACCGTGTGCTTGTGCGTCAGCTCCTCCTCCTCCTTGCCGACAACGACGACAGGGACAGGCTCAGGCCCAGGTGCGGCGGGAGTGGCCATGTGGGCGATGATGTAATTGCTCAGGAGGGCCCACTTTATCTTGCCAGATATGGAGGCCGCTCAGTTGCCGACCAAGTGGATCAACGTCTTTGGCGAGGTAATTGGAGGGGGAGGGGGGAGGGGGGCGCCAAGGGAGGGTGCACTCAAAGGGGATTAGGAGAGAGTGCTCGTGGGCATCGACATCCTGCAGGCCATCGGCGAGGACATCAAGCAGGCCGTGCCCTCGGTCTCGCGGTACGCATGTTACTACTACTAATGGGGGCGCTGACACTGCCTCGGACAGGTACGTGGTCGTGACGGACGACAACGTGGCCGGGTACTATCTCGAGCAGGTCAAGGCGGTGCTGGTCCAGGCAGGCCTGAGCGTGTTCAGCAAGGTCGTGCCGTCGGGCGAGGTGTACAAGACACGGGCCACGAAGGAGACGGTTGAGAACTGGTACTTTGCGTAAGCACACACGCCCTGCCGTACTCATTGGTCGACTGGCAGGATGCTCGAGAACCACTTTGGCCGGGACACGTGCCTCGTTGCCCTGGGCGGCGGCGTCGTGGGCGACCTGGTGGGCTTTGTCGCCGCCACGTACATGCGGGGCATCCCTGTTGTGCAGATCCCCACGTCGCTGCTGGGCATGGTCGATGCGGCCATCGGCGGCAAGACCGGCGTCGACACGGTGCACGGCAAGAACCCCATTGGCGCATTCCACCAGCCCGTGCGCGTCTACATCCACTTGGGCTTTCTCATGACCCTGGTAAGACACATAAAGCAATTTAATAACAAAATACGCCATGCAGCCCCTGCGCCAAATCGCCAACGGGATGGCCGAGGTGATCAAAACGGCGGCCATTTCGGACGAGGAGAGCTTTGACCGGCTCGAGCGGATGGCCGACAACCTCATGGCCGGCGACCTGCCCAGCCTGTACGAGGCCGTGTTGGCCAGCGTCCAGTTCAAGGCCCAGGTCGTGTCGGCCGACGAGAAGGAGAGCGGCCTGCGTGAGGTCCTCAACTTTGGGCACTCTGTGGGCCACGCCATCGAGGCCCTGATGCAGCCCGCCCTCCTCCACGGCGAGGCAGTGGCCATCGGAATGGTCAAGGAGGCGGAGATCGCGCGGCACCTCGGCATCCTCTCGCAGGCGAACTTTGGACGGCTTGTCCGGTGCATCATGTCGTACAGCCTGCCCGTTACTGTGCCCACCCGGCTGCCCCTCAGTGCCATCCTGGGAAAGATGGCCGTGGACAAGAAGAACAAGGTACCAAGAAGAGAATTAGTTTTACTGGAAGGATAACATTTTTGAGCAGGGCGGGAAGAAAGCCATCTCGCTGCTCCAGAGGATCGGCGGCGTCAAGGACAACCGGGCCTCCATCGTCAACGACGACGTCATTATCGAAGTCATCTCCCCAGCCCTCGAGATTGTCAAAAAGACCCTGTCCACCCCCATCACCCTCACCGTGCCCGGCTCAAAGTCGCTCTCTAACCGGGCGCTCCTCATGGCATGCCTGGGCGAGGGATCGTGTCGGTAAGCACGTGTGAATATGGAGAGTGCCTAATGACACTATTAGTATTCGGGGCCTGCTCCACTCGGACGACACCAAGGTGATGCTCGAGGCCCTGCAGCACTTGAGCACTGCCACCTTCGACTGGGAGGAGGACGGCGAGGTGCTTCACATCGTCGGCTGCGCAGGGAAGCTCACGCCCACCAACAAGGAGCTCTATCTGGGCAATGCGGGCACTGCGTCCCGTTTCCTCACGACCGTCTGCACCATCGTCGGCCACCACCTCGAGCCCGACAAATCCGAGCCCACCGCCCTCTTGCGCAACCACATCACCATCACGGGCAATAAACGAATGCAGAGGCGGCCCATTGGGGACCTCGTCGTCGCCCTTCGTGAAAACGGTGATACGTTTATTTATTTGTGCTTCTGAGCCGGGAAATTTATTTATAGGCTGTGTCATCAAGTACCTCAACCGAGAGGGCTGCCTGCCCCTCCAGATCCAGCCCAACTCGCTCCGCGGCGGGCTGATCACGCTCTCGGCCGAGACCAGCTCGCAGTTTGTGTCCTCTGTGCTGCTGAGTGCTCCCTGCGCTCGTGAGCCCGTCTCGCTCAAGCTTACTGGGACGATCACCTCCGAGCCCTTCATCGACATGACCGTCCGCATGATGGCCGCCTTTGGCGTCAACGTCAAGTACGTCAACAACGACCACTACGAGATCCCCAGGGGGGTCTACAAGAACCCAGCGGTAAAGAATAAACTGGTTTGATTTTATACGTCTTACTGTTTCGGTGTGCGTGGGGGGTGGGTAGGAGTACCATCTGGAGTCGGATGCGTCGTCAGCTACCTACCCACTGGCGATTGCGGCGATCACTGGCGGCACTGTCACCGTCGAGGGTGTCGGCAGCAACAGTCTCCAGGGCGATGCCCAGTTCTACACCGTAAGAGTTTTTTTTTTTATTTTTTATTTTTATTTTTTGAACTCGTTCCTCTGCCCAGATCCTGGAGCGAATGGGCTGCCACGTCTCCCAGACGCCAACCTCCACGACCGTGCGTGCGCCCGCTGACGGCATCCTCAAGCCCATCGCCTCGGTGGACATGAGCACGATGACGGACGCCTTCATGACTGCGGCTGTCCTCATGGCCCTCGCCCCTCCAGGGTCCGTTTCGCGCATCACCAACATTTCCAACCAGCGGGACAAGGAGTGCAACCGCATCGCTGCCATGGTCACCGGTACAGACATGGCGTATTTTGATTGGCGTTAAAACTAATTGCTGTTTTTTTTAGAATTGGGCAAACTGGGGATTGCCAGCCGCGAGCTCCCCGACGGCATCGAAATCGAGGGCTGCCACCCGGACCTGGTACACGGCGCGACGGTCGAGTGCTACGACGACCACCGGATCGCCATGTCGTTTGCCGTGCTGGGCTGCCGCATTCCAGGGATCGTCATCAGCGACAAAATGTGCGTGCTCAAGACCTTCCCCGAGTTCTGGGACCTGCTGGGCTCGTGCGGGCTGATCGACGTCAAAGTGCCCAACGACGTGGAGCAGCTCGCGGCCGAACAGCTGCGCGAGGGCAAGATCATCGAAATCCCGCGGCTGCCCAACGGCCGCTACCTCCTGGGCAAGTCGGTCATCGTCATTGGGATGCGAGGTGCGGGCAAGAGCCACCTGGGCGCAGCAGCGGCACGAAACCTGGGCGTGACGTTTGTCGACATGGACATGCACTTTGAGAAGCGGGTCGAGCCCATCGCCGGCTTTGTGGAGAAGAACGGTTGGCCGGCGTTCCGGTCGCGCGAAGTAATGCTGCTGGCGGAGGCTCTGAAGCGATACAAGACCCAGGCGATCATTTCCTGTGGCGGCGGCATCGTCGAGACCCAGGAGGGCCGCAACCTTCTCCAAGACGTATCTATGAACTCACTATTTATTCAATTGCTGAACCGCTGAACCAGCACGGCGTCGTGATCCAAGTCAAGCGCAACATCAACGACATTGCCGCGTATCTCGCCTCTGACTCGACACGCGCCAACCTGGGCGAGGACGTGCACGACGTATGGCGTCGACGTGAGCCGCTGTACGACTCGTGCAGCCTGGTGGATTTCGTCGTGGTCGAGGGCGACAAAGACTGGCCCGCGGTCAACGCCGACTTCATCGACCTGGTCAAGCGGATCTCCAACCTGCCGACGCGGTGGGCGCCAATGGAGGGCCAGGTGGACGCCAAGGACGCCGCCGTGTACGCCCCCAAGTTCTTCCTGTCGCTCACGGGCTCGACGGTGCGCTCGCTGCTCAAGGACCTGCCTGTGATGTCAGAGGGCGTGGATGCCCTCGAGCTGCGCGTCGACCTCCTGGAGAACCAGCAGCACGCTTTCGTGGCCGAGCAGTTTGCCCTCCTCAGACGCAACAGCAGGCTGCCCATCATCTTCACCGTCAGGTCAAAGTACCAGGGCGGCGCGTTCTCAGAGCAGGACGAGGAGGCCCTCTTCAAACGTTTGTTTTTGCTGTTAAAGCTAATTTATTTTTTATTCCTTTTTTTTGTTTTTCTTCAGTGCTTCACCTGGGAGTACGACTGGGCAGCGAGTACGTCGACATGGAGAGCTGCTGGTCGATCCGATCGCGGCAGCACCTGCTGGCCCACAAGGGGATATCAAAGTACGTGTGTTGTTGATTTGAAATATTTATTTTATTGGTTTCGCAGAATAATAGCGTCGTTCCACGACGCAACCGGGTCCCTCTCGATGGACGAACTCAGGGTCAAGCTTCAAGAGCTCCACCATGTAACAATTTAATACAGCCCTTTTTTTTCATCCCCTTTCTTTTTGAGCAGGACGGGAAGGCAGACATCCTCAAGCTCGTTGGGCTGGCCAGGGACGTGGACGACAACCTGCGCCTGCGTGAGATCGTGAACGCGAGCGAACACGCCCGGCGCACGATCGGCGTGTGCCTGGGCCCCAACGGCAAGTTGTCGCGCGTGCTCAACACGTTCTTCACGCCCGTGACGCATCGGTTGCTCGCCCTCAAGGCTGCCCCGGGCCAGATGTCTGTTGCCGACATTGTGCGCACCCGCACGCTCGTGGGCCAGCTGACGCCGCTCAAGTTCTTCCTCTTTGGCACGCCGATCGCGCAGTCGCTGTCGCCGCTGATGCACAACACGGCCTTCAAGACCCTTGGCTTCCCGCACACGTACAGCCTGTGCGAGACCAGCGACGTCAACGAGATCCGGGCTGTGCTGGCCTCGGACGCCTTTGGCGGCGCGTCCATCACGATCCCGCTCAAGGAGATGGTGCTGCCGCTGGTGCACGTGCTCTCGCCCGCGGCCAAGGCCATCGGCGCCGTCAACACCCTGGCCAAGCACGGCGGCAAGAACGGGCGCGTCTACGGCGACAACACCGACTGGATCGGCATCCACGAGGCGATCACACGCGCCTGCCCAGTGCGCCCCCGCGTGGCCCTGGTGCTGGGCGCGGGGGGGACGGCGCGAGCGGCCTGCTACGCGCTCAACCAGCTGGGCGTGGACGACCTGATCATCTTCAACCGGACCATGTCCAAGGCCCAGACACTGGCGCTCGAGTTCAACGGGTCGATCTGCCACCGTCTCGAGGCCGTGGGCAACGTGGACCTGATCGTGAGCACCGTCCCGGTCGCGGCCCAGCAGGAGGCCCTCCCGGCGCGCCTGTTTGCCACCAAGCCGGTCGTGTGCGACGTCACGTACAAGCCCCGCATGACGCCGCTGCTCGTCCAGGCCCAGGCGCTGCAGTGCCCGATCGTGCACGGCGTCGACGTCCTCATCGCGCAGGGCCTGTGCCAGTTTGTGTGCTGGACAGGCACGCAGCCCTGCCGCGCCACGGTCACGGAGGCGACCCTTGCCGCCCTCGCATCTTCTTAGGCGGGCCGTGAGTAGCTAGCATTACGTAGCTGTACAGTATAGACGCATCACAGGTTTGGATCGGCTCATGGCGGAGGGACCCGCGACATCTGGCGACAGACCACCTCCCCATATTTTCCCCACAGAACAAGTCAGATGACCTCCAAGCTGCTCGGCGTGCTGGTGCTGGCTGCGGCCGTGGTGGTGGTGGCGGTGGCCGGCACTGGTGCCAAGAAGGACGCACCGCCGTTCCCGCTGAACCACGTCGACTCGCTCATCGGTAAACCCCGTCCCGTTATCGTTCCTTTATCCCAATCCCCAATCCCCGATCCCCAAAAAAAAAACAACACGACGTGACAGGAACGGGCGGCGTCGGCTGGACCCTCGGCCAAAACAACCCTGGTGCCCAGCACCCCTTTGGCGCCCTGCGTCTGGGTCCGGACACGTCGCTGAACCAGCTGCACGTCAAGTACGGCCACTACAACGGCTATGCCTTTGTTGACACGCATGTTCGTGCTGTACGTGCATACCCCCTCTTTCCCACACTCTCTCTCTCTCTCTCTCCCCTCTAACCACGCTCTGGCAGTTCTCGCACACACACGTGGTCGGAGCAGGCCTCGGCGACTGGGCCACCTTTGGCGTGATGGCGCTGCGCAGCGCCGTGCCCACGACGGCGCACATTACCCGCCACGGGTACCGCTCCGAGCACAGCCACGAGACGGAGGAGCAGTACCCGGGCTACTACTCGACCTACCTCATCACCCACAGCACGCTGGCCGAGCTGGTGGCCGCAGGCACGCACGCCGGTGTGCACCGCTACACGTTTGACCCCGCGAGTGGCCCGGCAACCCTCCTGATCGACGTGGCTCACAGTGTCTCGGTACCTTTTCCAACTGCTGCAACGGGACTAACCCCACCGCCCCTTCATGGAAAAAAAAAAAAGAACGACGGCGACCAGTTCCCCACTGCCTCGATCAAGTACACCAACCTGGGTAACGTGGTCGAGGTCGATGCCGTCGTCCTCAACAAGGGCTCGCTCACGGGCCGCAACGGCGTTGTAAGCGGATATTTAGTAGAAACAAGGTTGTGACGTTCCTCGCAGGGAGTGTGGGTCTACCTGCACGCCAAGATCTCGTCGACCTCGCCCAGTGGCCTCGTCGGCGCCGGCCTGTGGTACGACGGTGCCGTTTACCCGGGCCAGACGCAGCGCGACAACGAGGCGTCCAACTCGATCGGCGCCTACTTCAACTTTGGCAACGACGGCAACACGACCGTTGTCACCGTCGAAGCAGGCATTTCCTTCGTCTCGCCCGACCATGCCCGCGCCAACCAGGAGGTACAGGAGGACTGGAAAAAAGAAATCCTAACTCAATTCTGTCCTTAATAGGGCATGATTCGCGGCCGATCATTCGACGCCGTCCTGGCCGACACGACACAGCTCTGGGTCGATACCCTCGCCGGCACCGCCGTTGTCGAGTCCTCCAACGAGATCGACCTGATCAAGTTTTACACGTCGCTCTACCGCACGTACATGTCGCCCACCAACTATGCCGAGATCGACGGCAGCTACCTCGGCAAGGACGACCTCGTGCACACGATCGAGCCTGGGCGCCAGTACTACTCGGACCTCTCGCTCTGGGTACCCAAGAGAACTCTTTATTATTTAGTTATTTATTAGTTTTCATTTATTATTTTGCGCAGGACACGTACCGCACGCAAAACCCGTGGCTGCACCTGATCCGCCCCGACGTTGGCGGCGACGTGGCCAACTCGCTCGTGCTCATGTTCCAGCAGGGCAAGGGCCTGTCGCGCTGGCCCATCGCCAACGTGTACACGAGCTGCATGTTTGGCGACAATGCCAACATGCTCTTTATCGACGCGTACCGCAAGGACATCCGCAACTTCAACATCACCGAGGCGTACACGGCCATGTACCTGAACGCGATGGCACCGCAGCCCAAGGACGGCCGCGGCAACATCGAGGACTACATCCTGTACCACTACATCCCCATCGAGAGCAAGGAGACGGGCACGTCCAACACGCTCAACTATGCCTACAACGACTGGGCCATCGCCGAGTTTGCGCAGATCCTGGGCCTGACCCAGGACGAGGCCATGTTCCGTGAGCGCGCCACGTACTGGCGCAACGTCTTTAGCACGGATGCTCTCTTCATGTGTGCCCGCCATGCCGTAACGCAAAAAGAAAAGGCTATTTATTTTTTATTCTATTCTGTTTCGTTAGGACGGCGAGTTTGAGTGCCCCGATTACCGCTTCAACAACCCGTACGACGACAACTTTGTGGAGGGCAACACGTGGCACTACACGTGGGACGTCCCCCACGACCTGGACAATTTCCTGCTCGAGTGGCCGTCGCCCGAGGCCTTTGTGGAGAAGCTCGAGTACTCGTTCAACCAGAGCACGATCCAGCGCTTCCTGTTTGAGGAGAACTGGCTGCCAAACCCCTACTACTGGGCCGGCAACGAGCACGACCTGCTCTTCCCCTGGGAGTTTATCATTGCCGGTCGCGCGGATCTCACGCAGTACTGGGTCCGCTGGCTGCTCGAGCACCGCTACTCTGCCAACCCGGATGGCCTCCCTGGTGTAAGCAAAGCAAAAGAAATAAAATGTAATTTATTTTACTTATTTTTTTTTTTTTTGGGGGGGGGGGGGTCCCAGAACGACGACTATGGAACCATGTCGGCGTGGTACACGTTTGGCGCCCTCGGCCTGTACCCCATCACGGGCTTTGACTACTACTTTATCAGCTCGCCCAACGTCGAGTACGCGACGATCAAGGCCGGCAGCACCACGTTCACCGTGCGCGCCATCAACCATTCGGCGGCCAACGTCTACATCGAGTCTGTCACGCTCAACGGCGTCGCCCTGGCCGAGCCCTACATCACCCACGCCCAGCTGACGTCGGGCAACTGCGACCTCGTGTTCACGCTCACCAGCAGCCCCAACGGCGAGTTCAACACCAACTACGCGAGTGCCTGGCGTGCCGAGTACGAGCAGCGCCGCGCTGCCAAGCAATGAATGCCCTCTTTTGTTGTTGTTGTTGTTGTTGTCGTCGTCGTCGTCTCGCTCTCTTGTTCTCTTAATAATACAGCCGCCGCGGCAAACAGAACGCGCATCAAATGTCTATGATCATGTACAGCTCGTGCCGGTCGGGGCGGTTGAGTGGACGCACGATGCCGACGTTGTCGCCCGCCTCGATTGTGACGCCGCCAAAGGGCGCGAGGTCGGTGAAGATCTGCATGTTTGAGTAGGTGATTGCCTTGACCTCGGTGCCCTGGGGGTGTTTGTGCAGGTCAAAGGGCTCGCCCTTGCCCACGGCCGTCACGGCAAAGGCCTTGAGGTCCAGCTTGGTGATGCGCACCTCCTTGAACACGACGTACTGCGTCGAGAACAGGAAGAGGAACTCGTCCATCAGCTGGAACAGCAGCGAGGGCAGGTCGTGTCCCTTGGCCTCCACGGTCGTGGTACACTCCTCGTCCACGTCCACCAGCCGCAGGTCCGTCATGTAGCCAAACATGGCAACGACGACCTGCTCCAGCGCCTCCTGGAGCGTGCTGCCCCACGTGTGCAGCTGCACGTCGGCTGTGTGGTCCAGGTCTAAACGGGGAGGGGAGGAGATAAGACCAACAACACAGGCAACGTACACTCGTAGCCCTGGGGCGCAGTCAGGTCGATCTCAAAGTCGTCCAGGTGGCTGGGCCAGCTCGTCTCCTCCTCCTGCTCTTCCTCGTGTCCGTCCCGCGCCTCCTCGTCGTCGCTGCCCTCGGCGTTGTCGTTGTCGCCGTCGACACCGTCCTCGTCCAGATCGACGTTGTTGCCGTTGCCCTCCTCTGCGTACTCGTGGCCGTTCGCCTCCCCGTCTCCCCCGATGCCGCCGCCTGTCTCCCCTTCCTGCTCCTCCTCCTCGTCCAGCCTGCGCCTCTTGCTGTCACAGCAAG
>Ga0302220_10003203_pt1 | contig 11503 bp, 8 predicted proteins | sample II_Palsa_E1_3_FD_194572 | JGI IMG/M metagenome (GOLD analysis project Ga0302220, IMG submission 194572) | Peat permafrost microbial communities from Stordalen Mire near Abisko, Sweden - II_Palsa_E1_3 | ecosystem: Environmental > Terrestrial > Soil > Palsa > Peat permafrost | place: Sweden... | reverse complement strand
GACGTTGGTCTCGGTTTCACAGCGCAATACAAAAGCACGACGCTGACGGCCAACCTCGCACATCGGCTGGGCGGCGGCCTGCCGGAATCCGAATCCTATGCGCGCAACAAGCTGTTGGTGCAAGCGAGCTGGGCTTTTTAAGCGCAAACCGCTGGCCGAGCGAAGCCGTTCCTGGCACGACATGCGATCAATGTAGTCGTGCGGCCCGGCCTGCCGTTTTCCATTGACCCGGGTGGGCTGTGCGCGCCACAATCGCGGTGTGTCCGAAACCACACAGGATTTCAGCATGACGCCTCGCTTCGTCAGTATCGCCGGCCTGCCACGCGCGGGTTCGACTGTGCTCGGTCAGTTGCTTGCCGAACATCCCGATATCGCCTGCGAAGGGCACAGCTCCCCGTTATGCAATGCGCTTCTGATGTTGCGCCGCTTTATCAGCGACGACTCGTTCATGCTGTCGCAACTCGATACCCAGTTCGATCGCAGCTACGGCAATCTGCAGTCGGCCATGCAGGGTTTCCTGCGCGGCTGGCATGCCGAAGGCGGAGCGGGCAAAGCCGTCGTCGTCGATAAAAATCGCGCCTGGCTGCATTGCATCGAGTTTTTGCTGCGACTGGCGCCCGAAGCGCGCGTGCTCGTGCCGATCCGGGAACTCGGCCAGATTTACGGTTCCATCGAAAGCCAGCATCAGAAGACCATCTTGCTCGACTATACGGATCATCTGGGAGACTACGATCGTTTTGGCCGAGCCGATCAGCTGTTTGCGGCCGACAAGACAATCGGCGCGCCGTTGTCGTCGATACATGCGGTGCAGGACTTCACCCCCGACATCAAGCAACGTCTTTATTTCATCAAGTTTGAAGACCTGATGGCGCGCCCCGTGGACACGATGTCTGCCATCTATGCCTGGCTAGGCCTGGCGCCGCACCTTATCGACGTGCAGCACTTGACGGTGCACGCGCATGAGAGCGATAGCCACTACCGCTACAAGTTCCGCCACCAGCAACAAGCGACGATTGCACCACCGGTCGTGCACGCGATTCCACCGCGCATCCAGGCGCAAATCGAAAAAGTCTGTGCTTGGTACTACGAATGGTTCTATCCGAACACGCGGCGTGAATAGCACGCGGCTTGCGCCGCAAGCTAATTCCCCCACACAACATCAGCCAGCGCCCGAATGCACTCCGCAGCATCGCCTTCAACAATACGCACACTGGCCCCGAGCATAAGATTTAAAGGGAGGTCGAAATTTTCGATGATGAATCCGTTTTCGTCGACATGGCTTTCGTCTAATCCCGCTTCAACTCCTGTCAAGCGCTCAATCAGCGTTCTCTCGTCGTCGATGTAAGCCCAGACGCTTTTCCCAAGCGCAATCGCATAGCCCACTTCAAAAGCCGTTCCCGAGTCCGGCTCGGAACCTCGGAAGGGATTCAGGTTGGCCACGACAAAATCGGCTTCTTTGATTAAGGCTATATTGGCTTGGTAGATCCATTGAGCCAGCGCGCGCCCCTGCAAAGCGGACGGCAGTTTGTTATCCATGGGGTACAGACCGACAAATCCATGACGTCGGCATGCCTCGCGCAAGCGCTCTCCGTGAGCAATGGCATCCGGGCGGAATACGTCGAAACCGGCTAAGTAAATTTTCATTTTCTTGTCCTGTGGGAAGGTTTGTTAGATCTTACACACTCGGTGTGCGGCACAGCGTATTAGGTGTTGGGCTTAGCTGGCGCCTTGAGTACGTCAAGCCTTACTATCGCCCCGATTGGGATAATTGCGTTGATCGATCAAGGCTCAAACCCTAAACTGAGTCACGTAGTCAGTTGCATACAACCAAAGGAGCGAACCTTGTCAACAGAACAAAAGTGCCCATTCTCGGGCGGTGCCGCCAAACAGGCAACGTCAGGCGCCTCAGCAAACGCAGGCTGGTGGCCCAATCAACTGAATCTGAAAATGTTGCACCAGCACTCCCCGAAATCCGCCCCCGTGGGCGAGGCGTTCAACTACGCCGAGGAGTTCAAAAGCCTGGACCTCGATGCCGTAATCAAGGATCTCCATGTGCTGATGACCACGTCGCAGGCGTGGTGGCCGGCGGACTACGGTCATTATGGACCGCTCTTCATCCGTATGGCGTGGCATAGCGCAGGCACCTACCGTATCGCCGATGGTCGCGGCGGCGCCGGTGGCGGAGCGCAACGATTTGCCCCTCTGAACAGCTGGCCGGATAACGTCAACCTCGACAAGGCGCGCCGCTTGCTCTGGCCGATCAAGCAGAAGTACGGCCGGAAAATTTCCTGGGCCGACCTGATGGTACTCACCGGTACCGTCGCGCTGGAGTCGATGGGCTTCAAGACCTTCGGTTTCGCCGGTGGCCGTGTAGACATCTGGGAACCGGAAGACGATATTTACTGGGGGCCGGAAGGCAAATGGCTGGACGATCAACGCTATAAGGGCGACCGTCAGCTCGACAATCCGCTCGCCGCGGTTCAAATGGGCTTGATCTATGTGAATCCGGAAGGCCCCAACGGCAAGCCGGACCCCGTTGCAGCCGCTCGCGATATTCGCGAAACCTTCGCGCGCATGGCCATGAATGACGAAGAAACCGTGGCCTTGATCGCCGGTGGGCACACTTTTGGCAAGGCTCATGGTGCGGCCGATCCGGGCAAGTATGTGGGTCCCGAACCCGAAGGCGCCGGCATCGAAGAGCAAGGTTTGGGCTGGCACAACACCTTGGGCAGTGGCGCGGGCGTTGAGACGATTTCCAGCGGCTTGGAAGGCGCGTGGACCACCAACCCGGTGAAGTGGGACAACAACTACCTGGAAAACCTGTTCGGCTATGAGTGGGAATTGACCAAGAGCCCGGCCGGTGCGCATCAATGGACGCCCAAGGAAGCCTCGGCCGCAGGTACGGTGCCGGATGCTCACGACGCGTCGAAGAGGCATGCTCCGATCATGTTCACGACGGATCTCTCCCTGAAAGTGGACCCCAGCTATGCGAAGATTGCCAAGCGCTTCCACGATCATCCGCAGGAGTTCGCCGATGCTTTCGCCCGGGCATGGTTCAAGCTGACGCACCGCGACATGGGACCGATTTCACGCTACCTCGGCCCGCTGGTTCCGGCGCAGCCGCTGTTGTGGCAAGACCCGATTCCCGCGGTCGACCATCCTTTGATCGGCGCGCCGGAGATTGCAGCTCTCAAGGCGAAAATTCTCGCCTCCGGATTGTCGATCTCGCAACTGGTGACGACAGCCTGGGCTTCGGCGGTCACCTTCCGCGGCAGCGACAAGCGCGGCGGCGCCAACGGCGCACGCATTCGCCTCGCGCCGCAAAAGGATTGGGCAGTCAATCAGCCGGCAGCACTGGCCAAGGTACTGCAAAGCTTGGAGGCGATCCAGAAGGAGTTCAACGGCGCGCAGTCCGGCGGCAAGAAGGTCTCGCTGGCTGACTTGATCGTTCTGGGCGGCAGCGCTGCCGTCGAGGCGGCGGCGAAGAAGGCCGGTCACGATCTGACGGTGCCCTTCTCGCCAGGGCGTATGGATGCCTCGCAGGAGCAAACCGATGTCGACGCGTTCGCGGTGCTTGAGCCGACCGCCGACGGCTTCCGCAACTACTTGCGCCCGGAGCACGCAGGATTGGCGGCTGAGCTGCTGTTGGATCAAGCGAATCTGCTGACGCTGAGCGCTCCCGAAATGACGGTTCTGATCGGCGGCATGCGCGCCCTGAATACGAATTTCGGGCAGTCCAAGCACGGCGTGTTTACCAAGCAGCCCGAAGTATTGAGCAATGACTTCTTCGTGAATCTGCTCGACATGAATACCAAGTGGCAGAAGTCCGCCACCTCTGAAGCTGTGTTGGAAGGGCGCGATCGGGCCACGGGCGAGCTCAAGTGGACGGGCAGCATCGTCGATCTGGTGTTCGGCTCGAACTCCCAGCTCAGAGCACTGTCGGAGTTCTATGCGTGCAGCGACTCGCAGCCAACCTTCGTGCGTGATTTCGTGGCAGCCTGGACCAAGGTGATGAACCTTGATCGCTTCGATCTGGCGTAAGCGCTGAGGAAGGGTCCGAGAGGATCTTTCTCGCACAGCCGCTATCGGGTATCGGCCTATGCCGTGCCGGGTAGCGGCTGTGCTTAATTTTTTGGCGAGGTGATATGCATTCAGCCGCAGTGCCCTCTCAATCCTCATCCGATAACGGCTCGATGCTGATTGCCGTGCGCGAGATCGGCAGTTTTCATGTCGGCGGCCGGATGCTGACGCTATCCGGTATGAGTCCGCGTGAACGCATCAGTACGATGGGTGGCGCGGTGCATCCGATTGAGCCGAATGGCGAGATCATGAGCGGTCAAATGTATGTGCAGTATGTACGGCTGGCGGCGCCCCGCAGCCCTTATCCTTTGTTACTCTGGCACGGCGGCGGCATGAGCGGCGTTAATTGGGAAAGCACGCCGGACGGGCGGCCCGGTTGGCAGATGTTCTTCTTGCGGGCCGGCTTCGATGTCTTCACTTCGGACGCGGTCGAACGCGGCCGTGCATCGTGGGCGCCGTTTCCCCAGGTTTATCCGGAAGCACCTTATTTTCGTACCGGGCGTGAAGCTTGGGAGGATACCTTTCGCTTCGGTCCCGTGGGATCGTGGCATGCCGATGCCGCGCAGCGTCGCAGTCATCCGGGCTTGCGCTTCCCGAGCGCGCATATCGAGCAGTTTATGCAGCAATTCGTGCCGCGCTGGGGCTGCAACAATCAGGCGACACAACAGGCTTACGATGCCTTGATCGCGCGCCTGGACGGCAGCATCATCCTGACCCACAGCCAGGGCGGCAACTTTGGCCTGCATGCTGCGCTGCATGCGCCGCAGCGTGTGCGCGCGGTGATTTCGCTGGAGCCTTCCGGTGCGCCCGATCCGCAACACGTCGATCCGGCCGCGCTACGCGGTGTGCCGCATTTATTTGTCTGGGGCGATTATCTGGAACGGCATCCGTTCTGGGTCAATTCCATGCCGGGCGTGCGGCGCTGGAGCGAGGCGCTGATGCAAGCAGGCGTCGATGTCGAATGGCTGGAATTGCCCAAGCACGGGATTACCGGCAATAGCCATGCATTGATGGCTGACGACAATAGCGATGCGATTGCGCAAAAGGTGCTTGAGTGGATGCACCGGCATCAGTTGCTGGCTGCTTGAACCTCAGGACGCGCCGCCACAGCTGAGGATTCCAAACCAAAACGCTCCAACAAAAAATCGATGATGCTGCGCAACTTCGCGGTGGGCCGACGATCCTGGGCGTAGATAAGATGCATCGGTGTGGGCCGATACGACCAAGCCGGCAACACCTGCTCCAAACGACCGGCGGCAATATCCTCGGACAACGACGCTTCAGGCTGGAGCACGATGCCGGTGCCGCACAGAGCGGCGGTGCGCAAGGCACTGCCCTGATTCGAGGTGAAGCGGCCGTGTACCGGCACTTCGTAAATTTCGCCGTCCGGGCCAAACAGATGCCAGCGATCGTGCCGGCTCCAATAGGACATTCCCAAACAGGCATGCGCATGCAATTGGCGCGGATGTTCGGGACGGCCATGCCGCGCCAGATAGGCAGGCGCTGCCGCCAGAATCCGGCGATAAGGTTGTAAAGGCCGCGCGACCAGCCCGGCGTCGTTGACGTCGCCGATGTGGATGCCCAGTTCGTAGCCTTCGTCGATCAAGTCGGGGGCGCGATTGTCCAATGTCAGCTCGACGCTGACTTCCGGATGCCGAGCCAGATAGTCGCTCAATACCGGCACCAAACTCTGGCTGCCGAAGCTGACGGGCGCCACCAAGCGCACCTTACCGCGCGGGCTCGCCTGCAACTCCGAGGCGCTGCCTTCAGCCAATTCCACTTCCGCCAGCACGTGCTTGCAGCGTTCGTAATAGAGCCGGCCGACTTCCGTCAGCTGTTGCCGGCGCGTAGTGCGATGCAGCAGTCGTGCCCCCAGCCTTTGTTCAATCGTGCGGATATGTTTGGCCACCATGGTCGGCGAAACATGGCTGAGCGCCGCCGCGGCGCTGAAACTGCCGCTATCCACGACACGCACAAACATCGCCATGCCGGCCAGTTTATCCATGATTAAGAACCTGGTGGTTGTGAATGACACGCATCATCGCATATTTATCAATCTTTCTAACTGCGTGACACTGCATCCATTGACACGCCACTCGGCGTGTCGCTTACCAAGGAACGTTATGCCGACCTTACATCTGGAAATGCATCCCGGCCGCACGCTGGAACAAAAACGCGCCTTTGTGCGTGAAGTGACGCGGGTCACGGTCGAAACTCTGGTTTGTCCGCCGGAGAGTGTGGACGTGGTGATTACCGAGGTACCGCGCGATGCTTGGGCCAAAGCCGGCAAGTTGCTGGCGGACGTATAAAACGACGGGCGCTGAACGATGCGCTTGGATGAGGCCTGGCGCATCGGCCAGGCCTCATCCATCGTCAATCACGTAAGCTTGAATTCAATCAGTTCAGGCAATTTCCGCGATGGGCTGCTGTAGTTCCTGGGCTTGCGTCTCCATCGCCAATAGCACATCGCCGGCAATCACCGAGGCATGCAGCGCCAGACGTTCCAGCGCGGAAACGTAAAACAATCGGCCGCGCGTCAAGTGGCCGATGGCGTAGATGCCGGAGGACGGTCGCAGCCGATGCGTAGCCGGATCGACCTCGATACCGCCGAATTCGCAGCGCGACACAATCCCCGCGCGCATCAGGTTGTGCAGCAAGCGTGAATCGATGTCACGCACATCCGCGGGCGTGCCGCTTGCATCGATCAGGTAGTCCAACTCAATTGCAGTGTCGCGTACCTGGACCGTGAGCGTGCCGTCGGCGTGTTCCGTCACGCCGCGATATCCGCCATGCACCTGCAAGGAACCATCGCGCAGCATGGCAGCGATCTTCCGCGCATTCGCGGGCGGCATCGGGTGCCGGTAGCTCATCCAGAGCCCCTGATACTTGCGCAGGAAGAGGCGCTTGTGGAAGGCGCTCAGTTTCTGCCAGTAGTCGTCGATAAACTCTTTGCTTTCATCCAGTAGCGTATGCCAGAGACGCGAGGATTGTGCCTGTTCGAGTTCGCGTTCGATACGTGCGGCTTCGCTGAGACCCGACATAAAGCCGCTATATTCGGCCGGTGCGCCGTGCGCCGCGAGCTGCTGCCGGATGCTGCGCACAAAGGCGCGCAACGAGCGGCCTTCGGGCTTGGGCACGGCGGGCAGTTGCTGCTCGGCCGGCCGCACACCGCGAATCAAGGGCAGACGGCCGGATCCCGAGAACAAGGCAATCTGCCCAATACCCCGGCTGCGCAACAAGATCGCAATATCGACCGCGGTCAGTTTAGTGCCGATCACGCCTACCCGTGCGTTGACCGGGATTGCCTGAACTCGCGCCAGATCGTGATAGGGATTGGCGATATAACGCGGGCTCCGGGTGATGCGCTCGCGTTTTTTCAGATGCCCCACGGCCAGGATGACACGGTCAACCGTGTAGGTTTGCGTACCGCTGAACAGTGAATACTCCTTGCCCCGCACATGTATGTCGCCGACCTCCTCTCTGACGATCTCGTAGCGGATGCGTAAGCGCTGCAAGCTGGCCAGCGATTTTTGCAATAGATGAGCGAGATAGTCGCCCATCCGGGTACGCTCGACGTAGCTACTGCTATCGATCTCGCTGGACGGGGCGCGCCCGGCCAGCCACTCGACAAACTCCCGTGGGCGTCGCGGATCGGCGCCCAATGTCGAGGTCTGCATATTGAGCAGAAAACTGTCGTGGTTGAAGACCCGCCCGTAAGGCAGGCCTGCGCCAAGTTGTGTTTCGCTCTCGAATAGCAGCAACTCGATAGGATCGTCTTCCTGCAGAAAATCGACGAGTGAGCGTAGCACCAAGGTTCCACTGCAACCCAAACCGATAATGGCGATGCGCATAGTGCCCCTTAGGCAACGGATGCCAGACGTGCGGTTTCTGTCTCTTCCTCTTTCACCGGTTGCGCCGCGCTCGGTGGCGCACCCAACTCGCGCAAGATGACGGAGGCGCCGCTGGCGGCCGGTGCGTGATAGATCAAGGAGAACCATTGCCGCAGCCAGGTCGGGCTCGCCTCCAGATAGCGGCGGATGGAATGACCGTCATGCAGGCGCAGCGGGTCATCCAGCAGGAACACATCGCTCAGGCGCAGCAGGGTTTTGCCGGCGGCACCGCGACGCCATAACGGCACTGCGCGGCTATAGCTGTGACCCGACGGCAAGTTATCGGCGCGGGCCAGACGCAGCGTCTGCAACAACGCCGCGAGTTGCGCGCCGGACTGCGGCAGATAATCGGGCGTGGTGGTCCCCGCCAGGCTGCGAATATCGTTGAAGGCGGTAATATCGATCACCGAGGTACCGGGCCAGTCGAGGTGTACGTCGGACGCCGAAGCAAACGAAATCACCAAAGCGCGATCGAATACTGCGCGTAGTTCGTCGGCACTAAAACCCAGGCGTTCGCCGTCGAGGCGCGTCAGTACATCGAGTTGCTGGGCGGTCGAAATACCCGAGCTGTGGGCCAGCAACTTCAGGAAGGTGAGGCGTCCGATCGCGGCGGACGCGATCCGGCGCGCCCGGCTGCCGTCCTTATAAAGCGGAAAGCCCTGCGTATCTCGCGCCACCGACTGATCTTCCCGATAGTGCAACTCGCGCGCTTGTTCGACCAGACGCGGCAATATCAGACGCTCATAAATCAATTGCGACGAGTCGTTGAAAAGTTGCGCCGCACGATCCGCATTCAAGGCGAAGCGGTTGTAGAGCATGCTGGCCTCGATCACGGTTTCGCCATTACGCTGGCGTCCGGAATGCGCGATGCCAAGTAAGCGTAATGCGGTACTGCGTTCGGTGCTGTGTGCGCCGCGCAATGTCGTATCGCGCGCCACTCGGGCCAGATAATCGTAGAAGGTGGCGCTCAAGCCGTTCGACAGCTTCAGGCCTAAGGGGTAATGCGTGGTCGGCGTGCTCGGCAAGACTATCCATTCGATACCGACGGATGCGCCCGGCACTTCGTTTGCTGAAATCACTTGCCGCAGCGGCTTGACGACTTCCGCCTGATTCTCATCGGCCGCGCTGTTCAACACCGACCAGACGGCTCCGCTGGCTTTATGGTGGGCATGCGAGCGCTCCCTCAGTTGCAGCGTCAGGTCGCGAGTGGCATGAAACAGCAGGGCCATGGTCGCGCTGTAATCCGGCTCCAGACGCAAACTCAGGTTGAATACATTGGTGCGATCGCTGTTATAGCGGCACGACACCGAGACCAGATACTCCAACAAGCGCAGCGTCGGCGACTTGAATTGATCGGCGGCGATCCGATAGCTGGCGCCTTCCCGTGTCACTGTGCCGCCTTGTTGCGCATACCGCTCCAATGCGGCATCGAAGCGCGTCGTGGCGCGGCCGTTTTGGGCAAACAATTCGCGGGCGAAATTCAGGGCCTGCGGGATATATACGTCGCCGAATACTAGATGTTCGTGATCGGCATAGCGGTCCAGCTCTTCGATAAAGAAGCGGATATTCACGCCATAGGTGTATGCGGTTTCGCGTATCCAAGCTGCAAGCTCGCGCGGCTCGTGCGATGCCTGGTCCAGACCCGCTTCAAGCTGCGTCAGACAATCCGCCTCCAGGCTCCGATACTCGTCCACCAGGGGCGCCAGCGCCTCGATCAGCACCGTGCTCGACGGCAAGTCGCTTGCCACCGAAGCACGCGGCAGAAACGGTGCGAGCGCCACGCTCGCACGCCGGAATAGCGCAATGTCGGCGCGCGTCATGCCGATTTGGTCGCGCAAGGCTTCGGCGTTGATGATCGAGATGCCCCGGCTTTCAAGCTCAAGACGTAGCGCCCGCACCTGCTCACCGGTACCGCGCGCCCGGCGAACCCCGCCGGGTACGCGCTCATCGAACACATTCAGCGCGTCTTCGAGCCCCACTCTGATGCCATCCAGATCGAGTGCAATCGCGACATCGACGAGAATCGCCTGGAAAGGTCCGGGCAGCAGAACGGAAATTTTCGGGGCGGCAAAATGGGCTCTCAGACGCTGTACCGTCGGTGCCAGCTGCTCGACCACGAGTTGCACAGCCAGCGCCTTCGACTCGGGATCTTCCGCTTGCAGCAATTGGCCGATCTGTTTGCGTACTTCGACTCCGATCAGCGAATCGTCGTCCAGCTCGCCGTTGACCGGATCACGTCGATGCTGATCCACCCCGGCCACCAGCATAAACAGCACGGGTACGCCGCTGTCTTCCAGTGCGCCCCGGTAAATACTCGTCGCGTTTTCGACAATCGTGTGATTGAACACCTCGATCTCGGGCCGCACCCCGGTTTTCCTAAGGTGTGCCAATTGGTCGACCAGAAAACCATTAGGATTGTCGTAACCGCCGCCGCCCTGGAATACCACGGGCCCAGGGCTAAACGACGCCAGGTCGGGCACGGCGCGAGCTGCCGCATAGTGCTTCAAGTGTGCACGCCGTAAGGGACTTTCCGATGCCAGGCGATCGCCGCGCGCACTGGTGGACAGATTCAGAATCGCGCTCGGTTCGAAGCCACTGAGAGCCGGGATAATCGCGTCATAGTGATCCGGCACAATCTGATTGCGTTGTGCACCGATCGCGATGTCCGCACCCAAACCGGGAATCCGCAGCTGCTGTTGATCATCCGCTGCGCGGGTATGGAGATGAACAATCGCAGCCCCTTCCCGCAGCGACTGCCGCGAGTCCTCGACGATATGCTGCGGCGTAATCGGCAAATAAGGCGAGCGCGCCCGGCCCGGCTGCCAGAGGCCTGCTTCGCTATAGCGCCATCCGAGCGCCAGCAGTGCTTCCAGCACACCGGCATCGTCCGCCTCGATCTGCTGTACCAGCTCCGGCGGCAAGTAGCTTTGGATACGCTCCAATTGCCAAGTCAAATCGCCGGCATCGGTGGCAACCCAACCGAAGGTCGTCAATTGCAAAACCAGTTGCCGTATCAATTGCCGCGATTTCAGGCGCTCCAGCAAACGCTTGGCGATCACCGGCGGCGTCTCAGGTTTGGTGCTCGGATACGGGCTGCGCCAGCGCCCATCGTCCAGCCGCCAACCGGCATCTGCCAATGCACCCGCCGCCTGCCCGGCTTGCGGATCCGGCAGCGCCTGTAACTCGGTCGCGTGAATGCCGGTGTCGTAACCGGCCTGCAGCACAATCCCGCCTTTCGGCGCCGCTTCCCAGCCTTCGCGTTTCAGCGTTTCGACAATCGCCCCTCGTGCTTCATCGACGACACAGTGATCGAGCAAAAACCCCGGAATAAATTTCGGTTCCAGCGGGTCGATGAATTTGGGCACGGCGCCAACGGGCGCCGCCGTGATATAAAAAGTTTTTGTCATAGCACTCCTTTACCGGTGTGGTGCAACGAAGAAATCCAAGAACCTGCTGTGCTCACGCCAAGGTGAGCGCCGATACTATTTCGATGAAGTAAGAGTCGGAATGCCCCGCCCTATTCGGCCGGAGAG